>JGI12712J15308_10000159_pt1 | contig 19331 bp, 15 predicted proteins | sample JacPin_JW_Ref_O2_FD_15308 | JGI IMG/M metagenome (IMG submission 15308) | reverse complement strand
AGGAGATTCAGGAGAACGCAGAGGCGGGCGCAGGAGCCTGCCTGCGCTGCGGTGGAGACTTCATCTCGAGCAAGTCGCTGCGCCAAATCCCGTGAACAGAGCCCCAAATGCCCAACTTCCGTGCCACTCCAATGGCACGTTCGGGCTTTGACCAGGATGGTTACTGTTGATTACTGTAGACACCATGATTTCCCCCAATCGTAACCTTGATGGACATTCTCGAAAAACTTCCGACATTTCTGACCGTGGGCGCGCTGGTGATTATTTTTGCGTGCCTCAAACGTCATGCGCGCTACGCCCGGCTCACGGTTTGGGCCGTGGGATGGGCGTTGGTCTTTACCCACTTCCTGGCGCAACTGCTCGAGCCTGATCGCGGACACGTCAGTTCCCTTCTGCTGGCAATCGATTCGGTCGCGTTGCAGGCCGCGGCGGTTGCGTTTCTGGTTTCCGTCTCTTCCGTAGTTGAAAATTCCGCGAAGCGCACGAGCCTGCTGGTGGTGCTGGGTGTGCCTTCTCTGCTTTATTCGGCGTTGTTCTCCACCGGTTCGCATGCGCGCTGGCTGTACGTCCTGAGCTTGATTGCATGCTTTGGAGGCGCGACCGCATTTTTCTTCCGCGTGCATCGCAAGTTCTCGTGGTACGTGGCTGCGGTCACTTTCGTGTGCTCGCTGGTCGGAGCCTGGGCGATTCGCGCCGCGTTGCACGCGTCGTTTGCGGAAGGTGCAACGGCCCTGCTGGGCATTGGATTTGGTTTGCCCGGCGTTTTCATCTGCCGCAACTACTGGCGGAGATCGTTCGGCATCCTTACGATTTCCTGCGGGTTTCTGGGCTGGGGAGCGCTGTTTCCCATTCGTCTCTGGGTCGAGCGCTTCACGCCGAACCTGATTGTCCCCGGGGCCCTTTGGGATGTTCCCAAGCTCTTCGTTGCCTTCGGCATGATTCTCGCTATCGTCGAAGATAAATCGCTCTCGATCACGGGAATGCAACGCAGGGCGGAATCGCTCAATCATCAACTGGAACGCTTCGCATCCATCACCTCGCGTCTGTTGAATGGCACAAAACCGGAGGCAGTGTGCCCTGAGATCGCCACCGCCATCACGGAAGTGAGCAGCTTTGCCGCGGTCGTGGTTCAACTGGAAGACGTTGACGGACAGTTGAGCGTCATTGGATCGAGCGGATCGCAAATAGCTTTGCGCAAACTTCAGGCGACAGACTGGACTGGGGAGCGTATCCAAACTGCATGCTCCGGGGCCCTGCGCATAGGCCACAACTCATTCTTGCTGCTGCGGGAAAAAACTGAACTGTCAGAGATCGTTGGTCGGGATCTGGATCCGGAGAAGATTGATCAGGCACAGTCGGAATCCGACACACTTTGCAGGAACAGTGCTGCCATCTTGATACCGCTCTGTTCGGGAATCGGCACCTATCTGGGATGTATTCGAATGCTAACGCGGGGACCTGTCCTGGGATTGGATGCTCTCGAGTTAGCGCGCATCGAGATGGTCGCCGCCGATCTCGCCGTGGCAGTGCAACTGAAAACTCTGCACCGGCAATTGGTGTGGTCCGAAAAGTTGGCGGCTCTCGGTCAATTGCTCGCGGGCGTGGCGCACGAGCTGAACAATCCACTGACCGCAATCATGGGATATGGCGAATTGATCGGCGACAAAATCGCCTCACCGCAGGCCCGCGATCAACTCACGCGACTGGTGAGCGAGACCCGCCGCATGAAGCGGATCATCGATAATCTGCTTCGCTTCGCGAGGCAAGGTGCCCGAGACACACACATTGTGCAGCTTTCTCCGCTCGTGCACGAGGTGCTGGCTTTGTGCGAGTACTACACTCGCAAACGCAAGGTGCATGTGGACCTCGATATCGCGCCGGGTCTTCCGTCACTCGCTGTTCACGAAGACGAGATCAAACAGATCCTGCTGAACCTGTTCAAGAATTCCAGCGACGCGCTGGAAGGTTTCGCGGGGAAAAAGCGCATCAGCATTCGCGCCTACCAGTCCGGCGCGCGCGCAGTGATCGAAGTGGAAGACAGCGGGCCAGGTTTTTCGAATCTGAATCGCGCGCTGGAACCTTTTTTCACCACCAAGCCAGCGGGAGAAGGCACGGGCCTTGGCCTGAGCGTCTGCTACGGGATTGTGAAACAACGCGGTGGGGCTCTGCGAATCGAAAACATAAGTCCCTTTGGCGCACGCGTCACCGTGGAGCTTCCGATCGCGGAGGCGCTGTCGCAGCCGCTTATGGCTGCGGTCGCGAACGCATAGTTTCTTGAATGGAGGCCCGGACACCCTCGTCGGGGAATCCGCCCGGCGGACGAGGGCGTACGCCGCTCCACGATCCATACGCTAGGAAGCTGCCTCACTCCCACTCAATCGTGCCCGGCGGTTTCGACGTGATGTCATACACCACGCGATTCACGCCCTTCACTTCGTTCACAATTCGCGTCGAAATATTTTTCAGCACTTCGTTCGACAGCGGAACCCAGTCAGCGGTCATTCCATCCTCGGAGCTGACGGCGCGAACCGCGCAGGTGTAAGCGTAAGTCCGCATGTCGCCCATCACGCCCACCGACATCACCGGCAACAGCACAGCGAACGATTGCCAGATTTTCGTGTAGAGCCCGGCGTTCTTGATTTCGGTCACCACGATGTCGTCGCACTCGCGTAGCAGGGCCAGACGCTCGGGGGTGACTGCTCCCAGTACACGCACCGCCAAGCCGGGCCCGGGGAATGGCTGTCGCTGCAGGATTTCGTCGGGCACGCCGAGGTCGCGGCCGATCTTGCGGACTTCGTCCTTGAACAAATCTTTCAGCGGCTCAATCAGCTTGAGCTTCATCTTTTTCGGCAACCCGCCCACGTTGTGATGCGACTTGATCACCTGCGAGGGACCGCGCACCGAGCGCGATTCGATCACGTCAGGATAGAGCGTACCCTGCACTAGCCATTTGACCTTACCTTCCTTCTTCTCGATGCGGCGGGCTTCTTTTTCAAATACTTTGATGAATTCGTTGCCGATGATCTTGCGCTTTTTCTCAGGGTCGCTCACGCCTTTGAGCTTGCGGAGAAAACGATCGGTGGCGTCGACCGCGTCAAGGTGCAGGCCGAGCTTGTCGCGCAAAGTCTTCTGTACTTTTTCGAATTCGTTCTTTCGCAGCACGCCGTTGTTCACAAAAACGCAGGTCAGGCGCGACTTGCCATTCTTGTCGCGCAGAGCTCGATCCACCAGAACCGCGGCCACCGATGAATCCACGCCGCCCGAGAGCGCGCAGATGGCGCGTCCCGTGCCCACCTGCCGTTTTACTTGCTCGACGGTCGAATCGATGAAGTGCTGCGGCGTCCACGTCGGCTTCGCACCGCAAATCTGGAAGATGAAGTTGCGTAGAATTTCCGTGCCCTGGCGCGTGTGGTGCACCTCGGGATGGAACTGCACCGCGAACCATCTTTTCTCAACATTCTGAATCCCAGCCACGGCATGGGCTGTCTTCGCCGTCAGCTCAAAACCGGGAGGCAGTTCCAGCGCCTCATCCCCGTGCGACATCCATACCGGAAGCTTTCTCGACAAACCCTGGAACAAAACTGACTCGGCAACTATCTCGACTTCCGCGTGGCCGTACTCGCGTTTGTCCGCCGGGCGCACCTTGCCCCCGAGCGTGTGCACCATGAACTGCAATCCGTAGCAGATGCCGAGCACGGGCAGGCCCAACTCGAAGAGGCGCGCATCGGCCGGCGGCGCGTCCTTGTCGTACACCGACCATGGTGCGCCGGAGAGCACGATGCCGGCGGGCGCGTAGCTTTTCACCTCCTCGAGCTTGGCAGTGCAAGGCAGCACGACTGAAAAAACATTCTGTTCCCGGATGCGGCGCGCGATGAGTTGCGTATACTGTGCTCCGAAGTCGAGGATGACGATGGACGCAGTGAGAGACGATTGGCGGAGGGACGATTCGCGGAGCTTGGACTGGTTTTCCACTGATGAGTATGTCAGATTCGCCTCAATCGTGTAAATGGCCGGGTAGAGACGTTGCTTCGAACGTCTCTCTGCCTGCGGCGTTGCGAACGATGGCGTCTGTGGCGGCGGCCGAGACGTAGCATGCTACGTCTCTACGGCGAGATTTGGCACGTCGCTCAGAATCGGCTCGTCGCGGTCAATGGTTGTGCGAGGCGCAGGCAAGGGCTCGGGCGCTGGGGGAGCGAGCAGCTCTTCCGGCATCTCCGCGATGCAAACGTATCCCGCCAGCCGTGCAATGTAGAGCCAGTCGGCGACTGCGAAATATGCCACCGTAATCAGAACGACGGCGGCCAGCAGGACGCGCGCGGGCACGATCTGTGCAAGACTCAGCGGCAGCGAAACGACCGTCGTCGCCACTACGAATATCGTCAGGTGCGCGAGGCCCGCCCAGGTGCTGACCGCGAAAACTGCCCCACTGCGCTCGCGGCAGAAAGTGACCGCGGCGGAAATCGCGCCTAGAGCGTCTTTGCGAGCATCGCCGTCGCGCACGGCAAACACTCCCGCCAACGACAGAACCCAGTTCAAAGTTGACCATGCCACGAAGATCAGTCCGGCGAGTGGAAAGAACAGGAGAAAAGCAATTCCACCGCCGGGGTTGGCAGGCGGCGGAGAGTTAGCCGAGGTCACGCCGGCCGAGGCCGTATCGGTCGAAAGGCTAGTTGAAACCAGATGCACCAGGATCAGCGCGCCCGCCAGGCCAAGAATCGCAGCCAGGGCCACGGCCGCGCGCAGGAAGTTCAGCCGCAGCAGCGACCCGAGTGGTGAGCCGCTTCGTGACTCGGCCGCTAGAACCGCGACTGGAACCGACTCCTCGTCGCCAATCGCCGACTTCCGCCTTTCAACGAAATAATCGATCAAGCTGCGAACCGTGGTGGCTCGCCCCATGGAAGCGGCAAACATCCACAGACAGGTGAGCGCGACGGCGGCTACCAGTTCAGCCATCACAATTCGAGGCGCGCTGCCGCGAAAAATGTGCCCGAGCGCTTGGCCAATCAGGATGGGCTGCCGCGTGCGCAGCAAAAGAATATCGCCGCCGGATACGGGCAGCGTGTCGAGGTATTCCAGAAGCGAAAACCCGACCAGAGCGGTCGCGATCGCACCCACGGTCCAGCGCCATGAAATTTCAGCCAGGGTGAGTGAGGGCCGGCGAAAAGCGGTGCGGAAGCCTTCTAGCGTTGGCGAGATGCGCGACATGCGTACTCAGGATAACTCATTCCCGCAGAAGGATAGGTTCACCGCGTTGGGCTCATCACAGCGGCTCACCTGACCACAAAGTTCAGCAGCTTCCCCGGGACGAAGATCGTCTTGATGATCTGCTTCCCTGAGATCGCAGCTTTCACTTTTTCGTCGGCCAGCGCGCGCTCCACTACAAGTTCCTGCGAAGCGTCCGGGGGCACAGTGACGCGGCCGCGCAGCTTGCCATTGATCTGCACCGGAATTTCGATTTCTTCTTCTTTAGCCAGCACTGCGTCGTACTTTGGCCAGGGAGCCTTAAGCAAGCTTCCCTTTTCGCCCAGCATCTCCCAGAGTTCGTGCGCGAGATAAGGCGCGAAGGGCGCGAGCAGAAGCACCAGATCACGCTGCGCTTCGGCAAGAAGCGGAATCCGGATCGCTTTTTTCTCGATCGCATCTTCCGCACCCTGGAGAGTGTTCATCAGCTCCATGATTGCTGAGATACAAGTGTTGAAGTGCCATCGTCCCTGGAAGTCATCCGTGACGCGCTTGATGGTCTGGTGCAGTTTGCGCTGGATGGCACGCGCCTCCGGCGACAAATCCACGGGAACAGGCTTATTCCAGTCGGGATGCTCTGGTTGCGCGTTGCGAATCACGAACCGGTACACGCGTCCGAGGAACTTTCGAATTCCTTCAATCCCGGAATCCTGCCAGTCCAGATCTCGATCCGGCGGCCCGGCAAACAAGCTGTAGAGACGCGCCGCATCTGCTCCATAGCGCTCTACCGTTTCATCGGCCGTGACCACGTTGCCCCGGTTCTTCGACATTTTCGCGCCGTCCTTGATCACCATGCCTTGCGTGAACAGGCGCTCGATCGGTTCGTCGTTCGTAATCATGCCCAGGTCGCGCATGAATTTCGTCCAGAAACGCGAGTAGATCAGGTGCAGGATGGCATGCTCGACGCCTCCGATGTATTGATCGATCGGAAACCAGTATTGCGCGGCCTTCCCGTCAAACGGTGCGTGGCTGTTGTGCGCGTCCGTGTAGCGATAGAAGTACCAGGACGAATCCACAAACGTATCCATGGTGTCGCTCTCGCGACGCGCCGGCCCGCCACACTTCGGGCAAGTCGTATTCACGAACTCGGGCACGCGCGTGAGCGGCGACGCGCCGGTGAGAGTTATATCCACGTTGTCCGGCAGCAGCACCGGCAAATCCTTTTCCGGCACCGGAACGATTCCATCTTTTTCGCAATACACCATCGGGATCGGCGTGCCCCAGTAGCGCTGGCGCGAAATCCCCCAATCTTTCAGACGATAGGTGACCGCAGCCTTGCCGAATCCGTTCTGCTCCGCCTCGGCTGCCATTTTCTTGATCGCTTCTTCGCAGCTCAGGTTGCTGAACCGGCCGGAGTTGATCAGCATTCCTTCGTACGTGGTAAACGGCAGCCGCGGCTCGGCCACAGTTTCCTCAGGATCGTCCGAGACCGGGAGAATCACCAGCCGGATTTCCAGATTGTATTTCTTGGCAAAGTCGTAGTCGCGTTCATCGTGCGCCGGAACGCTCATGATCGCGCCCGTGCCGTAATCCATCAGCACATAATTCGCCACCCAGATGGGCACACGCTCGCCGTTGTAAGGATTCACGGCGTAGTGCCCAGTATTCACGCCGTGCTTGTCGATGGCGCCAATGTCGCCAGCTTCCTTGGCCTTGCGCTGTTCGGCAACGAGCTGTTCAACAGCCGCGCCCAGCACCTGGTTGTAGCGCGTGAAGCTGGCCACCAGCGGATGCTGCGGCGCGAGCTGCACCGAAGTCGCGCCGAAAATGGTGTCAACACGCGTGGTAAAAACGCGGATCGTCGCGCCGGCGCTGTCATCGGCAACCTTGAAATCGACCAGGGTGCCTTCACTGCGCCCGATCCAGTTGCGCTGCATGGTGCGCACTTTTTCCGGCCAGCCGCCGAGCTTATCGAGATCGCGCAGCAATTCTTCCGCGTAATCGGTAATGCGCAGAAACCACTGTTCCAGATCGCGCTGCTCCACCGGTGTATCTTCATGGCGCCAGCAGTTTCCATTCACCACCTGTTCATTTGCCAGCACGGTGCAGCACTGCGGACACCAGTTCACCTTGCTCTTCTTGCGATAGGCCAGCCCTTTTTCGTAAAACTTTAGAAAGAACCACTGATTCCAGCGGTAATACTCGGGCAGGCAGGTCGTCACTTCGCGCGACCAGTCGTAGGCAAAACCCAGGCGCTTCATCTGCGCCTTCATGTGCGCAATGTTGGCCTGCGTCCACTCGCGCGGCGGTGTGTTGTTTTTGATGGCGGCGTTTTCCGCGGGCAAGCCAAAAGAATCCCAGCCCATGGGATGCAGCACGTTATAACCATTCATCCACATGTAGCGAGCGAGCACGTCGCCGATCGCGTAGTTGCGCACGTGGCCCACGTGCAGCGCACCCGAAGGATAAGGCAGCATCTCGAGCACGTAATATTTCTTCTTCGCGGGCTTGGCGGGATCGGTTACGGGCTCGGCGGCGTAGAGCGCAGCATCCTGCTCCCAGCGTTTGAACCATTTGGCCTCCACGCGCTGAGCGTCGTAGCGAACGTCAGGTTGATCGGGGCGCGCATCGTCGCGGCCGTCGGTGGCGATCGTAGTAGCTTCGGGTTTTTCTTGCGATGGCATAGAAGAATAACAATTCTACAACGGACAGCCGCAGAGACGTTGCTTGCAACGTCTCTCTGACCATCGTCACGAATGCCTCCATCCGCAACTTCACCCAAGATGCACGTACGATTCTGCGCGCAGATGGTCACGAAATACCAGCCGCGCGAGCGGTAGTCCCAGTCACGAAGGGGGGCTGATTCGGTACGGTACTTGTCTTGGGAGCGTCACGGCTTGGAGCGCGCAGGTTAATGCCGATGCGCGCCTTGCCACTAAATCGTGATTTGCTCTTGGAGAGAGAGACCTTGCAAGCAACGTCTCTACGGACGGTTCTGATTTGGAATCTCTACTTCCACGAGGAAACCTTCCGCTCTTAACGCCGCCTGTTCTAAACTCTCGTTATTTCCTGGCAGGAGGATCCTTGTCGCCCGACAGCCCGGAGGGACGCGCCGAGAACCCGACGCCAGACGACGAACTGTCCAAACATGCGCCGTCGACACTAATTCCACCGCACCAACTCGATCCCCGGTTTTATTACGCCGCACTCCTGCTGGTAATTCTGCTCGTCGCCGGAATTCGATTTCACCTGCGAACCATGCCTCTGGAACGCGATGAGGGCGAATACGCCTATGCCGGACAACTCATCCTGCAAGGCATCCCTCCCTACGCGCTCGCCTACAACGTGAAATTGCCGGGCACCTACGCGGCCTACGCTGCGATTATGGCTGTCTTTGGGCAGACGGCCACCGGAATCCGTCTCGGGCTGTTGCTGATCGACGCGGCAACTATTGTTCTGGTTTTCGTGCTGGCGCAAAGGCTTGCCGGACCGCTGGCTGGATTCGTGGCCGGAACTACCTACGCCGCGCTGTCGAATCTGCCCTCGGTTTTGGGATTCGCCGGCCACGCCACGCATTTCGTCGCGCTGTTCGCGGTCGCCGGAATTCTCATCTTGCTACGCGCTCTCAACGCCGGTCGTGGCCCGCTCTTCTTTTTCAGCAGCGGTTTGCTGTTGAGTGTCGCCTTCCTGATGAAACAGCCGGGCATCGCCTTCGCAGCTTTCGGCGCGCTCTATATCGCTCGCTGCAGTTGGAGGCAGCCGCGGCTCCTGGCTTCACGCGAAGTTGCATATTTGGCGGGAGTGGCTTTGCCCTTCGCTCTCACCTGCCTCGCCCTGTCGCGGGCGGGAGTATTTCAGAATTTCTGGTTCTGGACCTTTACCTATGCCCGTGAATATTCCTCCGAGACCAGCCTCGCGACGGGCTGGCAAGCGTTGAAGCAATCGCTGCAGTGGGTGCTACATCCCTTCCCGCTGTGGGCCATCGCCGAGATCGGTCTGGTAACGCTCTTCTGGGACCGCCGCTGGCGCCCGCAGCTTTTCTTTCTGGTAACGTTGACCGTTTTCTCGCTCATGGCTGTGTCTGCCGGATTTTATTTCCGACCACACTATTTCATTCTCCTTCTCCCGGCGGCAGCGCTCCTGGCAGGATTGGCCGTCACTTCCGCATACCGCTTTCTGGCGCAACGCCGGTTCCCGGCCAGCGCACGGATGATTCCTCTTCTGATTTTCATCGTCGCCTGCGCCTTCTCGCTCTGGGACCAGCGAGCCTTCCTGTTTGAACCCAACCCGGCAGCCGCGGCCCAGAAAATCTACGCAGCCAATCCCTTCGCCGAAGCCATCTGGGCCGCAAAAATCGTGCGCGCATCAACCACCGAAGCAGACACGATTGCCGTTTTCGGCTCCGAGCCCGAGTTTTATTTCCTCTCTGCCCGCCACTCCGCCACCAGCTATATCTACATGTACGACTTGATCAAAACGCAGCCTTATCAATTGCAGATGCGCCAGGAAATGATGCGCCAGATCGAAACGGCTCGCCCCCGCGTCGTGATCTATGTCGACGACTGGGCGTCCTGGGGATGGCGCCGCGGTCAGGAGCAGGACGAGTTCTTTGCCTGGATGGAACATTACATCCACGATAACTACGAACCGATCCAACAAATCCCGATCAACGCGCTGCCAGCCCATCGCTGGGGTGAGGCGGCCAAGCTCTATTTGTTCCGCCGAACCGAGCCCTAAGGGTGAATTGCTTCGTGATACATCGTGTCCTTCGTGGTTTGCGCTTTCGCCATCGGCGAGCCATCCACGCCACCCCCGGCCACCCCCGACCCGCCCTTTGCCAATCTCTCATTAGGCGGTAAACTTAAAGCTTTCGAGGAGTATTCATGCTAGTCGTCATGCAGGCGCAAGCCACCGCAGAACAGGTTCGCGCCGTCTGCCAGAAAATCGAGAAACTGGGATACCGCGCGCACTCCATGCCCGGAGCGCAGCGTACAGCCATCGGCATCACTGGAAACAAGGGAGAAGTAGAGCAGGGCACGCTCGAAGAAATGCCGGGCGTGCAGGAAGTCATCAAAGTTTCCAAGCCCTACAAGCTGGTCAGCCGCGACGTCAAGCAGGAAAACACCATCATCCGTTTTCCCGGCACGGCCGCCACCATCGGCGGACCGGGACTGGCCATTGTCGCCGGCCCCTGCGGCATTGAGACCCGCGAGCAGGCCTTCGCCGTGGCTGAGCGCGTGCATCGTGCCGGCGCACAGTTCTTTCGCGGCGGAGCTTACAAGCCCCGCACCTCTCCATATTCCTTTCAAGGATTGGGTGAAGAAGGCCTGCGCATCATGGCGGAAATCCGCCAGCAGTTTGGCCTGAAGATTATTACCGAAGCCGTCGACTACGAATCGCTCGACCTGGTCGACGAATACGCCGACGTCATCCAGATCGGCGCCCGCAACATGCAGAATTTTTCTTTGCTCAAGCGCGCCGGACGCGCCAAGAAGCCTGTGCTGCTCAAGCGCGGCATGTCAGCCACGCTCGAAGAATTCCTCATGGCCGCGGAATACATTTTGAGCGAGGGCAACTACAACGTTGCGCTGTGCGAACGCGGCGTCCGCACCTTCGCCGACCACACCCGCAACACGCTCGACCTCAGCGTGGTGCCCGCGGTGCAGCGCCTCAGCCATCTCCCGATTCTCGTGGATCCCAGCCACGGCACCGGCAAGCGCAACAAAGTCACGCCGCTCTCGCGCGCCGCCGTAGCCGTGGGCGCCGACGGCCTGATGGTGGAAGTGCACCACAAGCCCGACGAAGCCCTGTCAGATGGTCCGCAATCCCTCTTCCCCGACCAGTTCGACGATTTGATGGTGCAGGTGCGTCAGATCGCAGCGGTGGTGGGTAGAACCGTGCCGGCGATTGAAATAACGGAACCAGTAGCAGCCAGCACGTAATTTGCGGAATAGACAGCTGGATCTGATCTGGGTGCGGGCGCCCATCCCTCGGCTGGGTGCCCCATATCTCGCGCCTTTTGCGAGATGTGGGGATTCTGTAGACAGCCTCCAAGTCCCCACTTTCTCGCAAAGAACGCGAGAAACGGAGCACCCGGCCGCCATCAAATGGATTTCAGGCCTATCACTTTCTTACTCTGATAGTCTTTCCCTTTCGCAGAACGCAAACACACTTTTGAAAAAACTTCTCTTCATCGTCGTCCTGCTCCCCATCCTCGGCGGGGCCGCCTGGTGGTATTTCCGCGAGGAGCCTCTACCGGACTACGGCCCTGCTTACCGCGAATACGCCTACGTGACCAACGGCAAGAGCAATACGGTCAGCGTGATCGATATACGCACGTTTGCCCTGGCCAAGACCATCCCCGTCGGCCTGGAGCCAACCGGCGTCGCCGCTAACAGCAAGAAAAATGAAATCTACGTGGTCAACACGGGTTCGAGTAACGTCAGCGTGATCAACGCCGAGACCAACGTCGTGGTGGCCGTGATTGGCGTTCACGGCAAACCGTATTTCATCGATGTTTCCGAAGACGGCAAGCGCGCCTACGTGGCCAACTCGGGCTCCGCCAACGTCAGCGTCATCGATCTGGAAAAGCGGGCGGTCGTGGGAACACTCCACGTGGGCGCGTCGCCAGGACTGGCGCGGGTTTCGCCGGACGGCGCGACGGTCGTGGTTAGCAATCGCGGCGACAACAGCGTTTCCCTCATCGATGCCAGGCAGTTGCGCGTGCGCGCCACTCTGCCGATTTGCCAGCAACCGGAAGACATCGCCATCCTGCCTGATTCCAGCAAGGCCTTCGTGGCGTGTTCCGGGTCGTCGCAGGTCGCATCCATCGACCTGAAGCACGACCACGTGCTCGCGCTGCTCGACGTGGGACGCACGCCGGTCAATCTTGCGCTGAAGCCGGATGGCGGCGAGTTGATCGTATGCGATTTCGATTCCAACAGCATTTCGTTTATCGAGACCGGCAACGACGAAGTCGGCAGCAGCCACGTGATCGGCGAGCATCCCTCACGGGCCGTGGTCACCCTCGACAACTCGCGGCTCTACGTGAGTAATTTCGGTTCCGACAGCGTCGCCATTTACGACATCGATATTGGCAAGCTGATCTGGACTACTCCAGTCGGCAGCCGTCCCGACGCTCTGGCACTTTCTCAGGGCCAAACTTATTTGCTGGTGCTGGATACGCAGGCAGGAGACGTAACCGTGATCCAGAAGCGCCGTCCGCGCAAGCTGGACCCCACCGAGTACTCGCTTCTCACCATGATTCCGGTAGGCGTGCAGCCAAACGCGATCGTGGTGAAAGCATTCATGATGAGCAAGCCGGGCAAGAAGTAGCAACGATCTCGCAGATCGCAGAAAAAGATCGCAGAAAAAGAGACGTTGCAAGCAACGTCTCTACAGATTTGTTGATGAACGATTCGTAGAGACGTAACTTGTTACGTCTCTGTCACCACTCCACCTAAGCCTGCGTCGGCACCGGTTTGGCGCAAATCTTCTCAAACGCCGTTTTCAAATCGGCCGCAATCGCCGGAGCCTCGCGGCTTTCAATGTCACGCCGCGGCATCATATAAGCCAGCTGCCCATCACGAAAAATCGCAATCGAAGGCGACGAGGGCAACTGCCCCGTGAAATAACTTCGTGCGCGGTCAGTGGCTTCCCGATCCTGCCCCGCGAACACCGAGAACATTTTCTCCGGCCGGGTCGTGTTCTGCAAAGCCATGCGCACCGCCGGACGCATCCTTCCCGCCGCGCAGCCGCAAATCGAGTTCACCACCACCATGGTCGTGCCCGCCTGATGGGCGAGCGCGCCGTCCACATCTTCCGCAGTGCGGAGTTCTTCAATGCCCAGGCGCGTCAATTCCTCACGCATAGGGATCACCATAATTTCTGGATACATCGACATGTTTCGTTTTCCTCTCTACTCTCTTCTGGTTTGATACGTTTGGTTCGATTCGTTTCTTCGTCCGCCCGGTTCATTTTCTAATCGTGCTGGCTCTCTCAATTGTAGCGTGAAGCGAGCGCGAACGCTTTACCCATGTTTTCCCCATCGGTGCTGTTTTCAGCACCTGACCTTTGGCTAGGTGCGAATCGGCAGAGCCGTGTATATATTGAAGGCGATCCCTACCGCTCGAATACATGGTGCTCGAAGAAAATGTCCCGCTGGCGCCGCTCACCACCTTCAAACTAGGAGGGCCGGCGCGTTATTTCGTCGAAGCCAAAACCACCGGCGAAGTCCAGGAGGCGGTTGCCTTCGCGCGTTCGAAAAATTTGCCCATCTTCGTGCTGGGGGGCGGAAGCAATCTGGTGGTCGCGGACTCCGGCTGGCCAGGGCTGGTGTTGAAGATCGCAATCCTCGGAATTGAACAGCTTGCAGAGCCGAGCCGCGAGCATGAGGCCAAAATTCTTTTCGAGGTGGGCGCAGGCGAATCCTGGGACCGTTTCGTCTGGAACGCCATCCGCGCCAACTGCGCGGGCGTGGAGTGCCTCAGCGGCATTCCGGGCAGCGTGGGCGGCACGCCGGTACAGAACGTTGGCGCGTACGGACAGGAAGTGGCAGAGACCATCGAATCTGTGCACGTCCTCGACTTGAAAGACGGCCAAGTTCGCGAACTGTGCCACCAAGCCTGCGGGTTCAGCTACCGCTCGAGCATCTTCAATACCACCGAGCGCGGCCGCTTCATCGTTTTGCGCGTCACCTACGCGCTCACTCCCGGAGGCGAGCCGCGCATCACCTACGCCGATCTCAAGCGGCACTTCGAGGGCCGCGAAACTCCGCCCAACCTCGCCGAGACCCGCGAAGCCGTGCGCCATATTCGCGCGCTCAAGGGAATGCTGATCGTCGCCGGTGACCCCGATTGCCAGAGCGCCGGCTCGTTCTTCAAGAATCCGGTGCTCACCGAAGAGCAACATGAAGAATTGAAAAAGCGCGCCAGCGCCCGCGGACTCGTCGTGCCCAGCTATCCCGCGCTCGAAACCCGCAAGAAAGTTTCCGCAGCCTGGCTCGTAGAACGCTCCGGATTCACCAAAGGATTCGGCTTCGGTCACGTCGGAATTTCCAGCAAGCATGCCCTGGCGATCGTCAATCACGGCGGCGCCACGGCCGCCGAAGTCGTCGCCTTGAAAGACCAGATCCAGCATCGCGTGGAAGAAGTCTTCGGCGTGCGCCTGGAGCCGGAACCAGTAATGATCGGGTTCTAGACTTCACCCCTGTTGTATGCCAATTACGACTCGTCATCGCGTCCGAAGCTAGTTCGATTCAAAGGGAAGCCTGCTGATTGTTTTGTAGCCAGGATCGGTCTGGCCGCCGATTGGCGCGAAGCGGCCGTCGGGTTCACGGACAAGAAAAAGCAGATAAGAGCTACGCTGCGAGAGGTCCGATGGGTCAAAGGAAACCAGAGACGCCTCGTCCAGCGCGGGGCGAATTTGGGCTTCGCGATAATGGTGGAGCACGAATTGTTTGGTCGTTTTATCTCCCTTGAGCACGACCGACACCGCGAAAACCGTTTGTACGCCGATCGACTCGATCTTGCTTCGCTTGCCGTCTTTATCTTGCAGCCAGATATTCGGAAGGAATGCCTGCTCCCTGGTATCGGTTGTTTTGCCGCTTGGTGTAGCAATCACCACAAGATCGGATTTCTCCAGCATTTCCTGATAGCTGAGCACGATCGTCTCGCGCGCCTGTAATGGATTGGGCATGGCGGAAAGCAAGATGGCGCCGGTCATGAGGGCAGAGACAAAGCGGAAGATCTTCATAAATTGGCGGCTCCAACTCGGTTTTATTGAGCCTACTCCCTTCTCTTCTGCAAGTTAAACCCCATCCAGACGTTCTCCCGAAGATATTCCTGAACAGATTCCTTCAATGAGCGGTCTTATGCATGAGGGCAGACAAGTGGCAGCGGGAGAGGCAATTCTGAGCGAGGCGGCAACGGTGGCGCCGAGTCGAGAGCAACGTCGGGAGCAGGGTCAAGACGACGTGCTCGCAGACCTGCTCGAAAAAGACCTGCTCGAAAATCTGGTTCGGCAGCACTCCCGACTCGTATACCGCATCGCCTATGCCGTGCTGCGCAGCCATCACGAGGCCGAGGACGCCACGCAGGAAACTTTCGTCCGCGTGTTGCGGTACAGCCACAAGTTGGCGCGCGTGGAAAACCACAGAACCTGGCTGGCACGGATCGCCTGGCGAGTAGCGGTCGACCGGAGCCGGCAGCAGGGGCGCAAGCGGGAGATTCCGCTGGACGATCCCGAAAAGCCGCTGCCGGAAATTGCGTCCTCGGACGCGAGGGCGGATGATGCGTTGCATGGTGCGCACGTCAGCGATGTGCTGGAACGAATGATCGCGGCCTTGCCCGAGAAGCTGCGCCAGCCGCTGATTCTGTCAACGATCGAAGAAATGCCGCCGCGGGAAGTCGCGGCTACGTTAGGTATCAACGAAGCGGCGGTGCGGTCGCGAATATTCCGCGCGCGGCAGATTCTGCGGGAGAGGCTCGGGGGCCGGACAAGCAGGAAGTGGGTGGGAAAATGGCTGAGATGAAGCGGGACGAACTCGACGACAAGCTCGATGTGGCGCTGGCCAAGTATGCAGCAGTTGAGCCGCGGACGGGCTTGGAAGAGCGGATACTTGCCAACATGCGAGCCGCGCGAGCGCAGGCTCGGGATCGCGCCTGGTGGCGCTGGGGCTTGGCGGCCGCGGTGGCAACGGTAGTGGTTGTGGCGATGGCTTCGAAATTGGACAAGGCGTCACATTCCGACATGGTGAGCCGTCCTTCGGGGGCGACACCAGTTCTAAAGGAGGCAGGGACGCGGGTTGTGGCGAACGGCCGGAGGAACGGACCTCGTCCTTTGGGGCCAAGCCAGACACGAAAACCAACCGCTACCCGCGCTCATCCTCCGGCCACGATGGCCGCTGAGGACAGGCTGGACCGATTCCCATCGCCCCAGCCGCTGAGCGAGCAGGAACTGGCTTTGGCCCGATATGTCAGCGAGTTTCCGCAGGAGGCTACGCTGATAGCCAGAACGCAAGCGGAATTTGAGAATGAGATACGGCAGAAGATGAAGGAGACGGGCTCTGAGACCGACGACTATGGTTCCGACCAACAAGAAAGGTGAGGCAGCTATCTATGCGAAAAACTCTTGCAGTGTTGATTGCAGCAATGACAGTGGGACTCTGGTTCGTCCCAACGCTCGCACAAGCCCAGGAGGGGTCCAAAGAAAGTAACCCGGGACCCGCAAGGGCAAAGCCCGTGGAGTCCTATCGTCTCGATTTTTCCTTCAATGAACAAGCCGACGGAAAGATTGTTAACACGCGCCACTACTCGATGAACCTGACCGCCGGCAACTCGGACGAGATAAAAATCGGCACGCGGGTTCCGGTTGCGTCCGAGAAAACATCAGCGGGACCGGGCAGTCCGGAGAGGGATACGCAGTTTCAATACATCGATGTGGGAACCAATATCTGGTCTCAATTGAGAGAGCACGGCGATGAGCTGATGTTGGTGGTCAGGGGTGAAGTCAGCAACCTGGACACGGACACCGTGGGATCTTTACCGGTGGTTCGGCAAATCAAAATCAGTGGCGACACATTGCTGGTGGTCGGGAAACCGATCATGATCGGCAGCGCGGATGATCCGAACTCCAAGCGGCAGTTTCAACTTGAGGTAACGGTGACAAAACTGAAATAGATTTGGTTGCGTGGGGCGGGCTGAGCGAAGTCGAAGGGAGTGCCCGCCCCACCCAACCAGTACCCACACTACTCACTCGCCAGTCTCGCGGCTTCCTGAAAAATCTCCAGAAACATTTTCCGTGTGAGCTTTCCGGTTTGCGTGTTCTGGTTTGAAGGATGATACGAGGCCAGCAGGACTTTGCCGTCGGGCATACCGTAGCTGGCGCCGTGTTTGAAGAGATAGCCTTTCTTGCTGATGAGCACGCCCCGGCGCTTCAAGAAGTTCAGATAGGCATCGAAGCCGATCTTGCCCAGGGCCACCACGACCTTCAGTTTTTTTAACCCTGCGATTTCGCGATCAAGAAACGGCGCGCACGTGGCCAACTCTTGCGGCGTGGGCTTATTGTCAGGGGGCGCACAACGCACGGCCGCGGTGATGTAGAGATTGTTTAGCGTGAGACCGTCGTTGCGATCGGTCGCGGTGGGCTGGCTGGCGAATCCAACTTCGTACAGCACTGGATACATGAAGTTGCCGCTGGCATCTCCGGTGAAAGGACGTCCGGTGCGATTCGAGCCGTGCGCTCCGGGGGCAAGTCCCATGACCAGCACCCGCGCGTCGGGATCGCCGAATCCGGGCACGGGCTTGCCCCAATAGTCCCAGTCGCGATAGGCGCGGCGCTTCTCCCGCGCAATCCGCTCGCGATAGGCGACCAGGCGAGGGCAGCGGGTGCACGCGATCACTTCACGGTTGAGAACAGTGAGCCAGTCGGGCATCGGTCGGTTGAGCGGTGGGTGACCTTCGCACTCTACACTTCCGCAACGTCCCCAGCCAACTATCCGGCAACGCGATGCTCTGCCTGGGAAGCGTTGCAGAATCGCAGAAGTGTTCCTTCAGGAACATTTTGTACTGGCGGAAATGTGCCTATGTTTCTGTACATAGCCGGTAAGTGAATGAACAGACGCAAGTTACAAGGGAGTAAGAACCTGCGCCGGGAGACGAATCGGCATAGGGGGACGGGTCGCCCCGCCTCCCCTGCCACACCACCGGACATGCGGGTCCGCATCCGGCGGTTCGGCGGATTAAGCCGACCGCGCGACCATAGGCGGGAGTCCGAGCTGGACAAAGTAAGCGTTCGGCAAAGCGATGGCCAGGGCGGGCGAGTTGGCGAGGCGCCACGGGCCGTGAGGACTACCGGCGGTTTGCGCCGCCAGGTCCTTACCCACACCCCGTTTGCGGAGCTCGCAAAACCGAGTCCGTCCCCGTTTCCATTGCTTCCACACCACCGACCGAAGTCGGCGGCGTAACCACGTTTCAAGACGTTCCAGCACCGAAGGCGTTTGACAGTCGCCAAAGTACCCGAGCCATCCCCGTAGGTAGGTCGCAAGATCCTGGACCATCTGCGTCAGGCTGATACCGCGGGTTCTCTGCGTCTGTTCCCGAATCCTCTCCTTAAAGCGAGCGATGGCCTTGGGGGCGATCCGCCGCCTAGGTTCCCGTTCGCCGGTAAAGCTGAATCCGAGAAACTTTCTTTGCCCCGGTTGAGCCACGGCGCTTTTCGCCTGATTCACCTGGAGCTTGAGTCGGTACGTGATGAAGTGCGTAACACTCTCCATCACTCGCTGTCCCGCTCGTTCGCTGCCCACGTAGATGTTGCAATCGTCGGCATAACGCACAAAGCGGTGACCGCGCCGCTTTAACTCCTGGTCCAGTTCGTCCAGCACCAAATTGGAAAGTAACGGTGAAAGCGGACCGCCTTGAGGCGTTCCCTCATCCACCGCACTTACCAACCCCTCCTCCATCACTCCGGCCTTCAGAAACGCTCGGATCAACTTGAGCATTCGCTTGTCGGCCACGCGCTCGGCCACCGCCGCTAACAGACGGTCGTGATTGACTCGATCGAAAAATTTCTCCAAGTCGAGGTCCACCACCCAACGGTGTCCTTCGGCGATATACTGCTGCGCCTGGTGCACCGCTTGCTTCGCACTGCGCCCCGGTCGGAAACCGTGGCTGTGTTCGGAGAACGTCGGGTCCCAGCGCTTCTGCAGAACCTGCAATACCGCCTGCTGAATAAAGCGATCCAGCACGCAAGGAATGCCGAGCTTGCGCATTCCATTGCCATCCGGCTTCGGGATTTCCACCCGTCTTACCGGCTGCGGTTGATAAGTTCCGTTTCGTAGCTGTTCCCCGATCTCTAGCCCATGCTGCTTCAGGTACTCCGAGAGTTGGTCGACGGTCATCCCGTCTATTCCCGGACTCCCTTTGTTGGCCTTGACTCGTTGTAATGCCTGCTTGCAGTTATCCAGCTCGCAGACTTCTTCCATCAGTCGTTCGGTTCCAGCCAGGCTTTCTGTCCTGTGCTTCGCCATGAGCGTTTCGGTCCCTTTCGCGGCGGCCTTCGGAGCATCACTCCTACCCTCCGCCGGAAAGGCCAGCACCCCTTGTTCGGGCTGGTTTTTCTGCCGCTGTCCGCTCATGAGTCGCACCGCTTAC
>JGI12712J15308_10000158_pt1 | contig 19464 bp, 26 predicted proteins | sample JacPin_JW_Ref_O2_FD_15308 | JGI IMG/M metagenome (IMG submission 15308) | reverse complement strand
TGCTCGGAATGTGCGTGGGTGTTCAATGCTTCGGGATCGCCCGCCGGTAAGTCTCTCGATGAAATGAAACAGAACTACGAGCGGCGGCGCGATAAGGAGTTTGCAGCACATGCTTGCGCCGAACACCCCGGTGCCGAGAAGACAAAAAGTTAAATAATCATGCCGCCGCTCCATTGGGCGCAAAATTGGCATTCTTCCGGGATAACTGTCGAGAACATTCTAACGAAGTCGGCTCCGTCAAGAACGCTTCGTTATAGTTTTTGCTTTTCTGAGCACACTCGTGTGTTTGCGCAGCAATGCATGATTGATTGCTCTTGATTGCTACTTCTTTCCGTTTCACGTTCACCCGATCGGCTCGGCCATTCGCTTCATCGTCTCGGTGTTGTCCACCAGACATCTCTTCGGTCCTTGCTGACCATGATGAGTTCTTCGAACTCCCCGCACCTCGGGGAGGCGGGTCGCCTTTTCAGGGTTTCGATCACTGCCGCTCAGGATCATGTTCTCGAGCAGGCATTCCCGCATGGGCACCACCGTGCTTCTGTCGCAACTGACCGCGGCGACAGAACTCTTGATAATCGATCTGGTCACGCAACAGGATCCAGAGTCGGATTCCCAGCTTTCGTGCGGCGGCTACTTTCGCCTTCCCCAGACCTTTCTGCACCAGCTTGTGCTGGTAGAAACGCTGCAGCTCTGCATCCTTGCGAACCAGCTATCTCATCCTGAGATAGCTGGTGCGAAGCGGATTTCGCAATAGCTATCCAGACTAAACCGTCCGGCACCCGGGCTGAATTGGTTAACGCCAAAGCTATGCAGTCTCTCCTACAGCCTACCGCGCGAGGGCTTGGACCAGGAGACTGATAGGCCCTGGCGCCGTTGGCATCAGTGACGGCTGTTGGGCGCGAGCCCTTCCGGGATTACGAAGTTCATGACTGACTTGTCGACGGTCTGGTGGCTCGCTCTCGATGCTTTCAACGATAGTTGGCTGCTTGCAGTTCGAACATTTCCGCATATCGACCACCGATCCCTACCAGCGTCTCGTGCGACCCCTGCTCGACTATTGTTCCATTCTCGAGGACAACAATTCGGTCCGCCATTCGAACTGTAGAGAAACGGTGGGAAATCAAAAGGGCCGTCTTGCCCTTGGTGAGCTCACCGAATCGTTCGAACACCTCGTGCTCGGATTTTGCATCCAGCGCCGCTGTCGGTTCATCGAGGATCAGTAACTGGGCATCGCGCAAATAGGCCCGGGCGAGAGCGACTTTCTGCCACTCTCCGCCCGAGAGATCAACTGCCTCTTCGAATCGGCATCCAAGAGGCTGCTCGTAACCCTTGGGCAAATTTCGAATAAATGTCTCTGCTAGGCTTTTGTGGGCCGCCGCGCGGATTCGAAGCTGATTGTCTCGCTCTTCGATCTGACCGATAGCGATGTTTTCAGAGACTGTCATTTCGTAGCGTGTGAAGTCCTGGAAGATGACTCCAATCTCCTTCCACAGATCTTCCAGGTCGTACTCACGGAGGTCTACACCGTCCAAAAGGATCTGGCCTTCAGTCGGATCGTACAAACGCGTAAGGAGTTTTACGATGGTTGTTTTCCCCTGGCCATTCTCTCCAACCAGAGCTATTCGCGAAGAAGGTTCCAAGGTAAAACTGATGTTGTTAAGGACGAGCCTTGGATTTGCCGGGTATGAGAACGAGACCTTCTTAAATTCAAAACCTCGCCGAATGGGTCGCGGGGCAAGCAGTGCGCCAGGTTTAGAGAAAATCCTGGGCTGCACGGAGAAGAATCTAAGCAAGTCAGTCATGAACATCGCCTGGTCAGCGATTACAGAAAAAGTTGAAAAGAAGGCTTGGATGTTCGTGCTGGCACCCGCAATCGCTCCCGCTAAGAGGGTCATGGTGCCGAGAGTCAGTGCGCCCGTGACTGTCCGATAGATGACGAATGCATAGGTTCCGTAGTAACCAACTGTACCCAGAAGCGTTAAAAATGATCCAAAGATGAGTTTACGTTTTGCCAGTCCCACTGTCTGCCGGTGGAGCTCATCGGATAGCGCTGTGTAACGGTCCACGAGGTACGACCCCAGTCCGAATAGTTTTAACTCCTTTGCATTTTCCTTACTGCCGCCCAGGACCCTCAAGTAGTCCATCTGGCGGCGAGCTGTAGTCTGGCGGAAATTTAGCGAATAGCCCAGAAATGCGAAGTGGGTCTCACCGAGGAAAGCCGGAACGACGCAGATGATGAGAGCGAAAAGAAGCCACGGAGAAAAGAAGAAAATGCTAGCCGCCAGGCTGGCTGCTGTTATGGCCTCCTGGAACAGCCGTCCGGCCGACTGAATCATTATCAAACGGTCCGTGCCTTGAACTCTGGCACGCTCCATCATGTCGTAAAACAGCGGGTCCTCGTAACTGGTCAGGTCAAGACGCGCAGCATGCTTCACAATTCGGGTGCTGATGTGGCGAGTGAATTTGTCGGCCAACACACTGTCGCAAAAGTCGAGGACACGGACCAAAATTGTACCCAAGCTCGCGAGAGCAAATTCCAGTACAACCCACCACCAAAAAATTGCCGGCAATGCATGCTGGTGTGACAGGAGAGCGTAAATGGCATCGATGATTAACTTAGTCACCGCCAACATAGCGAGCGGGATCAGAGAGGCGGTTAATCTCGCCGAAAGGTTTGCCACGACGACTCTCGGTGCCGATTTCCACACCATTCGAACGATCGGAGGGGTGTTGCTGCACAACGCCTTCAGCCGTTCACGCCACTTGGGACTTGGCTCTTGAGTGCCTTGGCCAATCGCTGTTTCCACGGAATTCATCGTATGTAGGCTCTTGTCGCGCTGCGAGAGTCCTTTTCATCTAGCGATCTTGTAATGGGCATATTGCGGCGCCACATCATGCGCATGCAAAACCAGACCGAGAAAAACCTGTTCAAATGGGAACGACCCTGATCAATGGACTGCTCCTGCCACGAGGCAAAACGCTTCCTTGCAGTTCCGTTGAAGAATGTCCGGAAGGTAGGCTACACGAGTTGACCGTCCGAGATTCGAACGCGGCACCTGTTGTGAACTGCTTCACTGCCGCGAAAGCGTGCGCTGGTGGAAAGGGCGGTGCAATTAACCCCAGACCGAGTGAATACGTCGTACCCCACCCTCCCCACATCGCATGGGCGGATCAGGATGACTTGGCCGCTTTTCCCGACTCGTAGGACCGGACGAACTCGTCAACCTGTTTCTCTGCAGCTTCCTTAACAATTCCATAACGTTCTTGAATCTTTCCAACGAGCTGGTCTCGCTTGCCGTTAATGGCAGTGAGATCATCGTCTGTTAGTTTTCCCCATTTCTCTTTCGCTTTACCCACTGTTTGTTTCCATTTCCCTGCGATTTCGTCCCAGTTCATGTCCATCCTCCCAAAGCAGTTGAGTTTATGATGATTAGATACGGCATCCAGAGTCTTGTCTCATGTGAGACCGGACAAAGTGAAATGAAATTCGCGCACGTCTGAGCTATCTGCTGCAAACGTGTGGATTAGGCTTTCGCAACATTGGAGGACGACTCTCCTGTTGAGGAAATATCTTCCGCTCCGCTGTTCTTCATAATTTCCTTGGCTCGTTTGATCTCATCGGAGGTATCACAGTGAACAGAGAGAAGGATGGCACCCTTTTGGAGGCGTCCTTCGTAGCGCTTCGCCTCATATTCGGGGATGCCAAGGCCGATCAGAGCGCCAGTGAACCCGCCGACTGCGCCACCCACCCCGACTCCTGCTAACGCAGCCATTATTGGTCCAGCTGCAATGAGCGGACCCACTCCCGGAATGGCTAGTGCACCGATCCCAACCAATAGACCAAGCGTACCGCCGAGGATTGCGCCGGAGCCTGCTCCCGTCGCTGCACCCTCAGGAGCCTTCGTAGCTTTTTCGGTTCCTATTGGCCTCGTGCCGAGGTTTTCGGGAAGGAGGGCCGATACCTCCGCAGCTGAAAACCCTGATCTCACCAACTGATCGGTGGCTGAATCGGCTGCAGGGACTGTCGTATAGATACCGAACACTACTGTCTTCTTATCTTCCATGTATCTCCTTTATCGGATTGCGCGTTTTTCAATGGCCTCAGCCGCGGAAAACTTCCGGTCTACGTGTGGCCCCGAGCGCGGACCGCCTGAATGCAGCACGCAAGCCTCACCGGCAGCGGCTCCACAGGTAGGACAGGGCACGACGGAAATCTGTTTGGAGGTGAGTTCTTTCTTTTTCATTCTGACAGGATGCGAAAATATCGGGCGCGAAACAGTTCAATTTTGCACACTATTCATATCGGGCCGCTATCTACCGGACGACAGCTGCGTTTCCACGTGGCGTGAGATTTGGTTCAGTCGTGCAAGACAACACTCAGGAGGGAATTGTTTACGTGGATCGCGCCTTTGTATTGGATAAAGCCTAGCTTCCTGAATTTGTTCATGAAGAAATTGACCCGAGACCGCGTCGTGCCAATCATCTCCGCCAACATCTCTTGCGATACTTTGGGAAGTACCTTTTTGGGATCGCCCGGTTTGCCGTAGCGCGCGAGCAGCAGCAGAGTGCGCGCCAGCCGTTTCTCGCTGGAGTTGAAGAGCTGGTCTATCAGATCCTCCTCGACTCGGATGTTTCGTGTCAGCATGTACGCGATGAAGCGATCGGAGAACTCGTGTTCCCCGTGGAGCACTCGAATCATCTCGTTCTTATCAATGACGAGCACGACGGTTGGCGCAATTGTAGTCGCAGTTGCCATCGTGACAGCCTGACCTGCGAGGCACCCCTCCCCGAAGAAATCGCCGGGTCCTAAGATCGCTATAACGGCTTCTCTGCCGCTTGTGTTGACCACACTCAGCTTGACGCCGCCTTCCTGAATATACATTACATTTGTGGCAGGGTCGCCCTGCGCAAAGACGGTTTCTTTTCCCTGAAACTTGCCAACCTTTCTTCCTAGGCCGGTCGAGTCGAGAAACAATTTCACATCGAAACCGCGGTTTTTCGACTTCGCTCTTTTCGGGAAGCGAGCGACTTTGACAGATACACTTCGAACCGACGAAGAAGCCATGCAACAGAATAGCCTGAGGCAAGATTCTAAAACTGTTCAATAATGCACAGTTCTTGGTAAGTCAGCCCGGCGTCATCTTTCGCTAAACTCCAACGTTCGCAGGCCTCGCCGCCAGCTAAACGTGGCGCCGACGCTCAAATAACGGTGGTAGAGGATTCCCACCACCGAACCTTTTTCCCTACCCTCCGACATTCTCTGGCCGCTGTGCGAAATGGAACAGCGCACACCGATGCGGTGTCGGTACGATCCTCTTGATGTGTAATTGTCGGCGGAGGCAGTGTCCTGCTCGAGGGACATCACAAAGGAGACTCAAAATGCAGAGTTCGCTAGTTGTGGGTGCGTTCCTGCTAGTTCTACTGGTTGCGGGGTGCTCGGCGAGTCCAGCGGCAGCACCAGGACTAGCGGTAGAACAAGGTGCGGCAGGGCATGAAAGAGACCGGGACGGGGACCGCAACAGAGATCGAGACCGGGACCGGGATACGGACAAAAGCAGACAAAGTCAGGACGGACCATGCCCAGCAGGAGAGCACCTCTCTAGAAGCTCCGATAACGGAAGAACGAGTTGCGTCAGAGACTAGTGGCGTGGTCGGGAATTCTTGTGTCTTTCGGTCAATAGTCTGCAAACGATGTCCGCTGAAAACCGTCGCCGGTACGGCGGTGCCGTGTGGTTGCGCCCCTGCGCGCAAAACAGCGCAGTACAGGAGCGAGTCAGGAAACCCAGACCGAGCCATTGCAGTTGCTTCAGTAGGGAACAGGATGAATTACATGCATATCGAAAATCCAGCTCAGGCAATTAGTGGAGCGGTCACATCCGAGCCGAATCCAATCGTATTGATACTTCCTGATTTGTGCTTCTTTTTGTGGCTCCCTTTCCCATTTCTCTCGCTACAGCCTGAGATCTTGGCGCGCACCGTAACGCATGTTGAAGCGGAGCTGTTGTGACGCGGCCTCACCCTTCGCGAGACTTGTTTCACTTGCTCACCGTAGTCGTCGCGGTCGTGGCAATCGCCACTCTTTATTTTGCCAGAGTCGTTCTGATTCCATTCGCGCTGGCGCTGCTATTCACCTTCATTCTGACGCCCGTAGTGAGACTTATTGAGCGCTCTCACTTCGGGCGCGTGCCATCAACTCTCCTGGTTGCCATTCTTTCCGTTGCCACTTTCGGTGCAATCAGCTGGACCGTCACGAAGCAACTCGGCGACGTCGTAAATCAGCTTCCCGATTACAAATCCAATATCAAATCGAAGCTCGATTACCTGCACTTGTCCTCGCATCACACCTTTGAGAGTGCTTCCCGAACGATGAGCGAGATAAGTAAAGATCTCGCCAGTTCTCCGGCACCGGCGCACTCCGGCAGCGCATCGGGAACGCAATCCACGATTACTCGCACTGCCCCCGAAGCGAGGCCTGTCGCCGTCGAACTGGTAAAATCGCCCGTACTCCCTCTCGAGTCCCTCCAGAGCGTGCTGGGTCTTCTCGCAAGCGCTTTGATTGTGACCGTCTTCACCATTTTCATGCTCATTCGTCGCGAAGATCTGCGCAATCGTTTGATCTCCCTCGCTGGTGAAGGGCGTCTGCACCTAGTCACCCAGGCGCTTGACGACGCAAGCGAGCGTGTCAGCAGGTACTTGCTGCTGCAATTTCTCGTGAACACGTGCTACGGAATTTTCATCGGCGTCTGTCTCTACTTCATCGGAGTGCCCGCCGCCATACTGTGGGGCGCGATAGCTGGTATTCTGCGCTTTCTTCCGTACATTGGACCTCCGCTCGGCGCCCTGATGCCCGTTGTGCTTTCGTTGGCTGTTTTCAGCGGTTGGCAAGGTCCGCTGATCACGTTCTCACTTTTCGTCGTTACTGAGCTAATTGTTTCCAATCTGATCGAGCCGATACTTTACGGAGCTCATACCGGCCTCTCATCGCTTGCCATCCTCGTCGCTGCAATTTTCTGGACCGCTATTTGGGGGCCAATCGGCCTCGTTCTGTCCACTCCTTTAACGGTTTGCCTCGTGGTCCTTGGCCGGCACGTTTCCCGGCTCAGCTTCCTTCACGTTTTGTTGGGTGACGAGCCTGTCCTAACGCCCGACTCTCGCTTTTACCAGCGTCTCCTCGCCACCGACCATGACGAAGCGCGGCAGGTCCTGCAAAAATATCTGGAAGGGAGCACGTTGCTGGAGCTTTACGATTCAGTCCTGATTCCGGCGCTGAGTTTAGCGGAGCAGGACCGCCATCAAAATCGTCTCGAAGATGCTACTGAGAAGTTCATCTGCCAGAGCACGCGGGAACTAATTGACGAATTTTCTGGACTCCCAGCCGACGATTCTGCCTCGGCGGATGGACCTGTCGAACCGTCAATGGCCGCAGGCCAGTCCAGCCCTGGGCATGCGTACAAGGTCATCTGCGTGCCAGCGCGGGATGAAGCCGACGAAATTGTAGGGGCGATGCTTGCACAATTGATCGAAAGGGCTGGTCACGAAGCGCAGTGCGTCCCGCTCGGTTCGGCTGCCGAGATGCTCGCACAGGTCAAAGAAGAAAAACCGGATTTCATTTGCATCTCCGCGCTTCCTCCATTCGCAATCGCCCATGCTCGGGCGTTTTACGCAAGACTGCTGGCGCAAGCACCAAACGTGAGGATTGATATCGGGCTATGGAATTTTTCGGGTGATCCATTGAAAGTGAGTCACCGCCTCGCACTGAAAGAGGGATCCAGAGTGTGCACGAAACTCGCAGAGTTCATCGAGGGCTTACCGCCCGCACCGTCGGTTGCCGAGGTTGCTGCCCTACTGACGCCCTCCCTCGGTTAAGCCACAGCCAAAGCAGTTTTCGCGCTTGCAGCATCGTTGGTCGTGTGGAAAATGGAGACGAAATAAGAATGTAATGTGTTCACAACGGTACAGATTTCCGACGTGCTTCTCGCTAATCTGACGTCCGTGGAGAATTCTTTTGAAAAGGCAGCCACGCCGAGGGGTCGCCAATGGCTTTTGCTCCGTTTAACGCCGTACTGCCAGTGATCGCCGCCTTTGTGATCTTTATTTTTGGCTACGTTGCGCTTTTTGTTTCTTTAATGATTTGTTTTTTCGTCTGTCTGGTTATCGCAAAAGGCATTTACGAAGGCGCGAAAAAGATCCGGACGTACGCGATGAAATCAGCCCTAGCAAAGACTCTCATATCATCGGATTGCGCGCTGACTTCTGGATTGGACTCACGGAGTTTGACTGCAATTGGAGGTAGATCATGAACTTAACAGATGCAAGCACGACACAAATCTCGATCGTCGTTGCTGTGGCAGTTATAGCAGTCGTCGGCATCCTCGCTTGGTTCTTCAATCGTAAACGCCGAACGGAAAGACTGCGCACTCAGTTTGGTGGTGCTGAATATGACCGTGCCGTGAAAGAAGGCGGGGGCCAGCGGAAAGCAGAAGCAGTACTCGACCAACTAGCTGACCGAGTGGAGGGCTTGCACATCCGAGAGCTGGCTCAGGGCGATCGTACGCGTTTTGTCGACTCTTGGACGAAAGCACAGGCGCGATTCGTTGACAGCCCCGGTGGCGCCGTAACGGATGCCGACCAACTACTGGGCGATGTGATGTCCACGCGAGGTTATCCGGTAGGAGACTTTGAGCAGAGAGCCGCGGATATCTCGGTGGACCATCCGCTCGTACTCGAAAACTACCGTGCAGCCCACAAAATCGCGCTTCTTCAAACGCAAGGTAAGACCGGCACAGAAGATTTGCGCCAGGCTATGATTCACTATCGCACGCTGTTTGAGGAGCTGGTTCGAGAGCCAGAGATGGCGCGCGCGAAGGGCGCGTAAATTGATGCCCTTTGTTCAGTCATTAAGATAATTACATCATTCGTGGAGGACGACGCTGAGGAGCGAATCGTCGATTTGCAGGCCGCCGTTGTACTTGATGAAACCTAACTTCCGGAATTTGTTCATGAAGAAATTTACGCGGGAGCGCGTCGTACCGACCATTTCCGCGAGCATCTGCGAAACTTTTGGAAGAACCCGTTGGGCTTTGTCTTCCTTCCCGTAGCGCGCGAGAAGCAACAGCGTTCGCGCCAGACGTTTCTCGCTAGAATTGAAGAGCTGATCGACCAGGTCTTCCTCGATTCGGATATTCCTCACCAGCATAAACGATATAAAACGATCGGAAAACTCATGTTCGGAATGGAGGCGAACCATCTCGGATTTTTCGATGACCAGGGCGGTGGTAGAAGCGATGGAGGTCGCTGTTCCGATCTGAGTCGGCTGGCAGGCGAGGCATCCCTCGCCAAAGAAATCCCCCGGTCCCAAAACGGCCACGACCGCCTCTTTGCCGGATTCGTTGACGACGGAGAGCTTTACTCCGCCTGTCTGAATGTAGAAGACATTCCTGCACGGATCGCCTTGCGAGAAGATCGTTTCTTTTTTCTTAAATTCCGCGACCTTCCGAGCCACACCCACCGAATCGAGAAATTCCTGGATGTTGAATAGCCTCTTGGCAATGGATTTCGAGCGATTTGTACGCTTCTGGGCCACGAGCGTTCTTAACTCGCATGCTAGCACGCGGAGAGAAATTCGCAAGCGAAGCGCGAATGTGTGCACAAGTGAACAGATACATCTAACGGGCTCCTTCTAAGATGTTGGTCTGCGGTGAATCGTGAGGATCAGGGCGAAACCAGGCCCAAGCGTTTCCCCGCTAAATAGCAGTGGAGATCGCAGGCCCTTCCACTTCAGCCGACATTACCAGCTCTCGATTCCACACAGAAATTGGGTGAATGTCCTGCACGGGCCGGAGTGTCTACCTGCGAAGAGAAGGAGAGTCGCAAATGCCGTTACTTCAAATACTAGTGGTTCTGGTCGTGGTCGGGGTCCTGCTTTGGCTGGTCAATAGCTTTATTCCAATGCAAGGGCAGATCAAGTCCATTTTGAACGCTGTCGTAGTAATTGCAGTTGTCTTATGGCTTCTGAACATCTTCGGACTATTTCATTCGCTTTCCCATGTCCGAATTGGGGCTTGAGCAGACCAAAATTGATGGATGAGCGGTGTGTCATTGAAAGAACCGTTTCAGACGACTAACGTCTGGCGCACGGATTCAGTAATGGAGGCAACAGTCATGAAAGCACTTGGAGTCATCAGCACGACAGCAATGTTCTTGCTTCTCGGAGCGACTGTTCCTGCGTTCGCGCAGGAAGAGCACCACCAAGAGAGCGCTAAGCCAGCACAGCGTGAGGGACAGGCCAAGCCTGCTGCAAAGCAGGAACAAGCCAAGCCTCAGAGACAGGAACAGCAAACAAAGCCTGCAAAGCAGGAGCAGGCGAGACCGGAGAAGCAGCAACAGCAAGCGAAGCCACAGCAAGAACAACGGGCGAAGAACCAAGAACAGAACCAGCAGAAGCATTCACAGCAACAAGCCAAGAGCCAAGAACAGAACCAGCAGAGAAATACCCAGCAACAGGCCAAGAGCCAAGAACAGAACCAACAGAAACACTCACAGCAACAAGCGAAAAGCCAGCAACAGCAACACGAGAATCAACATCAGCAACAGGTCAAGACTCAGAAGAACGAAGAGAAAAGTCAGGAGCACCACCAACAACAACAAGCCAATGGCCATGCGCAACAATCACAAGGTCAGTACGCACGAAATGGTCAGAAAGATAGATACGGACACGAATACAACGAAAGCCGTTTTGGTCCTAACCATTATTCCCGCTTTGAGGAAAACGGTGGGCGCTACTACCACGGACGCCGGGAGTACTCTTACGGCGGCTATTGGTTCTATGCAGGAGCATATCCGGCGTGGTTTTACCAACAGAACGTGTACTTCATTCTGGGAGCGGATGGGCTCTGGTATGCAGTGGCATACGATAACCCTTCTCTGACCTTCCAGGTCAATATCGGGTAACGAGAAGCCGAGATCGTGTTCTCGGTGAGGCTACAGTCCGCAGCCTTAATTCTGATCATGGAGGTCAGCGATGATTCGTAACATAACTTTGACTGTGTGTTTCATGCTTGTAACAGCAGTGCTTTACGCCGCGAATAAGGAACAAGAGCGACTGGAAAATTGTGGCGTCGTGATGCAAGAGATCATGAATGTCCCCGATAACATCCCGCAAGATGTGATGGAGAAAGCTGAGTGCGTGATCGTGTTTCCTTCCGTTCTCAAGGCAGCGTTCGTAGTTGGCGCGAGCTATGGCCGCGGGGCAATGGTTTGCCGCACCGGCGAGCGTTTCCGAGGACCGTGGGGTTCGCCTGCAATGTACGCACTCGAAGGCGGCAGTATTGGATTCCAAATCGGCGGACAGGCTACGGACCTCGTGCTGCTTGTAATGAACGAGAGAGGTGCGGATTCGATTCTCAGCAGCAAGGTGAAATTGGGCGGCGACGCCTCGGTGGCGGCAGGCCCTGTGGGGCGCGACGCTTCTGCGGATACGGATGCCTACATGCGCGCGGAAATCCTGAGCTACTCGCGCACCCGTGGTCTTTTTGCTGGTGTTTCGCTCGAGGGTTCTACGCTTCGACCCGACGATGACGCCACCCAAGATGTCTATGGCCGCAAACTCACGGCAAGAGAGATCGTGATCGACGGAAAAGTCGGTGTTCCGGAATCCGGCCGTCATCTGGTCAGGGTACTCGACAAGAATTCGCCTAGAAACGAATCGAGAAAAGAATCGGCAAGGAAGTAGGGGTCGGAATACGAGTCGCAGCCTTTTGCGTGCCGGGGTGGGAGTTCGACACGCTGACAGTGAGCCCATCCCGTTCACAACATCTGTCTCACCTTCGTATCGCTCAATATCTGCCGGGCCGAGCGTAGAATTCATTCTTCCAGCTCCTAACTCACGGGCGAGGTAAATAATGATAGTTGAAGCGAAACAGAAATATCGTGGAGTTCTCTGTCTTCATTGCCATCAACCAATCTCGCTTTCGTCCTCTACGGCAGCCAACGAAGGGGGATTCGGAGAACAGCCGACGAGCGGTGGTGATGAGCTTATCGTACGCTCGCTTTCCGTGCGTTCGTTCACCGAGCGCTCGTTTGCGATGCGTTGCCGGGCGTGTGAGGGAGAGGGCCTTTATACCGGTTCAGACGTGATTACGTGCGACGGAACACCGAGGACTAGGATCTCGCGGGCACGCAAACGCCCTACTAAATGGCTTGAAGAACGTACTCGCTCCCTGTCCGATCTGACGAAACCACCATTAAAGGCGTAGAGTGGTCGAACTCGATCGGTCGGCCTGAAGCCAAGTGTCGGACGGGATGGGCGCCTGCGCTCCAATATAGACGGGGTTTCTCGGAGACCTAAGCCCAAGCTCTGCCGGCGATCCGAGTCACTTTGACTAGCGAATCGGCGAATTCCAGTGTTTCTTTCGTGAGACGCACCAAACTGTCCAAGGCATCTTGGATCGCCTGTCCTTCCACGAGTTCTATTGAGCTGCCTCGCATTCCCTGCAAGCGCAAAAAGATCGCTGTTTCCGCCGCATGAATTCGCTGAAGCAATTCCTGCGGGTTTAGCTCGGTCAAAGTTTCCAGGGAATGCGTTTGCTGTTCCGAGTGCTTCAGGTCATTCATAAACTACTCCCATCCGCCGCTTGCGGCCTCGGCCGCGCTTCCATTCGTTAGAATAATAATATTAGACACTGTGGTTCCGGATTGCTGTTCACTTGCGGACACAATCTTAAGACGACGAAACAAGAAGAAACCTGTGGGGGAGCAAAAGAGCGCCAGACAAAAAAGCTATACAAAAGTTTCGACTCTAATCGCTCTCCGCTCCGATCGTATTGTAGTGTGCGCCAGCATTTTGAGACCTTTTGAACTTCACTGTCTCGTTTTTGAGAACACGCAAACCATTGAGGGCATCTTCTATTGCTTGTGCTTCCAAGCGACTATCCGAACCAATTCGTATTTCCTGTAAGCGGGATAAGATTGCTGTTTCCGCTTCATTCACCCGCTGAACGAGCTTCTGCGGGTTTAGCTCCAACAACGCATCGTGGTAGGTCTTTTGCCACTCCGGGTAGCGCAGCTCGCTCACGGCTCTCCTCTCCAAACTTTGTTATTTGAAGAGCGATTTTAGAGAATAGCGTTCTCAAGCTACTGTTCAATTTTGCACACTTTTGGAAAGTGCCGAGTGCGTCGAACCTTTGAAAGAGGGTTAGTGGTGAATCACATAGTCGATGAAGATGCCAGAACCGACTATACCCGTAAATCCGAGGACGGAAACACCCGCAAGGAATAGCAAATCAGGAATCAACTGAATTCGTTCTCGCCACTGGCGGATCATTCGTGGCTCCACTGCACCCTTGAATGTAAGGTGCCGGGGACCGACTGTCGTCAATCTGTCAAAGGGGATCGGCATCCGTCGGTGCCCCAGCTTACGCATACTTATAATGCGAGCGATTTTCTGAGTCTGTCCGGTTTTGCACACTTTCAAAAATCACGCTTGCATACCTCGGAACTGTGCAAAAGGGAACGGTATATCTACTATCTCGACTGTCATGATGTGAGCATGCCTCATAAGAAGAGAAAGACACAACGCGATAACGCGACGCGTGCCAGCGTCACGAAGGAAATGGCGAAGCCGCGCATGGCTAAGTCCGCTAAAATAGCGCAATTGAATTTCGATACTTCACGAATTCCAGAACAGCCAAGTACGACTATGCCCGGAACCGTCGACAAAATCATCCTATCCTCAGGTCCGCGCCAATCGGAAAAAGCGCAGATTGCTATAGACGAGGCCGACCCGCGATATCGAACTCTCCGTATTAAAAACAACTTAACTGACGAACACGGTGATGATGTGAAGCTCCGCAAAGGTGCTCATGTCGATGTTACCGTCACAGCCAGAGGCGTCGGACCGCAATTAACGAAACCAGACTAGCCACTCGACGGTGAGATACTAGCCATGAACCTCGCCCCAGGAGCTTTGAGCATGCCCGACGAAGAATGGGTCAAGACGCTCGAAGACGGCAGAAAAGTTAAATTCACCTGCCAGGAACTTCCGCACGACCGGGCATTTATCACCGCCCAGACTGAAGGGAATAAGGTGGTCTATTCGGTCGTATTGACCAATGCAAGAAGCCCGCTGAGTCGTGACGATGTTGAAGGCCATTTCAGGGCCGAGCTTTCAAGGAAATAGTACTACTCATTTTGTGTCCTGCACGAGTAAGCGCACTTCGCGCGGCAAGTACGTTTTTCTTCAGCAATCACTCCACCTCAGGTGATGCGTGCATATCTTTCTGGGCTGACGATTCTTTGGTCGACACCTTTGATCTGCCGCTTCGCCCACTCGATTTAGGAACGTTATTGGCAGGAGCCGATCTTTTCCCGCATGTCGCGCATCATGCGAAGGAATGTCGACCGCAATAACGAAGACAGCCAACCGATTTATCTGTGCAGAACTGGACAGACGGTGATCCTGACTATTGTTACTGTCATTCTTTAATTGGATGGGACCTTGGCGGCCATGTCCCTCGTGGAGTGACTGCACACGGTAGTCCGGGCGGACCTTTGCAGTTTGGCCGCCTGGAAGCTGCCTTTGGCCGCCAGGTTCCGTTGCGTCATCGAAACCGCTGCTGTGCGGAGAAGGGTTATACCGCGGCTATGAAATCCGTCAGTCACTGAAGGAGCTAGTTGAGCGTAGAACATCCCGCTTGCCCGCATTGCGGACTACTCTTGGATAAACCTATCAAGAAAGACATCGAAAAACCCGATGCTTGCACGAACTCAAGTTGTCCGGGAAAGCAACCAGAAGACAACGATCAAGAAATATGAATTCCTGCGCCTAGACCTGCGAAACAAGACGACGGGTAGCCACAAATTGTTCGGATTGTGTGCCAAACGGAACATACATTGGCGGGGCAGTTGGTTCAAAGTGATGCCTGGGATTCTGAATCCGAGGATCCTGAGGAGGCTAGAATGTTGGGATATGGACTGTTAGGAACCATAGTGGTTGTCTGTGTGATCGTTTGGGTTTTACGCGCGCTGTAAACCAATAAACAATACGCTCTGTCTATGTTATGTCATATAGCTTAACATAGCTATTCGGTAATAGCTAGGTAGGTGCAGACCAAAGCCGTCTAAGGAGGCCACAACATGAAGCCGAGTACTGAGAACGAGATTACCGGGAAGGTTCACGAGGTGAAGGGCACAATTAAGGAAAAGGTGGGCCAACTGACGAACGATCCCGACTTGGAAGGCGAAGGCATCGTTGAGAACATTACCGGGAAAATCCAGAAAAACATCGGCAGGGCGGAAAAAGTCATTGAAAAACCCTAAGACCGCGTTACTTCTCCATAACCAACCACACAAACTCCGCGGATTGGACTCAGCGGATTGACTGCAATTTCTAGGTAGATCCATGAACTTAACAGATGCAAGCAAACAGGAGGCAATCCAGTGGACGAAGCAAATAAAATAAAAGACGAGAAGTCGGATGTAGAGCTGATGACTGCGACTTTGGCCGGTGTGGACGCGCGACCAGAGGTGCGAGCTGTCGCTGCTTCAACCTCTGGCGGCGGTTCGTCATCCGCCGGAGCCGCAACCGCTCCGGCTATTGACGAGCAGGCGGCGCCGCTCTTTTTGCCCGAAGAAACTAAGGATTTTCGCGCCCGATGGGATGCGGTCCAAGTAAGTTTTGTTGATGAGCCTCGACGAGTGGTAGAGCAGGCAGATAGTCTTGTCGCAGTGGCGATGAAGCGTCTGGCTGAAATGTTCGCGGCGGAAAGAGCGAAACTCGAGAGCCAATGGGACCACGCTGATAATATCTCGACCGAGGATCTCCGTCTTGCACTGCGTCGCTATAGGTCGTTTTTCGGCCGGCTTCTCTCGGTGTAGCAAGGCTGGCTGAGGCCGCCGGAACGTGCGAAGGTAGAGCGACTGCGATTTTTCGCACGAAGTAAGACGGCGGGTAGCCCACAAATCCACCATTAAGGGCGTAGCGGGATCGAACTCGATCGGGCGGCCAAACGTCGGGCGAGATGGGCGACTCCGCCCCAATATAGACGGGGTTTCCGCCGCCACCTGGCGTGCAATAGCATTGTTGGAATCAGCAGTTTGTCGCTGGGTTGCCAATGGAATATCTGAGCGTTGATTTGGGCAAACTTAAGCCTCTAGCTGAGCCCTACGGAAAGACTTTCTGGTCTCCGAGCCCTGAACAAGCGACTCCGTTCGGCTCTCAAGGGGAAGCTGACGCTTGGAAAAAGGCGATATCGGACGCGACTGGCGTGACTGGCGTGACTGAATGCAACGATAAATGGTATGTCGTCAGAGAGTAGGCCGGCGAGTGTAACCCGCTCGTATATTTTGCGAATCGCAGAATTTCGAATCCCCGGCCAGCCTGGACTGATTTTGAGATTCTTAAAACAATCAAGCTCTTTCTGTTTGACTCGCCGCAGCTAAAGCACCCACAACGCGGCGCCGGCGGACCGCTCCCATCCAGCACCGTCGGCGCTTTAGTTTTTGTTGCCGCTAAAACTTCCGGAACGCTACACACAAAAGCTAAGATCGGGTCGGTAACGATTTCACTGGCGCCACTACGGAAACGACGTCGCCGGCATCTAACAGCGACGTCGATAACAGGCGCTCACCGTGGGATTTGGGAGGAGGGAGACTCGATGAGCCCACTAATAGATTCATTGGAAGAACAAATTTCGCCTGATTCGATTCTTTGGGCTTGCTTCCAACACAGGTGAATCGGGTGACGACATTCAAAAAGCGCTGCAGGGCGGCTCGGTCGCGATGCTTGCGACCCTTGCCAGCAAGGCCCAGGAGCCAGGCTTTCTGAGCCAGATCATAAACTTGATCTCGACCTTCAGCGCACGGAGTGCAATGGGAGCGACGGCGGGCAATGGCTCCTCTGCGGTTAGCGGCTCCGTGGGGAGGCGGTGCCTGATAGGCGATCTACGCCGCAACCCGCGAAAAAAGGCGGCCGGGATCGGATTTGCGGAATGAGTCTCCAAGTCCCACACCGTCAGGCTGCTTCTCAGGCCTCCACCAGAATGAATTAACACCGGAGTGTGCCAAACGGGACAGCATTGCTTCGTGCAAAGCACGAGCATAGGGTGTGGATCGGTTCATAGTGATCCATTTAATACGCCCTTTTCTGCCACCATTCAGGTATCTAACTTCCGATCATCAATGACCATAAGAGGCACACGGATATGACGGAGGAGACGCCCAAAAGGGTCTCGCGCAGATCGATGGTGATTGTAGGGGCGGTTGTGGCGCTCGTTTGCTTAGCCCTTATCGCGGCGAGCTACGCCCTCAAGCCGACGATTCGCCGAATCGTTCGCCATCGGGTAGAGACATCGCTGCAGGCTCAATTTCAGAGCAGCGTCCAGTTTTCCGATTTCCACATCGTTCTGTTCCCGCGCGTCCGCGTGATCATCAATGACCTGATAATGCGCCACCAGGGGAGGACGGACATCCCGCCGCTGATCGAGGTGCGTCAAGTAACCGTCAATGCCGGCCTTTCAGCTTTCCTGGGAAAGCGGCATGAAATCGGAAGAGTGCGATTGGAGGGGCTGCAGATTCACATGCCGCCGCGAGACTCAGGAGGCCCACCCCTGACTCATGGAACCGATGAAGACCTCACAAAAAAGTATCCGATCATGATCGACGAAATCGATGCCGATGACGCGCTAGTTGTGATCTTAAGGAAACACGCGGGCGATCCTCCCAATGAATTCGTGATCCACAAGCTCGTGATGAACAACGTGGATTTTGAACAGCCCGTCGCTTTTCACGCGGTCATCATTAATCCAAAGCCTCGCGGCGAGATTCATTGCGATGGCGAGTTTGGACCGTGGCAAGCCGATCAGCCGAGCGAAACTCCGGGCTCCGGGAATTACGTGTTGCGCGACGCCGACCTTGGAGGACTAAAGGGCATCAGCGGTACCTTAACCTCAACGGGCACGTTCAGCGGTCTGCTCGATTACCTCAAGGTGGAAGGGGCGACCGATACGCCGAATTTCGCACTGCGCACGAGCGCCCATCCGCTAGCGCTACACACGGATTTCTCGGTCATCGTCGACGGCACGAATGGAAATACGATTCTCTCAAACGTTACTGCAAAGTTTCTCCACACGACGCTCGTGACGCATGGCAAAGTGGTGGGGCCTCGACCGAACGTCAAAGGCCCAACCATCATTCTCGATGTGGCCTCGGACCATGCCCGGATTGAAGATTTGCTTTTACTCACCGTGAAGGTGAATCGGCCCGTTATGACCGGCTCGGCGCAACTGGAAGCCGAGGTTTTGCTTCCGGAGGGCGACGAAGATCTGATGGAACGAATGCAACTCGCAGGTCAATTCGGTCTCGGCGAGGTTCACTTTACAAATTCCGTTGAGCAACGAAAGGTGGATTCACTCAGCCGCAGAGGACAGGGGAAACCTAAGGATTTGGATGTCGCAGATGAGGTGTCGGATCTCCAGGCGTATTTTAGGCTGGAGAGGTGCAACGTCACTTTCTCAAATTTGAGCTTTCATGTGGAAGGGGCGTCGGTAGCACTCGTTGGCACTTATAATCTCGACAGCGGCCAGATGGATTTCCACGGAAATCTGCGGCTACAGGCAAAGCTGTCGCAAACGACAACGGGATGGAGATCGGTCGTGCTGAAACCCTTCGACAGACACTTTACGGACAATCATGGGGCCACCGAGATACCGATCAAAATTACCGGCACGCACGAGAATCCGTCGTTCGGTTTTAAGGCCAACAGAAACAGGAAATAAAGACCAAGTAGAGTTCTATCGGTAGCCCATGCGGCCAACTCCCGACTGACGCTGCCACGCTGTTGTTTGGAACGGGTCTGCTCGTAACTCTGTTGGTTGCTCGGCGAGTGCAAGCCTAGCCAACTCGAATTCGGTGGATAAGTTACACATGGACTTGAATTACCGGTCTTGAATCCTCCGGGACCCCGCCAGTATGATGGTGGGGCCTTTTTTTTTGGCCTAGCGCCTAGGCCGCGATTGCCTCCACGACTCCCACCTTCGAAGCGGCTAGCCAACATTCTACGAAGTCAGAACCCAAGGTGATGGGTGAGAGCTTGTTCGGAATCTGGCCTTGAGCCGCGCAGAAGAAGTCGCCTTTTCCATCGCAGCCGCTGCTGTTGCTGCCGCCTGCCATGCGAACTCAGAAGTTGGACACCTTTTCGCTCCAACCTTTCATCGGAACCTGCTGCGCTCTATGTTTAAATTGAAGATATAGCAAAATGGAATCGCAGGCTCATAGACATACTCAATTGGGAGTAGGAGGGTGGAGACGCTGCCGTTTCCGCTATTTCCACGGCGAGCGGCTGTCTTACCCCTGTACGACGATTGATTATAAGTTATAAAACATCTATATAACTATTATAGTATGTATATACTCTATATCATGCGGGCCAGAAACAGGCGTGCTAAGCCTGCACCACAAACCATGGCTGTC
>JGI12712J15308_10000154_pt1 | contig 19543 bp, 11 predicted proteins | sample JacPin_JW_Ref_O2_FD_15308 | JGI IMG/M metagenome (IMG submission 15308) | reverse complement strand
CCCGCCGATGAGCCTGGCCTGGAAGAACGCATAAAAGCCAGCGACGATTTCGAGATTCAATCATGGATGGGAGCGCCCCTGCGCAAAGATGATCAAGTGCTGGGCGTCGTGGAGCTCGTCAACCGCACCGACGGCGGAAGTTTCACCGAAGACGATCTCTTCATGCTTTCCAGCGTCAGCGAACAGGCCGCGGTGGCCTTGCACAACGCAAACTTATTGGAAGCCGAGCGCAAAGTGCACGCGCTGGACGCCTTGCTGAAAATTTCGCAGGAAATTACCTCGACTCTCGATCTCGATCACGTTCTATCCACCGTGGTGCAGCAGGCTTCTTCCGTTGTCCCCTTTGACCGTTGCGTGATCGGTTTCTTCGACCGCGGAAAATTCGTTCTCGGCGCGGTTTCTGGTGAAACCGAAGTTCCCAAATCGCGCGAAATGGACGATTTGAAAAGCCGTCTGGAGTGGGTGGCGCAACAGGACGGCCCGATATCGCTAGACATGTTCGAAGACGGCTGGCATTGCACGCCCGAAGACGCGCGCGCGCAGATCAGTCCGTTTCTCGAAGCACACGAGGAGAATGGGTTTTATGCGCTGCCGCTGCGCGATGATCAGGGGCGTCTCGGAGTTTTGGCGCTGCTGAGCGGCGACGCCGATTTCCTGACCGACAACAATCGCGAAACAGTTGCGATTCTCGCCAACCAGACCACCGTGGCGATTCGCAACGCCCAGCTCTACCAGCAGGTTCCCCTCGCGAACCTACTCCAACCATTTTCCCAAAGAAAAAAGAAGTTCATCGCCGCGATGCCGCAGAGCCGCTGGATCCAATACGCGCGTCGCGCCGCAGGGGTTGCGGCATTCTTGATTTTAGTGCCTTGGCCGATGCGGATAAGCACCGACGCAACGGTAGTCCCCGCGGAGCGCCGGACCGTAAGCGCGGTCGATGGCGGCGTGGTCCAACGCATTTTCGTCCATGAGGGAGATCTGGTGCAGGCTGGACAAGTGCTTGCCCAACTCGATTCTTCCGACGATCAGGTCAAATTGGCGGAGGCTGATGCAGCCTTGGCGCAATCGCGGCGGGAACTGGCCGAAGCCGAATTCCGGAATGATCCGTCCGCGGCGGGACAAGCCAAAATCCGCGGCGAAATGCACCAGGCCCAAGTGGAACTCGAGCAGCAGCGCATTGCCGAATCGCAATTGCGCTCCCCCATCGCCGGAATGGTCATTACTCCCAAAGTTCAGGACAAAACCGGTTCGATGGTAAAGCCGGGCGAAGCATTCTGCGAAATTGTCGCGCAGGACCGCATGGCAGCGGAAATGAGCGTCCCCGAAAATGATTTGGCCTTGGTTCAACCTGGGAAAAAAATCGTGCTGAAACTGAATGCCTACCCCACGACGACCTTCGATGGCGAGGTGGACCGGATTGGTGCGCAGACCAAAGCCGAGGCCGGCGATCAATATTTCATCGTGCGCGCCATCTTTGCCAATCGCGATGGATTGGCGCGCACCGGAATGGTCGGCCGCGGACGTATTCGCGCGAGCGGCGGCTGGTTTCAGAGCGGCTGGTATCCGGTCGGGTACACTTTGCTGCGCTCGCCTTTCCAGTGGGCGTGGGAGAAGGCCTGGGCCTTAATGCCATGAATGAAACCGTGAGACCGGCGATCCGAGAAGAAGGATGGAAAATGATGAGGCGCGGAGTACACATTGTCGTCACCTCGACGATTGCAGCGGCGGTTATTCTCGCCGCGGGCTGCGGCGGTTCAGCGGGCGAATCGAACTCCAACAACACCGCCCGCGCCACACCAAGCGTCTCCAGCCCCACAAACCCACCCGCGAACTCAGTTCCGTCCCGGCCTAAGCCGGGAGATATCCTCAGCGTCCTGACAGTCGAACATCAAGTGGATATTGCGGCGCAACGCGACGGAGTGGTCACCGCCATCTCAAAAGACGAAGGGAACGCCGTTAAAACCGGCGAAATTCTCGCCCAGCTCGACGATCGCACCCTGCAGATGGAACTCATCAAGGCCAATGATGATCTGCAAGTGGAAGACAACAATCGCAAATATAAGGAAGCCGAACTAAAGGCTAAGAGCGCCGCATTCCACCGCCAGCAACAACTGCGTGCGCTTGGTTTGTCGAGCGACGCAGACTTGGAAGCTGCCGAGTTTCAGGAAAAAGCGGCTGAATACGATCTGCGCGGCTATGAAGCCCTGGTCGAAAGCGGCCACGCCGAAATCAACCGCTTGCAACTCGAAGCCGATCAGACCCGAGTGCACGCTCCATTTTCAGGCGTGGTGGTGCGCCGATACGTTCGCGAAGGCCAGGCCATTTCCAAGGGAGACAAAACTTTTCGCGTCAGCCAGCTTGCTCCTTTGCAGGTTCAATTTCAGATCCCCGAGTCGTCCGGCAAGCGTCCCGCCGTGGGTGCGCCCGTCGAACTTTCACTGATTGAGGATTCGGGGCGCAAATTAACGGCGCACATTGTAAAAGTAAGTCCTACGATTGACGCCGCCAGCGATAGCTACGATGTCCTCGCCCAACTAACCGGTTCCGCCATTTCGGACTTGCGGCCAGGAATGGCCGTGAAAATTATCTGGTCGGGAACTTCATCCACTGATGGCAGTGCGAAGCCGTAGCCCAGCGCCATGCGATTTGGCCCTACCAGCCTGCAGGTCTCGAGCGTCCTTGCCAAAGGACTAAAGCGGCCTAAGCTGCGTGAAGACCTCCGTATCAGCGAGCAGACCGTAGCCGGCGAAACCAGTTACGTCGTCAAAAATTTCGAAACGAATTCCTACAATCGCTACGGCAGCACGGAATTTGAACTCCTGCAGCTCTGCGATGGCGAGCGTACCTATACCGAAATCGCCGAAGAGATGACCAATCGCCATCCGGAATCTCCGGTGAGTGAGACCGAGGCCCAGGAATTCATCGAGAGTATCGAACCCGCCATGTGGGAGCGTTCCGTCGGCGAAAAGAATCTAGCTGTTCTCGAACGAATCCGCGACGAACGCAAAAGCCGCGTGGATCAATCCAGTGTGCTGTATATCAGCTTCAAGGCTTGGGATCCCAACAAGACCCTGGCCAAAATCGACCCGTATTTGAGTTGGATGTTCACTTGGGGTTTTGTCTATTTCTCGTTGGTAATATTCGTCGCCGCCGGCTACCTGCTGGCAGGGGATTGGACCCGCGTACAACAGGACACCAGCGAGCTCTACAATTTCGCCAATAAGAGCGCCTACGACATCTGGATCTTTTGGATTCTCCTGCTCGTCCTCGGGGGCATTCACGAATTCGGCCACGGTCTGACCTGCAAACATTTCGGCGGTGACGTTCACCAGATGGGATTTCTGCTCATCTACTTCACGCCGGCCTTTTACACCGACACCACCGACATCCTTTTGTTCCCAAAAGGCTCCGAGCGCCAGTGGGTTCTCTTTGCCGGAATCTGGATCGAATTGGTGCTCTGCGGGTTGGCTGCGCTGGTCTGGCATTTCACTCCGGCGGGTTCTGTCACCAACGACGTTGCCTATAAAATGATGCTGTTGAGCGGAATTCAGGGCGCCGTTCTGAATCTGAATCCGCTGATTAAAGCCGACGGTTACTACGCGCTCTCGCAGTTTCTGGATATGGATAATCTGCGCGAGGACTCCTTCGAATTCTTGCGTGCCTGGGCCCGAAAGTATTTGTTCTTCCAGGACGTCGAGTTGCCGCCCACCACCAAGCGCCAGCGGCGAATTTTCTTTTTATTCGGAGTTTCTGCGGTCATCTACAGCACTTCGTTGCTCATCTTGGTTCTGCTCTTCGTCAAGAATGTTCTGGTCACCAAGTTGGGCGATTGGGGTTACGTCGCCACGCTCGGCGTGGTCTATTTCTTCGCGCGGAAAGCTCTCCGCGAGGCCGTCCCGGTCGTCCGTGCCTGGCTTCGCCAGAAGAAGGAGGACTATATGACCTGGAAAGTTACACGATTGCAGCAGGTCGGGGCCGCGGGCCTTGCGCTGCTCTTGCTGCTCCCTCCGGTGGCCACCCGGGTCTCCACCGGCCTGGTTCTTGAGCCGGGAATGACCGCGCCCGTTCGAACGCAAGTGGCCGGTCAGGTTCAGCAAGTCTACGTTCGCACCGGCGACTTCGTAAAGGCGGGTCAGCTGCTGGCGACGCTGCGTAATGCGGATCTTGGGGCTGAATCCCGCGCGCTGGCCGGTGAAATGGCCCTGGCGAACAGCAATCTGCGAAATGGGCAGGACCGTTCGGATTACGACGCCGCGGCGACCGGCGTCCGCGAAAGAAATCGGTTGAATCAGGAACTGGGTATCGCCAACCGCAATCTCGATTCCCTGAATATCCGCGCTCCGATTGATGGAATCATCATGGCGGATGACCTGGATCAGATCACAGGGTCTTCCATCGAAGCGGGTGAGGATCTCGGGACGATTGTAGATCGCAGTTCAATGAAAGCACGCATTCTGGTGCGCGATTGGGAACTCGAGGACGTAAAAGATGGCGCCTCGGTCAAGGTGAAGGTGGCGCCGTTTCCATTCCGCACTTACGCTGGGACTGTAGAGAAGATCCTCCCGGCAGCCGCGATAGATCACCCGGTTACCCAAACCCAAGATCTGGAGCGGTTGGGACAGAAGCTGACGAACTACTTCGCCGTAGAGATGGAGTTTCCGAACCCAGATGGTTCCCTTCGCGAAGGAATGACTGGAACCGCGCGAATTGCCGGAAAGAGTTCACCGCTGGCCTGGCAGTTTTGCCGTGCTGCCTGGCGCTGGGCCAAATCTCAGATTTGGTGAACTAGCTCGGAAGCAATGGCCCAAAAAAAGAAGGCCGCCGTTCCTGGGACGGCGGCCTTCGAGGTACTACTTCAATCGCAGTCAGGTTTTGGGGCCTGGTGCGATGAACTCAAAAACTACTTGAAGCGGGTGAGCGGAGCGATCTTGGCGAGTTTCGACTGCGAATGAATCTTCAACAGCGGCTTCACGGATCCCAGCTTCTTGCCCTTCTTTACCGCCTTTGCCTTTGCCATTGTCTCTCCCTTTTTTGCTTCTTAGGATCTTGGTCTTGCCTTGCTGACTAACGTTAGTGCAATCGACGAGCCAAACTTCAGCGGTCCCGTCAGATTCGCTATCCTTCTCAAAATACGTGCCTTATCATTTTTGGTGGAGGAAGAGCGGGTCCGAATGTCCAAGCCGCCGTTGAATTTTTCGAGGGCCAGTTGAATTTTTCAACACTCGATGCGAGCGCCCGGATAAAATACATTTCACGATTCGGTTTTGCGTTCGACCAAAACGGCAGGAATGTCCAACCTTACAGATTGTATTTCCGGCAGAGGTAGTTCAGGCGATTTCGGTCAACTCCCAGCAGCCGCGAGGCCTCAACCTTGTTCTGCTTCGCGTGTTCCAGAGCCTCCTGCAGCCACCGTCGTTCAAATGTTTCGATCTCCTTGTCCAGATGGATCCCCGATGATGGCAGGTGGAAGCCGTTGCTGGATTTTCTCAGGCTCGATTGCGACATGTCCGCCGGCAGGTCCTTCAAAGTAATGGTGTCGCCGTCCGTCATGATCACCAGTCGTTGCAGCGCATTTTCCAGTTCCCGCACGTTGCCCGGCCAGGAGTAACGCTTGAGTGCCGCCATCGCCTCATCATCGATTCGCTTGAGCGGGAAGCCGTTGGCGGCGCAATAAACGCTGGCAAAATGGTCGGCGAGCACCGGAATGTCTTCGACCCGTTCGCGCAGGCTGGGTACGAATATCGGCACCACGTGAATCCGGTAGTAGAGGTCTTCACGAAACGTTCCCTGCCGGACCATCTCTTCCAGGTCTTCGTTGGTCGCGCTGACCAGCCTGAAGTCCACCTTAATGGATTTCTTGCCTCCCAGACGCGTCAGCGAACGATCTTCCAGCACGCGCAGCAACTTGCTCTGCAGTGCCGGGGTCAGTGTTGCAATCTCATCCAAAAACAGCGTGCCTTGATGCGCCAGCTCAATGCGGCCTTCTTTGGTCGCCACCGCCCCGGTGAAGGCTCCTCTTTCGTAGCCGAACAGTTCAGCCTCGATCAGGCCTTCCGGCAGCGCCGCGCAATTTACGCTGATAAACGACCGGCTGCGCCGTGGGCTCTCTTCGTGCAGGGCTCGCGCCACCAGTTCTTTCCCGACACCGCTTTCACCTCGGATGATGACGTTCGTGCTGGCCCGTGCCATGCGCTTGATCGAATCGAAAACATGGCGCATCGCGTCCGTTGCCCCAATCAAATCTCCCAGCGAGTTCTTGCGGCTTATTTCTTCGCGCAGTATGCGATTTTCGCGCTGAATATGAAGCTTTTCGACCGCGCGCTCCAGCAGATGGCGGAGAACGTCAACGTCTATGGGCTTGATGAAGTAGTCGTAAGAACCGGCATCAATAACTTTCAAAGCCGTGGACTTGGTTTCATCCGAGCTGAGCACGATGACCAGCGTGTCTATGTTCCCGCTGGTTAGCCGTTCCAGCAGGTGAGTACATTCGCGAACTCCGCTCCCAGCGCTGGGCAGCGCCAGAAGCAGAACATCGAGTTCAGCTTCCTGTAGCAATTTATAGGCAGTCTCGTAGTCGTCGCCTTCCAGGATTTCAAAGTGCGAGCGCAGGCCCGATGCAATTTTCGAGCGCAGCGACTCATCGTCGTCAACGATCGCGATCTTCGGTTTCGCCGAAACGGCAGAGATGGGTAGCTCCCCGGGAACGGATGGTCAGCTCGGGAATAATACGAGAATGAAGCTCCCGTGTGCCGAGATTTTAGGGGTCGCCGCGAGATGTGTCAACGCTCGTCACCGTTTACCGGCGGTTTCCTCGATCCGAGCCGATAAACGATTGCCTCAACTTGCCCGGTTGTGCCATAAACTCGACGCGCGATGGTCAACAAAAATAAACACGGCGGCAGCCGGTCAGGTTCACATGCTAAAGGAAGCTTATTGCTGGCTGTGGACATCGGTGGCACCAAGGTCGAGGCCGGCCTGATTAACGTTCAGGGACGGATAATCGTTAGCGGGCGGCGCCCCATGATCGCCAATGGCAGCGCGAAGGAAGGCCTTCGCGCCGTGCGCGAAACCATAGATCAAGTGATGCTCCATCCTCGCGTGCGAGAAATCCGCGCCATTGGCATAGCCGTCCCCGGTTGGGTGGATGCGAACAGCGGAATGGTCCTGAAAGCGGCGAATCTACCCTGCTGGCGCAACTATCCCCTCGCCGAAGAACTTGAGAATATTTACGGTCTACCGGCTCGCGTCGAAAATGACGCAAGCGCGGCGGCCATCGCTGAAGCCAAGTGGGGCGCGGGACGCCGCTATCAAGATTTCTTCTACGTGAGCCTCGGCACCGGTATCGGCACGGGAATCGTGCAGAACACTCCTGGCTGCTCTCGTCCGGACTCTAGCGAGGGCGGCCACATGACCATCAATTTCCGGGGTCCTCGTTGCCCATGCGGAAAACGTGGATGTATCGAGATGTATGCATCGGGAAAAGCCTTGGCGCGAAGAGCGAAGTCCCTGATCGGCAAGTCCGGCGCAAATAGATCCCTGCTGGCCAAGCTCGCCAAGGAAAATCCCGGTGGAATGAAGGCCGAACTGGTTGGCCGAGCCGCCGCTGCCGGCGACCCGCTCGCGATCAAGATTCTGGAGGAAGCCTGCGACCATCTGGCGGTCTGGCTCGGTAACATCATGGACTTATTGGAGCCGGAAGCGATCGTGATCGGCGGCGGTCTCGGGCGGCTAATTTCTGCCTACGCCCCGCACATTCGTCGAAGATTGAAAGAGCTAGCCATTCATCCGCGCCGGGCTAGGATTCAGGTCGTCAGCGCTCAATTTGGTTCGCAATCGGCCCTTCTGGGCGCTGCCGCGCTCTGGCTTCGAAACTAGCCACACTTGCTGAACGTTACCCCCGCCCCGCCGCTCGCAACCGACTAGGACAATAAAGCTGGGTGAAACCAAATCCTCGTTTGGCTCGTCGGTATGTAATGGATATTAAGCTACCGCTATCCGAAAGGGACGGCTAAAATTCGAAAGCGGCCTACGAGCTTTGCATTCGCGAACTGCTCCACGCAGGCTCCCGAATGTTAAAGAGTTGCTGACGAATTTTCAGCCAATCGCAGGATAATCCAATGAGCGGTGAACCGGGTCAATGCCGCCGCGTCAGTCCCTTCAGCGCTGTCTGAGGATTACCCGCTTCGCACGCCGAATCGATTCTTACAAAGAGGAACACAAGTGGCCGAGAATTTCCCCAACCTGGCAAAACCCGACAGCGCTAGCACCACTACGACTGGCGCACCCGCGAGAGTTCCGCCGCACACTTCCCGAAATCCAACTGAGGTTCCAGCCAAGAAACGAAGTTTCGCCTGGGTCTGGCTCATTTTGATTCTGCTCCTTGGGCTGGTTGGCTTCCGCTACTACCAGGGCAAGCAAGCCGCGGATCAGGCCGCGAAACAGAAGGCGGCCGCAGCGCAGCGTGGCGTGCCAATCTCCACTACTACTGCGACTAAAGGCTCCATCGGCGTTTACATCAACGCGCTAGGCACTGTCACCCCGGTCTATACCGCCACAATCACCAGTCGCGTGGATGGTCAAATTAACAGCGTCAACTATCGCGAAGGACAAATGGTTCATAAGGGCGACGTCCTGCTTCAAATTGACCCGCGTCCTTACCAAGCCGCCCTCACCCAGGGTGAAGGAACTTTAGCTCACGACCAGGCCCTCTTGGCCGAGGCTCGCATCGATTTCAATCGTTATCAGGAAGCGTTCAATCGCAACGCGATCGCCAAACAACAACTCGACGATCAGGAGCAAGCGGTAAAGCAATTCGAAGGGTCGGTAAAAAATGATGAGGGTACGGTGGCCGCCGCGACAACCAACGTGGACTACACCACCATTCGCGCGCCCATTGACGGCCGCGTGGGTCTCCGTCTGATCGATCCCGGAAACATCGTCACCGCCGGCAGCACCACGCCGCTCGTGGTCATCACCCAATTGCAGCCCATCACCGTAATTTTCAGTATCGCGGAAGATTATTTGCCCCAGATCCAAAAGCAAATGAAGACAGGGCACAAAATGGCGGTAGACGCGTTCGATCGCGATCAGGTGACCAAACTCGCCTCGGGCTCGCTGCTAACCCTCGACAATCAAATAGATACTTCCACCGGCACTGTGAAGCTCAAGGCGATCTTCGAAAATGGCGATCTGTCTTTGTTCCCGAATCAATTCGTTAACGCCCGTCTGCTGGTGGATACCCAGCAGGATGCAACCCTGATCGCCGCCTCCGCGATCCAGCGCAATGCCCAAGCTGCTTTCGTGTATTTAATCAAACCGGATCAAACCGCTTCCATGCAGAACATCACGGTGGGCACCACGGACGGCAACATTTCGGCCGTCACCGGAATTCAACCCGGTGATGTGGTCGCCTTGACCGGGTTTGACAAGCTTCAGGACGGGGCCAAAGTCACCGTCCGCAACGGTTCCAAAAGTGGATCGCAACAGAATCAGGCGGGGTCCACCTCGGGGGCTCCTCCCGCTGGTGGCGCCAACTCAAACTCGAATTCCGGCCCTGGCGCATCCGGAGGCTCACGTCAGTGAATCCGTCCCGCACATTCATCCTGCGGCCTGTCGCCACATCTTTACTGATGGCGGCCATCCTGCTCGCCGGATTCGTGGGCTTCACCCAGCTGCCTATTTCCGCCCTGCCCGAAGTGGACTATCCAACGATTCAGGTCGTTACTTTCTATCCCGGCGCCAATCCGGATGTAATGGCTTCTGCCGTGACGGCGCCACTCGAAAGACAATTCGGGCAGGTTCCGGGCTTGAATCAGATGACCTCGACCAGTTCGGATGGTAGTTCGGTCATCGTGTTGCAGTTCTCTTTGCAACTCAATATTGACGTAGCTGAACAGGAAGTGCAGGCCGCGATTAACGCCGCGCAATCCTTTTTGCCGTCCGACTTGCCGACGCCGCCGATCTACAGCAAGACGAATCCGGCCGATACTCCCATCCTGACCCTGGCGCTTACCTCCAAGACGATTCCTTTGTCGCAAGTCGAAGACCTCGCTGACACTCGTCTCGCGCAAAAAATTGCCCAGTTGCCGGGGGTTGGTCTCGTCAGCATCAGCGGAGGACAAAAGCCGGCGATTCGCGTGCAGGTCAATCCTACCGCCCTGTCTTCCTACGGAATTAATTTGGAAGACGTGCGCACCGCACTGCAGCAAACCAGTCTGAATTCCGCAAAAGGAAATTTCGACGGCCCCCAACAGGACTATCAGATTGATGCGAACGATCAGTTGCTCACCAGCAAGGACTTCCAAAAAGTTGTCGTCGCTTATCACAACGGTTCGCCGGTTGTGCTCTCCGAGGTCGCGAACGTCGTTGACGACGTAGAAAATATTAAAGAGGCGGCGTGGATGAACTTGACGCCGGCCGTGATCGTCAATATTCAACGCCAGCCTGGCGCCAACATCATTCAGGTGGTAGACCGCATCAAAACTCTTCTGCCGCTGCTGCAAACCAGTTTGCCCGCCGCAGTCGAAGTAACCGTTCTCACCGACCGCACCACCACCATTCGCGCTTCGGTGAAGGATGTCGAATTCGAGCTAATGCTGACCGTGGCCCTGGTCGTCATGGTCATTTTTCTTTTCCTGCGCAATGTCCGCGCCACAATTATTCCCAGCGTCGCCGTGCCGCTCTCGCTGGTCGGAACTTTCGGCGTGATGTACCTGGCCGGCTACAGCCTCAACAACCTCACCCTGATGGCGCTGACCATTTCGACCGGCTTCGTGGTGGACGACGCCATTGTGATGATTGAAAACATCGTCCGCTATATCGAGGAGGGCGAGCGCCCACTCGAAGCAGCCCTGAACGGTTCGCAACAGATTGGCTTCACCATCGTCTCGTTGACGATTTCACTGATTGCCGTGCTCATCCCCTTATTGTTTATGGGCGATATCGTCGGCCGCCTCTTTCGTGAATTCGCCATCACCCTCAGCGTCACCATTCTGGTTTCGGCCGTTGTGTCGCTGACTCTTACGCCGATGATGTGCGCCAAATTGCTGAAGCATGATCCCGAGGCCCAAAAGGGCCGTTTCTACCAGGCGTCGGAGCGTGGCTTTGAAGCCGTCATCGGTTTCTACGGCAAAACTCTAAAGTGGGTGTTGCAGCACCAGACCATGACGCTGATCGTGGCCGTGGCCACCCTTCTTTTGACCGTGTTTCTCTACGTGATCATTCCCAAGGGATTTTTCCCGGTTCAGGATACCGGCATCATTCAGGGAATTTCCGAAGCCGGGCAGTCCATTTCGTTCGACGCCATGGCCCAGCGGCAGCAGGAGCTCAGCGCCGTCATTCTGAAAGATCCCGCGGTCGAGAGCCTCTCGTCGTTCATTGGCATTGACGGTACCAACACCACGCTAAATAGCGGCCGGATTCTGATCAACCTGAAGCCTTTGGAAGACCGCGGCATCAACGCTTCGGCCGTGATCCGCAGATTGCAAACCGAACTGGCAAAGGTGGAAGGCATCACCCTGTACATGCAGCCCGTGCAGGATTTAACGGTGGAAGACCGCGTCAGCCGCACCCAGTATCAGTACACCCTCGAAGATCCCGACCAAAACGAACTAAATCAGTGGACTGCCCGATTGATGGAAAAGCTGAGGCAAATGCCGCAAATTCAAGACGTGGCAACCGACCAGCAGACCAGCGGACTATCTGCGGCACTGGTAATCGATCGCATAACCGCTTCGCGCATGGGCATTACCCCGACCAGTATTGACCAGACTCTTTACGATGGGTTCGGTCAGCGGCAGATTTCCACGCTCTACACCCAATTGAATCAATACCACGTGATTTTGGAAACTCAGCCCGACTTCCAGAAATCGCCTTCGAAGCTGCACGACATTTACGTTCGTTCCGCGCTGGCGCCAACCGCGCTGACCACCTCGCCAACCTCGGCAAACAGCGTAATCACGGCTTCCACCGCCGGAGGTGGTTCTGGATCACCCAACCCCGCCGCTTCCAGCAGCACGGCAGTTTCAGGCTCCGCGAACCCCGCGGCAGTGACTACTCCAAACGGCGCTGCGGTTCCGCTCAGCGCGATCACTCACTTTGAATCGCGCAGCGCCCCGCTCTCCGTGAACCATCAGGGACAATTCCCTGTCGTTACAATTTCCTTCAACTTGGCGCCAGGAACTTCGCTGGGCGAAGCGACCAAGGCCATCGATGCTGCTCAAAAAGATCTGGGAATGCCGCTCAGCGTTCAAGCCGCATTCCAAGGCACGGCTGCTTCCTTTCAGATTTCGCTGAGCAATGAGCCCATATTAATTCTCGCCGCTCTCATCACCGTGTACATCGTCCTCGGCGTTCTTTACGAGAGCTACATTCATCCGATCACAATTCTTTCCACACTACCTTCGGCGGGCGTCGGCGCCATTCTCGCCTTGCTGATCTGCGGACAGGAATTGAGCGTCGTCGCACTGATAGGCATCATCCTGCTGATCGGCATCGTGAAGAAGAATGGAATCATGATGATCGATTTTGCGCTCGAGGCTGAACGCAAACATGGAAAAACCTCGGAGGAGGCCATTTACGAAGCCTGCCTCCTGCGTTTCCGCCCGATCATGATGACCACCATGGCCGCCTTGCTGGGAGGCCTGCCACTCGCCTTGGGCTCCGGCATTGGTTCGGAACTCCGGCGCCCGCTCGGTATTGCCATGGTCGGAGGCTTGCTCCTGAGTCAGGTTCTAACTCTTTACACCACGCCGGTTATCTACATTTTCTTCGACAATTTGGCCAAGCGCTTTTCCGCTTATCGCGCGGGTGACAATAGTCCGGAATCAGTTCCGGCAGACTAGCTATGAGCATCTCTTCCCCATTTATCCATCGGCCCGTTGCCACCACGCTTCTCACCGTGGCGATTGCGCTGGCCGGTGCCGTCGCTTTTCGTGTGCTGCCGGTTTCTTCGCTGCCGCAGGTGGATTTTCCCACCGTCTCCGTCGCTGCCAGCTTGCCAGGTGCGGCGCCTGAAATTATGGCGTCGTCCGTTGCCACTCCGCTCGAAAGGCAATTTGGCAGAATCGCCGGCGTCACCGAGATGACCTCATCAAGTTTCCTCGGCACGACCAGCATTACCCTCCAATTCGATTTGAATCGGAATATTGACGGTGCCGCACGCGACGTCGAAGCGGCAATCAATGCCGCTCGAAGCTATTTGCCCGCGAACTTGCCCGCGAACCCCACCTATCGGAAAGTCAACCCGGCCGATGCGCCGATCATGATTCTGGGCATGACCTCCAAGGTATACGACCGCGGGCCCATGTACGACGCTGCTTCTACAATCGTGCAGCAGCGCCTTTCTCAGATTGACGGTGTCGGTCAGGTCAGCGTCGGTGGCAGTTCCCTACCTGCGGTTCGCGTGGAATTGAACCCCACTCAACTGAATCATTTCGGCCTGGGTTTGCAGGACGTCAATTCGATGTTGAGCAGTCAGAACGCGAATCTGGCCAAGGGTCAAATCACCAACGGCACCACCACCGCCGACATCGTCGCCAACGACCAGTTAATGAAGGCTGAGTATTACAAGTCTCTCGTCGTCGGTTATCACAATGGCGCGGCCATCAAGCTTTCCGACGTCGCGCAGGTAACCGACTCCGTCGAGAACATCCGTGCCGCCGGTTTCCTCGACGGAAAACCATGCGTGATCCTGATCGTCTTCCGTCAACCAGGCGCCAACATCATTGACACCGTGGACCGTATCGTTGCCGCGATTCCTTCTCTCGAAGCTTCGGTCCCGGCGGGCATAGATTTCACCATCGTTCTCGACCGCACCCAGACTATTCGTGCCTCCGTGAAAGATGTCGAGCGCACGCTCATGATTTCGATTGTCCTGGTGATTTTGGTCGTTTTTCTTTTCCTCAGAAATGTCCGCGCCACCTTGATTCCCGGCGTCGCCGTGCCCGTCTCGCTGATCGGAACGTTCGGCGCGATGTACCTCTTCGGCTACAGCATTGACAATCTCTCGCTAATGGCGCTCACCGTGGCCACCGGTTTCGTGGTGGACGACGCCATCGTCGTCATCGAAAACGTTTCGCGTTATCTCGAACAAGGGATGAGCCCGATGCAGGCCGCCCTCAAAGGCTCGGCGGAAATCGGTTTCACCGTCCTTTCCATCAGCATCTCGCTGGTCGCCGTATTTATTCCTATTTTGTTGATGGGAGGAATTGTAGGCCGGCTGTTCCGCGAATTCGCTGTCACGCTTTCGGTGGCCATCCTCGTTTCCCTCGCAATTTCGCTGACCACCACGCCGATGATGTGCTCTCGGTTGCTCAAAAATCATGAGGGTGAAACCCATGGGCGTCTCTATCAGCTAAGTGAGAAATTTTTCGAGGGTATGTTGTCGTTTTACGAGCGCACCTTGACCTGGGTGCTCGAACATTCCGCCATCACCCTGACGGTTTTGTTGATCACCATCGCCCTGAATGTGTTGCTTTTCACCATCGTGCCCAAAGGATTCTTTCCGCAGCAGGACAACGGCACGGTCTTTGGGGGCATTCAAGGCGCCCAGGATATTTCTTTTCAGGCCATGCAAGACTTGACTCTTCGTTTCGTTGACAAGATAAAGGCCGATCCCGCCGTGCTGCATGTCGGAGCGTTCACCGGTGGTGGCGGAGCCGTGAACACCGGATTCGTTTATCTCGCGCTAAAGCCTCTCAACGAACGCAAGATCAGCGCCAGCGCTCTGCTCGATCGCTTGCGCCCTCAATTGGTTTCCATTCCCGGCGCCACTGTTTTTCTGCAAGCCGGTCAGGACTTGCGCATCGGCGGCCGCCAAAGTAACGCGCAGTATCAATACACAATTCAAAGCGACAACATCGACGACCTGGTGAAGTGGGGCCCAATTCTGCTCAGCAAAATGAAGACCCAGCACATGCTGACCGACGTCAACTCCGATCAGCAGAATAGCGGCCTGCAGGCCTCCCTCGTCTACGACCGCGACACCGCATCACGCCTCGGCCTTACTCCCCAGACCATTGACAACACGCTCTACGAAGCCTTTGGCCAGGCCCAAGTCTCCACCATGTTCACCGCGTTGAATCAGTATCACGTCGTCATGGAGGTCGCCCCGCAGTTCTGGCAGGATCCCTCGTCACTGGATGACATTTACGTTCGACCCTCGGTCGGCAAGGAAGTCCCGCTCAGCGCCATCACTCACTACGCGCCCAAGACCGCGCCCCTTTCCGTGAACCACCAAAGCCAATTTCCATCAGTCACAATTTCGTTCAACTTGGCGCCGGGCGTGGCCCTCAGTGACGTGGCGGCGACGATTGCCCAAATGGAATCGTCCATGGGTATGCCGTCGTCCATCCACGGAATGTTTTCCGGTACGCTCCAGGCCTTTCAGGCCTCCTTATCCACCGAGCCCTACCTGATCCTCACCGCATTGCTCGCGATTTATATCGTTCTCGGCATCCTGTATGAAAATGTCATCCATCCCATCACCATCTTGTCCACGCTTCCCTCCGCCGGGGTCGGCGCGATGTTGGCCCTGTTGATTTTTCACATTGACCTCAGCGTCATCGCTCTCATCGGCGTGATTCTGCTGATCGGCATCGTCAAGAAAAATGCCATCCTGATGATTGATTTCGCGCTAGCCGCCGAGAGGCTCGACCACAAAACCTCGGAAGAGGCGATTTTCCAGGCCTGTATTCTCCGTTTCCGGCCCATCTTGATGACCACCATGGCTGCGCTCTTCGGCGCGCTTCCGCTTGCTCTCGGCACTGGAACTGGCTCGGAACTGCGCCGGCCGCTCGGTGTCACCATCATCGGCGGTCTCATCGTCAGCCAGATGCTGACCCTGTACACCACTCCGGTGGTTTATCTCTATCTCGATCGCCTCCGTCTGCGCTGGTCCAAGCAGCACCAGGAATCCATCGCGCCATCGCCGCAGGAGAATCTGGGATGACGGTTCGAACCCGCTGGTGCATGGCGAGCATTGCTAAGACAGAAAATAAACGGAGCTCCAACATTCATACTTCACTCATCTCTCGCGCAATATCCTTATCTCTTGTGGCAGTGCTGGTCGTTGGCGGCTGCACGGTAGGGCCGAAATATCAAAAGCCCACGGCTCAGGCCCCGCAGGCCTATAAAGAACTCACTCCCGCGGATTTCAGCAAAACGGATGGTTGGAAGGTCGCTCAGCCGCAGGACGCTGCGCTGCATGGTAAGTGGTGGGAAATTTTCAATGATCCGGAACTGAATGCGCTCGAAGAACAGGTCAACATCTCCAATCAAAATATCAAATCCGCGACCGCCAGCTATTTTGCCGCCCGCGCCCTGGTGAAGCAGGCGCGCGCGCAGTATTACCCGACCGTATCGGTAGGTCCCTCGATCACCACGTCACGCGCGGGCGCCGCAGCCTCCACCGTCATAACCAGCGGGACTTCGACATTCTTTGAAATGCCGTTTGACGCAACTTGGGTTCCCGATCTCTGGGGCCGGGTTCGCAACACCGTTCGAGCGCAAGCTTCTGCCGCGCAGGCCAGCGAAGCGGATCTCGAGAATGTGCGGCTCACGGCCCAGGCGGAGGTCGCCGTGGACTATTACAGCCTGCGCGGCCAGGACGATCTGAAGCAGTTGCTCGATTCCACCGTGATTGCTTTTCAGGAATCGCTGAATCTGACTAAAGCTCTCTACGACACCGGAATCGATTCTGATGAATCGGTCGCCCAGGCCGAAACTCAACTGGAATCCACCCAGGCCCAGGATACAAATCTTGGGATTCTCCGAGCGCAATTCGAGCACGCCATTGCCATGCTCGTCGGCCAACCTGCTTCCACCTTTTCGATTCCTGCCGAACCTCTGAAGTCGAATCCTCCCGCGATTCCTTTTGGAGTCCCTTCGCAGCTTCTTGAGCGTCGCCCGGACATCGCCGCCAACGAGCGCTTGATGGAACAGGCCAACGCGCAGATCGGCATTGCGGTTTCTGCGTACTATCCGACGCTCACATTGAGCGCAGCCCTCGGCTTGGAGTCGCACTCTTTCACCAGCTGGTTTACCTGGCCGAGCCGTTTTTTCTCCGTCGGTCCGTCGCTCTCTGAGACGATTTACGACGGTGGTTTGCGCAAAGCGACCGTCCAGCAATTTCGCGCGCAGTATGACGGTACCGTCGCGAATTATCGCCAGACCGTGCTGACCGCTTTTCAACAGGTCGAAGACAATCTCGCGGCGCTGCGCCTTCTTTCCATCGAGGTTCAGCAAGAGGACGCCGCCGTGACTTCCGCTCAGCGCACTTTGAAGGTCGCGACCGACCGCTACAAATTGGGGATTGATCCTTACCTGAACGTTTTAACCGCCCAAACCGCGCTTTTGAGCAACGAGCAGACCGCCGTGAATCTTCGTATTCAGCAAATGACGGCCAGCGTCCAGCTCGTCGAAGCTCTCGGCGGCGGCTGGGATTCGTCTCAGCTGCCGACGCAGAAAGATGTCGCGCAGCCACCGCCACCGTCGCCATCGGCGTCCTCCAATCCACCTACGCAGTAAGCAGCCCACCACCCGCAGCCAAATAGCCTCGTTTTTGGTATTGTGATTGACGGTCTCCGAGCCGTGCGCGCGGCACTGGCTCGGTTACGGGTCCGATAACAGACTGCTCCATGAAAATATTTCAAAACTATATCAATGGCCGCTTTGTTCGTGGCCCTCGCGAATTTTCTGATGTAAACCCCGCCGATGGTTCGGTAATCGCGCAAATATCGGAAGCCGACCGTGGTCTGGTAAATCAGGCTGTTGGCGCCGCACATGCCGCGCTGCGCGGGGAGTGGCGGAAAGTTTCAGTTCCTACACGGGCTGAACTTCTACAGAAAATCGCAGCGGGAATCGAAGCAAGGTTTAACGATTTTGTCGCCGCCGAAGTCGCCGACACCGGAAAACCCGTGTCGCTCGCCGCCAGGATTGACATCCCACGCGGCGCGGCAAATTTTCGCGCCTTTGCCGACGTGATAAAGACCGCGCCCCTCGAATCCTTTCGCACCGAAACGCCGGATGGTTCCGCGGCTTTGAATTACGCTGTGCGAAAACCTCTCGGCGTCGTCGGAATCATCACTCCTTGGAATTTGCCGCTCCTGCTACTGACCTGGAAACTTGCTCCGGCCCTCGCCTGCGGAAATTGTGTAGTGGTCAAGCCTTCCGAAGAAACTCCGGCAAGCGCCACTCTACTCGCAGAGGTCATGCACGAAGCGGGCGTCCCTCCAGGCGTATTCAATCTGATCCACGGGTTCGGACCCGATTCTGCCGGAGAATTTCTCACCTCTCACGAAGATGTGGACGCGATCACCTTCACCGGCGAATCGAAAACCGGCGCCGCGATCATGCGAACGGTCGCAGCCACCGTAAAACCTGTTTCCTTCGAGCTTGGCGGGAAAAATGCCACCATCGTCTTCGCCGATTGCGATTTCGACGAAACCATCGCCGGCCTCACCGATGCCGTGTTCATGAATACCGGCCAAGTCTGCCTCTGCGCCGAAAGAATTTATGTCGAACGTTCGCTCTTCGATCGCTTGGTCTCCTCACTAAAACAGAAAGCCGAGAGTCTACGTCTGGGCTGGCCAACGGATGATGCGACCACGACCGGGCCGCTAATCTCCAAAGCCCATCGCGAGAAAGTTCTCGGCTACTATCAATTGGCGCGGCAGGAAGGCGCGACCATCGTTACCGGCGGCGGTATTCCGCATTTCGGAGATGCCCGCGATAACGGTTTTTACATTCAGCCTACAATTTTGACTGGCCTCCCGGAAACCGCGCGCTGCGTCAAGGAGGAAATTTTTGGTCCGGTTTGCCACATCGCCCCGTTCGATTCCGAAGAGGAAGCCGTCGCGCTCGCGAATGACACAAAATATGGTCTGGCCGCTTCGGTTTGGACCACTCATCTTAAGCGCGGCCATCGCGTCGCCGAGCAGCTCCGCGCAGGCATCACCTGGGTCAATTGCTGGTTCCTGCGCGACCTGCGCACTCCATTTGGCGGCGTCGGCCTGTCCGGCATAGGACGCGAGGGCGGCATGCATTCCCTCAACTTTTATTCCGAGTTGAACAATATCTGCGTTAAGTTGTGAACATCGAAAATGAACACCGAAAGCAAAATCGTCGCGGGCCGAGCCTATCCCAGGGGCCGTTTTCCGCATATTAAGCGAGCCGGAGATTATTTGTTTATCTCCGGAACCAGTTCGCGCCGTGTGGATAACTCCATTGCCGGTGCGGAACTCGATGCCGTTGGCGCCATTCAACTCGATATTCGCGTGCAGACCCGCGCGGTGATTGAAAATATTCGCGCCATCCTGGCCAGCATGAATGCGGATCTGAGGGATCTCGTCGAGATTTGCACCTATCTTGTGAATATGGATGATTTCGCCGCGTACAATCAGGTCTACGCTGAATTTTTCGACGAAGAAGGGCCGGCGCGAACTACGGTGGGCGTGCTTCACTTGCCGCACCCGCACTTGCTGATCGAAATGAAAGCAATCGCCTACAAGCCGGTCGCCAAGCCGTAAAGGAGCGCACCATGCCA
>JGI12712J15308_10000152_pt1 | contig 19682 bp, 16 predicted proteins | sample JacPin_JW_Ref_O2_FD_15308 | JGI IMG/M metagenome (IMG submission 15308) | reverse complement strand
GCATAAGGAAAACGCTCGGCCGAGGCCGCCGTACCTAGGCGAGCCGTATCTGGCACGCCGTAGCTAGCATAATGTTACGACCGACAATTGTTAATGCGGACGCGCGGGTGAGGCCGGGTGGGCTGTTTCAGTGCGGGAGAGCGGATTTTAATTAACAACCTCTCTTCGCAACTGTGATACAAAGCGCATCTAAGTTCGGTTGCATCTAAGGTTCGGTGCATCTAAGGTTCGGTGCATCTAAGTTCGGACGGGTCTTGTTCAGGCAATTCTGTTTCAGGCAATTTTTGCGTTCCAGAGAGTACTGGTCCAGAAAGTTCCGAGGAGGGAAAGCAACTCATGTTAGCAGCTCACACAGCAGGCATTCTCAGTCACATTCCGGCTGCTGCCACCTGGATCATCCAGGAAGGCGGCGGCATGCCCACCGATCCGCTCGGCCTATGGAAGGCTATGGGCTGGGTCGCCAGAACCGTAGTGGTCATTCTGTTCATCATGTCGGGGTGGTCGATCGGCGTGATGATCGACCGCTTTATGGCCTACAACGCCGCCCGCAAACAATCGCGTGCCTTTGCCCCTGCAGTAGCCGGAGCGCTTCGCGATGGGCGCATTGACGAGGCCATCAAGGTGGCCGAGCGCAACAAGAAGAGCCATCTGGCTAAGGTGGTTACTGCCGGCCTGATGGAGTTCAAGGCTCACCAGGATAGCCCCGGGGCGATTCCGGGCGACACCATTGAAGCCTCCAAGCGCGCGCTGGAGCGCACGGAAGCCATTGTCCACGCGGAACTGAAGCGCGGACTGGGCGGCCTGGCCACCATTGGATCGACGGCTCCATTCGTGGGACTGTTCGGCACAGTGATGGGCATTCTGAACGCGTTCACGGGCATCGCCAACACCAAGGCCACCGGTCTGGCGGCAGTGGCTGGCGGTATTTCGGAAGCGCTGGTCACGACAGCCATTGGGCTGCTCGTCGCCATCCCGGCCGTGATGATGTTCAATTACCTGACCGGCCGCGTGGAAGCGTTCGACGTGGAGATGGACAATTCCTCGAGCGAACTGATCGATTACTTCCTGAAGCGGCGCGACGTCCGCAGTCGGGCTTAACTGGCCCGGACGTTAGCCGATCCGCATTGAGTTGCTGTCCGGCGTCCGGAATCCGGACGCCGGGCTTTCCCAAGTCACGGCGGAACGCGCACCGCAGCGGAAGCACGGGAGAAATCGAGCTATGGCATTAGCAAAACGAAACGAAGGCGCCAAGGTCAGCTCCGAAATCAACGTCACGCCCATGGTGGATGTGATGCTGGTGCTGCTGATCATCTTCATGGTGGTCACGCCGATGTTGCAGAAGGGCGTCAGCGTGGACATGGCCCAGGTGAACAATCCGGAACAGATGCCGGACGCGGATAAAGAAGACGCGCTGCTGGTTTCCATCACGCATAACGGGCAGGTCTTCTTCGGCACCGACGAGATTTCCATCGACAACCTCACAACCAAAGTGAAAGATCGCCTCGCCAACCGCCCGGACAAGCGAGTGTATGTGAAGGCCGATATGCGGGCCCGGTTTGGCGGCGTGGTGCTGGTGGTGGACGCGGTGCGGGCCGCCGGCGTGGATGATCTTGGTTTGTTGACCGATCAAAGAAAAACAACAGCTCCAAACGCCCCGCCAGCTCCGGCTGCGCCAGGGCAGTAGCTGTGGCGAAATAAGAGGAGAACGACTATGGGTATGGCAGTTGGCCCGAGCGGAGGCCAAAGCGCAAATATCAACGTCACGCCGCTCATTGACGTGCTTCTGGTGCTGCTGATCATCTTTATGGTGATCTCGCCGGTGACCCCGAAAGGGCTGGATGCGCTGGTGCCTCAGCCGCCTCCGCCGAACGCGCCCAAGAACAATACGCCGGACCGCACCATCGTGGTGCAACTGCTCGACCGCGGGGCGGGGCAGGAACCTGGCTTGAAAATCAACACGGACGACGCGACCTGGGACAACCTGCAAGGGCGCCTGACCGACATCTACAAGACGCGCGCGGAAAAGGTGATGTTCGTGAAGGGGGATGATGCGATTCCCTTTGCCAACGTGGCCAGCGTGATTGACATTGCCCATGCCGCCGGCGTGGACAAGGTCGGCCTGATCACTGCGAAGATCGAAGCGGGCAACTAGGATTTCAGTAAGCATCTCGAATCCTGAATGTGCCCGGCAGAGAGTTTGTTCCGCGCGGGAGCCGGCCGCTCTCGCGCAGGATCTCTCAACCGCGCTTGGCGCGCGTCGGCTTAGCTCTTGTCAACGCGCCATCTCTAGGCCTAGGATGCTGTGGCGAGGGAGACCTATACTGCAATGAATAAGAACTTAAGACTGCTTACGCTGGCCGCGGCTGCGCTGGCACTAACCTCCTCCGTGGGCTGCAACAAATTGAAGGCCCGCGATCAGCTCAATAAAGGCGTCGAAGCCTACAAGAACAGCCATTACGAGCAGGCCATCGATCATTTTCAGCAGAGCGTTCAGCTTGATCCCGCGCTGATTAACGCGCGCATGTATCTGGCCACGGCCTTTGTCTCGCAATACATTCCGGGCGTCGATTCTCCGGACAACATCCGCGCGGCGGAACAGGCGATTGAGCAATACCAGTTTGTCATCGACCACAATCCCGCGCGCGAGCAGAAAGCCAACAGCGCCAAGGGTATTGCGTATCTGGATTTGAACATGAAAAAGTTCGACGAGGCCAAGAAGTATTACCGGATCGCGTCGGACGTGGACCCGAACGATGCGGAGCCCTACTACTCCGTGGGTGTGATCGATTGGACGGCCTGCTACCAGCCCCGCATGGAAGAGCGCGCCAAGCTGGGATTGAAGCCGGAAGAGCATCTGAATCCCAAGGACAAAGAGCAGAAAAAAGCCTGCGACGAACTGAGAGTGAAGAACATGCCTTCGATTCAGGAAGGCATCGAGACCCTGGGAAAAGCCATTCAGCTGCGTGAAGATTACGACGATGCCATGGCCTACATGAACCTGATGTACCGCGAAAAGGCGGACGTAGAGTGCGACGACCTTGCGGCGCGCGCCGCCGATCTGAAAACCGCCGACGAGTGGACGGACAAAGCCCTCACCGCCAAAAAAGTGAAGGCTGAAAAGCAGGCAGCGGCGAGCGCGGGCGGCATCACGATCGATCAGTCTAAATAAGATCAGTCGAAATAAGATCAGCCGAAATAAGATCAGATTAAGTAATCGCCAGAAGTTTCCAAGACAGAGCCGGTGCCCCATTTCTCGTGTTTTGTGCGAGAAGTGGGGATTTTCTTTTTGGGCGGGAACAAACCCGAGCCTTGTATCTTGGACTTCGCTCAAGGCAGGCGTTCTCGCGGGGGAGAGTGACGGGGTGAGGTTTGGAAAAGCCCCAGTTCTCGCCGAGAACGCGAGAAATGGGGCACCCAGCGCGGTCTCCTGTAGAATCTTGGGTTCGCTCCTGCGATTCGTATGTTCAAGAAAATTCTGATCGCTAATCGTGGCGAGATTGCGGTGCGAGTGATTCGCGCCTGCCACGAAATGGGGATTGCCGCCGTCGCGGTCTACTCGGAGGTGGATCGAGCGGCGCTGCACGTTCGCAAAGCCGACGAAGCCTATCCGATCGGTGCAGCGGCGGCTGCGGAGTCCTACCTCAACATCGGGAAAATTCTTGACGTCGCCCGGCAATCGGGTGCAGAAGCCATCCATCCCGGCTACGGATTTCTTTCCGAAAATGCGCGCTTCGCCCAGGCCTGCGTGGACGCCGGAGTTAAATTCATTGGCCCGACGGCTGCCGCGATGAATGCCATGGGATCGAAAACCCGCGCCCGGCAGGCGATGGAACGCGCCGGAGTGCCGTTTGTTCCGGGCACGTCGCGCGGGCTGGAATCGATCGAGGAGGCCGAGGAAGTGGCGGCGCGCATCGGATATCCGGTCATGCTGAAAGCCGCGGCGGGCGGCGGAGGCAAGGGCATGCGACTGGTGCACACGCCGGATCAACTCAAATCGTCGCTGGAAGCGGCGCGCAGCGAGGCGGAACGGTCGTTCGGCGACAGCGAGGTTTACATCGAAAAGGCCATCGTCAATCCGCGCCACATCGAGATGCAGATACTGGCCGATGAATACGGCAGCACGCTCTACCTGGGAGAGCGCGAGGGTTCGCTGCAGCGGGTTCGCTGCAGCGGCGGCATCAGAAGGTGCTGGAGGAAGCTCCCTCGCCGGTTGTTGACGCCGAAATGCGGCGGCGCATGGGCGAGGTTGCGGTGCGCGTGGCGCGGGCGGCGAACTACACCAACGCGGGCACGGTTGAGTTTCTGGTGGATCCGCAGAAGAATTTTTATTTCCTCGAAATGAATACGCGGTTGCAGGTGGAGCATCCGGTCACGGAGTTGGTTACGGGTCTCGATCTGGTGCACCTGCAAATTCGGATCGCGGCGGGAGAGAAGCTGCCGCTCACACAGGAAGATGTGCAAATCCGCGGGCATGCCATGGAGTGCCGCATCTACGCGGAAGATCCGGACAACAATTATTTCCCCAGCCCGGGCAAGATCACGCTGCTGCTGGAGCCGTCGGGGCCGGGAATCCGCGAGGACAGCGGCATGTACGAAGGCTGGACGGTGCCCATGGATTACGATCCACTGCTGGCCAAGCTGATTGGCTATGGCAGCGACCGGGAACGGGCCATCGCGCGCCTCACCCGCGCGCTGGGCGAATATTTTGTGGGCGGGATCAAAACGAATCTCTCGCTGTTTAGGCGCATTCTGGCGGACGCGGATTTTTGTGCGGCGAAGTTAGACACGGGTTTCTTGGATCGGATGTTGAAGCAGAAAGATGGGCAACTGGAAGATTCGCAGGCGGCGCAAGTTGCGGCCATCGCTGCTGGCATTTTCGCAGTCCTGGGGGTTTCCGCTGCGGCGCCGGGGGAACGCGCTAGCGACACTTCCGCGGAAAAGGCCGTGATCGCTTCTAACTGGAAGAGCGCCGGCCGCCGCGAGGCTCTACGCTGATGCAGAATCGAATAACTGACAACTGACCGCCGACAACTGGCAACTGCTTGCATGCTTTACGACGTCACCATCGACGGCAAGAACTACCGGCTCGAAATCGAGCGCGCCGAGGGCCGCTGGTCGTGCCGTTTGGACGGCCACGAAGTCGCGGTTGACGCGGTGCTGGCTCGGCCGGACGTGCTTTTTCTGCGCATTGGCCACCAGGCCTACGAGATCAAGTCGGAACGCGTTGCCGGGGACAAGGATAGGGATAATGACTGGCACGTGTGGGTGGGCAGCGCGCGATTCGCCTGCGAGGTGCGCGATCCGCGCGCGCTGCGTAGTCGCGCCCGCGCCGCGGATGACCACGGTCCCAGAAAGTTGACGGCGCCCATGCCCGGCAAAGTGGTGCGCGTGCTGGTGCGGGAAGGCGACGCAGTGGAGGCGGGCGCGGGCGTGCTCGTGGTGGAGGCGATGAAGATGCAAAACGAAATCAAATCGCCGAAAAAGGGGACCATCCAGAAAATGCTCGCGGCTGAGGGCGTCGCCGTGAATGCCGGCGATGTGCTGGCGATTGTGGAGTGAGCTTCTCGACGTGGGCAGCGTCTCGCATTCTTTCACCCACAGGGGACACAGAGTAAACCAGAATCGCGGAGGGCGCGGAGAACGGCCGCACAGACGCGATCGGCAACCGGCGAGCTCATAACCCGTCGCTGGGTTTCTACTTCTCGATCCCGTTGCTGTCCAGGACTTTCTTGGCGTAGTAGTTCTCCACCTTGGCCGAATCCCGCAGAACTTCATAATAGGCGGCTTTGAGCAGCTGCTCGCGACGGTCGTGGAGTTGCGAGCGGACGGCTTGCTGCACCCGCGGGTCCGAGAGTTGGCGTTGTCCCGCAGGCTCTTTCGCGATGAGCTTCACGATACGGAAGCCCACCAGTTGCTTGTTGGTTGGATTGATCACGGTAATGATCGGGGTGTACTGGCCGGGCTTGAGTTTCAGCACCACGTCACGGGTAGCCGGATCGGTATTGCGCAGCGCCGACTCAAGCACGGTTCCCAGATCTCCGCCGCTGCCGGAGGTTTGCGGGTCTTCGGAATAATCCATAGCCAGCTTGGCGAAGTCGTCTCCGCTATCGAGGCGATTGGCGATCATCTGGATTTTCTTGCGCGCCTCGGCTTCGTTCTGCGCCTTGTTGTTCTGGTTGTGCACCTGCGGGTTGGGCTGCGGCGTCACAAACAGCTGGGCCAGGTGATAGGTGGGCTCGATCAGATTGAATTCGGATTTGTGCGCGTTGTAATAGTCGTTGACGTCCTGGTCGGTGACGTTGATTTTGGAAGCGACTTCCTTGTTCATCACTTTCTCGATGGTGATGGAACGCTTGATTTCGCGCTTGAAATCCGCCAGCGTGATCTTTCTTTCCTTGAGCTGCTGGGCGAATTCTTCCTCGGAAAGCGGGGATCTAGTTTCGGTGTACTTGCGGTCCACCTCTTCGTCGGTGGCCAGCAGTCCGAGTTTTTCGGCGCGTTGCATCACGATCTCGTCTTCGATCAGCTGGTGGAGAATGCTCAGGCGCAGAGAGGTTGCCTGCTCTCCGGATGGCTGTTCCTGCGCGGCGGACGCGATCTGGGCTTCGTAATACTTGTCGACCTCGGAGCGCAAGATTTTGTGGCCATCCACCGTGGCCACAACGTCGCTGCCGACCGGCGATTTGCAGGCCATTAAGGATGCCAGCAGAATGGCCGCGGCCAACGCCGGAATGATGCCGGTAACGAGCGATCTTTTCCTCGGAAATTCGGTTTTCGAAAATGCAGTTCTCAAAAGTTCGTCTCTCAAGAATCTCCCCTCATACCCTGATGAGCAACCCGCGACCAAACGAGGATCCCGGTCTCAACAATTGTCTCAGGTGGAACCAGTCACGACCTCAGGGCTAAAGCCCGCACGCTAGCTGGCCGTTAGCGGCACGGCTGAAGCCTTCCCAAAACGTTCACCAACCGGACGTCTCGATCGTTCCGCTGCAAAGCTTACTGGCTTGCGGGCGCCGGAGCCGCGGCCGCGTGATCGGGCACGGGTTGTCCTGCGTCCCTCAACGCGCGGTCCAGCATGGCGCGCAGTTCGGCGACCGGAATCACGCCATCCACTTTCTGTCCGTTCACGAACAAAGTGGGAGTGGCCGACACGCCAACGTCGTCTCCTTCTTTCANCGANGCNTTTACCGCNGTTTCATCCTGCGCCTTNACGCACGCCTCNAGTTTCGGCTTGTCCAGATTGTGTTTCTGNCCCTGGTCGAGGGNNAGGNGGTCGAGCNNGGCCAGCCNNGCGCCNGGAGTCTTTTCGCTTTTNACTTCGTCNNCATGCGCGTGAANATAGTCGGCGAAATCCCAATAGGCNTCGCCNTTCTGNGCNGCCAGGCAATTNGCATCCACCGCGGCGTGCATNGCCCAGGGATGAATCTCGGNGAGCGGATAGTCTTTGTAGACAAANGTGACCCGGTCGCCNTACTCCTTCACNAGCTCNGGGAACATNGTCTGNTGCATGCGNGAGCAGAAAGGNCATTCCAGNTCGTCGTAATTNACCACCANAACCTTGGANGNNTTGGCTCCGCGCACCGGNCGCCCGCTCACGTNAATCTTGCTCATCACNNCGGCGAANGGATCTTTCGTCAGATCGAACTTGACCATGCGCAGCATCGTCTTGCGATCCTGCGACACCAGGAATTTATAGTCCTTCTTGCTGTCTCCGCTGTCGATGGCCACGGGCACCATGTCGTAGCCGGGCCAGTCGGTGCTCGGCGCGATCGCGCCCACCTGCACGGTCACGTCAGGCGGAATGCTGTAATAGGAGCGCACCTGCCGCTCGATTTCCTGGGCCAAGGTGGGTGCTTGCGCGGGAGCGGATGCTTGTGCCGCAGCGGGCTTTCGGGCCGCGTCGGGCTGAGTGGTTTGGGCTGCGCATCCCCAACAGATCAGAATGAGAACCAGAAAAGACCGTCGAATTAGAATCACCAGAAGCCGCCTCAGCATTGTGAATCGTCATTGATTATCTCACAGGGGATGGGGACGGCTGGGCGCGATGAGGCAGGGACTTCTTGCAGTTTCGGGGGTGGCCGGCTGCCGAAGAAAACCGGCCGAACTACGCTCGGCGGACGGGCAAGAGTGCCCGTCTCCACATAAGCCCTGGCTTTCAGCCTCGCTGATCAGCCCGTGCGGCGGAGCAACTCTGCCGCGGGCAGCAGCGAGTTCATGGAGCCGGAGCGGAAGCCTTCCAGGTCCAGGGTAACGAACTTGAAGCCGAGGGCTTTGAAGGTTGCGGCGAACTGCGCGGCGACCGCGGGGTTCAGAGCCTTTTCCATTTCTTCGCGGGCAATCTCAATGCGCACGATGTCGCCGTGATGCCGCACGCGAAACTGGCGGAAACCGAGCGCGCGGATTGCATCTTCGCCGGCTTCGACGATCGCGAGCGCCTCCCGCGTCACCTCGCGGCCGTACTCGATGCGTGAAGACAGGCAGGCCGACGCGGGCTTGTCCCAGACGCGCAGCCCGGCGCTGCAGGCCAGTTCGCGAATCTCCGCCTTTGTGAGACCCGCCTGCAGCAACGGTGCAGCGACGTTGTGTTGCTGTGCGGCTTGCTGACCGGGCCGGAAGTCGCCTTGATCGTCCTGGTTCACGCCGTACGCAATCACGTCGAAACCACGCTCGACCCGCAGATTTTCCATCACGGCAAAGAGTTCGTCTTTGCAGTGAAAACAGCGTTGCCCGTCGTTACGGGCGTATTCGGGACGGTCGAGTTCAGAGGTGGAGATGACCTCGAGCGGAATCTCCTGCTCGCGGGCGAAGGCCACGGCATCGGCAAGCTGGGTGCGCGCGAGGCTGGGGGAATCGGCGACGATGGCCAGCATGTTGCCGCCCAGTTGCTGGTGCGCTACCCACGCGAGATACGCGGAGTCCACGCCGCCAGAGTAGGCAACCAGAACGCGTCCGGAGGCGCGAAGGATTTCTTCCAGACGTTGGCGCTTGGACCTGAGACTCGCGGGTTCGGGCATGGGACGATTGTAACGCGAACGCGAAGCTCTATGGCAGAGATGGAAACTCCCTGAGAAAGCCGGAGCGGCGCCTGCTTGCATGGGGTCCCTCGCTTCGCTCGGGATGACAAGCGTTGGCGGAGTGGGAGCGCCCTTCGACGTTAGTCGTTTAATACAGCCGTTCTTGCCGCCGCAGGTTGCCGAACGATCCGATGTTGGCCAGCGTGAAGGTGAAGCGGAACACATTCTCGTTGCGCACGTTGGCGATGGCGTAGCGCTGGTATTCCACGGTCATGCCGCAACAGTCCCAGTCGTAGGTGGTTTGTGCGGTGGCGAACTGCAAAAGGCCGGTGTTCGCGTCAATGCCGAAACTGGTGGCGGCGCTGAAGCCGGGCTTGTTCAGCTTTCCATATCCCAGCGCCACGCGGAATTGCTGAAATTCCTGGGTTGCGGCCTGCGCCGGGAGCGGCGCCGTACTGGCCAGTGGAACCTGCAGAAACGCGTCCCCACCACCGATGGTGAACGGTCCCGCATGGTAGTTCGCCAGAAAAGTGCTGGCATTGATGCGGCCCAGCTGAAAATCGTAATCCAGATCCCACTCCGTGTCGGTGCGATCGCTGGTCTGCACTTTCAGGCGCGAAATAATCGGCGATAAATGACGCGGCTCGGTCAGGAATGCGATGCCCGTCAGATCGGCCGTGGTGGTAAACACGTTTCCCTGGCCGGGAACCAAGGCGCCGCCGAAGGTGGGATCGAGAAAATATTTCTGCGCAATCTCCCAGGTCGCAATTTCCCGCACCTGGGGCTCGGGCAGGCATCTAGGCTGCTGACTGGTGCTGTGTTGCCAGGGGATGGCTGCTTCCGGCGCCGCGCCGCCCACCAGCAAGGCCTGCATGGTGTTGCTGCAGTCTTCCACTTTGGTTGACTTGCTTTTCGCGTAGAGCCGGTTCACCACGCCGTATTCCACTTCGTGGGTGTTGCTTAGGATGTCGCGTTCGTCAAAGCGCAGAACGTGCGAAAAGTCGTTGACTCCCGTAACCAGCCGGTACGTGGCGAACGGTTCGACCACATGCTTCCATTTCCGGCCCAGAAATTCTTTGTCGTAAATTCGCTCCACGGCCGGAGGGCGCAACTCCACCGCGGTTTCCAAAGCGTGGCGGTTGAGGGATTCGTTTACCGCAACGCTACCGTTCGCCCCAGGGACGAGTTGCTCGGTGTAAAACGTATCGTGCAAAGCCAGTTCCGAGCGCACCGACCATCCCCGAAACAGCAGGGGCAAGGAAATCTGTGGATTAAAGTCAAATCGCCCCAGCAGGTTGCCAGTGCGGAATCCCGGCTCGCTGCGGGCTAACCCGGCCTCCGAAGTGTCGAATGACCAGTAGAACGGCGAACGCCCCAAACGCTGGTCCACGCTGGAAGCATCGAAACTGGGCGCGTGGGAGATCGTAATCACGTCGCCGGTCGTGGTGCTTTGATAATTCTGGTAGCGTTCCACCATTCCGTTGACCGAGACACCGCCAAACGACCGCGAGAGAAAGGCTTGCGACTTCACCTCGGAATAGACGGCCTGAGTAAAAACATCGTTGAAAGCCAGCCGGAACAGGAACGAGCTCAAGTAGTCGATGTTGGTGACCGCGCGGAAGCCATGAAAATTGCCGTCCGAGTTGAGCTTCACTTCTTCACCGCCCTGTTGTTCCCGGTCGATCACTCCGTAATAGGTCAGGTCCACGTACGAAGTGTCGCTGGGGCGGGCGCGAAACTCGCCGCGCTGCGACCATCCCCGCATCGAGAGATATTCCGCGCCGATGGTGCCATCCATGCTGCGGTTGATAGCCCAATAAAAAGCATCGCCAATAATGTTGCCGCGGGTCGAAGACCGGCCGATGGTGGGGATGAGGAAGCCGGTTTCCCGCGCCTCGCGGTCCACGGGATAAGTGGCGTAAGGAAAATAGAGCACGGGCAGGCCGTGCAGAAGGAAAGTGCTGTGGTAGATGGTGGCGTTGCCGCCGACGTCGACGATTACTTTGCGCGCCTCGTACTTCCATTTGGGATGCGGCAGTTCACACGTGGTGATGGTGCCGTCATACACCAGGTAGTGTTCGGGAGTGGTTTTCTCCACGACCTTGCCACTGAAGCTGAAGGGCGAGGGTGAGGTCAGGACTACGCGATTCCCAGTGAAACGTATTCCGGTGGTGCCGATGACGTCGTAGAAGCGGCCGGTCTCGGCGATCAGATTGTAGGTGCCGTGGCTGGCCCGGATGTGGTCGTCGTTCGGTCCGCCGTCGAGCCTGAAGTGTCCGTCCGCGGTAGCTTCGCCGGTGTCGGAGTTGTAGGTCACCTCGTCCGCGCGCAGGATGTAGGTGCCGTAGTGAATTTCGCCGTCGCCGTGCAGCTTGTAGATGGAGCCGATCATTTCCTGCTGGATGGCGCAAATGGTTGGAACATTCTTTTCCTGATTCTCGGCCTGCTTCGCGCATGGAGAGTTCAGGTCGGGCGCGGCGGGTTTTTTCTGCGCGGCATCCGGCGCGCCAGGGTTCTTCGCGTCAGCATTTTGCGCGTCGGGATTTTGGGCGCCGATATTTTGTGCGTCTGCGCCGGTTTGGGCGGAAAGCCACTGGCTGGTAACTAGCGGAGAGGCGAGAAGCAGGTGACAAAGAAACGCCGCCGTGATAAGGAATCTGTTGCGGGGTGTCATCGGAAGCGGATCATCGGGAGCGCGCAATACTCGTGTTTCCGAATTGGCGGTATCGTGAACTTAGCACGGCGATGCCACCGAGATAATAGCTGAAAAGGTTAGGATTCCAGTCTTCCGGCTCCCGGTTGTACGTGGGGCGCCGACGGCTGGGGTATTCGCTAAGTATATTGGCTGGGTGATCTGCCGGACACCGGCTAGGCGTAATTCATCCAAGTTGCGATGCAACCAAGTGCCATCGTCCAAATCGTCGTCCGAATTGTTACCCATGAATTGTCTGCGATGCGGTGAAATTTGCCGCTGCGATCCGGAACCGTCCTCTGCCGCGACGCTGCCGCCGACGGCCGATGCGAATGAGAGCTTGCCGCTTGCGACCCCACTCGCCCCGGAAACAGTCGAACAGGAGGCAGACGGGTGCCCCATTCCTCGCGTCTTCGCGAGAGAGCCTGCCCTGAGCGGAGTCGAAGGGTGGGGATTTGACACGCCCAACGATCAAGACCCTACTTTTCGCAAAAGCGCGAAAAATGAGGCACCCGCCCCCCCGCCCGGTGAGACCCCCTTGGCCTGGAGAGACGAACTGACCGAGAAGCTGAGCAACTATCGTGCCCGCCGCAAGCCTCGCCCTCCGCGATATCCCTCGCTGGGTCTGCGGTTTGAGGCGGATTCGTCGAGTTCCGCGCCCCCTGATTCGGAACCCGCAGGCTTCGAGACCGTATCCCACCAGGCGTTGGCGCTTGACGGTATGACTGAACGTCCCACCCCCGCAGAAGCTGAGTGGGAGCCGTCTTCACACGCTGATTTGTCCGAACCGCAGGGGAGCTCATTGGCCCCGGCCAGTCCCAGGGCGAATCACGGGGCAAGAATCATAGAATTCCCCCGCTCTCCTGAATTCCGATCTCCCGAATTTCCGTCTGAATTCCCGAGATCAGACCCAGCGCGCCCCACGCCCTACGACGAACTGGCCGGTCCGGTGATGGCCCCACCCCGCATCCTGGAGGCTCCAGAAATCGTGCCGCCGCCTCCGGCGCTGGGAGGGATCACGATCGAAGCGGCCGAGCCCGAAGGTGTCCCGCGGCGCCCGGGAATCGAGGTTCCGCTGCAGGCTGCTTCGCTCACCCGGCGCATGGCCGCCGCGGCGATCGATGGACTGGTCATAGTTCTGGCCACGGGTCTGTTCGGCTCGATTTTCTGGAAGGTGAGCGCCATGCGGCCGCCGCTGTCGCAGATTCTCGGCCTGATCGCCGCCGTGCCGTGCCTGTTGTGGGCAGCCTACCAATACCTGCTGCTCGTCTATGCCGGCACCACCCCGGGTCTGCGCTTTGCTGGACTCGAAGTGGCCCGCTTCGACGGCATCTTGGCGAATCGACGCCTGCGCCGTTGGCGCGTGTTGGCGGCCTACCTCGGCGCGGTTTCGCTAGGCATGGGATACTTCTGGGTCCTGCTCGATGAAGACGCGCTCTGCTGGCACGACCGCATCACACACACTTATCTCGCGCCGAAGAAGACGAGCTGAGGCTTGGCGGTCCTCAGTTTGGAAACTGCTCATGTGAAGACAGCCACCCTTTGGCTGTCCATCGAGCGAAGCTCGACGGCTTTTCGTCACCGCCTGCAAACCGAGACGCCGCCCACGGGCTCACCGCCATGCCTCTTGGTCTCGCCCTGTGCTATCTTCAGTAGGTTTACCTGAATAGGTTTACCTGTTCTCGTTACGCCCACTCATTGCATGGCTACTTCCTCTGGTTCCCGGCCGGCAGTAAAGGTCTTCGTCGCCACCACGGTGATGTTGACCTTCATCTCGTTCTGGCGGGCGTCGGCCATTGTGCTTTCCGACCTGGCTTCTTCCGCGTACTACGCCGGCGGCGATGCTGAGAAGGTGATCGGCAAGAGCGCTCCCTGGTTCATCCTGGCGGTCATGCTGTTCAGTTATGCGGTGCGGGCGCTTTATATCGAATCGAGCAGCATGTTTGTGCGCGGCGGCGTCTACCGCGTGGTCAAAGAGGCCATGGGCGGAACGCTGGCCAAGTTTTCCGTCTCGGCTCTGTTATTCGATTACGTGCTCACCGGCCCTATCAGCGCGGTTTCCGCCGGGCAGTATCTGTCTGGCTTCATCAAGGACATGGGCCTGTATTTCCACCGCCCGCTGAATTTCTCTGACGATCATTTCGCCGCGGGGCTCGCCCTGGTCGTGGTGGCCTATTTCTGGTGGAAGAATACCCAGGGCATTCACGAGTCCAGCCAGAAAGCTTTGCAGATCATGGCCATCACCACGGTGATGGTGGTGATTCTCATTCTGTGGTGCACCGTCACGGTGTTGCGCGGCCCCGTGCAATTGCCGCCCAGTCCGTTTCATGGAGTGGGAGCCATTCCACTGAACAAGGATTCCCTGGGCTGGCTGAACGGCACTTTCTTCAGTCACCTCACTTTTATCATTCTGTTTGTTGGCTTCGGACACTCGGTGCTGGCCATGAGCGGCGAAGAAACGCTGGCCCAGGTCAACCGCGAGATCGAACATCCCAAGCTGAAGAATCTGGAGAAAACCGGGCTGGTAATTTTCATCTACAGCCTGCTGTTCACCTCGCTGGTTTCATTCTTCGCGGTCATGATTATTCCCGACAGCGTCCGGCCGGATTATTTCGCCAACCTCATCGGCGGCATCGCCATGTACCTGGTTGGGCCTACCAGCATTAAGCTTCTGTTCCATGGCTTCGTGGTGTTGGTGGGCGTACTGATTCTGGCGGGCGCGCAGAATACTTCCATCGTCGGAGCCAACGGAGTTCTCAACCGCGTCGCCGAAGATGGCGTGCTCACCAGCTGGTTCCAGAGGCCGCACCACCGCTACGGAACCAGCTACCGCATCATCAATCTCATTGTCGGGATGCAGTTGCTGACCATCGTCCTCAGCCGCGGCGACGTTTACCAGTTGGCCGCGCTCTACGCTTTCGGAGTGATCTGGAGTTTCACCATGAAGTCCCTGGCCGTGCTGGTGTTGCGCTTCACCGAGCCGGGGAATCGCCAGTGGAAGGTGCCGGGCAATCTGCACATCGGCAAGACGGAAATTCCCCTGGGACTGATCGTCATCTCCGCGGTGCTGTTTATGACCGCGATCGTGAATCTGTTCACCAAGTATCAGGCGACCATTGCGGGCGTGGTTTTCAGCGTGGTCTTCTTCACAATATTTACGCTCTCCGAGCATCACGTCACCAAAGAGCGCCACGGCAAGCCGGAGCAGCTCGACCAGTTCCGCGTCTACGGCAACCAGGAACTGGGCAGCGGAGCGATGGGCGTGCGTCCTGGCAACATCCTGGTCGCGGTGCGCGACCCCCGCAATCTTTACTACCTGCGCCATATCCTCGGCCACACCAACACCATGAAGCAGGACGTGGTCGTAATGAGCGCCCGCCTCTACCATCGCGAGCACAGCTTCAGCGGCAGCACGGTTTTTGAAGCCAGCCAGGTCTTTGACCACTACGAGCAGGAGCTTTTCACCGCTGCTGTTTCGGTCGCGGAAAAAGAAGGCAAGCCAATTTCGCTTCTCGTGGTGCCGGCGACCGACGTGTTTGAAGCCATCATGGTGACGGCGCAGCGTCTCGAATCCAGCCGCGTAATCTGCGGACTCTCCAACAAACTCACCGCCGACGAGCAGGCGAAACTCACCGGCGACGCGTGGGAACGCATGCCTGAGCCGCGTCCGCGCCTCACGCTGGAAGTGTGCGCCCCGGACGGAACGGTGCGCGAATTTGCGCTGGGCCCGCACACTCCGCGCCTGCGCCCGCAGGATGTAGAACTCATGCACAAACTCTGGCTCAACATCACCGCCGATTCGAAATTTGCCGGAGCGCACCACTATCACATCGTGGCCCTGGCTCTGGAAGAATTGCAGCGTGAGTTGAGCACCGAGCAGCGCGCGCAGCTCCTGGCGAAGCTGCAGCGAGAAATGGGACAAAAAGTAGACGAGGCGGAATCGGCCGACCCTAACTGAACCGGTTCCATGAGCGCAGCGGACCGGTGAGCGAGGCAGATCGGCCTGCGCAGTTGAAGGCCCCCGCGCTCCTGTGGGCCACACCGCCTGAAAAGAGGTTCGCAGTTTTCTTGGTCTTCTCCGTGCCTTCGCGTCTGCGTGGTAGATTTTGGTTTGCCTACTTCTCCCCCGCACTCAAAAACAAATACCTTCCCCGCAGCCCATCCTTCTGCGCCTCCGGCTGCGCGCTCAAATGCATGACCGGCCATCCCTCAGCCGGAGAATACACTGGCCACTTCGCCAGCCCCGGCCCATTCGGATCTCCTCTGCGTGCAAAGTTCGCCCAATATTTCTGCATCATCGCGCTCAGCGCACGATCCTCCGGACGCCACGTCACATCCGTTTTCGAATCCAGTTGCCCGAACACATATTCGATCTCGGCCGAGTGATACGCGCCCTGCGGCTGCCCCTTCTCATCCGGCGGCAGCGACAAGTCAAACCGGTAGCGATACACCGGCTGCCTCCCGGTTTTCACCTCGGCCTCCAGCCATTTCCACGTGCCGAACGCAATAAAACGGTCTCCCGCAAAGTCTGCCATCGACCGCTGCGCCTGCTCCTCGGTCTCACCCGGATACAGCTTCAGAAATTCCGCCGCCCTCGCGCCAAACTCCTTGTCTGCCGTGGCCTTCAGGGTTTCCATCGCCGACTTATCCGGGGGGAACGGATGCAATCCCTCCTCTTCGTGATTCCATCCCGCCAGCAGCGCAACGTCGTTCTGTTTCGCCGCCGCATAAGTCGCGGGCACCGACTGCGGCAGAAAATATCCATCCACATCGGGACCAAACGAGAACGCGTCCGGGCCTCGTGGCTTCGAGAACGCGTCCAGCAATTTCTGCGCCGGAATAGCCCGCAACTCCGCCAGCGTGCTCACTCCCAGCGCAGAACTGGCCAGCTTCGCATCTCTTGCTTCGCGCTCCGCGAGCGGCGCAAACCTAAGCCCGCGATTCGAAAACGCCGCCCCGCTCTCCCCCATCGCCTTCTGGAACAATCCCTTCGCCAGCGGAGACGCCATCTGCGCGCTCACCGAAAACGATCCCGCGCTCTCGCCAAAAATCGTGACGTTGCCGGGATCGCCCCCAAACCCGGCGATATTTTCATGCACCCAGCGCAGCGCCGCCAACTGATCGAGCAGTCCATAATTTCCCGCCGCATGGTGCTCGGATTCTTTTGCCAGCTCCGGATGCACAAAAAATCCAAACATTCCCAGCCGGTAATTCATGCTGACCACGATCACACCCTGCTGCGCCAGAACTTCTCCATGCTGCCGCGGTTCCGAAGTTCCCCCCGCCACGAATCCTCCACCATAAATCCACACCATCACCGGAAGCTTCCCCTGCGCCGTCGCGGGTACCCACACATTCAGCGACAAGCAGTCTTCACTGCCGCCCGGATCGGGGAATACCATGTCGCCGTAAACGTTGGTCTGCATGCAATGCGATCCAAATTCCGTAGCCTTGCGCACCCCGTCCCACTTCGCCGCGGGCATCGGCGGCTTCCACCGCAAATTACCCACCGGCGCCGCCGCGTAAGGGATGCCGAGAAACGCATGCACCATCCCTATTTCCTTCCCTTCCACCAAACCGGAAGCCGTTTTCACCTGTAGCGTCGCCTGCGCCTCCGCCGAAAACGCAGAAGAAAAAATAACTGCGGCCAACATTGCCAGCGAAATCGACAGTAAGACCAACGTTCGAGGAACGATTCGCATATGAAGTATCCTTTCGTCTGGGAAACTGTTCGCCGACCCGCGATTGTAAACGGAAACCAGTCTTCATGCTCCTCAGACCTCAGCCCAGTCTTAACTGGCCCCTGACCCCTGACCTCCGTCCCTGGCTCCGGTCTTACTGGCCACTGACCACTAGCCACTAGCCACTGCTTTCCCTACAATCAATGCATGCCGTCCGCGCCAGACCGGCCACCTTCCAGCTTCATCCGCCAGCTCCCCAAGGCCGAGCTGCATCTCCATCTCGAGGGCGCCGTCGAACCCTCCACCTTGCTCGAACTGCGCGAGCGTCACGGGGACCGCGCCACCCTCGCCGAAACCACCCAGCTCTACAGCTACACCGATTTCGCCAGCTTCCTCATGGCGTTCAAGGCGGTCAGCGAGCATCTGCGCGGCCCCGACGACTACGAGTTCATCACCTACCGCCTCATGCAGCAACTGAAAGCGGAAAACATTCTCCACGCCGAAGTTTACGTCGCGGTCGGCGTGTGCCTGCGCCGCAAGCAGGATTTCCCCGCCATCTTCGACGCTCTCGAGCGCGGACGCGCCCGCGGCGCCCGCGATTTCGGCATCTCGCTGCTCTGGATTTTTGATGCTACCCGCCACTTCGGCGTGGAACAGGCGCAAAGAGTTTTCGAGCTCGCCGTTTTCTATCGCGAGCGCAACGTGGTCGGCATCGGCATTGGCGGCGACGAACAAAAAGGTCCGCCCGAACTTTTCCGCAGCGTCTACAACTACGCCCTCGACCACGGCCTCCGCGCCACCGCCCACGCCGGCGAAACCGGACCGCCCGAATCCATCTGGGGAGCGCTCAACCTGCGCGCCGAACGCATCGGCCACGCCCTCACCGCCGCGCACGATCCCGACCTGATCGATGAACTCGGGCAGCGCCAGATTCCCGTAGAACTTTGCCTCACCAGCAACGTCCGCACCGGAGTCTGCCCCGCCATTGCCGACCATCCCGCGAAACGTTACTTCGATCAAGGCGTGATGATCACCCTCAATACCGACGACCCCGCGTTGTTCGGCACCACCCTGAACCGTGAATACCAGCTTGCGCAAGATACTTTCGCCTTCACCGACGAGCATCTCCGCGAACTAGCCCGCAACTCCTTCGAAGCCTCATTCCTCTCAGCCGAAAAAAAACTGGAATTCCTAAACCTCTTCGACGCCGCCGCGGCCAGATGATCGCGGAGCGCGGATTACCGATGACAGATGGTAGATTTCAGATCGAAGATTTCTGATGCTGGTTTCCTGATTGCTGATTGTGGATGGCCACTGCCGATTCTGAGTGCTACCTGTGGTGACAGTGGAAGAGCGGCGCTTCAGCGCCGCGTAAAGCGCCCGATTCAGCCCGGGTTTTAGCCCGCGAGGCCTATGACTTCGGCACAGGTCCACGTGGAGACAGCCACTCGTCTGGCCGGGCGACGCTCTGGCAGCCCGCTACGACTCCCGCTTGCAAAACCGCCGACGGTCAGTCTAGCCTTTCCCCGAAGCCCGAAGCCGCCATGCCGCTCAAACCCATCCTCCAACTCGGCAACCCAATCCTGCGCCAAAAATCCATCGCAGTCGCCAATCCCTCCGCCCCCGAGATCGCCGCGCTGATCCACGATCTCGCTGACACCCTCGCCCACTGGCGCGCTACCACCGGCTACGGACGCGGCATCGCCGCCCCCCAACTGGGCGTCCTGCAGCGCGTAATCTTCCTGCAACTGCCAGGAGAAAAACCCTGGCCCTTCATCAATCCAGAAATCATCGAACGCAGCAAAGAGAAAATCGTAGTCTGGGATGCCTGCCTCAGCTTCCTCTCCATCTTCATGCAGGTCGAACGCCACCGCGAGATCACCGTCCGCTATCAAGCTGTCGACGGCGCGCATCACGAACTCCGCGCCGGAGACGACCGCAACCTCTCCGAACTCCTGCAGCACGAAATCGATCACCTCGACGGCATCCTAGCCGTCGACCGCATCACCGACACAAAAACCCTCTGCACCCGCGAAGAATTCGAAACCCGCCACCGCGCCACCAGTCCCTACGCAGCCACACTCACGTAGAGACCGCCGCCTCGGCTGTCGAGCCGAGCGCGGCGAGGCAGCGGGTGCAGGCTGTGGCTCTGGCCCGCAATTTTCACCACAGGCCACTCGATAAATTGCTATCCTGTCGCGACACTCATGTCCACTCCCTCCGAAGCCCCTCAGACTCCCCAGCTCAAATTCCGCCAGCTCCGCGGCCCCTATGCCATCCTTCGTTTCGCGCCAG
>JGI12712J15308_10000151_pt1 | contig 19700 bp, 24 predicted proteins | sample JacPin_JW_Ref_O2_FD_15308 | JGI IMG/M metagenome (IMG submission 15308) | reverse complement strand
GCGGCGGCGCAAGCCGGGATGGGATTCGAAGGGCCGGGCGCGGGGAACTTTGGCGCGCGGTTCTCCTGGTACGTCGAAGCGGTGCAGCGCAAAATCAGTGCAAGCTGGCTGCAATCCACGGTGGACCCGCGAGTGCAGTTTGCGCCACGCATGGTGGCGACTTTCGATATCGCGCGGGACGGTTCGGTTTCGAATATTCAGATTACGAAATCGAGTGGGGATGCGTCGGTGGATACTTCGGCGGTGCGCGCGATTCGGGACGCGAGTCCGCTGGATCGGCTGCCGCCGGAGTATCAGGGATCGCGGGTGAGTGTGGAATTTTGGTTTGATTTTAAAAGGTAGCGAGGACGTGCTGGTGTACCCGAACCGCGCGGCCAAATGAGACCATGATAGATAACATGATAAAAAAACTGGCAATCGTTGCGGCATTGGGAATCGCATTCGCAATTTGTGCCGGCACGGCTTCGGCGCAGGATTGGTTCAAAACCGGCACGGGACTGGGCGTAACCAAGGCGCGGGTCGCGGTTCCGGAATTTGCGATTCGCGCAGCCACGCCACCGGCTCTGGAAAAAACGTTTCACGACGTGCTGTGGGCCGACCTGGACTATTGCGGAATTCTGGAGTTGGTAAGCCCGAGTTTTTATCCCACGCAAGTACCGAGCCAGCCGAGCGAGGTAAAGTTTGCGGACTGGGCCTCGGCGCCGGCAAATACGTACATGCTGGCGTACGGAAATTTGTCGGTGGAAGGAACGAATCTGGCTGCTGCCGGATATCTGTCGGACGTGCATAACCCGACGGCGCCGATCGCGCTGCAGAAAGTTTACCGAGGACCAGCCACGGACGACGGCGCACGCAAGCTGGCGCATCAATTCGCAGACGACATCGTTGGGCGGTTGAGCGGCGGAGCGGCCGGCATTGCCCAGACGCAAATCGCATTTGTGAGCAACAAGAGCGGGAACAAAGAAATCTGGGCGATGGATTACGATGGCGGCAACCAACACCAATTGACCCATCTGAAGTCCATTTCGCTGACGCCACGATGGTCGCCGGATGCAACGCGCGTCGCATTCACCTGCTACGTGCCGTTTCGCGGAATTACCTCGCCACAGATTTGCATTTATTCGGCAGCATCGGACCGGCTGATTTCTTTTCCGCGCTATCGAGGCTCGAACAGTTCACCGGCCTGGTCGCCGGATGGCAGCCAGCTCGCGTTTATGTCGAGTCAGGGCGGCGATCCGGAAATTTTCATCAGCGACGCGAACGGCGGATCCATGAAAAAAGTTACTTTCGCACCGGGAGTGAACACTTCGCCGGCGTTCAATCCGAAGACGGGAAAGCAAATCGTTTTCGTAAGCGACCGCGCGGGCGATCCGGTTTTGTACCTGGCGAATTCGGATGGCACCGACGTGCAGAAGCTGGACATGCCGGACATGGGCTACGTGGTGGATCCATCGTGGTCACCGAATGGGCAACTGCTCGCATTTAGCTGGAGACGGCCGAGTGGGAATTTCGATATCTATATCATGGACATCGTGAACCGCCAGTTGGTGGAATTGACGCGCGATGCGGGGCGCAACGAGCGTCCGAGCTGGGCGCCGGATGGCCGGCATATCGTTTTCGAATCCACGCGAAACGGGAAGCGGCAAATCTGGTCCATGCTGGCGGATGGCAGCATGCCCCGACAGCTGACGTTCGAAGGCCAGAACGAATCGCCGAGCTGGTCCACCAAATAATTTTCAGTGGCCCGGGTGGTTCGGGTTCGATTTTTTTAAGTGCAACGAAAGCTCGAAGGAGGCAATTCATGCAGGTTCGCGGTTCTCGACAGATCACGTTCGCGTTGGGATTTATGGCAGTTTTAGGATTTCTAGGCGGTTGTAAGAAGCAGGTGGCGGGTTCGCGACCGTCGTCGGCGCCTCCGCCGTCGTCGGCACAGCCCACGGTTTCGCTGAACGCCTCGCCGACATCGGTTAAGAGTGGCGACACAGTGACGCTCAGCTGGACGTCCACGGATGCGACCGACGCGGATATCGAGCCGGGCGTAGGCAAGGTTGCGCTGCAAGGCTCGACGCCGGTGAATCCGACGGATTCGACGACTTATACGATTACGGCGACCGGGCCCGGCGGCAGCGCCACGGCCACGGCGCGCGTGACGGTGGGCGCGGCACCAGCGGCGGCGCCACCTCCGACCTCAAACAATCAGAGCATGAGCGAATTGTTCGAGCAGAACGTAAAGGACGCGTTCTTCGACTTTAACAAGTCCGACCTTCGCACGGATGCGCGTGAGGCGCTGACCCGCACGGCCGAGTTCTTGCGTTCGTATCCGCAAGTCCGCGTGACCATTGAGGGACATTGCGACGACCGCGGGTCGACCGAGTACAACATCGGCTTGGGCGAGCGGCGCGCGCAGGCGGCGAAGAATTATTTGATCTCGCTGGGCATCACTGCGGACCGCATGGACACGGTCAGCTGGGGCAAAGAGCGTCCTTTCTGCACGGAGCAGACCGAAGCGTGCTGGCAGGAGAATCGCCGGGCGCACTTTGTGGCGGCTCACTAACAAAAACGCAATTTAGAAAAAGCACGGCATGTAGATTTTGGGGCAGCGCGGCGGGACGGCTCGCCGCGCTCCTCAAATTCGTTTAGGTGGCACTTTCACGGAGGATTTATGCGCACACGAGCTATCGCGCTGGCGATTATGGCGGTCGCCGTCGGAGCATTTGCCGGTTCTTTGCTAGCCCCGCGCCCTACCGGGGCCGTGTCGAAAGAGTTGGTGCAGTTGCAGGAGGACGTGACGCAATTGCTGCAGGGCCAGCAATCGCTCCGGAGCACGATTGATTCGAACAACGCCTCCATGCGCACGTTGATTCAACAGTCGCTCGATTCGGTGAGCGCCATGAACGTGCAGATGAGCAATCTGCAAAAGAGCGTGGGCGAAGCGACCGCGAACGACAGTTCCAAAATTGACGGCATGGCCACGCAGACGCAGGGTGTCTCGGACAATCTGCAGGACGTGCAGGCGCGGGTGGGAAAGCTGGCCACGCAAATGAACGATTTGCAGGGCACGTTGCAGAGTATTGACGGACGGCTCGCGGGCGGTGCAAGCCCTTCGTTGGCACCAGCGACTTCGCCGGCGGGACCAGGACCAAGCTCGAACTCAAACTCGCCTTCAGATCCGGCGCCGGCGTCGAATCCGCCACCGTCGCGATCGCTTTCCGGAATGCCGGGAATCGCTTCGGACACGCTGTACCAAAATGCGTTGCGCGATTTCACCACCGGCAAGTACGACTTGGCGCATCAGGAATTTTCGGACTACGTGAAGAATTTTGGATCGACGGATCTGGCCTCCAACGCGCAGTTCTATCTGGGGGAAATTTCCTATGCGCAGGGTGAGTACCGGGATGCAGTGACGCAATACAATACGGTGCTCAACAATTATCCGCAGAGCTACAAACAGGCGGCGTCGCTGCTGAAGAAGGGCTTGGCGGAATTGGAACTCGGAATGAAGGCAACGGGCGCGCGCGATCTGAAAGAGGTGGTGCGGCGCTTTCCCGGTACGGATGAGTCGCGCCGTGCCAGCGCGAAGCTGAAGGAACTTGGTGTGGCGCCAACTTCAAAGTCGGCTCCCCGATAAACTACACTCTTCTACGCATTTCCCCCGATGGCCGCACGCTGGGCGTGAAGCTAGACTCCGTTTGCTGGGCCCACAGCCCTGGCCAAAATGGAGACTACGGTGCCAACCAGAAAAGGATCCTCACGAAAATACGGCAAGGCAGCGAGCGACAGCGTGAAACGCGCGATGCATAAGGAAAAGCGCGGAACGTTGAAATCCGGCAAAGGCGGGAAGGGTGGGACGGTCACCAGCCGCAAGCAGGCCATCGCGATCGGCCTTTCGGAAGCACGGAAGAAGGGCGCGAAGGTTCCTCGCAGAAAATCCAGCTAAAACCTAGAGTTTGAATCCGGACTTGGCTTACAGATTCTCGAACCCAGGCTATCGCGATTCAATTGAGCTCGACGGAGGGTGAGAAGCAGGTCCCTCGCCCGGGATGACAGGCTGTCGGGGTCTTGCGGGTGTTCGTTTTTAGCTATCGCTGCTACATGTCTTAGCTCACAACGACGTCCACTATGCGGCTTCGAGTCACTTGAGTCGCCGGCGTGATAAACTCTATGAATAGCCATGAGAAACCGATTCGACGTCGGCGTCGAGAGTTTGGCGGGTGGCGGGAATGCGGCGCAACGCGGAGCGCGCCAGGCTCCGTTGCCATTGCCCCTGCGTGGCGCGCCGAAAGGCGAGGGAGCAGGTTCGCCGGACGCCGCAGTAGCGGGGAAGTCGTTCTTCATCGAGACGTTTGGCTGCCAGATGAACGATCACGATTCGGAAAAGGTTGCGGGCGTGTTGCAAGGGCGCGGATACCGCCCGGTGCCGACGCCATTGCAAGCGGATCTGGTTCTGTACAACACGTGCAGCATTCGGGAGAAGGCGGCGCAGAAGGTTTTTGCGCGGCTGGGCGATTGGAAAACGCTATCGGACGGAAAAATTATCGGAGTGCTGGGCTGCCTGGCGCAGCAGGAAGGCGAGGAGATTTTCGAACGCGCGCCGTGGGTCAGCCTGGTGTGCGGCTCGGCCAGCTACCGCAAACTGCCTGAACTGATTGACCAGCTGGAATCCGGCGGCCGACGCGTCACCGGCCTCGATCTGGATACGGACGAAACATTTGAGACGGAGATCACGCGGCGCGACCGGCTGCTGAGCGCGTACATCACGATTATTGAAGGCTGCGATTATGCGTGCGCGTACTGCGTGGTGCCGCATACACGCGGGCCGGAGCGCAGCCGGGCCAGCGAAGCGGTTTTGGCGGAAGCAAAGCGGCTGGCCGATGCGGGCTACACTGAAATTCAACTGCTGGGGCAAACCGTAAATTCGTATCGCGATCCCGGGCCGCGGGGCTGGAGATTTGTTGACCTTCTGCGCGCCGTCGCGGACGTACCGGGAGTTCGGCGCGTGCGATTCACGACTTCACATCCCAACGATTTCACGCGTGAGATCGTGCTGGCGATTGAAACGGTCCCGGCGGTGTGCAATCACGTTCACTTGCCGGTGCAGTCCGGTTCGAGCCGCGTGCTGCAGGCGATGCGCCGCACGTACAGCCGTGAAGAGTATCTGGAAAAGATAGCGTGGATGCGCGAGGCTAGCCGCGAGATCAGCATCACGTCGGACATCATCATCGGTTTCCCCGGCGAGACGGCTGAGGATTTCGAAGAGTCGCTTTCGCTGCTCGACGCGGCGCAATACGACGCGATTTTCTCGTTCAAATATTCGCCGCGGCCGAACACTCCGGCGAAACATATGGCCGACGCGGTTCCCGAGGACGAGAAGAGCCGGCGCCTGGCCATTTTGAACGAGCGGCAGCGCCAAATTCAGACGGCGCGTTCCGAAAAGCTGGTTGGCGACGTATTCGAAGTGCACACCGACGGCCATCATCCCACGCGCGGCGTGTGGGGCGGCCGAACGAGCTGTAATCGGCTGGTAAATTTCACTTCATCGCGCGAGTCACTTCTGGGAGAATACGTTCGAGTGAAGATTTCGCGGGCGAGTCCGAACGCGCTTTTTGGCGAGCACGTGGAATGAAGCACAGGGGGCCCCATGGAACTCGAAGTTAAGATTCGAGGCTTGATGATGGATCCCGTTACCAACATGCCGGTAGTGGTTCTGAAGGAGACTTCAGGAAGCGGCGTGCTGCCGATCTGGGTGGGCATTTACGAAGCGAACGCCATCGCGCTCGAAATCGAAAAGGTGCAGACGCCTCGACCGATGACCCACGACCTGCTGAAGAATGTGCTCACCGGGCTCGATGTTCACGTGAAACGCGTGGTGGTTTCCGATCTGAAGGACGACACATTCTATGCGCTGATCTGGATGGAGCGCGACGGGCAGACCATCTCGCTCGATTCGCGGCCAAGCGACGCTTTGGCGCTGGCCTTGCGATTGGATTGCCCGATCTTCGTCGAAGATGAAGTGCTAAAACATTCGAAGACATCAACCGCGGTGGCTGAGAAAACCTCCAGCGAAGACCTGCGCAAGTGGCTGGAAAACCTGAACGACGAGGATCTTGGCCGCTACAAGATGTAACTATGCGTAACGCGTTTTTCCTCGCCGCGATGGCGTGTTCGCTGGTTGCCGCGCCACGCACGGTCGCACAGGCAACACCACCGGCAGTCACCTCAACTGCCGCTCCGACCTCGCACCCTCATATCGCCTTTCTCGATAAATCCAAGACGATTTACATCGCCGAATTTGAGGCGGCTGCGGTTGTCACGACGCCTGCCCCACCAAAAGACGGGCCGAATGGAACTGATCTCCAACCGGCTGGTGGCTCGGAGGCTACTTCCAGCCTGCTTGCCAGTGATTTACTGCGCGAAATCAAGAAGGCTGGCTACAAGCCAAAATTAATCGCGCCCGGGGATGCGCGGCCTGACGACGGATTACTCATTAGCGGGGTGTTTGCGCAGACTGGCAAGGACGGACAATTGCGGCGCGCGGCGATTGGGCCGAGTCAACCAACCGGCGACATTCAACTTTATGTGACGAGCAGCAATCTGCTTCGTCCGGAGAAGCCTCTGTACGAAATAATAAAACCAGTCACCGAGGCCGCCCCTGATACGCCGATCAAACTGAATCCCGAGGTTGCGACACTGAAATTCTCCGTGTCAAGCAATCCGACTGACAAGACCCTAAAAAAAGTTGCCGAGCAGATTGCAGCTGAGCTGCAACGGCTTACGCTGCAAGCGGAATCCGAAGGTCTGGCGGGCTCCGACGATCCCATAAACAAGTATTCGAAGCCTTGAGAATGTGCCGGACTCAGCGCAAATTTTTGGACATTCGCAGAAAATGGCAGGGAATTTTGGTGGGGACATTGGCGGGGAAGGGCGCTGTGCCAGATTCGACATAGCCCATTCGCGCGTAAATCGGAATCAATTCGGTTCGGACATTCACTATAAGAATATCCATGAAGTTGCAGCCGGCATCTCGGGCGCGTCGCTCCGCTTCGCCAACCAACTCGCGCCCCATTCCTTGATGCTGGTGCACGGGATCCACGGAAAGCAATCCGAAGTAGGCGCGATCGCCACGGAGTTCGAGATAAACGCACCCGAGAGGCTGGGAGGCGATTTCTGCGAGCAGAAACGTTCCAGTTTGAAACATGGCACTGATTTGATCGAAGTTGGTCCTGTCGGCATAAACGAAGAAGCGTTCGACTCGGAAAGCGAGATTGACCAAGGCCGCGATCTGCGGGGCGTCGGATGGTTCGGCTGCGCGGATCGCCATGCGACATGATAGTCCGGGCAGGGCGTGGTAGACAGGCTCAGTGGGAGGCCCGGCGCGCCGAGGGCAGAATATTCACAGCGGACCGGCCTAAGCCCATTTTGTGCTTGCAGATGGCGGGCGAGAGTGAGTAGAGTGGGCTACACGTAGTGGGACTAGCGCCTTAGGCCGCCACATATAGGCCTGTGGTTGCCGAGCGGCGAACGAGAGGCACAGCTTGACCTGCGTCATAGCAGTCGCCAATCAAAAAGGTGGCGTTGGAAAGACAACTACATCCATCAATCTGGCAGCCGCTCTCGCGCTAAAGAAAAAGCGAACGCTGCTGATTGACCTGGACCCGCAATCGAACGCAACCATCGCGTTTTTCGATTCCGCGGACATTCAAACCTCGATGTACGACGCCTTCGCCGATCACCCCACCGAGATGGCGAAGATTATCCGTCCGACGAAAGACCCGAATCTTTTCGTTGCTCCGGGGAAGCTGGCGCTGGCCAGGCTGGAGCAGCAGCTCGGCGGACAATTCGACGCGCCGTACAAGCTGAAGGACGCGCTGACTCCGATCGCGAAGGATTACGATTTCATCGTTTTCGATACGCCTCCCGCGCTCGGCATTCTGACGGTGAATGCGCTGGTGGCTTCGACGCACTTGCTGGTGCCGATTCAAGCCGCGTACTTCGCGATAGAAGGCACGGATGATCTGCTGGAAACCTATGCGCGGATACGCTCGCGGCCGAATCCGGATTTGAAGCTACTCGGTGTGGTCATCACGCTGTTTGACAAGCGCACGAATATTTCGCGCGACACGCACGAACAGATTCGCGCGGTGTTCGGTGAGACTCTGTTCAAAACGCGCATCAGCAAGAACGTCCGGCTGGAAGAAAGTCCCGCTTATAAAGAAACCGTATTTTCCTTCGCGCCTAAATCTTCCGGCGCCGAAGATTATAAAAAATTGGCTCAGGAGGTCCTACAACGTGTCCAAGAGGATCGGGTTACCCGTCACACTCAAGATGCGGCATGACGCGCACTACGTCGAGACGCTAACCAGCTACAGCGGCGCAGCGGTTGGGCGCATGATCCCTACGGATAAGGTGCGCCCGAATCCGGACCAGCCCCGGAAAACACTTGGTGACCTTCGCGAATTGACGGATTCGGTGCGCGAGAAGGGTGTACTGGAGCCGTTGCTGGTTCGCTACATCCCACGTGAGGATACCTATTACATTATCTCCGGTGAACGACGGTACCACGCGTCGAAAGCTGCGGGTCTGCCTGAGGTTCCGTGCATCATAAAAATCGCGGACGACGCGGAAACACTAGAGATTGGCTTGATTGAAAATCTTCAGCGCAAAGACTTGACTCCGTTTGAGGAGGCCGACGGGTTGCAGCGGCTTGCGGATCATTTCGATTATACGCACGACGACATTGCTCGCAAGATTGGACGCGCGCGATCGAGCGTCACCGAGACCATGTCCTTGCACGTGATTCCCAGCGAAATTCGCAAGGCATGCATTGATCGCGGGATACTGACGAAGTCGCTGCTGTTACAGGTGGCGCGCCAGCCGAACGAGAAACGGATGCAGGAAATGGTGCACCGCATCTCGCAGGGCGGTCTAACGCGCGACGAAGCGCGCCGGGCGCGTCAGCAACAAACCGAATCCGCTCCGCGCCCACAACCGTTTCTATTCGACTATCGCGCGGAAGACGAATCGTTTCATGTGCGCGTGCAATTCCGGAAGAGTCAGGTCAGCCGCGAGGAATTGGCGTCCGTGCTGCGTTCGATTCTGCGGGAGATTGAGTCTGGAAATATTTCATCCTCTGCCGCGTAGATTGATCTAGCGCGCTCGATTCAATAAGCCTGATCCATCTTGCGGGTATGTCTGCGGGCTTTTCCTGCCGGACGGCTTGGTTTCATTCGCAGGTACGACTTCTCGACCCCTCGCGCCGGGACATCGGAATGGATTCTCCAAGTTGAATTTCGCCAGCGCTCATCGCACACTATAGCCATGAGCGATTCTTACGACGTCATTTGCATTGGTGCCGGTCCAACGGGACTGGCCTGCGCAATTGATGCCAAGCTTGCCGGTCTTCGCCCGCTAGTCCTGGACAAGGGCTGTTTGTGTAATTCGCTTTTCCACTACCCGACGAACATGTCGTTCTTCACCACGCCGGAGCGGATGGAAATCGGCGACCTTCCGATGACCACTGCGGGCGGCAAACCGACACGCGCGGAAGCCTTGAAATACTATCGTCGCGCCGTAGAGCATTTCGAACTCGAAGTTCACCAGTACGAGAAGGTTGAACGAATCGAGGGCCAGGACGAGGCGTTCAGGGTCCACACCACGGACCGCGCAGGACTGCACCATGAGTATCGCGGGCGAAAAATCGTCATCGCCACGGGCTTCTACGATCGGCCTAATCATCTGAATGTTCGTGGTGAGGAGTTGCCTCATGTCTCGCATTACTTTAGCGAGGCGCATCCTTATTGGAATCAGGAAGTGGTTGTCGTCGGAGGAGGTAATTCCGCGGCGGAAGCGGCACTCGAACTATTTCGTGCCGGCGCGCACGTGACCATAGTGCATCGGGGCGCCGAGATGGGCAGGAGTCTGAAATATTGGGTGAAGCCCGACATCGAAAATCGAATTCGCGGAAGCGAGATTCGGGCGATGTTTGATAGCCATGTCGTCAGCATCGAACCAAGTCGGGTGATCGTAAAGAACGGCCGCAGCGAAGAATCCGTTCCGGCTTCTCAGGTTTTTGCGCTAATCGGATATCATCCTGATTTCGATTTCTTGACGCGCGCCGGAATTGCGCTCGACGCAAAGACGAAAAAGCCCGCCATTGATCCTGAGACGTTGGAAACCAACCTTCCCGGAATTTATGTCGCCGGAGTTGTAGTGGGTGGGCTGCAGACTTCGCGGATCTTCATCGAGAATGGTCGCTTCCATGGCCGCCAAATCATCGCGGCAATCACTGGGTCGGGCAAATTGTCAGATCGCGAGCCCGTCGCGCCGCCTGGAGAATGAGAATAGATTGGATTGGGTCATTTTGATCCGTTTATAAGAGGCAAAACGTCGCGGGTTACAATGTTGAACTCTGATCTTGAGCGGAATTGAAATTGGAAATCCTTTGGCAACGCTGGTTTGCTCGGTTTCTCGGACTCTGATAAAGTGATGTCCGATGGCACCGCTAATTCAAGAAGTCGGCGAAACATTCGTAACGCTCTTTAAAGGCTTCAGCGTGACGCTGAAGACCATGTTCCGCAAAACGACGACCGAGAATTTTCCTGACGTACCCCCTAGTGTGCAACCACGCTATCGCGGGATTCACGTTCTGCAACGCGATGAACACGGTTTTGAGAAGTGCGTGGGCTGCTTTTTGTGCGCGGCAGCGTGCCCCGCGAATTGCATTTATATAGAAGCAGCTGAGAATACCGACGCCAATCGAATCTCCGCTGGCGAACGTTATGCCAAGGTTTACAACATCGATTATTCGCGCTGCATTTTTTGTGGCTACTGCGTGGAGGCCTGTCCCACGGACGCCATCACCCACGGCCACAGCATCGAGCTGGCCCCCTACGACATCAATTCTCTCCTGTACAGGAAGGAGCAGCTCCTCGAACCGTGGCCTCCACAAACTACAGCCGTTGCAATCAAGGCGTAGCAAGCTTCCGGACGGCGTGCTTTGTGACTAAAATTATTATTCACAAAGGTGATGGGAGTTATCGAAGACGCTAAATCCAAAACGCGTGCAACATCGCTCTAAAGGCATCAATTCGCTTTTAACTGAATTCCCCAAAATCCTACACCGCTCAAATCAAGCCTGACCCAGCGTCGCAGACCTGCACACCTATATCCCGGTCGGTCATGAATTATTGTTCTGCAAGGCTTGTGCAATGTTGAGGGAACAAGTTCACAAATGTATTGGGTGTGACGCCGCGCCGAGTGATCCTCTACACCGTTGTCTGCGAAGTCTTTAAAGTTTCCACGCGAATATTTTTTCCCGCCTTAAAGGCGTACTGCGAAAGCATTAAAAAATGATCGTTCCGCACCTCGAGCCAGACTATCGTTGAAGAGTTGCAACATAAACCACCAACGCCTTTAACTGTTCGGGAATGATTAGACTATGTTTTGGTCGAGGTTGGATGTGGTTCGATTTGATTTGAAATGATTAACGGTTGTTCACGTCGCGTGGTGCGTTTGTGATTGCAGAAAGTGGCGAAGTGCGACGGCGCGCGGAATATGTGGCCGGGAATGATTTGGACGAAGCCGGGAGGTCGCGCAAGGTTCGTGGTGGGGAATGATTTGGACGAAGCCGAAAGTTCGCGCGAGGGATGTGGCGGGAATGATCTGCAGGGACACGGAGTTCACAAGGGATAGGGAGATATCGGCGATTGATTGGTGTTGGGTTCCAACGAATCGTAAATGGCTAGTACGTGGCTTTAGCTTGGCTGGAGCACAGCGTGAAGCTGTGCGGCAAGGGTGGACGTCGCGTTCATGCAACAAATGACGAAGCATGAAAACGGAGACCGTGTGGTGAAATATTCATCTTGATCCTTTTGGGAGAAAACATAAGAAGAATGTGACGAAAAGCGTTCGGACTTCGGTGAGCGTGATTCGCTGCTACTCAGCACATCGCCAAACGGCCAGAGACGATTGACGTTCATTCGAATTAGAAATGGCAATGCGAGGCAGCCGGACGTTAGTGCTTCGAAGCCCCTAAAACGGGTGCCCGCGTTTATCCGACACTGTGGTCCGTGAAGGCAGATTCGGAACGAGGCGAGGCGCCAATCGGCGGAAGTCGACGAACGGTTTGAGAGGCCCAGCGGACGGCGGCGTTTCCGGTTCGTCGAATTTGAGTTGAGCAGCAAATCGTCGGCAGGTTGGCAGGAGGATCGTTCGATTTGCGTTGCGCAGGCGGCGGTTGACTGGTGTGACGACGTCGAAGAGTGAGGACGTGCCCACATGGCCTGCCGACGAGTGCCGAGCTGAGCGGCGGCCTACAAACGACAATTGACGAACGGACGGTCGTCAACTTGGGGCAGTTGGTTTCCGAGTGAAGGGCGACTCACGCGGGGTCGTTAGGCGGGGGTTGATGAAGCAATCTAATCTGCATTTCGAGAAAGCGCGGCGTGGACCAGCGTGGACCACGTGGAAGCGTCGGGCTACGGCGCGAATCTCAATCCGGCCTGCGTAATAAAGCTGGGCGAAGCGAAGTGGGAACGATTTCATCTTCGGCAGTGGGGTGCGTCACAGCTGAGGGCAGACAGCGTTTAGCTCTGTCGGCCTGGTTTGACACAGGAGAAGGCAGCTGGTGAGCGATTAGTTGTTTTTTACCGTTGACGCGGCTAGTCGGGTCCTCGGGACGAGGGCACGGCCTCCGACGATGCACGCGGCACGATGATGCAAGGGCATTTCGGTGTGACGAGAAATATTGGCGAGGCATCGTTCACGTGCAACGTGCGTTGTAGTCGGTCGTAACACGGGGGCGTTCGGCGACCGTTATGACCCGCGAGGTGGGGCTTTTGGGCGACTATTCTGGTTTTGAAAAGTTGTTTCTCGTTGCCGGTGTCAGGGCTTGAGAGGTGTCGGTGATCAGAATGAACGAAGTATTCCATCGTGGTCCGGCGCTCACGGCTGGCGATGACAGTTCCGGAGTGCGTGTGGTTTCTAACACCGGTGAGTGTCGCCACAAAGTGCAAAGGGCGGTGAATTGCGCTGGGCGCGAAGGAAAGATGGAAAGCAGCGCGGCCGCTTCGAGTGACGCCAACAAAGTTGTGGCTTCACACACTGAGGCTCGGCGCGCGGGAATCAAGCTGAAGACGCGAGGCGGCGCGATGAACCCAAGGCTTTGCGAGAAACTGGCCGAGGCGCCGGCCGAGACACTGAATGGGGAACTGATTGGGGCGCTCGGCAACCGGATCCGGTGTGACGTGCTTGGGAAACGGGCGATTTGGACGACGGCGATTCGGAACAGACTGGCTGTTGCCGGGAGTGGCGAGATTCAAAAGCACGCGAGGCAGCAAACGTTTCGGAGCCGCGCGCGAACAGCGACAATTGCCCCGCGTTTGTTTGGCGATGCTCGCGCGATCCAGGTGGAGACGCCCGCGAATTGGAGGCAACGAAGAGCAGCAGGTTCGAAGAGCGAATCTTCGCAGGAGGTCGCGATCGCTCGGCCGGAGGAGCCACTGGGACGAGAGCAGCAGGGAAGGTCGAAGCGGTTTTTGTACTGTCTTTTGAACGTCCGGCCGGGCGATCTGTTTTCACGGCAGGGGCAACAGCGGCGCGATTCGAAGGCGTGGAAGATAGCATCAACGATTCATGCGGGCGGCAGTCGGCTGGAGCTGCTTCCGCCTCCTCCGTCCCACCGACAACGGGCAGCGGAGATTCGCGCGAAACTGCCAGCGACTCCCGAAGCTCGGCAGTTGCACGGAGAGCCGTCGTGCTGGCCGGTTCAAAGCTCAGTCTCTGCAAAACCGAAATGTTGGAGAGAAGTGCCGGTGAATCCGATGAGCTTTGAGACTCAGCTCGATGGTGTTCGAGTAGTAGCCGGGCGAGGCGAGCTGCGACTTCGGCCTCGATCCACTGGTCCTGGAGTTCGCCGAGCTCTTTTCGAAACGAGGAGATTTGATTGAGTCGGGCCAGCTCAAAGCCTTCGAGCGAAGTTTGCGAACAGGTTACCAAGTACTCAAGCGCGAGCTGAGGGTGGCGCACGCGGGTTCCCTCCGAGATTTCAATTTGTGAGCGCGATTGCGTTTCACTAATTAACGGAACGGTAAAATAAATAGAAGGTAAACATCAGGCGACAGTACCTGGGGGTCAGTACTTGAGGAAATGTGGAAAAACGGCGTCGTGCAGAAGCGGAAGTATATTTCATTTTCACTGCAAATGCTTGGCATTTTTTGGCGGGATCGAAAGCCGCCGTTGGATCCGCAACTTTGTCGGAGGGGGTTGTAGCGTAGAAACAGCACGAATGGATGCGTAGTCGCCGAATTTGTGAGCTTGGCCATGTGTAGAAAGTGGAGGCCAGATGCTTGAACGGAGCGTGAAACCCAAATTGACGCCGGTGCAGCGGAGAAGTCAGGCGGTCAGCGAGGCGGAGGCGCAGCGGCGCAGGATCCGTAATCGCGAAAACATGCGCCAGCTGCGGGCAAACCCGGCCTACCGCGCGTTCGAAAAAAGACGGCGCGAGGGGAGAATCGAGAGCGACCCGCAGAAGAAATTCTTCGATAGCACGAGCAGCGGCGCGGAATCTGGCCGGGAAATCCACAGGGTGTGTGCAATTTGCAGAAAACGAGAGGCAGTGGAGATCATTACGCGGCTACGGCCCTCCGCAGAAACCAAGAGTGGATTCGTACAAATGCGGATTGCGTACTGCGGATTCTGTTGACGACAAAATTGGCGGAACACTGCGGTATTCAACATTGAAATCCGACGAGATGAGGGCGTAGCGACCGAAGGATTCCAACGGAGGGGCGCTAAACGTTGCGGGAAAATAACTATAACACCGGCCTGCGGGGCGTCTTGTTTGATGCGGAACACTACGAGCGAATGGGCGCGGCGGTTTGGCTCTATGGCTGGTTGATTCTGCGGCAGACGCATCAGACCGGAACGATCGGATGGGTGCTGGGCGGGGCGCCGATTCATTATCGCGAGATCGAAGAGGAAACGGGATTCAATCGGCGGACGCTGGAACGCTGGATGAAAATGCTGCGGCGCCAGAAGTATATCGAGACGGTGGTGGTTGATAGCGGCATCACCGTGAGAATTCTGAAAGCAAAAAAACATTTGCACCGCAGCACGGAACCGAAGACGGTACGCGGAATTGCGGGAGGCGTACGCAAAGCTGCGGGGGACGTCCCGCGGAAATGCGTAGCGAGTGTGGAGCAAAACAATTCGTATCAGTTGGTTGCGAACGGGATAGGTAGTTCATTGGTAGTAAGAATAAAAGAAAAAGAAAAACGCGGAATTCATGAGGCTGTGGAAAGAGAGGAAAAGTCAGCAGCAGAGGCGACAGGTGGAAATAAGCGGCACCAGGCAGCGCCGGAAGACACGGGAAAAATAAATCGAAACACAATTCATAAAAACTCCTGGTCAGGTCAAACACAAAACTGCAACCAGCGGGAACTAAATACATTCGACGACGATTCACTCCGAGGAACGAGTCAAACACAATTCAACAACGGTGCCGCGCGACAGGACGGCGCGTTGACTGCGGTCCAAACGCAGCGACAACTCCTCACACAAAACCATCGGCCGGCGCAACGTGAAGATGCGGGGCCATCCCCGCAGCAAAAGTTTTCCTGGGACATGCGCGAGCGCATGCGGCTGATTCGCGCCGAGCGCGATGAAGCGGTGCGGCGCGAACTAGCCGTGGGAAGCGGTCCGGAGGTACGACACCCATGAAAATCGCAAAAAGTGTGCGCAAAGAAGTGACCCACGGCGGAGTGATTCCGCGAGGATGGCGGCTGGCGTGGTATGAGCCACGGCGCCGGGTGGGCGTGTATTATCCCGCGCCGCTGCATTGGATGTTGCGCGCCGGGCGCGAACTGCTGCATCGGGCACGACTGGCGGTGCGCGCGCCGGGCCTCGAGCATGAAGAAGTGTTTCAGATGCAGCGGCTGCACAAAGAACGGGAACGGCTGGCGGAGGAATACGCGCGGGGATATTTGTCGGGCTGGCGCGAATGTTTTCAGACTTGCCTGACCGCGGTGGAGGAAGAAATCTCGCAGTCGGATCGCGCCTGGGAGATTGGCACGTTTCTGGCGGGGCCAACGAAACGCTCCGGCACGGACAACTAAACCGCTTGGCTTTCGAAATGCGCCGCCGTACGGCCGCGCGGATGGAGCGCGAATGAAAGCGAGCGAAATATTTGACGCGTGCCACGGACGGTATCGGAGTTTGCATGAATGGCTGGAGGAATCCACCGGAAAAGTTCGCGCGGTAAATCTCGAATCGCCGTCGTCGGGATATCAGTGGCGGCCTTCGCGTTCGCGGGCCTGCGAGTACGTGGCGGATTTCGAGCGCATTGGCAGGCAGGCGCTGCGGCGCCCGCAATGGAAGGGGAGGCTGAAACTGTTCGAGATTTATTTCTTACACTCGATGGAGTATCGCGAGGCGATCAAGTTGGTGGGCGTGGCGGACGGAACATTTGACTACTGGTCAGTTGAAGTGAAGCGGGCGGTGGGCCGGGAATTGTCGCGGTGCAAATTGTTTCCGCCATCGAAATATTTTCAGGGATGACACTCAGACGTTCATGAGTCGACGGATACGCATAAAGAGTTCCTGCCCCAGAATCCCTGAAAGAGCACCGATTGGGTTCGACAGGAACATTCCTATGCCGTTGATTTTGGCGACCGCTCGTCGAGAGGATTCTGCCATATTTGTGCTTTTTTCCTTTACCAGCACGGCTTCGGCTACGGCGGCCTGTGCTCGCCAGAGATTGTCCATGTCTGCTCCACACTTTTCGCAAATCAAACGTGTTGACTGCTCATGCCAGCATTTCGGGCAACGGAAGAACAGAGTTGCATGACAGTGGCTGCAGAATTGGCTATGGCCAGGATTGTCGAAATGGCAGGTAGGGCAAAGCATCGGTAGAGAGCAGCGCTTAGCGGCGGTCGCTTTTAAGGAAAAAGAAACGGATCAGGGAAATTCCGCCGTTGAAGGGCAGCAGCAGAAAAGCCTTCAGGAAATTGGAACGGTTCTCGAGGCGTTCGTGCACCACATCGGCTTCCGCTTTTTTGGCGGCGACGACCGCGCCGATGTACTTGATGAAATCAATGCCGCATTTTTCGCACTTGCCGGCGGCGCGCTGGCGATTTCCGCAGGACGGACATTCGAAACGCAGCGTGGTGTGGCAGCGCGGGCAGAAACGAGCCACGTCGCGCGCATTCGTGCCGCATTTCGGGCATTTGTAGGTGGCCCCGGAAGTTTGTTCCGCCGCGGCGGACGCAGGCCAGGCAATTTTGGTCGCGGGTTTGGCGGTTGGTTGGGCCGCGCCGGTCGCAGCCGAATTGGGAGAAGTGGCCGCGGTTTTGGTCGCCGGTTGCGGAGGAGCTGGAAGCGTGCCGGTCGGCGCGGCGTTCGTCATTGGGCGAGCGTCCTGCGGCACGCTTCCGCTTGCTCCAGGTTTCCCCGGGATGGACTCATTCCCCATACTTGTATTTTAGGGTTGGTTTGACTTGAATGTGGCGGCGGCTAAGACGGGGTGCGTCCACGGCGTAACCTGTCCGTGCGTACAGGCCGCGAGGCGCGTAGCTAGTCGAGCCGATTCGGACGCAATTTACGCAACAGGCTGGCGACTAGCGCCAGCAAGAAGAGGACCAGGAACAAATAGAAGATCAGTTTGGCGAGCGCGGCGGCCGCCAGGACCAATCCGGCGAACGCAAAAATTCCAGCGATGAAGGTGATGACTAGAAATACCATGGCCCATCGAAACATGCAGGCTCTCCGTAATGCGATGGCGAATATAGTTTGATTGCGTTCCTACCCTATCACGTTACGTCGGCTTCCGGTTTGGAGTGGTGGCGGCGCTTACTTTTCTTCCGCGGGAGTGGCGGTGGCCGGGCCGTCGCCTACAATCTCGAGGACGGCTTCGGAATCTTTGGCGCCGTCGTAATGAATTTCCTTTCCGAAATGGGTGACGAAGCTGCCGGCAGGCATCGGCACGGTTTTATCCGGATCGAATTTTGGTCCGGTGCCGACCCACCAGGTGCCGGAGATCACGGTAATGAAGCGGTCGTTGGGGTGCCAGTGCGGATGGCTCATGTGATGCGGAGTCCATTTCACCAGCATGATGTAGAGGCCCGGCTTCGATGGATCGCCCCGCAGGACCGCCGTTTTGGCGCCGAGGGGATCTTCCTTCCACTGAATCTGGTCCGGTAGTTTGTAGGCGAGTACTTTTGGATCGAGGCCGTTAGTTGCGGGCGCAGGTGTTTGCGCCGAGCCGCCCGACACCGCGGACGCCACAAACATCGCGATGACGATTGAGGCTCCACCGAAGTGGCGTGTGCGAATTTTGGACATGAAGTCCTCCTCCGTGGAATTTCTGCTCCGAATTTACGATTGTTATTTTGAGCGTCGGGGTCAGCTGGAAAGTTATTACGGGCTGTTGCGGTTTTCAAGCCTCGACTAAGTTTTCGAGGGCACAGCTATTTCGGCGGCTAACTGAAAGCCCAGGGTCGAGCGATTTGCAGTCTTGAAGTGAATTCCTTGGCACGGCAACAATCGAAGAGAGAGATCCTTCGTCGCTGCGCTCGTCTGGATGGGGAACGATGGCCGCCAGTGGCGCGGAAATGGTGCGAGCGCGGCGAGTGGTCAGCCGCGCTCGGCTTTGGTACTGCAACTTGTGGGCTTGCAAGTTTGAAACCCGGTTGCTCCACGCTGCCGTTCCGGCGTTGCCGTGCGACTCTGAGGCTGCTACCCGGACGGCGTCGTGGCGACGCGAAAAGCTCCCCGCGCTAGCGGCGGGCTTTTCGCTTCATGGTGCGTTTGGCGGCGGAGACGCGGCCTTTTGCTTTGCGCGCCACGCGTTTGGTCTTCTTTGCGGCTTTGGCGCGCGCGCCCTTGAAGGTGCTGCGGGCGGATCGGGATGCGGAGGTCACTTTGCGGCGAACCGAGGCCGCGCCGGACTTTACAGAGGCCTTCACTTTGCGCGAAACGGATTTGGCCTTGCGTTCGGCCGCGGCTCCCGCGCTGCGCGCTTTCTTCTTTAGTTCCGCGCCAGTCGGGGCGCTCTGCGTTACGCTTTCCACTTTTGCGGCCACGGTGCCCAGGGTCGAGCCGATGGTGCGCGCGACGTCGCTGAGAATGCTGTGATCTTGTTCGCTGGTCATGAACTCTCCTGTGTTTCGAATCAAATCTCCAACTTGAGCATGAAAATGCACGAGCCCGGAAGGTTCGCCCGCCGCGCTACACTCCCAGCACAGCGACCAGAATCAGGGTGACGACGACAATCAGGCCCACGCCGGACATCATGGGATTCTGCTTCAGTTCAGTGGCTTTTGGCCAGCCCGGAAGTGTGCCGGCGATAGCTATCAGGGATACGACGACGAGAGCCGAAATTATCATTTTATTTTCCTGTACAGATATTGCTGCAAACCGCCGAATCGCTGCTGGCACAACCCGCTTGATTGCTACCAGTTTCGTTATACATAGTACGAAGCCGGCAGGCCCTAGAACATAGGGGAAATACCGTAGACGGCTTTGGACCTTGCTTTAGGCTGGGAAATGGCTTGCCAAATGAAAATTCGCGCGACGCACGCGGCGTTTTTTTTCGCGCAGAACCAGGGAAGCGGTTTGGGGCCGCCTCCCCGGTTCGGCGCGTACTTCAGAATTACGCTTGGGTGCGTTGCGCTACCTTGGCCAGGCAAATCGAAAGAGCCGCGCCGCCG
>JGI12712J15308_10000150_pt1 | contig 19846 bp, 20 predicted proteins | sample JacPin_JW_Ref_O2_FD_15308 | JGI IMG/M metagenome (IMG submission 15308) | reverse complement strand
GAACCTAAATCTGTTGCTCCGCCGCAGCAAGCCGAAAAGGACCGGCCTGAGGGCGCGCCCAGTCTTCTCGGTCCCCCGCCGCAATAATTGGTGGTGACCTGAAATAGTAAATTGCTTTCTATTTTATTTCTTGGCGGCTAGCTGTTCCTGCAGGCGTGCATTTTTTTCATCAACTGCGCGTGCTAATTCCGCTTTGTGCTCCACCAGTTTCTGCGCGATCTTCGGATCCGAAAGCCCCAAAATCTCCGCCGCGAAAATTGCCGAATTCACCGCCCCCGCCTTATCAATCGCCATCGTCGCTACCGGAATTCCTCCCGGCATCTGCACCGTGGAAAGCAGAGCGTCCAATCCATTCAATGAACTCGTGCCCATCGGCACTCCGATCACCGGCAGCGTTGTATTCGCCGCGATCACCCCCGCCAGATGTGCCGCGGCTCCCGCTGCCGCAATTAATACTTTCAGTCCGCGCTTCTGCGCGCTCGTCGCATACTCGTGCGCGCGCGCCGGCGTCCGGTGCGCCGACACCACCTCCATTTCGAACGCGATCCCGAATTTATCCAGCACCTTTCCGGCTTCGCTCATCACCGGCAGATCCGTGTCCGACCCCATCAAAATCCCAACCAACGCCTGCTTTTCGTTTTTCGTTGAAGTCACCCGCACTCTCCCCATTTTTGAAAAATTCTATTTTGCTTCGGCTGCCACGGTTGCCCTCACCGTAACCGCATCGCCTTTTCGAATCGTCCCCGCTTCCACCACCCGGCACAGCCATCCACGCTGGCCGCGCAATTCTTCTTGCAGCCCCATACGAATCTCATCCATCCTCGGACATGGATCGCAGGGTGTGGTAAGTTCCAGCAGGCTTTCACCAATTTTCAACCGCTGCCCGATTCCCAACTTCTGAAAATCGAGCCCGACCACGGTCACATTCTCTTTGACCACTCCCGGTGCCAATTCAAACTTGTCGAGCGTCTCTCGATCCATAAGCAGCACTTGACGCTTGCTGTCCGGTCGGCCGTGAATGCAGCCCTTAAAGCCCTTATTTTCTAAAGCTTCCGCTTCAGTCAGCTCGTTCATCGGGAACCGGTGCACCAAACACACAAATAGATGTTGTACTTCAGCCATTGGCTTTCTCCGCCACCGCCGTTCGCGCTGCTTTCGTGCGTCCGATGTCGTTGCGGTAATGAGATCCGGCAATCTCAATCCTACTAGCTGCGTCGTAGGCTCGCTCAGTAGCCTCTGCCAGCGAGTCTCCACGCGCCGCAACGCCCAGCACTCTTCCGCCGGCGGTGTGGTAAGCGCCGTTCTCCTGCTTGGTTCCACTGTGAAACACGACCGCGCCTCTCACCTGGTTCGCTGCTTCCAACCCCTCAATCCTCGTACCCACCACCGGATTCGCCGGATAGCCTTCCGACGCAATTACCACACAAGCGCTCGCGCCCAGAAGCCATTTCGCCTGTGAAACGTCCAGCTTGCCGGTCGCCGCCTCCATGCAAGCCCGCGCAAAATCAAAATCCGCGCGCAGCAGAATGGATTGCGTTTCCGGATCGCCCAGCCGGCAGTTGTATTCTAAGACTTTTGGGCCGTCGCTCGTCAGCATCAGCCCAAAAAAAATAAATCCGCGATAGGGCATTCCTTCTTTCCGCAGGCCAGTGAGTGTAGGCTTTACGATTTTCGCAATGATCTTGTCTTCCAGTTCCGGCGACAGCATGTCGCCCGATGAATACGTCCCCATGCCGCCCGTGTTCGGTCCGCGGTCGTCGTCATACGCCCGTTTGTGATCGCGCGTCGGTGCCAGCGAAATAAATTTCTCTCCGTCCGTCAAAATAATGTAGGAAAGTTCGCTCCCCGAAAGGGCCCGTTCATACAGGACGCGCTTTCCTGCTTCGCCAAATTCGCCGCCATCAAATAATTTCCCAACAAACCCCGCCGCCTCTTTTTCCGACGATGTGACCAGCACTCCTTTTCCCGCGCAGAGCCCGTCCGCCTTAATCACCAGTGGCCATTCGACGGAATCCAACGCGGCCAGTGCTTCTTGTTTGTCGTCGAAAACGCCATAAACATCAGCCGTGGGAATTTCATGTAGCTGCATGAATTCTTTCGCGAAAATCTTGCTGCCTTCCAATTGAGCGGCCTTCTGCGACGGCCCCAAAATCGTCAAGCCCCTCCGCGCGAATTCATCCGCCACTCCCCGAACTAGCGGCATTTCCGGGCCCACCACAGTCAGATCTGCGCCTAGTTTCACTGCCAGATCCGCGGTCGCTGTCACATCACTTAGATTCAGCGCCACGCATTCCGCATCCTGCGAAATTCCGCCGTTGCCCGGAGCGCACCATATTTTTTCCACCTCCGCGCTTTGTTTGTATTTCCAGGCGATCGCGTGTTCGCGGCCGCCGCTGCCCAGAATTAAAATTTTCATCGTGAATTTTTATCCGCAAGAACCATACGGCGGCTCCTCCTGCGCTGTCAACTTTTCAGTCTCCGCTGGCTCTTGCTCTCGCGCTCTAAAAATGTTCTGATCGTTTTCGATGCATTGGGATTTCGCGCTCATCCTGCTTTTTCTCGGCATCGCCGTTCCGCTGCTCGGCCGCCGCCGCGTGCGTCAGTTGATGCAGATGCCCGCGACCACCAAGGAAGACCGGCTCACCTTGTACGCCTCCACCATCGCCTTCCAATGGATTGCTTCGGGGCTTATTTTGTGGCGTGCGGCGGCGCACGGCATATCCGCCGCGCAACTGGGTCTTGGCGTTCCACGGCCGCAAACCACCCTTGCACTTGCGATCGGCCTCGTTGCTCTGGTTTTACTAAATCAAATCGTCGGGCTGAAAAAACTTGCCACCCAGCCCGCCGCAAACCAGGGCCTCGTTCCCCAACTGGCGCAAAAACTTTTTCCGCAGGACCAAGTGGAACGTCTCGCCTTCTTCGCTCTCGTCGTTACCGTCGCGGTCTGCGAGGAAATTATCTATCGTGGTTTCGTGCAGCAAGTGATTCAAAATTTGTCGGCTGGCTCTGTTTACGCCGCCGTCCTTGGCTCGGCGATTTTTTTTGCGTTCGCGCATCTATATCAAGGCAAGCGGGGACTGATCTCGACTTTTACCGTTGGCATATTATTTTCGGCCGCGACCGCCGCGACCCTAAGTCTGATTCCCTCGATCGCGGCGCATTTTGTCGCCGACTTTACTGCGGGAATCCTCGCCCCTAAGTATCTCGCTCAAGCCAATCGATCCGCGACAAGTTCATGATGGCCATTTCATTGTTTACTATGTACATAGTATGACCACCATCGCACTCAGCGACGACTTTATCGCGCAAACGCTCCGGCCCTACAGCGTCGGCACAACTCCGCAACTCTCAGAATCAATTCGCACTTACATTGACCTACTGCTTCGCTGGAATCGAAAGATCGCCCTCACGACCATCACCGACCCTGCTGAGATTCTGCGCCTTCATTTTGGCGAAAGCATGTTTGCCGTCTCTCAAGTTCCCATACGCCATGGTCGGCTCGCCGACGTTGGCACCGGAGCAGGCTTTCCTGCCGTACCCATTGGTATGGTCGTTCCCGATTTGGAATGTATACTGATCGAAAGCAATCAGAAAAAGGCCACATTTCTTGCCGAGGTTGTACGTACCCTCAAACTCGATCACGTCAAAGTGTATCGCGACAGGATGGAATCTTATCCCGTATCATCTCTATCGCTGGATTTTTCGATCTCTCGAGCCCTCGGCATACATGAAAATTTCCTGTCCTGGTCGGCAGCGCGGCTAAATCCATCCGGCAGAGTCATATTGTGGCTCGGTGACGATGACGCATCGAAAATTATAGCGAATTCTTCGTGGAGTTGGAGCCCACCGATGAAAATCCCCTACTCGCAGCGCCGCGTGGTGCTAATGGGCTCCAGACGTGCCTAGGTAACATCGTTGTTGCGCCTGTTTCACGTGGAACATTCTTATTTTTCGTTTCACGTGAAACTATTTATCATGTTTCACGTGAAACATCTTGTAACTTCTTAAAATTATCTATAAATTGCTCTCGCTGTCGGGGGATTCGTGGCTCGCGTAATCGCCATTGCCAATCAGAAGGGAGGAGTCGGCAAGACAACCACTGCCGTCAACCTCGGCGCCTCACTCGCCGCTTCCGAACAGCGCACTCTCATCATTGACTGCGATCCTCAGGGAAACACCACCAGCGCACTAGGTTTCCCCAAAGATCCCGCCCGTCGCACCCTCTACCAGTCTCTGATCCTCGACGAGCCTATCGAACGTATCATTCTCGATGCGCAGGTCGAAGGTTTGGACCTTATTCCTTCCGATAAAAATCTGGTAGGAGCCGCAATTGAGTTGGTTCCGGTCGAAAATCGAGAATACAAGCTCAAAGCGGTGATTTCCGGAATCCTCGCGAAGTATCATTATGTGCTCATCGATTGTGCCCCATCTCTGGACCTTCTCACCGTCAACGCGCTTGCAGCCAGCGATTCGGTAATGGTCCCGATTCAATGCGAGTATCTCGCCCTCGAAGGGGTCTCCGAGCTTCTCGACACTCTGATGCGCCTTCGCCGCACTATCAACCCAGCTCTCGCCATCGAAGGCATCCTTCTTACGATGTATGATGATCGAACCACCCTATCCAAACAAGTCGCCGCCGATCTTCGCAGCTTTTTCGGCGCCCAGGTCTTTGAAACCGTAATACCCAGAAATGTCCGCCTCGCCGAAGCGCCAAGCCATGGCATGCCCGTAATGTTCTACGACATACATAGTAAAGGCGCCGAAAGCTATATTCAACTCGCCAGAGAGGTTATTGCAAATGCCCAGAAACGCATTAGGCAGGGGATTGGGAGCACTGATTCGGGAGCCGGAGACAACAACGCCGCCGCAGCCGCTGCAGCCGGTGCCGACAGCAGCCGCCTACCCACTGGGAACCCCAACAGCAGCGGCGGTAGCCCCGGCCCTGAGTGAAGGTTTCCTCCACATTGCTATTGATTTGATCGATCCGAGCCCGTACCAGCCTCGCACGCGTTTTCGCGAGGAGGCTCTCGACGAGCTTTCGCGTTCGATCCAATCCAGCGGTATCGTCCAGCCTCTTGTCGTACGCAAAGTCGCGAATCGCTACCAACTGATTGCCGGCGAACGCCGCTGGCGCGCAGCCCAGCGGGCCAATCTCCACAACGTGCCGGTCGTTCTTCGCGACGTGCCCGAAGAACTCGCACTCGAAATGACCCTGGTTGAAAATCTTCAGCGTGAAGATCTCAACCCCATCGAACAGGCCCACGCCTTTCAGCGTCTTATAGACGAATTTCAACTCACCCAGGAACAAGTCGCCGAACGCACCGGAAAAGATCGAACCACGATTGCTAATGCTGTCCGCCTCCTGAAACTCGAATCTCCCATCCAGGATCTTCTGGAAGAAGGCCGCCTCACCGCCGGCCACGCTCGCGCCCTACTCGCCGTTGACGATTCGCAGACCCGCCTCGGCCTCGCTCGCCGCATCGCCAAAGGCGGAATGACCGTTCGTCAGGTCGAGCGCTTTGCTTCACGCGGAACGCGCACCCGTACGGCGGCGTCCGGTGCCTTAACCGCCGACGCGAACACCAAAGCAGCCCTCGAAGAATTGCAGCGTGAATACGGAACGCGTGTCCATCTTCACGCCAGACAAACCGGCAAGCCCGGACAGTTAATCTTTGAATACTACGACGATAGTGATTTGACCCGCCTTTACGACCAACTCATGCGAAAATAGAATTTCGCCGCACAGAGTTTCACGCGAGACTCCTTGGAGATTCTTCGAATGCCTTTGGGTTGGTTTGACCGTAAACGACAAGATTCGGGTGAATGGACCGGCTTTCTCGAGCAGGGAGTCAAGCTCGAGGGCCGCCTTGAATCCACCGGCACTTTTCGCATTGACTGCGCGACGAAGGGAACTCTCGTCTCGCACGAAACTCTGATCCTGGGCGAAAACTCTCACGTCGAAGGGGAAATCGAAGGGAATCACGTCATTATCGCCGGCCGCTTCCACGGTACCGTGCGAGCCAAGGGCAAAGTCGAGATTCAAACCAAAGCCATCGTGTCCGGCGAGATTTTCACGCCCTGTCTGGTTATGGAACCCGGCGCTCTTTTTGACGGCCGCTGCCACATGCCCACTTCGGCGCAGGCCACTGCTCCAGTCGTCATTCCGATTCGTTCCGTCGCCGCTCACGCCTGATTTTTTTTCCGCACATCAACGAAAGTCCTCGCATCTCGCACAGCGTATAATCATCGAATTGTTTCACGGGAGAATTCACTTGGCAGACGCAGTTCGCCTCACCACCACCGCAAAAGCCGCCGGCTGCGCCGCTAAGCTAAGCCCCAGCGTGCTCGACGCTGTGCTGAAGAAATTGCCGCCGCAACAAAATGCAAACGTGCTGGTGGGTTTTGAAACCAGCGACGACGCAGCCGTCTACCAACTGACCGACGAGCTCGCCATCGTGCAAACCGTTGATTTCTTCACGCCGATCGTGGATGACCCCACGCTTTTCGGCCAGGTGGCCGCCGCCAATTCGCTCAGCGATGTTTACGCCATGGGCGGGCGTCCAATTTCCGCGCTCACTATCCTCGCGTATCCCACGACGGGTGCGCCGGAGGTCCTCGAACAAATTTTGCGCGGCGGTCTCGTCAAAATGATGGAAGCAAATTGCACCGTCGTCGGCGGCCATTCGATTCGCGATGAAGAAATCAAATTTGGCTACGCGGTTACCGGCACAATTGATCCCAAGCACATCTGGAAAAATGTTGGCGCTCGTCCCGGCGACGCGCTCATCCTCACCAAGGCCATCGGCACCGGCGTGATCTCTACTGCCCTAAAACAGGAACGCGCCGAAGCTGCCTGGGTCACTGCCGCAACCGCTTCCATGACGCGCCTCAATCGCGATGCGGCCGAAGCCCTTCATGAAATCGAAGACGCGGCGCCCGCCGGACAAAAACCGATTCATGCCGTTACCGACGTTACCGGTTTCGGCCTTCTCGGTCACGCTCGCGAAATGGCCATTGGCAGCGGGGTTTCCATCACCATTGACCACACACGCGTGGAATATCTGCCGGGAGCCATCGAAGCATCCCGCGCCAAATTCTTTTCTGGCGGCATGAAAAACAACCGCGATTTCGTGGAGAGCTGCACGGAAATTTCTTTCGGCGTGCCCGACGAATTTCGCGCCCTCGCCTTCGATCCCCAGACGTCCGGCGGCTTGCTCGTCGCCATCGCGCCGGAATTCGCGGACTCCGCCCTCGCGGCTCTACTCCGGCACAACGTCTCCGCTCGCCGCATTGGCCAAGTCACTCCCAAAAGTTCCTCGCTGTTAGCTGTCGTCTGAGCGTTCCGCAATCGTGTACACTTTTATTTTGCAAAAAACGAAATGGACACCATCACTCACGGCATTGCTGGCGCGCTGATAGGCAAAGGGTTTTTCTCCCGTCGCGCGGCGAAGGTTGCCGTATTCTCCGCCACGGTCGGTGCGATGTTTCCCGATGTGGACGTCGTTGCTGAAATTTTCTCGCGCGACCCTCTCGCCATCGTCAAATATCACCGCGCTATCACTCACTCGTTTCTCGCTCTTCCTTTTTTCGCGGCCATTCTCGCCTGGCTCACCATTTCTGGCGTCGAATTTCTAAAAGGGAAGTATCCCAGATTCCATGATCTCGAATCGCCATCGTGGAGCATGCTCACCGTTATTTACGGCGTTGCGATCGCCAGCCACATTCTTCTCGACGGCCTCACCTCTTTCGGCACCCGCATGTGGTATCCGGTTTCCCAGCAGCGCGTCGCCTGGGATTGGCTTTTCATTATCGATTTTTGTTTCACCTCGCTCGTTCTGCTGCCCCAGGTCGCTGCCTGGATTTACACCGATCGCCCTACAGCCTCTAAACGCGCCGCCGCGCTGTGGATCATTTTTGCGTTCGCCGCATTCGGCGTTTGGAGGATCGCCGACGCCGTGGGTTTCCCCTTTCACCGCTGGATTGTCGGTCTCGCCACCATCATCATTGCAGCTTTGTTTTTTCTTCCGCTCTTCCGCGGATTCGGTTTTCTCATCACCACGCCCCGCTGGTGCCGCGCCGGCACTTATCTCACATTCGCCTATCTCATCGCGTGTGGCGTCGCCCATCACACCGCTCTCGAACACGCCAAACAATTCGCCGCAGCTCGCAACCTCACCGTGGAACGTATCGCCGCGCTTCCGCTTCCTCCATCCTTTCTCGACTGGGGCGACGTGATTCGCTCTTCCGATGGTGTCTACCAATCGCGTTTCGATCTTCGGGCGCACACCTCCTCGGATTTTTGGTTCCGTGCCGATTCGCCTCCGGATTCTTTCATCGCCCGCGCCTTGCAGCTTCCCGAGGTGCAGCTCTATTGGAGTTTCGCGCGCTTCCCGGTGATCCGCTCGTTCTCTCAGGATGGCGAACACTTCGTGGATTTTGACGAGAATCGCTTTATCACCCGCCACACGCGCGGCCCGGCACCCTTTTCGTATCGCGTTATTTTTGACCAAGCGGGAAATCCCATCGAAGAAGGCTGGCAAGCCGATAGCATGGACGTGCAGCGCATGATAAAAATTCTGCCGCCACATGCGGGGAACGCAAAATGAAAGTGCTGATTTTCAGCGATATTCACGGAGACCTTCGAGCGCTGGAACGCATCGTCGCCCAGCCCGCCGACGTCTACATCGCCAATGGTGACCTCTCTAATTTTGCCAAGGGCCTTGACCGCTGCGGCGAAATTCTGAAGCCGCTGGGCGAACGCCTCTGGGTCTTGCCCGGAAATCACGAAACCCACGAGCAAACCAAATCGTTCTGCACCAAATTCGGTTTCACCGACTTTCACCGCCAGTTGCGCAAAATCGGGAATTCGAATTGGGCCGGCCTGGGCTACAGCAACATCACGCCCTTCAAAACTCCCGGCGAATACTCCGAAACCGAAATTGCCTCGGCTCTCGCGTCATTCGATGGAACTTCACAGCTCTATCTCGTCGTCCACTTTCCGCCATACGATACAAAATTGGACGAATACGCTCCCGGCCAGCACGCCGGCAGCCCCATGCTTCGCGCCTGGGTCGAACGCGAAAAGCCCGTCGATCTTTTCTGCGGCCACATTCACGAAACGGCGGGCCTGAGCGATCGCTTGGGATCCACGCAATGTTTCAACGTCGGCAAGCAAGGCCACTTCGTGGAAATTTAGTGAACGACTGCCGCAGGAAGGTTTGCAGGTCGTGGCTTCAGCCACGACAACACAACAACACCGAAGCCAGGGCTTTAGCCTCGATCCGATACCAAAATCTCTCAGGAGTTTTTATTTCTTGTTGGCGGGATAAATCACCAGCTGTCGCCGATCCCCGGCGCCTTCACTCACCGTGCGAACTCCCTGCGCCCCAGTCAGTTCCAGATGAATCAGCCTTCTCTCGCGCGGCGACATCGGATTAAAACGAAATGGCTGGTTCGTTTCGCGCACCCGCTGCGCGGCCACCCGTGCTGAAAGCTTCAATTCGTCAATGCGCTGCGAACGATACTCCGCGCAGTCAAATCGCACCCGATCGTGCAGTCGCGGATCGAGTCGCAGCCAGCGATGCCCCACATGCTCCAGCGCGAGCAGTAATTCCGCATCGCGCTCCAGCAGTAGATCTTGATCGTCTCCGCTGAACGCCACCACAATGTCCGTTTCATCGGCCGCGCCGCCCAGGCTTGCCGGCGTTGAAATTTCATACGCAATCCCGAGTCCCATCTCCCGCACCGCCAGATCCAGAAAGCGCTTCAATTCCGCCTTCGCGTTTTCGCGGTCCAGCCGCGCTTCCGGCTGCGACTGTCCGCCGGTAAACGGGCGCTTGCCTGCTGGTCTGCGGTCGTTGCTCATTGCGTTATTCGGTGCTTTATTCATTGGGTCGCCGGCTTTTTGAATTTACTGCGCGAAGGCATCGGTTCGCTCTTGTTCAGATAATATTGCTGCGCCACTCCCACCAGGTTGCTGGTGAACATATACAAATTCAATCCGCTCGAAAGCCGGAAGAAAATAAATCCCATGAACAGCGGCATCAGCCCCATCATTTTCTGCTGCGCCGGGTCCACCGTCGTCTGCGGCGTCATCTTGGTCATCAGGTACATCATGATGGTCATGCCGATGGGCAAAATATAATACGGATCCATCGCTGACAAGTCGTGAATCCATCCGATCCACGGCGCGTGCCGCAATTCGATTGCTCCATTCAGCACCCGCCACAACGCCCACCAGATCGGCATCTGGAAGAGCATCGGCAGGCAGCTTCCCATCGGGTTGATGCCTTCGCGTCCGTACACCGCCATCACTTCTTCGTTCATCTTTTTCTTGCGCGGATCGCTCATCGAATATTTCTTGTAGCGATCCTGTATCTGCCGGATTTCCGGCGCCACTTTCTGCATTTTCTGCATCGAGCGCCAGCTCTTCATCTTCAGCGGAAACATCGCGATGTTGATCACCAGGGTCATGATCACGATGCACCAGCCCCAGTTCGGCACCTTGGTGTGCGCCGTCTGCAGCACCCACAGCAGCGGCTTGGCTACCGGGCCCATCCAGCCAAAATTTACCAGTTCCGAAAGCGATGGTTTCAACGCTTCGAGTTGCCCCAGATCTTTGGGTCCGATAAACATCCGTACTTTCATCGGACCGGCCGCCGCCGAACCCACCGCCATTTGCGCTTCCGGGTCGCCATTGTGGTCCTGCGTCCAGTGCCATAGCGACAAATCCGTGCCGTCCGGCAAGAATGCCGCCGTAAAAAATTGGTCTTCGATCCCCGCGTATTCGAGCGGCCCGTACTGAATCGCCGGCTGGCTCTGATTTCCCGAAACGCCCAATTTCTTGTACTGCAACAAATTCAGTTTGCCCGCCGCGCTGTAATACACGGTGACCAGCGTCGCCGCCTTGTAAACCGCCTTGTCGCCAAATCCGCCGCGCCACGCAATTGCCACCGGCAATGGCTTTCCATCAAGTGTTGCTGTCGCTTCCACATTCACTTCGTAGTTCAAATCAAATTTAATTTTCTTCGTAATATCGAGATGCCCGTCGCTCCAGTGCATATCAACTTCGGCCGGCGCCACGGCCGTTGTAGCCGGCGATTCGACCACCACTCCGTACGCGGCCGTTTTTGTCTTTCCGCCGGGCGCAACCGCCGTCGGAACGGCATGGGTCTCAATCTCGTACAGACCAGAATTTGCGCTCGCCTGCAGCGTCGGATCAGCCAGCACCAAGGAGAACGGCCAGCCCAACTGCTGCGCTACGCTGTCATTCACCAGATCCAGCGGCTGCGGCGGTTGCTGATCGTCCATATACTTGTTCAGTTTCCAGGTCTTCACCACCCCGCCGCGATTCGAAATTTCCACGAAGTACAGCGGGCTGGTCACCACAAACGTCTTCTCGGTGCTGGCTTGCACCACGCCCGGATTCGCCACCGGCTTCGTCGCACTCATCGAGGCGGCGCTCGCGGGCGACTGCGTCATGGCACTGCCATTCGCCGCGGAATTCGCGCTGGGCTGTTGTGAGGTCTGTGCCGAATTCGCTTGCGGAGCAGTTGAAACCGGGGCAGGCGCGGGCTTATAGAAACGTCCAAACGCAAATAGAATAATCAGCGCGACGATTACGAATATGACTCCGCGCACCTGGTCCGACAATTCGTTCACTGCGCCAACTCCTTGTTCGCCGTACGCAGCCATTCCGCGTCGGAATAATCATGCCGGTCGCGGCACGCCGCAATCAGCCCGCCGCTATCCGCGTCCGTATGCGCGTGTCGCGCGTCCAAATCTTCGTAGCCCAACCTCGAATCCGGCACCGGATCGAATCCACCTTTCGTAAATGGCCGGCAACGCCCCAGCCGCTTCAGCGCCAGCCAACTGCCGCGCCTCGCACCGTGCAACGCGATCGCTTCCTGCGCGTATTGCGAGCACGACGGATAAAACTTGCAGGCCCCGCCAAGAAACGGCGAAAGAAAAATCCGGTACAGCTGCACCAAAGCCAGCAGCAACCACTGCCCCAGGCGAGAAAATCGGCCGCGAGCGGCAATCGAAGTGCCCTGAAACGTCTCGCCGCGGCGCTCTTCACTCGGCCACCGTGCTGGTGCGCTAGTAAAGCGTTCCGAAGATGTTTTTGCCGTGCTCACGTCTGCTCCGTCGGCTCTACGGGAAGTTTCGGTTGCGGGCTCGCTTTCGCCAAATTTGCCGAATTCACCAGCGTCACCAATTCTCGCGTCAACGCCGCAAATTCCGCCGTGGCCACGCTCGCGCGCGGATGGACCACAATGTCCCATCCCGTTGCGATCTCCCGCCGGTGCAGTCGGAATATTTCGCGCAGCCGTCGTCGTATTCGATTGCGCCGCACCGCGTTGCCCAACGCCTTTTTGATGCTCCAACCAAACCGGCTTACCTCTAAACCGTTGGGGCGCACAAATAGTGTGAATTCCCGGCTGCTCCGGCGGCGCCCTTCACGATACACCGCGTCGTATTCGGCGCGCCGTACCAGTCGAGTTTCGCGTGGAAGGTCAAGCCGCGGCAGTTCAGACGCGCGTGAGGGCGTGGCGCCCTTTTTTGCGGCGTGTGGCAAGGACTTTTCGTCCACCCTGGGTTTTCATGCGTTTGCGGAATCCGTGTTTCTTGTGGCGGCGCCGCACGTGCGGCTGATAAGTGCGTTTCGGCAACGAAAATCTCCCTTAATTTTTTCTGCCCGCTCGCCCACCCTTCCTCTACGGGATCGGGGGACCTCCAGCTGGCAATCGCTCTCCGGCAGAGGCGCTCTCGCACAATACGACCCATCACGCACCCGGACGAAACAAGAAGTTTAGACGACCCCAGCCCTCACGGTCAAGGAATCGCGTCGTATGGTAGTGGTATCATTTGTCAAATGACACCACTACCCGCCGTATCTCCGCGCTGCAACTCGTTTTTGATACCCTCTGAATATGGACACTGGTCTGCTGGAATTGTTGGAACCTTTAGCTTGGGTCATTTTTTATCTGATTCGGGCCGTCGTACGAACAACAAGACAGTCCATAACTGGCCAGGGGAACGCCCAGCCTGTAGACCACATCTTTTCGTGGACGCATCAGCACAAGCCTCGGTTCAGCTTCGGACTTTAGGTCGGAATCTGATTCCGCAGTCCGAAACATAAATTTGACGGACTTGGGTTGAGCGGGTTGGTGACGCGAACTGAGCTTTAGTTTGTGCGGCTCTAGCTATTCGTATCGGAGGGCCATGATCGGGTCCACGCGGATGGCGCGACGCGCGGGAATGTAACTCGCCGCCAGCACCACCACCATCAACAGGCCCGCGACGGTAACGAACGTTACCGGATCGGTTGGCTGCACGCCGTACAGTTGGCTCCTCATCACCCGCGATAGCATTAAGGCTCCGGCTATGCCGATGGCTGAGCCGATCAGCGCCAGCATCAATCCTTGCCGTACGACCAACAGCAGCACGTTGCCCCGACTGGCCCCCAGCGCGACGCGAATGCCAATCTCGTTCGTCCGCCGCGAAACCGAATAGCTCATTACGCTGTAAATTCCCACCGCCGCGAGCAGCAATGCCAAGCCGGCGAATGCGCCCAGCAACAGCATCGTGAATCGTTCGGGCGATAAAGACGCGGACACTGAATCGTCCATGGTTTGAATATTCAGCAGCGGCACTTCCGCATCCGTTTCGCGGATCGCATTGGTGATTTCCGGGACCACGCTCAGCGGCGCCGCCTTCGTGCGTACCGCCAGGTTCATCCCGAATGACCGCCAGTTTTCGCCTCTCGCCGCGGACATCTGCGCCAGCGGATAATAAAGCGTCGGCTGAGGTTGCACTTCGTTCATGGCGGAAATCTTCACGTCAGCCACCACACCGACAACCACCCGCGTCAGCTCCGGGAAAAAATAGAGCGTGAGCCGCTTGCCGATGGGATCTTCATTCGGCCACAAAAATTTGGCCATGGATTCGCTGATCAGCACCGCGCCGGCTCGTCCGCCAGCGTCGGAGTCATTAATGTCGCGTCCGCGCAAGAGCGGTATATGCATCGCGCTCATATATCCCGGGCTGATCAGGCGAACTTCCACTTCGGGCAGGTCCGCCATGGCCGCCGCCGGGCGCCCTTCCACGGAAAGCGGCTGGTGCGAACCATCGTCGCTCAGCGGCAGGCTATCCGTCAGGCCGGCCGATCGGACGCCGGGCAAACTGCGCACTCGATCGAGCACGCGCCCGTAGTAGCCGATCTGCTGCGCCGGCACCGTAAATTTCCCCGTCGGAATCGCGACGTTCAGCGTCACCACGCCATGAGGGTCGAACCCGGGATTTACGGCGTGCAAAACCCACAAGCTGCGAATCAGCAGGCCTGCTCCAATCAACAGCATCAGCGAAAGCGCCACTTCGGAAACCACCAGCACGTTGCGCGTGCGGCCTCCGCCAGAATCCGCGGCGGTCCGGCCCAGTCCTTGCTTCAGCGCCTGATTCAAATCCGCTTTCGCCATGCGCAACGCCGGCAGCAGACCCGCAAGAAATCCAGTCAGCAGTGAAATCCCCAGCGTGAACGCTAGTACCCGGCCATCCAGCGCAATCTCGCCAGACCGCGGCAGCCGCTGCGCCAGGAACTTCACGATCAGAAGCACGCCGTAGTGCGCGAAGATCAGCCCCAGCGCGCCGCCCGCCAGTGCCAGCAACAGCGTCTCCGCCAGCGCTTGCTGCAATAGACGGCGGCGGTTGGCACCCAATGCCGCGCGCACCGCCATCTCTTTTCGCCGCGACAGCGCTTTGGACAGCATGAGATTCGTCACGTTCGCGCAGGCGATGAGTAATACAAGCGCCACGGCGCCGAGCAAAATCAACAATGCGGGCCGCACATCGCTCACCAGATTTTCGCGCAACGGAACCGCAATCGCTCCCCAGCCCTTATTGTCGTCGGGATAATCCTGCGCCAGCCGGTTGGAAATCGCATTCAGCTCGGCCTGCGCCTGCTGCAGCGTCACGCCATCCTTCAGCCGACCTATCACTCCGTAGTTGTGGTCGCCGCGAATGGCCCGCTCCTGATCACTCCAGGCCAAGGGCTTCCACATCTGCGCGCGCGAACTCGCATCGCTGAAGATCGGAAAGTCAAACTCCGGTCGCATGACTCCCACTACTGCGAACGCCTGCCCATTGAGCTGAATATTTTTCCCGACGATCTCCGGATTCCCCGCGAAGTAGCTGCGCCACAATCCGTAGCTCAACACCACTTCGTGCTCGTGTCCTGGTTCGTCTTCCCCGTCAAGAAATCCGCGCCCCAGCAGCGGCTGCGCATGCAAAATAGAAAACAGCCCGACGGTCGCGGCCACCATGCGAATGGCCTCGGGATGTCCTGAGCCGGTGAGCGTGTAGCGGCCGAACCCATAGGCGGACATACCCTCGAAGGAACGGTTTTGATCGCGCCAATCCAGGAAATTTGCCGGCGATACCGCGAACGTCGGCACGCCCGGAAAACTTTTCTGCGGCGGCGTGTGCCATAGCTGCATCAATCGCTCCGGTTGATCGAACGGCAGCGGCCGCAGCAACACCGCATTCACCACGCTGAAGATCGCAGTATTTGCGCCAATTCCCAGCGCCAGCACGATCACCGCTGTCGCCGTGAAGCCCGGCGTGCGCAACATCATCCGCATTCCATAGCGCAGATCCTGAATCAAAGTTTCCAGCAGGTTCGCTCGCGACGCCTCGCGGCATTCTTCTTTCGCCGTTTCCATCCCGCCAAATTCCAACCGCGCTCGTCGCAGCGCCTCCTCTCTCGGCAATCCGTTTCGCATTAGCTCTTCGGCGTGGGCTGCCAGGTGGAACCGCAGTTCCGTGTCCATCTCGTTCTCCAGCCGTGAACGCTGCACCGTCGCCTGCCACCACGACCTGAATCGGTGCCAGAGCCTCATATTTCCTCCGGCCTGGTGTGCAGAATTCCCGCAATGACGTCCGCCATGCGGTTCCACTTTTCGGTTTCGGCCTGCAACCGGCGCTTCCCCGCCACGGTCAGACGATAATATTTCGCCTTGCGTTTATTCTCCGATTCGCCCCATTCGCTCGCGATCCATCCCTGATGCTCCAGGCGATACAGCGCCGGGTACAGCGACCCTTGTTGAATCTCCAGTTTGTCTTTGGAAATTTGCCCGATGCGCAGCAGAATTCCGTAGCCGTGCAGCGGTCCCAGTGAAACCGCTTTCAGGATCAGCAGGTCCAGCGTCCCTTGCAGCAAATCCATTTGTTTGCCCACCATCTCTCCTTGGTCGTCTAGGGGAACGTATCAGCACTCTCCTCGACTGTCAAGGAGAGCGTCATTGGGAATAGAACCTATGTCATCCCGAGCAGAGCGAGGGATCTAGCTTTTTGCGCAGAAGAAAGAGGATATCGCCAGGACCGTCATCGCCAGTGCCTCTCGGGCGTCGGCGCTGTGCTAATCCGGCACGATCAGCGGCTTGTCTCGCGGTATCGCGTCCAGCGTTGCCTTGTCCAAATGCAAATGTGCCGCCACTAGTTCCGGAGGCGTGTGCGAAAGCCATTCCGATAGCGCCAGATCTTCATAGATCGGCGATTTGAACATCTCCAGGAATTTCAAATCGCTGTTCCCGGTGTTTTCAATGTAGTGCGGCAGCGTTTTTTGAATGTAACCCACGTCCCCAGTTTGAAAATCCATGGTCCGCGCGCGTCCACCCGTCGCGAACACTGTCATGCGTCCTTGGCCAGCATAAAAAAATTGCCACTCATCGGCATTCGGGTGCCAATGCAACTCGCGCAACCCGCCCGGCTTTACCGTAACGATCGCCGCCGACGTGGTGGTCACTTTGAAATTTTTGGAATCAACGATGCGCACGTCGCCGCTCTTGGTCGTCTTCGTCGCCGGATACTTCATGGTTCGAAACGAAAAATCAATGGGTGAAGGCCCCAGCGCGCCGGCCGCCACCCGGCGATCCTCTTCGAGCGGCCCCGGAACGTCGGTCTGAAAAATAAAAGATTCTTTCTTCGGCATGTTCGCCAGTGCGCTCTGCTTCACTCCAAAATTTTTCGCCACCACGTCCGGCGGAGTGTGCGCCATCCAGTCGGTCAGCAGCACCGTCTCGTACTCCGAAAAATTTCCATCATCGAACACCAGCAAAAATTCCGCCCCATCCGGACCCAGCCCCTGAATCGAATGTGGAATTCCCGGCGGGAAAAACCAGAGATCGTCTTTACCCACATCGTCCACGAAGCTTTTTCCGTCCAGATCAACGCAGGTAATGCGCGCCTTGCCGTACAGCATGATGGCCCACTCCGCGGCCGTGTGCCAATGCAGCTCGCGCACTCCCCCCGCCGTCAGCCGCATGTCCACTCCCGCCAGACTCTTCGAAACCGGCAGCTCCCGCTGCGTCACTTCGCGCGACCACCCTCCTTCCTGCAGCCGTTTGTGGGCGAACGAAAATGGATACTTGAAAGTCTGCACTCCGCCCGCATCGGTCGGCAGCGGGCTCACCGAATCCGGATTCTGCGCATCCAGCACCGAATTCTTCGGCCCCGGCTCGCTGCGGCTCGTCTCCGAAATAACTTTGGGCCCGGCCGCTTCCTGCGCCGCGAGTCTCCCGGCGCTCAGCATGCTCGCGGCCGCCAACGTCGCCGAACCCGCACCCAGAAATCCGCGCCGCGTCAGATTGTCCCGGTCCTTTTTGCCGCTCATCCCGCCTCCGCCCACCCAAATTCCGCCAGCCCTCACCTTCAAAGCTCACACGCAAAGTCGGATTCTACGCCAAAAACAAAAGCCCGAAAACACGCACAGCCGCGAACCACGAGAAAATACGCCCACATTTCCCCGCATCCTCCACGAAAAACACCAAGGTGGGTGCCCCATCCTGCGTCGCTCAGCAGGGTGGGAGGTTTTGTGGAAGCTCGACCATCAAATCCGCGCAGCGCCACAACTCCATTTTTGTATTTCGCCCCACTCATGTCGCCGACATCCTCCGCGGAACAATCCCCACGCCATCCTCGTATTCACAAATAGAGACACCAGCCGCTCCCGCGCGGCCCCCAACGATCATGGCCAGCCTCACTCCCGTTTCCGCGCGCTCCGCAACCGTCTCCATATCGCAACGCCCCACCACCCTCTCACTCGCTCGCTGGTGGGTTTGTCTGCTCCTCTGCGCCGCCATGGTGGCCGGTGCCTCGCATTATTTTTTCCATCGCCCCACCGGCCATTTCGGTGAACGCTACGCGCTCCTGCTCGGGCACATCATCGGAGGCGCCGGCGCGCTGCTCACCGGCCCCTGGCAATTCTCCCGTCGGCTCCGCCTTCGTAATCTCGCCCTTCATCGCTGGCTCGGACGAATCTACTTGTGCTCGGTCGTGTTGGGTTCCGTCGCAGGTTTTACTCTCGCGTTTTTTTCAGAGGAGGGCTGGCCCACGCACCTCGGCTTCAGTCTTCTCGCTGTGCTCTGGTTTTTTACCGGTTGGATGGCCTATCGCCGCATCTTGGCGGGGGACGTCCCCGCTCATCGCCAATGGATGATTCGCAACTTTTCGCTTTCGCTCGCCGCCGTCACCCTGCGACTGTATCTGATTCCCTTGCTCGTTTTCGCCCACTGGACTTTCACCCACGCCTACATCCTCGTCGCCTGGATGTGCTGGGTCCCCAACATCCTAATCGCCGAATGCCTCATCCGCCGCCGCTCCCCCATCGCCGTGATTTAGTCAGCCAGTAACCTAAGCGGTGCATTATTAGAACTCAGCAATTAACCAGATGTAAAAGAGAGATATCATCGGCGGACGGGTCGGCTCATAATTTTCGTGCCAGCCCGCAATCTGGATGAAACTTATTTCCAATCAGCTCCGCCTCTCCGCCACCGATCTCAGCAATCATCTCGCCTGCCCTCATCTCACCACTCTCGAGTTGTCCGTGGCTCGCGAACTCCGCTGCGCTCCCGACTGGGCCGCTCCCGATTTACAAGTCATCCGCGAACTTGGCCTAAAACACGAAGCCGATTACCTCGCGTTCCTGACCCAGAGCGGCCTGGAGGTTGCCAATCTGTCCGCCGTGAAGATCGAAACTGAAGCCTTGGAAAAAACTCGCCTCGCCATGCAGGGCGGAGTGGACGTGATCTACCAGGGCGCGCTCGGCAGCCCCGGACGGTTCGGCCGACCTGACATCCTGCGAAAAGTGAACAAACCCAGTGTGCTCGGAAACTGGTCGTATGAAGCCTACGACTGCAAACTCGCCCGCGAAACTAAAGCTACCACCATCCTGCAGTTGTCCTTCTACTCGGAGTTGCTCGCCGCGGTTCTGGGCCACGCACCTGAACTGATGTGGGTCGTCGTTCCCGGATCTGAATTCGTCGGCGAACCGCATCGCATCGACGACTACGCAGCCTACTACCGCTTTGTGAAAGGCCAACTCGCCGGCGCCACCCAGCCCGGCTCTCCGGCAAATACCTACCCGGAGCCTTGCTCCCACTGCGACATCTGCCGCTGGTTCCGCGAATGTGATAAGCACCGCCGTTCCGACGATCACCTCTCGCTCGTCGCCGGCCTCCGCCGCCAACAGCAGAATCAGCTCGAGCGTTGGGATGTCCATACCGTCGCGAAACTCGCGGCCATGCCCATCCCCATCAAAAAGCGGCCGGAGCAGGGCTCGCGCGAAGGTCTCGAGCGCGTTCGCGAACAGGCTCGCGTCCAGGTCGAAGGCCGCGAAAAAAAACTCCCCATCAGCGAACCGATCCTGCCCATCGTGGAAGCCATGGGCTTTTGCCGGTTGCCGGAACCCACGCCGCATGACCTCTTTCTCGATTTCGAGGGAGATCCCTTCGTCGGAGAAAACGGCCTGCAATATCTGACTGGTGTGGCTTCCCGCGATTCGGCGGGCGCC
>JGI12712J15308_10000149_pt1 | contig 19950 bp, 16 predicted proteins | sample JacPin_JW_Ref_O2_FD_15308 | JGI IMG/M metagenome (IMG submission 15308) | reverse complement strand
ATCAAGCCGACCGCGGAGGAGGCCTGAAAGGCCAGCCCAATCCCAATGCCGTCGAGAAAACTGTGCAGCGATAGACTGCCGGCAAACAAAGTGCCGCGAGCGTGCAGCTCCCCGCCCGTGTGCTCTGAATGGACGCCCGGTCGGTCGCGGTGCGCATGGGCGTTGAAGAAGACGGCACGATCCAGGCACAGGTACACCAGGAACCCAGCGACGGTCCACGCCAACACCGATACCGGCGCAACCGTCGCGGCGCTCAGATCAAGTGCCTCCGGCAGAAGATCAAAAAAGGCGACGGCCACGACCGCTCCGGCGCTAAACCCCAAAATCCATTGCAGCGTCCGCGCGACCCGCAGCGCCAAGAGCCCGCCGGCGAAGGTCGCACCGAACGCGGCGAGGGCGATCCCTAGCAGCATGGGAGATCCCCAGCGGGAATCGAACCCTGTGTCAGGCGTGTTGAGGGGGAGCTGCCAACCGACAAGCGTCACACACGCCTTTGATTTCAACATCGGGGGCATCCGCGACAAATCCGGCCGCCCGGACCCGGGTGGCGAGCAGTCGGCTGATCGCCGGGTCGCCCAATTCGGTCACGCCGTGGCAGGTCCGGCACACCAAGAATTGCGCGGCATGGTCGGTGCGTGGAGCTTCGCACCCAAAATAGGCATTGAGCGTGTCTATGCGGTGCACGAGTCCCGCGCCGATCAAGAAATTCAACGCCCGATAGACCGTGGGCGGCGCACTGCCGAGACCTTCTTGGGCGAGCTTATCCAGGATGTCATAGGCACCAACGGGTGCGTGACGCTCCCATACCAGCTCTAACACGCGCAGCCGCAAGGGGGTTAGTTTCATCCCCCGCTGCTCGCAGACCTCGGCTGCGGTACGCATCGCCCGCGTGATACATCGCTGATGCTCATGTGAGCGGCGAAACTCCGAAAACCGTTGAGGCTCTGTCTTGGCTCGCTTCACGTCAATTGCACCAGTCCAAAGATGATCATCGAACTCACCACGGTCATCGACAAGGTGGGTGACTGCGAGTGTGTGTGGTGGCTCTCGGGGATCAGCATGCTGGCGCTCACATACACGCCAGCGCCCGCCGCCAATGCCAATATTATACTTAACAATCCGGGACTTATTGAAATCGAAGCGGTTATGGTGAGAAACGCAGCGAGCATCAGAGCCGCCACCGCAGGACGCGCCACCGGGTGCTGTGCAAGCCCTCGCCTCGCCGCCGCGGCTGACGGTGATTCTGCCGGCGATTCTTGCAGCAGCACCGTTACGGCGACGAGCGCGGTAGCCTTGAGCGACGTGTGGCTCGCCGCGCCAATTGCCACTCCGGCGGCACTTCGTAGGATGGCGGTGAGCACCAAGGCCCCGCGCGGGGAACGCTGCAGGCCCAAGAGCAACCAAGTGCGCTCGACCAGCAGGGCCACCATGAAGCCCAAGCCTAGAAACGACAGGACGGTGTCTGGCCCCGCCGGCGCGGTTCGGTTGCTCAGGGCTTGCGCCAGCAGAATAAACAAGGACGTGCCGAGAAGCGCTCCCGATTTCAAACCCGACATCAAGTGCCGCGGATCGCGCCACGGCGCCGGCTGCAATCGAGCAAGGTCAATGAGCAGCGCCGCAACGGGCACCGCGACCAAGATCGCCACGATACGGCCACTCACTCGAAGCAGTTCGCTGGTTTTGGCATAGCAGCCTATGTTATAACATTACATTCGGGCACAACGTTACAAAGTAACACTGCGGCCAAAAAGCCTGGTAGCATTTGCCCCCAGCGGGAATCATTCGCCTGCTGTCTACGCGATGCCAAAGCTACTCAAAGCACTTGGGTTATTTCTACTGCTCTTGCTGGCGCAGCAGGGTGCTGTTCAGCACGAACTCAGCCACTTCTCGACTTTCAATGTCGCGGGGATCAACGCCGCGCCGGGCGACAGCACGCAAGCGCCGTGCGCGCTGTGTCCCGCATTCGCACAAGTCGTCACCCCGGCATTCAGCCATTCGATTCACATACCTGTGCGCGCCGTTTTTGCTCTGCGACTCATTGCGGAGCGGCAAAATTCGGCGATCGACGCCAGGGGTCCTCAACCGCGCAGCCGCGGTCCGCCCGCCTCAAGCTGAAATCCTAGCCTTGCCAGTTGGAACTGCCCGAGCAATCGGCGGCAGTTCGCATTCTTTCAGCTTTGCGGAGTAATTCTGATGCCTAGTTTTTCAACGGCGCCCACAGCATCGTGGGTTGCGACGGCTCTTATTCTTATCACTTCAAGTTCCGCGGTATTCGCCGCTGCGGCCGACTCGTCGGTTACGTCCGATTCGGCTGCAAGTGCCGACGCTTCAGCCGCATCGGGCGGCGGGTCAGCTTCGGTCCCGCTCGCGGAAATCCAAGTCACGGCGCAGCGACTCAACGAGGCTCGCAGCAGCATCGAGAGCCAAACGGGCGCGTCGACCTATACGATCGACTCTGAGGCAATCGCGGCCATCCCCGGCGGGCAGAACAACCAGCTCAATCAGGTCCTCTTGCAAGCCCCGGACGTCGTGCAAGACTCCTTCGGGCAGATCCACGTGCGCGCCGATCATAACGATCTGCAATACCGGCTCAATGGCATCATCCTGCCCGAAGGCACCAGCGTCTTCAGCCAGACCTTGAGTCCGTGGCTGATTTCGTCCTTGAAACTAATCACCGGCGCCCTACCCGCGGAGTACGGTCTTCGAACCGCGGGGATCATCGACTTGAGCACCAACAGCGGCCTGCTGCAGCCGGGCGGCGAAATATCCTTTTACGGCGGCAGCCATGGAACCTATCAGCCGTCCGCGGAATTTGGCGGCAGCGTCGGCCAATACACCTACTATGTGAGCGCGGACTACAAGCAGAACAATCTCGGCATCGAATCGCCCGACGGCAGTTCCGATCCCCTTCATGATCATACGACGCAGGGGCATGCCTTCAGTTATCTCGAAGACATCATCGACTCGAGTAACCGCGTCTCGCTGATATTGGGTCTGTCGAACGAAGAATTCCAAATTCCCAATCAGCAGGGCCTTCAGCCTTCGCTCGGCCTCAACGTCAACGGTCAAACCGCATTCTTGAGCGACGACTTGAACGAGAGGCAACACGAACTGACCGAGTATGCGATCGCCACCTGGCAGCACTCCGAAGGCGCGCTGAACTTGCAGACCTCGCTCTCCGCCCGCTACACCAGTTTGCATTTCGCGCCGGATTTGGTCGGCGACCTGCTGTATAACGGCATTGCGCAAGATGCCTTCAAGGATGACACGGCCATCGGCTGGCAAACGGATGGCGCCTACAAACTCAGTGATTCGCATACGGTGCGCGCGGGCCTTTATTATCAGCACGATAGCGCCAAGAGCGATACCACCTCGCTGGTGTTGCCCATCGATGCGACGGGCGCGCAGACTTCCAATGTGCCGCTCAGCATCGTCCAGAATGGGACACAAGTTCAGCAGATCGAGAGTGTCTACCTGCAGGATGAGTGGAAGCCATGGTCGCCCCTTACCATCAATTACGGGCTGCGCTTCGATCGCTACAGCGCTTATTCAAGCGGCAGTCAGGTGAGTCCGCGCGTCAACGCCGTGTGGGAGTTCGATACGGGCACGACGCTCCACGGCGGCTATTCGCGCTATTTCACGCCGCCGCCGTTTGAGCTCGTCGGCTCGGGGACCTTTACGCAATTTGCCGGCACGACCGCCTTGCCGCCGGGCTCCAATACGCAGGACACCCCCCCGATCGCCGAGCGCTCCAATTACTACGATCTTGGCGTACAACAGAAGTTGCTGGACAAGACGCTTACGCTCGGCGTCGACAGCTTTTATGAGCAGTCGCAAAACTTGATCGATGAGGGGCAGTTCGGCGCACCGATCATCCTCACGCCCTTCAACTACCGCTACGGTCTTATCGGCGGGGTGGAGTTCACCGCCAACTACACCGTCGACAATTTCGCCGCCTACCTCAACAGCGCCTGGCAGGCCGCTCACGGCAAGGGCGTGGAGTCGGCGCAGTTCAACTTCGATCAGGCGGCAATCAATTACATCGCCAGTAACTACATTCATCTCGATCACGAAGGGCGCGTGTCGGCTTCCGCCGGCGTCTCATACCTCTGGTTGGGCACGCGCTTCAGCGTCGATGACATATTCGGCACTGGACTACGCGATGATCTGACGCTTACCAACGGCGATGTCATCCCGAACGGGGATCACACTCCGAGCTACAATCAGCTCAATTTCGGGTTGAGTCATGCGTTTGACATCCCCGGCTCAGGTCCGCTCACGGTGCGCTTCGATGTCATCAACGTCGCGGATAAGGTCTATCAAATCCGCAGCGGCTCAGGTGTGGGTGTGTTCGCGCCCCAGTTCGGTCCGCGGCGCGGATTCTTTGGGGGATTATCCTGGAAATTCTGAACTCGTCCCGCCTTTGATGTGTCTGGAGACCGCTCCCTATCGGAGCGGTCTCCGGCACTTTTGCGTCAGGTCGCAGGTCCGATCGCCGCGCCTTGATCGCAGGGACCTTTAGCCTCATTCTGAGGGCGCTGCAATCGGCGGCGATTCATCACGCGAAACTAACGCGCCCATCGGTGGGTGAACTCCAGGGATTACCTTAAATTGAAACATCACTACAACGATTTATTCCGACGCACAAAAAAGTTCTCTTTCGCCTTGCTTCTTCTTTGTTCCACGGCTGCGATTTCAGCGCCGGCATCCAAGCCCGGTGCTGACCTCAATGCCATCGTGCAACGGGTCATGGCGCAAGAACATGTTGTCGGCGCTTCAGTGCTCGTGGCGCAGAACGGCAAGATACTGCTACACAAGGGATTCGGCTTCGCGGACTTAGGCCTGGATGCGCCGGCCCGGGATGAAACCGTCTATCACGTCGTGGGTCCGATGCTGCCCTTCACCGGCATCGCCGTGATGCAACAGGTCGAACGCGGCAAATTGTCACTGGATGACGATATCTCCAAATTCATTCCCGAGTTTCCCCTCCAGGGTCATCACGTAACGATTCGCCAGTTGCTCAACCACACTTCCGGCATCGTTGATTATCACTATCTCGGCGATCCCATTGAAGCCACGAGCCGGCAGCCCAAGGCGCTGGATGAAGTGATGGCCCTGTATGCCGGGAAAAACTGGGTGAACGACCCGGGAACGAAATGGGACTGGTCCATCTCCGGCTTCCAGCTTTTGGTCACGATCGTAGAGCGGATCACCGGCGAAAGTTTCCCGGACTATGTGCAGCAAAACATTTTCCAGCCGGCGGGCGTCAAGTCCACCACCTATTGTGACGACTTTACCCTGGTGCACGGCCTATCCCATTCGTACCGCCGCTTCGAAGGAGATTATGTCGCGGCCAACGAAAACGACATGGCGTACAACTCCGACCTGCGCTTCTGCAGCACCGTGGGCGATCTCCTGCAATTGTGGCAATCCATCAAGGATAAAAACTTAGTGCGGCCGGAAACCTTTCGACTCATGTCTACCGCCGAAGGGGCCGCAGCGCACATGAGCGCGCAAGATCCAAAAGCGCAGTACGGCTTCGCGATGATCTTGAACCACGAAGATGATCACCGACGCATCGGGCAGCATGGTTCACTGATCGGCTACAGCGGTAGTCTGTATGATTTTCCGGAAGATCGGCTCACGATCGTCGTGCTCACCAATACCGAGGGTCAGAACGCCTACGCCATCACGCGCGCGCTGGCTCGCGCCATCCTTGGGCTGCCCGCACTGCCTTCTTTGGCGCCTGCAACGGAACAGAAGCTGGCCGACAAGCCGGTATCTGATGGCGAGCTAAAGCGTCTGCCGGGAACGTTCGTGCTAAAGCTCAGCCAAGTCTCTGGAAATTTGCACGATTCTTTCGCGCAATACAGACGGACCTACCGCGTGTTCGATGAGAATGGCCGCCTCATGATTCAACCCCTGGGAGAAGGAGCGGAGCGGCTGCTGAAACAAGAAGACGGCAGATTTTCCTTCCATTCAGCCCCNAATGCCCGAGTTTCATTTGTCATACAGAATGATCGCGCGACTGCCATGAAAATGGATTCGCCCGACTTTCCGCTGGCTGGGGATCGGGTTGGAGACGCGGATCCGGCGACCTTTCACATGCAGCTGAGGTAGGTCGGTCAATATCACCAAGCCGAGGCGCAAGAATTTGTTCAATCTTCGTCGTCGCCGATGGGCATGCCCGGCGGCGCTTCAATCGGCGCCGCAGCGACAAATTTTGCAGGATCGTCCTGAAACTGCTTAATGCGGTGCATGAGATAGGCGTCAAGCGGCGAATTGACATCGCTGCGGCGCCTTATGTCCTCCAGCTTCGTGTAAGTGATGGCGCGCACTTCGACTGAAGTCTTTGGATCCGCCGCCAGGGTGAGCAGCGCCTCCACGGTGCGCGCGTAAACGGCGGCCTGGACCTCCGCGCCCATGGACGGATGGCTGCCGGGCGCCGAAGGAGCGGCCCGGCTAACTTTAAGCGCCGCATCGATCACCTCGGACAGAGGCGGGGTGTTGGCGCGCGCGTGATATTCGACGAGGCGGGCCGCACGCTCGCGATCGAACAAAACGCTCAAGGTCAGATCCGCCGCGGATTCCGCGGCGGCAATCGGATCGAACGTCAATCCGGTGTGGGCCGGCAGGGACTCGCGGGTACGCTCGAAGTCCGGCGGGCGGGGCGGAAACAACTTCAGCAGCGGTTCGGGCAGCATCAGAGTTTCAGCCGACAAGGTATTCACGACCGCTCGCAGGGCCTTGCGCTGTTCGTCGGGCGAGACAATCTCGGCGTTCATCTGTCCATCGCCGCGCAATTGATACCGATAGTTAAGTCCACCGATCATCTTGGTCGCGGCTTCGGTCTGGTAGCGATGCATGAGATACAACGGCACCAGCGTATCTTCCAAGGTTGCCAGCGGTACGCTTTCGGGTATGGCGTTTTCGCCAAACCTAGCGAGCGCGGCGGCGCGAATCTTCATGATTCGTGCGAGCTCGTCGGCCGCATCGGTGCCGTTGTCCCAGAGGTGCGCAAACGGGTGCGCGCCGCCCGGCGGCCGGGCATCTTCGTCGGTGATATAGACGAGCCCCGACTTGGTCGCATCGCTCAAGATGGCGTCGAGCCCGGCCCGCTCCGCGGAAGAATCGGAAAATTGGCGGTAGCCATAGTTGATGGCGACCTTGTCCCAGAGTCCAATATTCACAGCGTATGCCGCGGACAGATCGGGCACGCCATTCTTATCGAGCGTTATCCAGGGATGCGGATAGTCCATCACCGAGACCGACTCGGACGGTGCGTGCGGAAAGGCGCTGGCGGCGAAGTTGTGCGCCAAGCCCAGGGTGTGGCCGGTTTCGTGCGCGGCCAGCTGCCGCGTGCGTGCCAACGCCATCACCAGCATGGGGTCATTCTCGGGCGTAATTTTCTTGCCGGTGACATAGGGGGACAGGAGTGCCTCCGCAATCAGATAATCCTGCCGTCCGCGCAAGGAACCCAATGTCACATTTCCTTTGATGATTTCACCGGTGCGTGGATCGGCCACCGGATGGCCATAGGACCAGCCGCGCGTGAAACGATGCACCCACTGAATGATGTTGTACCTTGCGTCCATGGGGTCGGCGCCTTCGGGGAGAACGTCGACCCGAAAAGTATTCGGCGCCCAGCCGGCGGCTTGAAAGGCTTGGTCCCACCAGCGGGCACCCTCGACCAACGCCGAGCGGATGGGTTCGGGTGCACCTCGATCGACGTAATACTGAATCGGCTTAACCGGCAGACAAGCTTGCGCGCAGCTCGGATCTTGTTTGATCAAACGGTGCCGCACAATGAAGCGCTGATCCAGAGGCGCGCCGAGCGGCGCCGCATAATCCCGGTACGAAAATTGAAAGTACCCGGCGCGCGAATCAAAGCGCCGCGGCGAATACCCCGGCGCAGGCAGCTCGAGGAACGACTGATGCTCGCGCAGCGTGAGCGCGTGGGAGTCCGGCGTCACGTCACCGACAAACGATCCGCGCACGGGCGTATCGGATGCGAATGTCAGAATCGCTTCAACTTCGGTGTTCTTCGGAAACGCCTTGGTCGCATCGATGGCGATGGCCGAACGCGCGGCATCGAGTTTGTAAGAGCCCTGCTTGCCCAGGGCATCGGATACGCCATGCACATCTCGCAAGAAGAAATCGGTGGCATCCACCAAGACGGCGCCGGCCTCGGTGCCGGAATGTTCGGCCGCCAGCGTAAAGCTGCCGAGAATGGATTCCGGAAAAGATTGGCGTACCGCCAGCTGTTCGGCCGGATCTTTAGCGGAGCTGCGAAAATATTGATTGGGCCGCACCAATAAAATCTTCGGGCCGAAGCGCTCGAATCGCACCAGCTTGGCCGCCGATACCTGACCGCGATCGAGCCCCAGATCATTGGATCCGGTCCCGTACGGAAGCGAGTCGAAATACAGCATGTCCGCATTGAGCTGCGGTATTTCGAGGTACAGCCTGCCGTTTTTTTCATCCCAGTGAAGCGGCAGAAAGCCCGGCATGTGACGCATCCCGGCGGTTTTCGTCTCGATGGAAGGCACGCCGCTCGCGGATGCCGATTCCGGCGCGGCGAGCAAAGGGGGCGAGCAGACAAGCGACGAGACCACTATCATGGCGCCTAACGCCATCGCGCGCGGGATCTTCTCAAGCATGGGCGAAACCTCGGGACACGGCCAACAAAAAAGAGCACGTAAGGTACACGCTCATGCGCCTACGAACAATTTTAGCGCCGCCTATTTCAGAAAGTTCTATCTGACCGCGGCGACGCGCGTGGTCACGGCCGCGGAGATGCGCGGCCGCGCGGCGCTCATCGCCAGCGCCCTAAAGCAATGCCAAATTCCGGTACGGCGAATCCTGGATGCCGGCTGCGGCATCGGCTTGCTGCGCAAACCTTTCAAGGAGTTTTTGCCGCGGGCCAGTTATGCGGGGCTCGAGGCCAGCGAGTATTTGTGCGGCCGATTCGGCTGGACCTTGGGCTCGGTGGTCGACTTCGCAACGCGCAAGCCCTATGACCTGGTCGTTTGCTATGACGTGCTTCAGTACCTGCCCGACGCGGAGGCCGCACGGGCCATCGTAACTTTAAGCCGTCTTTGCCGGGGCGCACTCTATGTGTCGGCATTGACCACGGAGGACTGGCGTGAGAATTGCGACCGCAGCCGCACGGATCGCGCAGTGCATTTGCGCGCCGGCGCCTGGTATCGGCGCCGGCTGAACAAATCGTTCCGCTATGTCGGCTTTGGAATTTGGGTCCGAAAAAACGTCACCGCGATACTCTGGGAGATGGAGCGGCCCTGAGGATGGCGCGCCAAGCGCTACAGATTGTCCAGGATCCACGCCGCCAGCGCGGCGTGCACCGGCTCCGCGGCGCCGAAATCCGCGCGCACGTTGTTGACCAACGACACCAGCACAAATGTTTTGCCGCTGGAGGCGGTCACGAAACCGGCGACGCCGCTGACGCTGTCGAGGTGGCCAGTCTTCAGGCGAATCGCGCCGGCGGGGCTATTCTTCATGCGCGAGCGCAGCGTGCCGTCCATGCCGGCCAAGGGAAACGAGGCCAGGTATTCCGGCGCGAATGGGCTGTGGTAGGCGGCGCTCAATATTTTCGCCATCTGCAGCACCGTGATATGGGTGCTGCGCGAGAGACCGGAGCCATTGTCGATATCCACGCCGTTCAAGTCGAAGCCTCTTTCGCGGCTCCAATCCGCAATCGCTGCGGCGCCTTTTTCCAACGTCGCCGGATCGCCGTAGCGCTCTCTGGCCAGCGTCAGGAGCAAGTGCCGCGCCATCAGATTGTTACTGTGTTTATTGGTGAGCCGCACGATCTCCGCCAAACTCAACGAGTCGAAGCTATAGAGCGGCGTGGCGTCCGCCGGAGTCGCCTCGGTGCGCAATTTACCCTCGAACACGCCTCCCGATTCCCGCCAAAATTTGACGAAGGTGCCAAAGGCGTAGGTCGTTGGCTGCAGCAAAACCCGCGCGAAGGACCGCTGTGCACAGTGGGGCGACAGGGTCCCGGAAAAAACCACGCGGTCCCATTGCGGCGAGGCAACCTCAAAATCCACTCTGGCGGCCGGGCCGTCGCAGCGGCCGGGTGCGTACCGAATGTGATTGTCCACCTCGAGGTTGACGGGGGCGGGGCTGGCGATAATGTCGACCCGATGCGTTTCGGTATTGGCGGAGAGGTTGAATTCGATCGATTGGAAGTTAACCAGCAACGCGTCCGGCAGCACGTTATAGGAGCGATTCGGCCGCCCGTCGAAGGCGCCGGGATCCTCTTTAGGCAGGGAAAACGCGCTGTCGTCGATGACGATGTCGCCCGGGATTGAATTCAAGCCCTGCGCTCGCAAACCCTGTACGAAGCTCCACCACCGTTCCAGCGTGAGATAAGGATCGCCACCGCCTTGCAAGTAGAGATCGCCGTCATGGAACGATGCGCGGGTATGCCAGACGAAGGCGGGGCCCAATATGTCCAGCGCGGCAAAGGTCGTTACCGTTTTGATAGTGGAGGCGGGGCTTCGCGGCGTGTCCGGATTGTGGCTCATCACGACGCGGCCCGTGTCCGCATCGAGGATGACAAAGCTCGAGGCGCTGGACGGCAGGCGCTGCGCCGCCATCAATTGCGTGATGCTCGTGGGAACGACGCTGCTTGTCCCGGCCGCGATTGCACCGCCGCACAGCACGGCGCAGCCGCAGGCAAGGGCAAGACGATTGAGCACACGCATGATCGGGTTCATCAATTGAGCGGCAGCGTGATGCGCTGCCAGGCGCGCGACCGCCAGCGTAAAAATAGCATCAAACCCAAGAAAAAAATGTAAATCAACGCCGCGAACCACCCGCCGACCGCACCCAAGCCATATTGCGGCAGCCAATCAACCCACCCTTGACCTGGCGCGAACGAGAGGCTGTGCGCAAGCGGCACGAAGACGAGCCACGATAGCGCAAGAACCATGACGGCCGGAAGCCGCACATCACCCGCACCGCGCAAATTGGCGCTGCTGCTGATATTCAACCCGTCAAACAATTGATAACCGGCTGCAATCCACAGCAAGGTGACCGCTCGCGCGACCACTTGAGCCGCCTGTGGATCCGCGGCATTGGTAAAGAACGGCAACACCCACGGTCCCAAGGCGGCGAGCAGCACGCCGATCGCGCCCATGTAGAGCACCGCAATCAGAATGATCCCGTCGCCCACTTTCAGCGCCCAGTCCTTATGATGCGCGCCGATCGCTTGGCCGACCAAGGTCGTGCCCGCCATGGCGATGCCCACCGCCGGCATATAGCAAAACGAGGTCAGCATCATGACGATTTGAGTCGACGCGCCGTCGACGGTGCCGAGACGTACCTGCATGAGTTGGAACAGCGCGAAGCCTAGGATATCGGCCGCGATCAGCAGACCCATGGGAAAACCCAGCTGNACTTGGCGCCACAGCGCCCNGCCGTGAAGCCGCGCGGTCAGGTGCGATCGAAAACGCGCGCGCGTGCCCGGGGCAAGGAACCAGACGAGCGCCACGCCAACCCCGATTAGCTGTGCGCAATTGGTCGCCCACGCGGAACCGGCCACTCCCAGCCCTAAATTGAACATGAGCAGCTGATTGAGCAGCGCGTTGATCACGGCCACGCCGGCGGCGATGCGCAGCGTGACCGTCGGGCGGCCGATGCCGTTGAAGAAGCCCAATACCGCCCACAGCGCCACGCCCAACGGGCCGCCCAGCATGCGCGGAAACCAATAGGTCAGCGCGATCCGGCCGATTTCCGGCGGAAGTCCGAAGGGAGCAAAGATTTTGGCGCCCGTCACCGCCAGCAACAGGAATGCAGGCACCGTGAACAGCGACGCCCACAATGCCGTCCACGTCGCCTGGGATGCTCGCGCATAGCGATGGCCCCCATAGGCCTGTGCCACCAAGGTTTGTACCGCGAGACCCACGCCGCCGAACAAGAGTCCGAAGACCAGCACCGGCCAGTAGACGGCGCCAATGGCAGCGGTCGCGGCCGGCGATACACGTCCGATGAACCAGGTATCGGTGGCGTTCAGCACCGCCTGCACGGCGCTGTTGACCATGAACGGAAAAGCGAGGCCGGCGACGGCAAAATAATCGAGCCGCGGTCTGCCGCTCCTGCTCAAGGCTTGCCCGGGAAGCAATTTCATCGGTTGATCCACCGGCGCATCCTACAGCACTGGCCGGAGGGAAAATCCCGAGTAGGATGCGGTAATGTCCACCCGGTTGCGACGCAATTTTCCCGGTGCATTTCTGCCGCAAAATCGCGGCGATGGCGCGTGGCAACTCTCGTCGCCGGCGCCGCATGAAATCAAAGTGTTTCTGCGGGACGCGGAGCGCGGCGCGGAGCGGTCTTTCGGAACGGGCCCCCTGAGCGACCTCGGTATCGAATGGCACGCCGACAAAGTGTTGTTGACTTTCATGGCGCAGGAAAAAGTTGCAAGCGTCGAGGCCGCGAACGCGATTGTCCATGAGCCTCAGGATCAATTGTACGAACGCCTGCCGCTGATCAGCATCGACGCTGACGCCCGGCGCTTTTGGCGCAGGATATTCCGATTGGTGCGCATCCCCGGGGGCCGCTTCCTGCTCAAGCTTCTCGCCCGCTCGAGGAGGCGATGACCGCTCGCCCCCAAGTCGAAGCGGGAGGTCCCTCGGAAGCGGGAGGTCCATCACAAGAATAGGCGGATATTGTCAATTTTCCGATGATTATGCCGCCGTCCTACGCGCAGGCCTCTTAATTCTTGTGGTGAATTGCGACGCTCGTCAAAGCTGCTAGGCAGGGTTTCCAGCACATTGATTCGTGGCTTTAACCTCACCCATTCCCAAAGTTGGCCTCAGTGCTGGACATCAAACCTAACGTCGTCGAAACGCAGGCCGTGGCCTCGTTCGACCCGTACGGCCGCCTGCTGCGCATGCTCATGCCGAGCCTGCGGGGAGTCGTGGTTCACGATGGCTATTCGAACCTCGTATGGGCTTCCGATGAGTGGGACTTGAGCGACGAGCCGGAGCTCATCGACGACGCCATCGCCAACGCCCTGTCCGATACCGCCGAGTTTGCCGGCATCGCGAGAACCATCGACGCGGACCGCGTGGTCTATTCCTTCGCCGTGCGCGGCGAGCACGTTGAATTGCTGGGCATCGTAAGTCTGGTCGTTCGACTGTCGGGAACCCAGATAGAGCCGCGGCCCCTGCAGACGATCCGGCAGTTGGTGCAGCCGGCCCTCGAGTGCCTGCGCCGCGAGATGGGGTTGCGCGCCAAACTGGGATCCAGCGAACGCGATCTGAATGTCAAAGAGCGCGATCTGGAGCTGATGATGGAGATCTCCTCCAATCAGGCCGCAGCGAGCGAGGCGGACGAATTTTCGCAGATCTTGAAGACCGGCCTCGATCGCATGGGCTGCGCACTGGCCGCGCTGTGGGTGCCGGACAAGAACATCTCCGTGTCCATGACCCGCAGCGGAGCACCGATGGCGCCGGAAGCGCTGCAGCGGGCCCAACATCATTTGACGGCGTGGATGCAGATGCAACAGCGCACCATCGTCATCAATCATATTTCCAAGGTCGCAACCGACGTGGCGGCGCCCTACAAGATCCTGGCATGCCCCATACGGCACACGTCTGAGCGCGTCATGGGCGTACTGGCACTGTTCAACCCGCCGAGTGCGCAGGATTTCGATGTGCAGCAGACGCGGGTCGCCGAAATGTTGGCGAAGCGATCGACGAACATCATCCAAGCGCAGTACGACACCAGTACCGGCCTCATGACGCGCCAGGCATTCGAGCGGCATTCGGGCGGCGTGCTCGCCGCCGCGGGGCCGGCGGGTTGCCACGTCATTTTGTATCTCGATATCGATCGGCTGCACGTCATCAATGAAACATTCGGCATGCACGTGGGCGACGATGTCATCGTCAGCGTGGCGGACCGGATGGCGAAAACTCTGCCGGCAGAGGCTCTGTCGGCGCGCATCTCAGGCGACCGGCTGGCGGCGCTCATTCCCAATTCAAGCATGGAATCGGCCGCGGCGATTGCCGAGCAGATCCGTGCCGCCGCCGAGGGCATCGTGCCGCGCGCGGGACAAGGCGCATTCGAGGTGTCGGTGTGTCTCGGTGTCGCCCCGGTCGGCCGCTCGGACAACCCACTCGCGCACGCGTTGGCCACCGCGGAAATCGCCTGCAAGGCCGCCAAAGACCGCGGCCGCAACCGCGTCGAGATCTTTCAGGATTCGGACCAGAGCATCATCCGGCGCCATACCGATATTTTGGTGATCGGCAAACTGCGCGAAGCACTGGACAGCGATGGTTTCCGTCTCGACGCGCAACCCATCCTGCCGCTGCGCGGCAACTATGGGCGGCCGCGCTTCGAGCTGTTGATCCGCATGCTCGGAGAGCGCGGTGAAATGATTCCGCCCGGCAAATTCCTGTCCTCGGCGGAACGCTACCAACTCATGCCGACGATCGATCGTTGGGTGGTGCACCGCGCTTGTGAATTGCTCGGTGAACACAGCGCGTCGGTGGGCGAGGAATTTGCACGCTTCGCCATCAATCTTTCCGGCCAGTCGCTGCAGGACGAGTCCTTCCTCGGGTTCGTGGTCGACGAGCTCAAGACGAGCGGCGTGCCGGCCGGTGTGCTGTGTTTTGAGCTGACCGAAACGGCCACGATCGGCAATCTCGAGAAGGCGCAAGTCTTCATGCGCACGCTGCAGGAATTAGGCTGCCAGTTCGCGCTGGACGACTTTGGCACCGGCGTAAGCTCGTTGGCGTACTTGAAGGATCTGTCGGTCAACTACATCAAAATCGACGGCAGTTTCGTTCGCGACGCGGTCACCAATGCGCGCTCCGAATCCATGATCAAGGCCATCGCGCAGCTTGCGAAAGTCATGTGCATGGAGACTATCGCGGAGTATGTCGAGACCGACGTGCTGCGCGTGCGCATGGCCGATCTTGGCGTGGATTACGGGCAGGGCTTTGCCATGGGCAAGGCGCAGCGCCTAGAGGACCTGCTGCAAGAGCTGGCTTTCTACGAGGCCACCGTGAGCAATTGGGGAACGCCGGACACCACTGAGCGCGTCGTCAGCCCGCATTAGCCTTCACGGCCCGGCCGCGCCAAAGGTCGGTGCAGTCCTACAGAAATTTAGAACTATCGCCCACAGGCAAACTTTTTTGCCCGTGTCTAAATGCGCCCTATGCTCATACTCACTCGCCGCGCCGGGGAATCGTTACGAATTGGTGAAGATGTCGAAGTCACCGTGATGGCGGTCAATGGCTCGCAGGTTCGCATCGGCATCAAGGCACCGATCAATGTGAGCGTCGATCGCGAAGAAGTCGCCGAACGCAAGCGCCGCGAGAAAGAGCATCCCGTCGGTTCCCTAAATCGCTAGTTAGCGCGAAAGTCGACTCTCAACAGATCGAGCGATCGCGGGTCTTTACTTCCCATCGGCGCGATTAAAGGTTATCTTTAAAAAAAACCGATGAAGGATCAAGCGCCCCTGGTGTGCACCGGGATTTGGCGTTCTTTAGTTATGACTACCCAAAATGCGGCGCCGGAGTTGCTCGTCGACAGGTGGTTCAACACCGATCATCCCCTGACGCTGTCGGGGTTAAGAGGACGGGTGGTCGTGCTCGCCGCATTTCAAGTCCTGTGCCCGGACTCGATCGCGTCCGGAGTGCCGCAAGCGCGCAGAATCTACGAAACCTTCGCGCCAAGCGATGTCGCGGTGATCGGTATGCACACGACGTTTGAACATCACGATGCGTTCAACAGCGCGGTGTTGAAGGCCTTCATCCAGGAATATCGCTTGAAGTTTCCCATTGCGCTTGATCAGCCGAATCCCGCCGGCCCAATTCCGCATACGATGGAGCGGTACAATATGCGCGGCACACCGAGCTTGGTTTTGATCGACCGTCTCGGCATCGTGCGCAAGCATGCGTTCGGCGCAGTCGATGATCTGCGAATCGGCGCTGAGATCGGGGCGCTCACCCAGGAGACGGCAGCCGCCGCGGCGGTCGCGCGCAGTTCCGCAGCTTAAGAGCACAGGCTTCTAAGGAAGCGTAAAGCGGACCCGGATTTGGCTGCGGACCGGCGCGGGCTGGGCATCGCGCAGCACGGGCTTGTAACGCCATTGCGATACCGCCTTGATCGCGGCATCTTCGAAAATACCGGGATTGCTGGTGGCGCGAACAGTCACGTCCTTCACCTTGCCGGTCTCCGCCACGGTGAACTCGACATCCACCCATCCCTCGATCTTGCCGTTGATCGCCTTCGTGGGATAAGTCGGCTGCACCGACTTCAGCAGCGTGAGCTGACTGGCGGGAACCAGCGTCGTCATGAAGTTGTGTTGGGCGACCGCCGCATCCAGATCGTGCTGCACGGAACTCACTTCCGCGGAATTGAAACCGACCGAGCCCACCTCGTCCAACCAGCTCTTGGCGGCATCGAGCTGTCCAAGAATGAGCGCCCGCCGCGCCTTGGTGGTCAAACGCGTTCCGAGATCTTGCAGCACTGAGGCAAGTGCGGGATTGCCGGGCTCGAGCTGCTTCAGCGTCAGATAAAAATACTTGGCGTTATCGTTCGCCGGCTCGATCAGCCGATCCTGCAGGAGCCGCTCGTTGGCATTCTTCAGGAGCTGGTTCCTGGCATCGGCGTCCGCTTGTTTGCGCGCGCCCGCGAGCAAGTTTTGCATCACTTCAATATTCGCGGGGACGGCGATACCGTCGGCCCCCTCGATCACAACGAGAGCCCGCGCAAAATCCCGCCGGTCGATCGCGCTGCGCGCGTCTTCCATCAATCTCGATGCCAAAGCGCGCTTGGCTTCCGCAGCCGCCGCGTTTTGCGGATCCGCACGCAAGGCCTCTTGCACGTAGTAGAGAGCACTGTCGCGCTCCGGCTCCAGCAAATGGCCGTCGGCGATGCGCTGCGTCGCAAGTGTCAGGAGGGGGGTGACATGGTCTTCTTCGGGTTTCGGCTCCGTTCGCACATCCGTGCGCGCGCGGCTCTGTTGCTGAACTTGCACTTGCGCCGTTTTGATTTGTTCGCGCGATTTTGCGAGTTGCGCGCTCAGGAAGGCGATTCGGCCGCTCTCGACGCCGGACTTGCGCGCGGTCTCGATGGCGGCCGCCGCCTCGTCCAGGCGCTCTTCAAGGAGCGCATTCTCGGCGCGCGCCAGCAACCGCTCATGAACCTCGGCCAACCCTATGCGGGCATCGGCATCCGCGGGATTGCGCGCCTGGAGTTGGAGATAGAGCTGCAAGGCGTTGTCGCCCGCAGGTTCCGTCAGGCGATTCGCGGCCAACGCCGCCGCGGCGCGAGCCAGAACGGTCGATTCAACCGCCGCGGGTTTCGCGGTTTCAGTTGGGTTAGGCGGTGCGGGCTCCTCGCCGCTGCTTCGATGCGCTATCCAGGCAATGGCGCCGACGATGAGCAGCGCGGCGACAGCGCCGCCCATCAGCCACAAGTGGCTCGTCGGCGATGCGGATTGGCGCACCGGAGTCTCCGCCGCACGCTGCCGTTGACTCTCGTATTTTTTGATCGCCGCTTCGGCAAACAATTTCGCCCTTGCAGGGGACATCGGCTTGTGGATGAAGCGATACACCAATCCCGCGCTGATCAATCCGGCGAGCGATGTCTCATCATCGCGATGGCCTGCGGCGACGAGCACCAGATCGGGGAACTGACGCTTGATTTGCTCGACGAAGACCCGGGCGCTGTCATGCAGGGTCTGGACATCGAGCACGACAATGCCNACTTCGCCTGCGACCAGAAGATCGCTGACTTTNTCGGCGGANGGNACGTGCCAGAGGCGCCTGGCGCCGCCCACTGCCTCGCGCAGGGTTTGCAAAAAGGCGTCGTCCGAAGTCAAAACGACGAGCTCGATGATATCGCTCGCGAGGCTGAACTTCAGCGCGTCCAACGTGCTGCCGTCCTCGTCAGAAGCTAGCACCAACTGTTTCCTTTCATGCGGGACCTAGTTATGACTTGGACGCGGCGTCGATACCGCAATGCAGCAACGTGCTGACGACGCTTCGGCTAGTGTCATTCAACGAGCGACGCTATACGATACGGAGTCTCAGGCGGCAGACAATGTCTGTTGCGCTGCGTCAATTAAGTTCTGTGACTGGCTGCTCACTTAAGGAGCGGGCCGCTCGGGGGGTCATTGGGCGCGTCAATCGGTATCACGTCGAAGCTAGCTGCGGAGCAGCGTCCAGCCCTGGAGCAACTGCTGTTTTTCAACGTAAACCAGCATCGCGTACGAGTCGGCATTCAGCAGTCCATCGATACCTATGGCGTGCCGGAAATCTATGAGCAGGACGGCGGTCTGCGGGTCCGTGTCGGCGACATCGACGGAGTCCAAACCCTGTTCGCGATTTCCGACGAAGGAAGGCCGGTGGGCGTCGCCGTTTTCGTTCGTTCGGCGCACGAGCGCTTTGCTGTTTTGCATCTCGGCGTGGATCCACGCTTGAGTTTGACGTCGGATCAAAGCACGCGCGTCTTGCTCAAGCTCATGCACGAAATACGCAGCACGGCGCGCCGCACGCGGGGAGTCGATTGCATTGAATTGGTCTACAAGGTTCGTCACGCCGTGCGGCTGCACGGTTAATTCAACAGGGGATGCGATGTCTAGCATGAACTGTGGGCGCAAGCTCATTCTCGCCGCGAGCGTTCTGGCAATGATTTCAGCGGCGCCCGCCGTGCTGGCCGCCGACTCCAAGAAGGCCGCTGACTCTCAGAAAGTCGAGCGTTTGCCGCTGCCGGATGGCAACGACTTTCCGATTTCTTCGGCGGTCACGGTCAAAGCCGGGGTCGACACGTATTTCTTGAGCGGCGCGCTCGCACCGGTGGTCAATAAGGATGCGCCGAAGGGCAGCGTCGCCGCCTATGGCGATACGGAAACCCAAACCGTCGGTGCGCTCAACGCAATCAAAGCGACGCTCGCGCGCCTTGGGTTAAGCATGCGCGACGTCGTGAAAATGAATATTTTCCTGGTGGGCGATCCGGCCAAGGACAATAAGATGGATTTCGCCGGCATGATGACGGGATACAAGCAATTCTTTGGCACGGCCGAGCAACCCAACAAACCTTCTCGAAGCGCGGTGCAGGTCGCGGCCCTGGCGGCGCCTGGAGCGCTGATCGAGATCGAGGTCATTGCCGCCAAATCGCACTGATCTTTGATCCGTGGCGATCGATCGTCGGAAACTGAAGGCGCAGCGGCATGCCGACGGGAAGTTGCGCTGTGCTTGGTGTCCTGCCGATCCCTTGTATGTCGCCTATCACGACACCGAATGGGGTGTGCCGGTGCGCGCCGACCGTGCGCTGTTCGAGATGCTCTGCCTGGAAGGCGCGCAGGCGGGCTTGAGCTGGATCACGGTACTGCGCAAGCGCGAGACTTATCGGCAGGCTTTCGATGACTTCGATGCCGAGAAGATGTCGCGCTATACCGCCGTGAAGCGCCGCCGCCTGCTGCAAGACCCCGGGATCATCAGGAATCGGCTGAAGGTGGATGCCTTCATTGCGAACGCCCGCGCCTACCTCGAGATTCGCACCTCTCCGGGCTCCTTCAGCGACTACATCTGGCAGTTTACCAATGGCCGCGTGCTGCGCCGCCGGCCTCTCTATCTCGGTGGGATTCCGCAGTCGACGGCCCACAGCGATGCGATGAGCAAGGACCTTAAGCAAAAAGGATTTAAATTCGTCGGGACCACTATTTGCTACGCCTTCATGCAGGCTGTGGGAATCGTGAATGAACATCAACGTTACTGCTGGCTGGCCGGCAAAGAGATCATCAATGGTTAATCGGGTTTCGATGGCTGTGACTTTTTCCGCCGCGGCGCTGCTCGCTCTCTGCGCCGCCTCATCAGGCTCAGAGACAGCGAAGCCGGCGTTCAAGCCGATGGATGTGTTCGATCTTCAATGGGCGGCGGATCCGGAAGTCTCGCCCGATGGCCGCAACGT
>JGI12712J15308_10000146_pt1 | contig 20107 bp, 25 predicted proteins | sample JacPin_JW_Ref_O2_FD_15308 | JGI IMG/M metagenome (IMG submission 15308) | reverse complement strand
CCAGCCGAAGTCGTGATAGTTGGTAAAGAAGTAGCCGTAGCGGGTGGTGGCGACTATTTTCGGCGTCAGACTGATGTCACCGCCAACGTTGTAAGTCGCATTCGGGGTAGAGAAGCCGAGGGCGTGTGAATACTGGGTGATCGGCGTATTGATCCCGGTGATTAAGACAACCTCGTTTGAGACCCCGCTGTTCAAGAGACCATTTACCGAATCCGGTGCTGGCAAGACGGACCCGCTCGCGCGCGCGTATTGATACAGCCACGAACCGAATAGGCGGATCTTTTGCGTGGCGACGAAGTCGAGCCGGCCGGTGGCGAAGTAGGTCTGGCTGTCCCGGCCAAGCCCCTGGATGCCGAGGACAGAATCCGACGGGAGGGAAGAGGGGCCGAAATTAACCGTTCTGACCAAAGACTGGTATTGCGGCGCAAACCCCAGGAAGAACCACAAGCGGTCTTTCGCGATCGGACCGCCAACAGTGAAGCCGGGTTGAACGTTGCGGAAGTGGTCTCTTTTCGGCTGATATTGCTGTGCATCGGCATCAAAGCCCGGCCCGCCAGTCGCTGTCATGATGCTGCCGTTAGGATCGTAACGTAAGAAGGCGTTCTCTGAGCCGTCCAACGCGTCGCCTTCGTAGGTGCCGAAGAACGAGCCGTGATAATCATTGCTGCCCTTCTTCATGACGACGTTGATCACGCCGCCCATGGCGCCGCCATGCTCGGCTTCGATGCCCGAGGTCTTGATTTGAACCTCCTGAATGAACGAGAACGGCACGTTCGCGTTGGAGGCGCCACCAGAAATGTTCTCCGTGTCCTGGCCCTCGATCAGGTAAGAGCTCTCGGAGTCGGCCGCACCACCTATTGAGAAACCGTTGGACAGTCCGTTGCCTGAGCTCCCCGGCGTAGAACCGCCGGAGTTCCCGGTCATGCCAGCCGAATTACCCGCCAGAGGTTCGTTGCGAGCCATTGGTGCGTACTGGATAACCGATTGAAAGCTGTAGCCATGAGGAGTGTCGTTCAGCGTTTGGGCTGTGAGATTGGTCTGGTTCGTGTTGGTGGTGACATCAATGACTGGAGGTGCGCCCGTTACCTCGACGACTTCTGCCGCGCCACCAACCTCCAGCGTTATATCCACGGTAGGCAAGTGGCCGGTCTCAATCGCCAGGCCTTCGCGCCTCTCTGTCTTGAAGCCCTTTGCCGTGACGGTAATGGTATAAGTGCCGGCCGGCAGGTTTGCAAACCTGTAGTAACCGGCCGAATCCGTATTGAGCGCCTTGTTGCCGAGCAGCGCAGCTCCGGACACCTCGACGTGTGCGGAGGATACGACCGCTCCGGTCGAATCTTTCACCGTTCCTTGCAGCCCGCCCGTCGTTTCCTGGGCGAAACTCGCTGGAATCAGTAATGCGGTAGCAAGAGCAAAACACCAAATCGGCTCTCTCAAACGCCTTGCCTGTTGGCTCGAGAGGGAGGCGACAACGGCAACGAATGACGGAAAGCGCATGGTTCTCACCTCTTCTTGAATTTCAAGATCAGTTACGCACGGGTTTGCAGCTCCAATCCGGCTCGACAAGAGCACGCCAGGCCCCATCGCACGTGGTTATCGACGACTTTGTTTTCTATAGCGTTCCGCCGGTGTGGACGTGCAAACAAACACTTTCACTTGCATCTTTGCGGATTCGGAGCATGCAGTGCCTGCGGCTCCATTTCAAGGAGAGAGCTACAAGAAATTGAATGTTCGAAGGCTGAACTACGGAAACACAGAGATTTTTAGCGTAAGACGCAAGCCTGCAACTCTCTTCGATGAAACCACCTGACAGGGAACGACTGCCCAGTGAGGAGGGCTGTGCAACAGCGTCTGGAGACAATCCGGATCCGTGATCGGGTCATGTTCGCGCTGCACCATTTGTTAAATCCGTCTTAACGCCGTTGCCGTGTCACTATCCGCGTTGCTCCTAATCGTGATCGCGAGAACGCAATCCATTTCTCCTTATGGCGGCAGAAGCGAAGCAAGAAAACGTAGTTTTGAAGTGGCATTGCGATTGGGGTAAAAAGTGGATATACCGCAATGCCGTACCCTCTGGCATTCTTGCGGGTCACGCCATGAACAGAGCCTATGTTACGAGAAACAAAAGTGAGAAGTTGTAGCTTGATGTGATTCGATACCGCCCAATCATGCTACCGGACGCTGGTCATTGTTGATATGCGGAGATTCGTGATGAAGATTTTGCATTCTGTTCGCAGCCGTTTCTTCGTAGTCATCTTTGCATTGTCGTCCGCCCTATCCGGTTGGGCACAAACGATGCCTGCCACAGACTCGAAAGCAAGAGCGGGACCAGTCGCTCAGCACGACGGCCAGCACGACTTCGATTTCTTATTCGGTCGGTGGAAGGTTCATTGCCGCCGATTACTGTCTGCCCTTTCCGGATCGCACGAATGGAGTGAGTTCGACGGGACTAATGTTGTTCATAAAGTTTGGAACGGGCGAGCGAATATGGACGAATTCGAGGCTGATACTCCTTCTGGCCACATCGAGGGGATGACCATTCGCACTTACAGCGTCAAGTCACATCAGTGGACTATTTACTGGTCTAGCCAGGACAACGGAACCGTCGACTTTCCACCGATGGTGGGAGAATTTAAGCAAGGTCGTGGCGAGTTCTACGATGCCGAGGATTACAAAGGTCGCGGCATTTTCGTTCGTTTCACTTGGATTGTGAACTCTCCGAATTCGTGCCATTGGGAACAAGCATTTTCCACCGACGGTGGTAACACTTGGGAGACCAATTTCGTGTGGGATCTATCGCGGGAGGAAGAATAGCGGGAATAGGGACCTCCCATGAATAAGAACTTCGTCCCGGGTCAGGCTTCTGCCCAATCGAGAGCGTGACTGTGCCCGAGCAACGGTGTCCTTATTGCGTTTCCGGGTCCGACTTCCGGCTGATGACGGTGCAACAGGGTGCTTGGCACGTTTGCGACAGCTGTGGCCACGAAGCAGCTCCCGCACAATCTGGATTCAAGTGCGATTGCGAAAACTGCTTAAAGTGGCGAAGTCTCATTTCTTCTGGGTGAAGCCGAGCACGTTCTGACGTCTATGCGACAGGAATACTCAATTTGACACTCAGGTTCGCGCAGACTCACGAGTGACGGTCGCGGGCAAGTCGCCACTCTTTTGATTCTGAGCAGTGATGGTGCCATCGTAGAGACCGACAGCCCGTCCCTCGGTGGTTGTCTGGAAGCAGTCGAAAGTGGCTCTTGTAACCTGCCCTTGCGACTCTTAGTTTCCTTTGATCGGAGACACTAGGCATGAGATCCGGTGAAATTTGGGTTTTCGGCGGGCTTTGCTATTCACTCTGCCTTTTGATGGCGATCCTTGAAACAGCAGTAACGATGAAAACATCGCGCCTTTGGCGATATGGCTTGCTGATTGTGCTGATCTCTGCTTTTTGCTCGAAATATTCTTGGACTCAAACGAGCTCTGCCGAGCCAAAGACACGGACACCGCAGGCCCTAGAACCGCGAGATGGCCAACACGATTTCGACTTCGCTCTTGGAACTTGGAAGACTCATTTGAAGCGCCTGCAGCATCCCTTGACAGGCTCCGGAACCTGGGTCGAATACGATGGCCAGTCGGTGGTGAGGAAGGTTTGGAACGGCCGCGCTAACCTTGAGGAATTCCAGGCGAGTGGCCCCGGCCATATCGAAGCCCTTACGCTGCGCCTCTACAATCCGGAATCCCGTCAGTGGAATCAAGTCTGGTCGACCAGCAGCGACGGCAATCCAAGTCAAACCATGATCGGAGAGTTCAAGAATGGGCGCGGCGAATTTTTCGATCAGGAGCCGTTCAACGGCAGATCTGTCTTCGTGCGTTGGGTATGGTCTGACATTACTCCGAATTCGTGCCGCTTTGAACAGTCGTTTTCGGACGATGGTGGAAAGTCATGGGAAGTGAACTGGGTGAATACGTATTCGCGGGTAGGAAATGAATCGGACTAGGCGCACTGAGCTCCGTCGCATGCCCGCCCGAGGGGCGCATGACAGCGACGCAATTAACGAGATACTGGACGCAGGCTTTCTGGCGAGTGTCGGATTTTGCAAAGACGGGCAGCCGTTTGTAATTCCGACCTTGTATGGGCGCAAGGCAGAAAGGCTTTATCTCCATGGTTCAGCTGCCAGTCGCCTACTCTGTGAACTAGAGACAGGCACACCGGCATGTGTGACTGTCACCCTGGTCGACGGCTTGGTTCTGTCAAGGTCGGCCTTCGATCATTCCATGAACTACCGCTCCGTGGTGGCTTTTGGAAGAGCGCGCAACATCGCAGAGCCAGCTCAGAAGATCGAGGCCTTGCGTGTCATTTCCGAACATCTCATCGCCGGCCGGTGGATGGATGTGCGCGGACCAAGCGAAAACGAATTGAAAGTGACCAAAGTCCTCGAATTCTTTATCGAAGAGGCTTCGTCGAAAGTGCGCAGCGGGCCGCCGCTCGATGATGAGGGTGACTACGGACTGGCGGTCTGGGCTGGCGTATTGCCGCTCGTAATGAAGTCCGAATCTCCTATACCGGACAAACAATTAGTCGAAGGGATAGAGATTCCAGACTATGTTCGGAACTATGACGCTCGCCTCAGCAGCCCAGCTCAGAATCGTCGCAACTCACGCTAACAAATGAGGATAGGAAATGATAACCATGCATACCTTGACGGGATTCCTGGTCTTTGTTGCCGCTTGTGGTCTGGCATTCTCTCAAAGTCCTTCCGCAGGGAGACCTTTGACCGAACCGTCGGCGCACCTTAGCGATTTTCAAGCCATTGAGTTCCGCCGCTATATCGTTAAAGAGGGCGAGCGCAATCACTTCGCCGAATACTTTGAAAGCTTTTTCCCCGAGGCCATGCAACAGACCGGGGCAATCGCCGCCGGTTCATTTTTCGAGCGCAAGAATCAGAACGGCTTCACTTGGATTCGAGGGTTTCATACCATCGAAGCTCGTGCCGTAAACAATGCACAATTCTATTACGGACCTGTTTGGAGAGAGCACAGGACCGCGGTGAATGATCTGCTCCCTGACTCCGACAACGTCTTGCTTTTGCGTCCTCTGACCCCGGAGCGGGGTGTAGCAATTCTGCCAGCCGTTGATCCGGTCTTGGAACCTGAGGGAGCGCGCGGAGTTGTTGTCGCTCTGATATTTGCCGTGAAGCCAAACGGCGTTGAAGCATTTGCCAAACAAGCAGAATCCGCGTTCGCCAGTTATCGAGCAGCGGGCGCGCGCGAGGTAGGCGTGCTCGTCACGCTAGATGTGGCCAATAATTTTCCTCAGCTTCCCATCCGCGCCGATGGGCCCTATCTTGTCTGGTTAGGCCTTCTAAAGGACAACGAGGTCTTGGAGAAACAATTTACTCCGGTGGCAGAAAGTTCCCTCCAAGTGCTTTCCGCTACAGCCTGGGTGAGGGGCACGCCAGAATTCGTCGTGCTCGATCCTACCCCTCGCTCGCGCCTACGCTGGTTGCCCCAATAAGGGAACGCACATGTCCGGAACTGAGCTGCCGAGAGGAGTCACTCCGCATACATTTTCGCTGCTGTATCCCAACCTTTATCATATGGCGCACGAGGACGCTTGGGAGTCGATTCAGCGTCATGGCCTTTTGAGCACTACGTCGATCTTGAACCTTTGGCAGATGACAGGCCCGGAGCGGAGGGTCATCGAAAGAGAAGTGCGAACGTCCGCAATCGAACTAGTCCATCCTCGATATGGAAAGGTCGTCATACGGGATCAAAAGCCGATGTATGAGCAGAAGCTGCGTAGGGCGTTGACGGACTGTACTCCGCAGCAGTGGTGCCAGTTGCTTAACCGCAAGGTCTTCTTCTGGCCGAGCAAGGAACGGCTGGCTAGACATATGTCCGCGCGAGAAAATCGAGGAAAAAGACACTTGGTCCTCACTCTCGACAGCTACCGCCTGACAACGGCATATGAGGAGAAGATTACATTGTGCGCCTTGAATTCGGGCAGCACGATTCCGTTTGCGCACCCGCGAGGAACCCAATCCATGATACCGATGCGCGACTATCCGTTCACCGAGCGGCTTGCCCGTGGCCCCTACTACACCGTTGTTGAAGTTGCGGTCCAGTCCGCCGTTCCTGACATCCTTAACTTTGTCACGTCGGTTAGTTACTTGACATCAAAATGATGCAAAAGCTAACGAAGACTTCACGTGTTGAGTTAAGACCGTTCAGCCCAAGCAGCGAGGTCCCCACATCGATGGTTGGGGGGAACCTCGGATTCGCTAAGTTTGCCTACGACCGGGTTTGCGGTCTGTTGATCAGCGGGTCGCCGTGCGGACTCTTTCTACCTCTGCCCAACCCCATGGGTCTAAGACCGCCCGAGTGGTGAGGTTGATCCGATTGAAGGCATTGATCAACGAGATCCGTGGAGCCCGGATCGTCGCGGAGCAGGCGCTGACATTCTCGCGGCTCGCCGTGTCTGTACAGCCGGTCCTGGTAAACGGCACTGCAGGAATCATCTCATGGCTTCCCGGTGGACAGCCGTTCCCGGTCATGGGCTTTACCATCAGAGGGAACGGGATTGTCGAGATTAATGTGCTTCGAGATCCGACTCGTCTGAGCAAACTTGACTTGACTCTCCTTAAGGGCTGACCGAGCAGTAAAGCGTAGCATTCGTGGCTTCTGCTCGGTGCGGTGGATACCCCGGACGCCCGCCTCGGCTCATTTGACAAAATCTATTCGGAAAACGTCGGGCAACTCTATAAGGAATCGGGTTCTGGGCTTCAAGACACTAGGGGCAAAATCGGAACCCAGACGAAGACGAGGAAGCCTGTGGCGGTGGTTGCGGGTCGTCGCAACCATTGATTAAACAGCGAATCGAATCGTGTCGCAGCCTGTGAGTGTTTCGGTTCCCGACAAGAATTGGTTATGTCGCCACCCTCAGTGCTCCTCCCCATTGAGGCGCGTGTGTCTTGTGATCACACGCCAGATCGTTTTGCCTCCCGCCGAGCCTTCCGAAATCTGCAGAAAAGCTGAGGGAGAAATATCTACGAAAGAATCCGTGAATGTTGCCATCTGCCCATTGACCTCTTCCTGCCAGGAGTTCACCAGTTTATCCCCTTCCCACGTCAAATTGCCACGCAACTGGCAGCCGTAGTTGTTGGCGCATGTAAAAAGACGATAAGCTCGCGCCGATTCATCCCACCAAAACAAGGCGACAGAATTAAGCTCCCCGGCAGAGCCATTTGATTTGTAGTCTTCGATCAGAGAGACCCCGGGCCCGAGCCGAAAGGACGCGGTGCCCTGACGATTCTTGCCCTGTAATGTAGAGCTGACATCGAACTTTTCGCTGACTTTCCAGTTCCCAGTGAAGGCGTCCGATAGCTTTTGCATTTCCGGAGAAGGTTGCAGGGTCGCACTTGCGGTTTTCGACCCGGCCGCCTCCTTCAACTGCACCGGGGCTAGCCCCGCGACTGAGAGGACTGCAAGCAATGCAACTGATGTTTTCATCATGGTGGTTCTTTCTGCAGGTCCGGGGTCGATCTTCGTGCCACCGGAACAACGGCAAAGGCGAAAACAGCTATTCCTGGGGACTTCGCAATATCTCCAATCCTCGCACGAGAGCACTGTCGGTGTGGGATCGGATCTCATCGGCTGTGCGCTCGATCGCAATGTCAGGCGAAATCCCGACACTCTCAAATGGGCTTCCATCCGGGAAGGACACTCGGGTTGTCGCGGTATTCAGCATCATTCCATTATCGAAAGTTGTGAAATAGGTATCAGAATACGAACCATAGGTGGTGTTTCCAACCAGAGTTGCCCGATGGTTGTCCTTAAACGGCATCACAAAATCTTCGCAGGCCGAGGCGCAACCCCCGTCAATTAAGATGACGAGGCGTTCCTTGTAAATACCAGAATCAATACCACGGTACGGCCTGGCCTGGTCGCCTCCAAAAATCAGTTCGGCATGATTGCCTCTGGCGGAACTGAAACGACCCGATGATTCGCGCCACGACCGAAATGGTCCTCCCATGAGGGCGGCCTGTAGCTCAGGGGAAGGTCCACCGCCAAGGTTTCCCCGTACGTCAATGATGAGTCCATGAGCGTCTTTGAATTTTCGCACCAGCGCAACGACAGCACTTTCCAAGGCCACTCCCCCCCCAAACGAGGGGATTCGAATGTAGGCAAATTGGCCTGATTCAAGCCAGCGTCCGGTCGGCTGTTCATCGGATGTCTCTCGATTTACATTCCGTGTGCGGGAAATTCTTACTATTCGTCCATCGGCGAGCGTCAGGGTAAACTCTTGCGAGAACAGATACGTTGCAGTGAAAAGATCTGTCCGTTGCGAACGCTCATTCGAATCCGCTAGAAATTGACGGTTCTCCTGGAAGAAATCTTCGGTTGGTTTTCCATCGATAGCGGTAACGACATCGCCGAGTTGTAACTGCGGCAGGTCGCTGCGTGTGATCAGCCATCTCCCCTGAACGAGTTCAGCGTAAAGCCCCAGAGGAGATCCAAGTTTCTTTTGCAGCCAGCGGTCATTAAACCAAGTGTGGCCATTATGCAGCAGGGCCACGAAGCGCATCGTTTCCAAGTCGAATTCCCGCCGGTCGTCGCTGCGCAGAATGCTCTTCAGGTAGTTTTGATAGCTTTGGTCAAAGCCAAGCTTGTCCTCGTCCTGCCAAACATTGAAATAAGTTTGAATTGTTGAATAGACTCTGGATGCTACATAGATGCGCTCCTGAAGCGAAATCTGATCCGAAGGGTCAGTTTGTCCATGTCCGGCTGATACGAAGACCGTCGTTGCCAACAGGCCAACGAAACTAGCACGCAGGAGCATCGATCTCGATTCCTTTCTTTGAAATCTTATGAACCCGATTGAGAAAGTGGCGCTGGCAGATCTGGGCCGGAATCATTCGAACGATTTCGAAAAGCAGTCTTTACCCGAGGACTGCACATCGCTGCAATGATGGCAGTGGGTGTAGACAATTTCAGAAGGATGGCGAGCGCATTCTGGGTCCGACCGTCCATTGCTATAACGGCCACTATTTGTACTGCGGCGTAGGCGATAGCCAACCGCCGCCCATAGCTCCGACGGAACCATGTGGCGATGGCAACGGAAAATGAGGCTAGCGCCAATGCGAGGCACCAGCAAGCCGATATCCAAGCATGGCCCCACAATGAAGGAATCCGAAAGGTCAAAATTTCGAAGCTCACGCGGACAGCGACAAAGCTGGCGAAGCCACCGAGGTAGAGCGCTGAAAGAGTAAGCTCCAGCGGTCTGGCCGCAGTAGGTTGTCGAAATGTATTGCTAACCAGCATCCTGCACGCCGTCGTGAAAGTTCCGGAAATCCAACTCACAAATTCGCCGGTCCCAGACACGTCGTCCGCTTCCAAGAGCATGGCCTTGGTCCAATCAGAGATATCGGAGGGCAGGAGCCTCGTGGCCGTGGTCAGAGTTCGCAGCAATCTAGTCCGGAGGCCCAATTTCTTCATGCCATCCCTCCTTGCTCAGCCACGGGCTTCAATCTTGCCAGCGCCTTGGGGCTATTCACGGTTTGACGGCCCATGCGCTGCCCCAGGGCCGTCAAGCGATACATGTGTCGAGGTTTTTGGTTCTCATCGTGCCGCCACTTGCTTTGCAGCCAGCCACGCTCGTTGAGGCGAATCAGAATTGGATATAAACAGCCGGACTTGAGGCCGGTCTCGCGGCTCAAGTCATAGCCGTAGCGCCACTCGCCCGGATCTCCGAGTAGTGCTGCCAGCACGAGAAGCGTTTGAGCTGTCAGTCGCACGCAGCGTTATTCTACATATGTAGACTAACGTTATCAAGAAAAGAAAGCCGTACGCCGTGACGATGGATAGGCGGTCCATCCTGCGCCTTTGACCGCTCTCGCCGTACTTATGGCTGCACAGAGTGCCCAACCCGCTGGCCTGAACGTTTTCCGACTCTCGCCCCATTGTTGACACCGGGAGCTCGCAGCATGGACCAGCCGCCCTGGTATCCCCTCTCAACAAACCAGCCTTCTCATGCAAAGAGTCCTTCGGGAATCTGAACTCCCTTTCGTTCCTCATCCCAGATGATATGCATAATCCACCATCTCACTCCGTCGTTGTAAAGGTGGATCATGTTCATACCTCTCTTGACGAACTTTGTCTTTTCAACGTCCTCAAAAATGTCATAGGCAGAGAATACCTGAGCCAGGTTCCCAAACTCGAAGGTCTTCCTCTTGATCTCTACTTCGTAGAAGGATATGTCCTTCAAAAGCTCGCGCCCGTTCGCCACGAACTCCTCCGGCGTAAACGAGAAACACACCGGCTTGCCGTCTCCATCGACCCGAGTGCGGACGATGCTGGCTCGTGGATGGTACATTGTCCGAAACCTATCCCAGTCTTGACTGCCTGGTGGCCCTGAAATCACTGTATAGATGGACTGAATCATTTCATCCACACCCGGATTTGTGCTCAATTCGCAAGCCTCCTGATTTTCTGCGTTCAAACGTCATATTGTTTCTGTAACCTGCCCGCTATTCTGTAGAGTCAAGAGAAGATTTCAGCCGTTACGCAATATCATTCAAGAAAGAATTCCTATCGTCGGATGCCATGAGGGTAACGCCCTGCCACGTGCCTCAATCGTAACGTCAGGACTAGCTCCAGTCCGAAATGCCGAGCACCATTTCTCGCACTCGTTGAAGAAGACTTCGCTCAGGTCATCAGTGAACGATGTTAACTGCTATTGCCGGTGTGATCGTAAAGGCTGTATTGCGTCCAACCGGAATCACACGCGTGCCGAGAAGCACTCCCAGGCTGCGCGTCCAGTTGTATTCGATCGCCGGGGCCAACCCGAAGGCATCACTGGCGCCAGAATTGAGCTGAGTTGGCTGAGTTGGATCCGAGATGTTGTAACCAGTGACACGGGTGTTCCCCTGATGACGATAGGTGGCATCGAGTGCAAACACCCAGTGCTTGGTTACGCTATATTCCCACGCTGCGTCGGCAAACGCCGATGGTCCAGGCCTGGCCTGACCTCGAAATCCGGTTGACGTGCCATAGACGCTCACATCCTGAACGTTCGCGCTTCGGGAAAACGACGGAGCGACGTTGAAGCGCATGCGCAGAATGCGTCCGTTCGGGAGCCAGAAAAATGTTTGCGAGTAAAACGCCGGGGTTGCGGTGAACGCTCCTGCGCCAAAGCCGTCGCTAGGGCGATTGCCGAGTTGATCGTACTGTCCCGTGGGAAGTGCTTCTTGCAATGCGATGGACATGGTCGGAATCCAACTACCCTCCCGGAATAGATGAAGCCGATATTGCGCCTGCACCGTAAGATCGCCGACCCCGATTCCGGCGCTGCTGGGGCCATTGCTGACTTCGTTGTACCCAAAGGTCGGAATCATGCCGACAGTGAATTTGTTCGCAACTCCATACAATGCGTAGGTTAGCGATCCGAAGCTGTTCTCATGAGGAAGGCTCCGTCGAGTTCCGCTCGAATTAAAGAAGCCCTGGGTAGTCACATCGTAGAGATAAGGCTCAATGAGGAAGTGGCCCGGAGGCAGAGTGTTGGCCGAGGGCGCAAGCATGGGACCAGTCCACCAGGCATCGTCCAGCGACTGGCGCGACGCGGCGGAAGCGTTGGTCTGTTGCTGCGCCCTTGCTGTGAGAAGCGTCATCGCAAGTACAGTCAATATTATCGGAAACGCCTTGAAAATGACGCCCAGTAGGCGTTTTCTGCAGACGGGATGAGCAATACTCTGGTCTGCTTTTGTCAAAACACACCCACGAGTGAAGGTTCTTTCTCGCCGAGGTTGCCGAAGGGCGACCGCGAGAGCTTCAGTGCCGACGCACGAATCCGGTGTCCGATGAAATGCTGATCACCAGTGGAGGGAAGATATCCCTTGAAGTAACCATCTGCAATAGCCACTCTAGTGCGCTATGCTGGAACCACTTTGTCAAACCGCTCGCCGGCACCCTGTTCCCCGGCTTTGAACGGGCCCAAATGCGCGACCCACCCTGCGGTATGTGAATCACACAAAAAGTGGTCGTGTCTAACCTGCCCCGATTGCGTTATCCTCGTCGGTCGGGTTGATCGTTTTTGATGCGGTGCGCAGGTGTCTAGTGATGCCATAGTCGATAACGTACCTGTTTGCGACAGATGATCTGGGAGCTCGCCGAGTTTGAAAGCAAGACCGGCTGGTCCGAACGACGGAGGCGGACATTTCGCGTGATGGGTTTGGCAACCACCCCGAGCTTCGCGCCTTGATCGCCGAATGGCACGGCGAGGCGGCCGGCTTTGCGATTTTCTTCAATCATTACTCGACCTGGACTGGCACAGGTTTGTACCTTGAGGACTTGTTTGTCCGCAGCGAGTTCCGCTGAAGAGGAATCAGCAAGGCTCTCGTTTCTGCGGTTGCTCGCGTGGCAACGCATGAGAATCCCTCTTTTCTTCGTTGGCTTCTTCTCGATTGGAATCAGGTAGCAATAAGCATGCATATGAAGCTGGGCGCCGATTTTCTCGATGAGTGGCGAACGGTTTCCATCGCAGGAGAGAGCTTGAAGAAGTTGAGTTGAGGTAGCTATCGGCAGTCAGTTTGACTGGAGACTTTGAACTCACCGCTCGAATGAACCAGGAAAAAGAGATGTGGTCGCGAATTCTCGAGCAGGCTGCGCTAAAAACGGCTCAGCGGATCTCATCGAAGATGTTAGTGCCACAGCCGGTACGGGTACTCCAGGTAAAGTGCTCGATCACACGGAGTCCAGTTTGCGCCGTGCGCTGAACCTCGCAGATCGAACGGCCTCCGTGAATCTGGCCCGAGTCCTCTACCTGTGTGTAGCGGAATACGAGCACTGCCCCGGAGAGGGTGCCAACTAAGCAACCACGGGTGACTGAGCCTCCACAGTATCGAGCAAAAACGCCCGACCCATTTTGAGCGAAATATAGACGAGTCTTAGAGTCGACGACTCCGCAGTCGCCTGTCGAACTCACGTACATCACCACCCGATCAAGGTTGATTGCTTCATTATGCATCTCGATTTCGGCAATCTACTACGGAAATCTCAGCCACCGCAAGGTACGGGTTCGACATCAGCGATTCAAGCGCGAGCCCGAGGCTGCGAAAGCACTACTCCTACTCCAAAGCCTTGTATGGTACGAGAAGGCATCCCCGAGACCCTGTCGAGCCCGGCAAGACCCATGAAAATGTTCCTTGCCGGGATTTCAGGCCTCGGCGCCTGCGGCAGAAAGTTCCGAGCGTCCTAGCGCCGATGAGGATGGATGTTCGTCCCCGCAAGCGTTTTGCCGATCCACTTCCGCCCATAGCCAAGTGCGTCCGTCTCCCGCACTCGCGATGTCCAAGACTTCCCCGTAGCTCACCAGCCGTTTAAGCACAACTGCCAGCGATTCCATTGGATGTTTGTTCCGGGCAAACAAGGACGAGTCCTGTTGTTCGATCCTCTCACATAGCTGACGAGTGGTGACTGGTTGAGAAAGCCCCATCAAGGTCCTGCGACAGGTCTCAGTCAGGCCCGACTGTGAACCGCGAGTCCGGTGGAGAGCAGGTGGTGCGTCGGATGCGCTCGGCTGCCCACGATTAGCCACATCTGGGCCGCAAATCTCAGCCAAGCCGACCAGGGTCCGCTTCATCAGTCCAATGCGTCTGTTAATTGCACCACGCTCACGCAAAAGCATCTGCAACTCTTGCCGAATCCTGCCTGCAACATCTTTCGGTTGTGCAATCTCGGCAGACTCAACGGAAGACCGCATCTGGTCCAACATATGTTTTCAGGATCGTCTGTATTTTTCGACTGTTTGCCTCAAAGCACCATCACGCTAGCCGCTCTCGACAATAAAAACAACGAAATTGTGACGACCGGCGGCAGATCGCAGCGAAACATGCCTTTAACCGTGATGAGAATCCTTCGCATATGGGGACGACCTCAATTTGGCGATCGCAGGCGTGATCGGTAAGTGGCCCTCGCCGCTCACTTTCCAAAAAAGCAATCTTTTACTTTATCGCTTCGCGCTTTCGTTCTAACCTGACACTGGCAAGCCCGAGGTACGTTTCAAGGCCCACTCCCTAACAAAAAGCGTGACATGTTCTGAGCAAGGAATCTATACCGGCTGCAGATCTGTATCAGGTGCCGGATAACCGAGAATGCGCAACATCGCGACAACCTGGCCTTTGTGGTGAAATGTATGAGTGATGACGTGCAAAAGGATAAAAGCAGGACTCCGGAGTTCGCCGGCCCAGTCTGCGGGACGCTCCTCGATGTTCGTGTTAAGTCGCTCTTCCGTCAGATTCTCCAGGTAAGTTCGTGTCGCCTCTCGTATTCGATCTGTGGACGCTCGCAACGCCGCCATTGTCGGGCAATCTTCCGAATACCAACATACAAAGGGCTGGTTCTGTAAGTCGTGGACCCAGCCTTCCTCACAGGTCAGGATGTGGACTAACTGCTTCCAAACCGACGGATGGCCGAATCCTGAGATTGGCTTTTGCCACAGCTCAGCGGGCACGGTTGAAACGTGGCTCAGTAAAACGTCCAAGCGTTCATGCGTGATGGCGTGCAATTCAGTGATCGCGGCTCTGGTGAACAAGGTCTGCTCCGTGATTAGCTAGGGTATCAAAATCAACTGTCTGTCAGGCTCTGTTCACGTCGGCTAAGACCAGCGGGCCAGCTGGGATACCCAGTATTGGCATCTGCTGCACGTCCTGGCCTCGCCGCCCATAGCACCGCACCCAACGCGAAATTCCCAGTGTGATCGCCCTGACTCTCTTTCGCTTCATCAATCTTCCTTTCCATACGGATTCCGATACACCGACGAGGCCTTTCAACCAATCGTTCGCCTCGAAAGCGGCATCGCGATGATACTCCACCAGCGCTCCGTGGAAGGCGTTGGTGCTGGCATTCTTTGCCGTGCGCGTCTTACAAAGTCAGTTGTATGGCGTTAGTTTGTACGATCCGTTAACTCTAGCTGCCGTCCCATTGCTATTGGCCGTCATTGCTGTGATCCCAAGCTTTGTACCGGCGCTGCGCGTTGCACAAATTGATCCAGCGGAAACGTTGCGGTCCGAGTAGCAGCTCCCCGATTCTGAGCTCCCGGCATTCCGACCTCCCTGATTGGAACAATCCTGATAGACCAGTCCTGAGTTCGGGTGTGCTTATTGACAAATTTACTGCGCATGCAAACGAGTGATTTCAAAGTGCGAAGCAGACACAATCGTTCCTCCGCGCGATGGAGAAGGTTGCCAAGGAAAAAAGGAGAAACATTCAAGAACTGAGTCTTGATCTAGAGAGTTGGAGTCTATCGCGTTCGACAATTACCTCAGCGATTGGCGTCTCGATTCCCTATGCCAGCGAGATCCGCCTGGGCAGACGCCGTCCACATGCGCGACATTGGCTAGCACTAGCCCAGCTGACCAATGTTTCAGCCCACTCCGACGGTTGAATTTACACTTGCATGGAACAACAGAATTCCAACTCAAGCAAGGATCTGTTGCAGCAAGTGGAGAAGAAGCTTCCAAATCAAATCAAGCGACTTGCAAAAAACTTATCCGGAAATCTGGAGATCGCCTTCAGTGTGGTGTAAAGCGCCATGCAATTAATGTAGACGTCAAGAATGCGTGACAATCATCCCGGTTGTTGCGTTGACTTGATCTTTGGCTCCTCCGAGATTTCGTAGCGACGGAGGTTCGGCTTCGCGCAAGTTGCCCACGTCACTCACCTTCAACAACGGCCCTTGCCTTGCACTGGACACAGGAGATATCGAATCAGACAACAGCGACGAACATACGCTTTTCGAAATGCGGCAGAAGCGGTGGCGCTACAGTTCACGAACGAATTGCTGGTGTTAGCACAGGAACTCATCATGGTGAACAAACGTCTCGGTTTTAGAAAAGCTGAAGGGCTGCTGACATCATTTGATCGTCAAGTCGGGGTCGGGCCGTTAAGCGAAAGTCGGCGCTCCATCTGGACCATCTCTCGACCCTGCCCGTCAACAGTATTTCTGCAAGAGTGCGGCTCGCTCCTCATGAATTCATCCGCACCTCTCACCATAGGTGAAATCGAGTCCAAGTTGTTGCGTCGTAAACGTGGACGGCTCGCCTGTCAGGATCTGCTCCGAGCGACATCCATCAGCTTGCACGTTCTGGCCGCCCACGGGTGCGTGATGGTTTCAGAAGGCGAGGGTGTCCGCAAGTGGGCATGGGCGAAAGCCAGACCGTCGAATTTATCGATGAGCGACAGTGATCTTGGCAACGACCGTTCGTTGGAATCGCCCGCGCTGATGGCGGTCTAGGCTCGCCCCGGGTGTTGGAATTCTCTTTGAAGTTAAGCTTTTGAGATTGGCACCCGGTAAGAATCCGAAGCGTGGGGCCCACTAATCTGCGCAATCCTGGGCCGCACACGAGAGCGCTTGCTGCCGGCGACATTCCGCGAGGTCTACCTGACGGGTTTCCGAAGCGCTAGCCCGGACACACAATTTTGGCGTCAACTGGGGTCACTAAGGGAGCAAAAAAAACTGTGCCTAAAAGCCTCGAACTGGCACATCAGGCCGTACCGTTCGTGAATCTGAAATGAGGGGACGCTCATGTCTACGCGTGTTGTCACTCGCCTATTACCAATTGTTGTGTTGCTTTTCGGATTCTTGTTCCTGCTACCAACTTATGTAGCGGCTCAAGCGCGCGACGCTTCATTGCCAAGTTTCGAGTACCAGTTTGCTCGCGCTCTTGGGAGCGACATATATCACCATCCAATTAACTACGCTCTGCACGCGGCTGGGTTCGCACTGCCCTTTTTGCACGTTGGGGAGGCGGCTGAGGGTCTTCTCACAGGGGCCGAGGCTCTCAAAACAGCATTTGATTTGAACAAGGAAACTCAATGAGATTCAGAGACCAAGAGAGTTGGGGAGAGAAAGTTCTTCCAAAATGGAAAGGCGTTGAATGGACCCGGCAAAGGTGGCTTCTCCTTGCTTTTGCCTTGTCTTTGTTCGTTGATTCGTTCCTGGTTCCTTTTTCTCGCGATCTCGACCCCGGCAGGGCAGGTGACGGAATGCTATTCCTGATACTCGGCTTTAGGGCTGCATCGAGGAGCGAGTTACCTTTGTCTGTGGTTGTTGCGGGTGGTTGCTTGACAGCGCTGGCCCTAGCCTTGAATCACGGCCTGCCAGAAACGCCCCGCTTACTCTGGGCAATAGTTGGCATTTTTCTTATTGCATTCGTGATGTTTTGTGGTCGAGGCAAAGCGGATAAATCTCCTTCGGGGGAGTGACGGCTCTGATCGCCGATTTTCACCGCGCCAGTTTGTGGCGCGGCCTTGCTGTTCTAACGTGCTGTTCCTGATTCCGGGGGTGAGGAGCCGCCGGTCGGCGCCCTGATCCATGTCTGATTAGCCGCGCTTTCCAGTTCCGATTCTGCCGTCGATTCCTGGCCCGTCAGTGTGGTTGATTCCGGCATAGTGGGGGTGAGGCTCTTTGCCCTCTCGGAGTGCGAGTGAGGGGTTGAAGTTTTTAGCCGTGCTGCGCACGGGGTGTGAGGGTGACAGGTCACCCCGGAACGGGAGCTGCACAGCAACCTGGCGGTTGCTGTGGGTGAACCTGTTGAAACGAAGCAGCTAAGAGAAAAATCCCTCCGAGCCGGTTGCTGCCCGGTAACCGCAGGTTAACGGGCGTGAACTTGTTGATTCCTTTAGGTGGATAGCTCACCATAGAAGAACTGTGAAGTTGTGAAGTTCCCACGCTCACAGTCTTCGGTGCGCACTATAACACTTCGAATTCACATTTCGCGGGAGTGGTTATATCAGCTCGTACCAGAGTGGCTCTTGCAAGCAACCATATGGCGTTGCACAATTACCATGGTTGCAAAAAGCAAAGCTGGGGACAAAGAATGGAGCCTTTGGTTGACGTAGGTGACGAATTGCAACGTCCGAGGAGAACTGAGAGCCGGTTTTAAGAGTGTGGGGAGTGACAGTAAGCATGCCCGATCTTCTTCGTTCTGAACTTGAAGCTCCCAGCATCCCTGAGAGGGCCGTATTGGTGGATAACGAATGGGCGGCAGCCGATGCTGATGTCGGCCTCGCGTCTATGCGGAATCCCAGAGCGCTGGCTCTGACGGAAACAGGATCTGCAAAATCAAAAGTACTTGTTTCGCCTTGCGAGACGATTTTAACTCAGAGGGCGGTCCGAATCGCGTTCCACACCAAAGGCAGAATACTGTTGTTTGATGCCCTCGAGCTTGTCGCCGTCGAGGCCCAGGGCAACTATGTCCTCCTGCAACGACAGACCTGCTCCCATCTTTTCCGAAGATCAATTTCAAAGGTTGAAGAAACACTGGGGCCGTACGGATTCGTGCGCATTCATCGGTCTGTGCTCATCAACAGTGCACATGTCGAAGAAGTCCGATCCCTGCTGACGGGAGAACACCGGGTACGCGTGCGATCAGGAAAGACGTATAACGTCGGCCGTCGATTTACGCCCAACTTGAAGCTGCTGGCTGAAGCCTGGATCGACACGGATTCGTAATCGAGTCACCGGCGCAGAATGCGTGATGAGCAGGTGTGGACTTGGCCTGCGGAGTCGCGAATGTGTGGAGAGTGGGCGCCGGTCCGATCGAGCCAGTGTGGCTGCGACCGACATCTTGCGCTGCGGATTCGTACACAATGTCATTCTCCCCAACTGATCTCGCTCAAACCATGCCGGTCCTGTTTCTGACGCGCCGAGTTGTGGCTGGAACCGGACGATATTGGTCACGACTTTGCCCGCGATTCCCATTTTCGGGCGCTTGGATGAACGATTCGCCGCGTCATCTCTTAAGAGCAGGACGTCGTTGTACACAGACAGCAGTTGCCAAAGTTCGATCATCGCGATGCGCTTTAAATATCTTTTCAGCTTCGGCGAATAGCGAAGACACTGCCGGCGTGATCAAGTCCTCATACTTCTCGAAGCTAAAGTTATTGCGCCCACTTCTTATTTCACCCAGCTTGCCTGAATACGACTGAAGCAGCGGCACACCATTGTTTTCTACCGACAGGTAGACGCTGAGGTAGTTCTTTTGGAGTGCAACACCCACGACTGGCCATTCCACCTTCTTGCCGGGCCGCGCGAGATAGTGAGATCTTCCGTACCCAATCATCTTGAAGCGCATCCCTGGCTCACCCGGCGGAGTCCCGCAATGAAAGTAGCGCCTCAGCCCAGGTGCCGACTCTCTCAGAAGTTTGTCCAGTTTTTGTAGCTCAATTTTGCGCTTGGGATCGAAATCAAAGTAAGACTGCAGATTGTCCACATCCACACGAAACACGTCATCCTCCAGGATCGCGAGGCCTTTATCTGTTGTCGCTGGCGCTCAGCTCAAACGTACGTGGCGGGTGGTGCCCCGTTTGTGCGGGTCTAAGCGTTACCGCCTCGGAACGGCTCTGGCGAACCACCTTTCGGGCCTCTGGAAATATTGTCTGGGAGCAGACCGTTCCAGTATATACTCGCCTCAATTCGGCTCAGTTACGGGATCCCTCTAAGAAAATGGGCCATCAAGATCGGTAATCATTGAAAATCTGCACGAATAGAAGTTACATCGGAAACAGATCGGCCTGCTGACAGAAGGCCCCCCACTCCATGCTAGGAAAACCCAACAGCCTGCTCGCACCTGACGCGACACGGTCTGCTAATGTTGTAATCCTGACGACTTGCGTGTTTCGCTGGAGATCTTAATTAGATTTTCGGCCAATCGTAATAAAGCCACCAATCGCCGACATAAAGTGACCAGATTTACTGGCTGACCACAAGGAATCGAGCCATCGCGTACCTTTGTTTGCCTCTATCAAGTGTTGTTCAATTGCGCGACCAACAGAAGCCCTCAGGTCAAATGCGCTCTCGATCAGCGGTAAGTCCACGACGTTTCGCACCAGCGGTGTTGCGCGTACGTCTGTGAGCCCAAGTTCGAGGAAGCGGCGGTAAAGGGAGTGCCCAATGCCACCGTGATGAAAGCTGTCACAGATGAATCGCTGCATGATGCGGCTTGTCTCGTAGTCCTGCGCATCGATAATGAATAAGTCGAGGTCTGCCTCCCAGCTAACAATCTTTCCTCCAGGCCTCAGCACTCGAATCATCTCTCGCAACGCTGTCTGAGGATCCGGA
>JGI12712J15308_10000144_pt1 | contig 20414 bp, 18 predicted proteins | sample JacPin_JW_Ref_O2_FD_15308 | JGI IMG/M metagenome (IMG submission 15308) | reverse complement strand
CCTCCCGCAACCTTCTGGATCGTTTGTTGCGTCTGTTTGTCAGCGCCGCGGGCTGCCGTCATTGCCGAGGCGTGTTTCGCGAGCATGTCCGCCTTATCACCTTTCGCGATGTAAGAACACGAATCGTCCCCAGGCTGGGTGCGGGCGATCTCGAGCCCTGTTGCGTGGCCGACATCTTCTTTGCTCAACAAGCGGCACACATCCCCCAAGCTTGCGGCCTTGGAAGCCGACCCGCTGCTATCAGAGCTACTGCTCAAATCCGAACTCGATCCGAGGATTCCGTCCGAAACTTGATGAAACTTTTGACTGACACGGTGCGCAACGTAATAAACTCCGCCGGCGGCGAGCGCGCCGCCGACGAAGATGATTGCCACTGCCGCAATGCCTAGTCTGGCCAGCACGCTCATTCCTTGTTTCGCGGGCGCCGGTCCGATGGATGCCGGAACCGCTGCTGCCTGCTGCGTTTGGGCCATTGGAGACGACGATTGTGGTTGGGGCAACGGGCCGACATTACTCATGTCCGCGCCGCATTTGACACAAAAACGGCCGCTGAGAGGGGCACCGCATTTAACGCAGAAATTAGCCATCGTTAACGCTCCTCGTGTATTCCTACTTGAACCGGCGGGGACCCGGTGTCCTCAAATCGTGTTCAGCGATGTTCTTTTCCCGCTTCCCCTTCGACAACCACATCCTGTTCATCGCGAAGTGGTACTCCTTGTTAAAATCCAGCTGTGCGCGTCCTTCGCTGTATTCGCGAGGCTTGGTATCCAGCGTCGCAGCTTGACCATCGACAGACATTGCGCACGAATCGGCAAGTCGCATGGCCGTGCTCCTGCCTTTAATTCCTGCTCCAGAAAAGGGGACACTTGGCAGCCCCGGAGTGACGTCTCCGAGTTAAACGTCAAAAAACAGGAGGCGTCTCTCTCCGACAGTGTTTCGCTCTTGCACCTCATTCCTTCGAAGACACGGACTCGAACGACTCCCTACTTCTTACTCAGTAATGATTTGGGGATCGCCAGGCTTGACCTTTCCGCAGTCCGATTTGACGAAGTGACCGCTGGACTTCGTGGTCGAGTCGCTCGATTTGCCCTCATTCACCATCTTCAATGTTGTTGTTCCCCGCGTGTGTTCTGAATCCACGAGTTCCAACACCTGGTGTACGCTCGTCTGAATGTTCTGGTGGCTGCAGGAAATATCTACCGTCATGCCGTGGCTGGTGATGTTCTGGCTTGCCACCTTACAGCCGGGATGGGTGTTGGCCTTGGTTAACATCTCGGCGAAGTTTTTCTGTGTGACGCAGTCGAGGACGCGCATGCTGGGCGTGCCGTCATCGTTGTAGGCGGTGCTTTCCCAGAGCCCTTCCTTGATGGGTAGAGTCTGGCCAAAGGCGCCGGCGGCGGAAAGAAACAGGACACCGAGCAGAATATTCTTCATAACACGAACCTCCGTGGTATTGAGTTTTGAACGAAAGTTTCATACGGTAATGTGCAATCATCACGACCGCCGGTCTTCGCGGCTCGACTTTGTACAGCACCGATTTGTTCTGCACCGACATCCCGGCTTCCATGTAGTCGTCGATGTGGCAATGAACATCCAAATCCCGGGTTGTCGGGGACCATATCCGCGGTCTCCATTTGGGCTTTGCGACAACGATTCCAATTCTGTGCGGTCCCCGTTCGGTGAATACTGTTGAGTAGCCCCTCGACCTTCATATCTGGTTGACACCGCCCGGGACATAAGTCCCAGTCCACCGCATCCGCGGCGATGTAATGCCTGTGAACTCTCGCAGTCTGCGTCTTGCCCGAAACAAGTTGGAATGGCTAACAGGAATGCGATATATAAAGGCGCGTTTCATCATGATCGTCGTCACCACCCAAGGACGTCCTCAGGTGGAAGTTGGCATCCCCAAATGCCACTTCCCCCTGATGGCTCGCAGGCAGCATTCCGAACTAGCGATCGCGCGAATCGCTGCCCTGTGACGGTCAATCTGCAGGGGCTTGGTCGCCGGGTCAATGAAACTGTTCTTTAAACGTGCTTTAACTGGTAAGTGTCACGTATCCATAGGCTTAGAACTGATCCTTAACTGGGCTGTGCTACCATCTGTGGCCAAGGGATCAGCGTGTTGCCTGGGGAATCTCCGAAGACGGCCGTACACAAGTTTGGTCCGTTCCAACTTGATACCAGCAAGGCCACTCTTGCTCGTAACGGCAACCAGCTCAAGTTGCAAGATCTACCCTATCGCCTGCTGGTAATTCTTGTGGAAAGGCCAGGAGAGATCGTTTCCCGCGAACAGGTTCGCCAACAGCTTTGGCCCCAGAACACCTTCGTGGAGTTCGATAACAGCTTGGGAGTTGCAATCCGAAAGATCCGTGACGCACTCGGGGACAATGCGGACGCACCCTGCTACGTGGAAACGGTGCCGCGGCGAGGCTACCGGTTTTTGGCGCCGGTTACGACGATTACCCAGACGCAAGAACCGGCGCGCCTCGTCACAGCTGAACCGGAAAGAGCTCCGCTTTCTTCACTCGGAAAAAGGCGCTCCGTCATTTCATGGCGGTACATGGCCGTTGCTCTATTGTTAGTGACTCTGATCTGTGGGATCGCTTATCGATTCCGCCTTCCGCGGACCGAGACAGAAAATAAGACTGCGGCCGAGACCAGCCTTCCTCCAGTACATGTTCGACGATCTGTAGCCGTGATCGGTTTTCGCAATTTGCCTGGACGTCCCGAGGACGACTGGCTCTCGGCGGCTTTTGCAGAAATGCTCAGTACCGAGCTCGCCGCAGATAGTGCCTTACGTATGGTCTCCGGTGAGGACGTGGCGCGCGCGAAACGAGAACTCCCAATGGCCGACGAAGACAGTCTGGCGAAAGAGAGCCTTGACCGGCTCCATAAAAATCCTGGAGCGGACGTGGTGGTACTCGGCTCATATACGCCGTTGCCAGGAAAAGGCGACAGGCGGATTCGTCTGGACGTTCGCCTTCAAGACACCGAACATGGCGAGACCATTGCCGAGCGAGCTTTTGAGGGAAACGAAGACAACCTTTTCGAGCTTGTGGCCCAAGCCGGAGCGTCTCTTCGGAAGAGCTTGGGAGCCACATCGATTTCAGAAGACGTTTTCGCGCAGACCAGAGCCGCTCTACCATTGAAGCCGCTGGCGGCAAAGCTCTACACGGAAGGTCGGTCTCATCTCTGGGCGTTCGACTTTGTCCAGGCTCGTGATCTGCTTGTCCAGGCGATCGCGGTCGAACCGGATTTTCCTCTGGCACATTCCGCTTTGTCTGATACATGGCGCCATCTCGGATACGACTTGAAGGCTCGGGACGAGGCCGAGCACGCGCGCACGCTTTCGGAGCATCTAAGCATAGAAGAGCGCCTCCAAATTGAAGGTCAATACTATTCGTCGCTGCAGGATACAAACAAAGCGATTGAGGCGTACCGGAAGCTTTTTGCCTTGTTTCCGGACAATCTGAATTACGGACTTCGGCTGGCCGACGAGCAACGCCGTGTGAACTCTGAAGATGCGCTGAAAACCGTGGCCGCACTGCGGCGCCTGTCCGGTCCAGCCGCCGACGATCCACGGATCGACATGATCGAATCGCGCGCTTGGATGAAAAGTGACTATGCGAAAGCGCAGGCGGCCGGGCGGCGTGCCGTTGAAAAGGGCACGGCACAAGGTGCTAATTTGCTCGTCGCTCGCGCCTATGGAATCCTTTGCGAGAGCATGGGGAATGGCTCTTCCACCGAGCAGACCATCCGAGACTGCCAGAATGCCATCCGGAGCTATGCGGCGGCCGGCGATCGCAACAACCAAGCGCGCACCCTCAGCGACTTTGCCGGACTCTACTATCAACTGGGCCAGATCGATCGGGCGGAGAGCATGTTTCGACAGGCCCTACGAATGTTCCGCGAGATCGGAGCTATAGACGGGATAACCACGGCTTCCAGTAATCTTGGGGATGTCTTTCTAGCCCGCGGGAATCTTCCTAGCGCAGAACAGGCCCTTTCCGACGCGCTTCCCGGGTACAAAGAAATGGGAGATAAGGACGGCATCGCTCTTACGCTAGGCGATCTTGGGGAAGTCGCTCGGCGTCGGGGGGAACTTGACAAGGCCTTAACAACTCTTGAGCAAGCCAAGACTGTAGCTCAGGAAGCTGATGACAAAAGTGCTGTCGCGTATGTCCTCTTTGGAAGAGGGGACGTTCTCACCGATCACGGTGATTTCGTCGCTGCCCGGAAATCCTATGAGGAAGCACTGGCGATCCGCAAACAAACTGGCGAGAAGCAAACGGCGGCAGAAACTGAACTTGCTCTCGCGCGCCTGGCAATTGAAGAAGAGCATAGTTCAGACGCCGAAACTGTGATCCGTAAATGCAAAGAACAGTTTCATCAAGATCAGCAGGCCGATGACGAATTGGCCGCCAGCATTCTGCTGATCGATGCCCTGCTGGCCGAATCCAAGCTTCCTGAAGCCGAGTCTGAGGCCGGACAGGCTCAATCACTGGCCGATAAGAGTGCGAGCACACTACTCCGTTTACAGTTTGAAATGATGTCTGGCCGCGTACAAGACAGGTCGGGCCATTTTCTGGCGGCGAGCGCGCAACTACAAAAGACACTGCAAAGCGCTCATTCTCATCAGCTGCTGGGGCTTGAGTTCGAGACTCGGCTTGCCTTGGCGGAGTTAAGAAACAGGGCAGGGCAATCGGTCGCGGCTCGCGCAGACTCGTTGAGCTTAGAGAATGCCGCCAGAAAAAATGGGTTCGGGCTGATAGAGAGTAAAGCTCTGTCCTTTCGCAATGCTCGTGACTAGAGCTCTCCTCGTCTCGACCTCATGGTCGCTCGTGCGCGTGAGCGCCGGCACACGCGCCTGGAAGAGGGCGGGAAAGAAGGCGCGGCTGACGGACGTGACGGGAAGAATGTTCGAATGCGGTAAATTCCTGAAGCACAGTCTCCAGCACGTATACATCGCCGGCTTGGGGCGAGAGGTAGGTAAAAAAAGGTCTGGCGAAACAGACTCGCGATATTTTCATCCGATGACATTCTGGCGGCGGAGCACAGCCCCATCCGCTTAGCTGTCCTATAGCACGAGTACGTCGTTGCCGCGCGACTTCAGAGCGCGGTCAAACGTGATCAACTTCAAGCCTGCCACGGTCGTGAAAGCCAACATGTACGCGTCTGCCCAGACCTTTGGAGAGCGACTAGGCATTCGAGAGCGCGCGCGAAACTCCTTCTCGATATCCTCCGGCTCGGGCACGAAAACAACTCGATCATCAGCCCAGATCCGGTCCCACAGGCTCCAGGCTTCTGCCATAGATTTTGTGTCCAGTCCCATGATCTGTTCGGTTGTGAGAAGCCTAAGAACAGTGATTTGCGTGAACCGACCAAAAAGGAATTGCTCCTGTCCGGCCTGCTCAAACCAGGATCGGGCTCTCTCGGAATGTATATGCCGGCTCCACAGGAGCGCCAGCCAGACATTGGCATCAAGGAAATTCAACGTGTTCATAGATCTGCTCATTCGTCAGGTCTACCGGTGGTCCTTTGGAAACAATCAGAGGAAATTCGACCCGCTTTGGCCTCGGCCGCTGTGCCTGCAAGACCACACGTCTCACACCGAGAAGAACCAGTTCACGAATCGAACAACCAGTTCCCGCCGCCTGCTCCTTTAATTTCCGGTAAAGGGGTGCCGGAATGTCCACCGTCGTCCGAATCGATTCTTGCTTCATAGACATGATTATTTCATATGTGCCATAAATATGGAACTATACCGTTTTTCGCCTATGGAAGTCGCAAACTGGTGAGATACCGTCTTCCCTTTATTGTACGGAGAACTCGACAGGAGAGAAAAGCGCCCCAAGGTGCTTTCTCTCAATCCCGCCAACAACGGTTTGACATCTGCCCTCCCAACGGTCAAAGCCGCCGACTCCGGCGTGGCGGGTCAGTTTGCGGTTTGCCGGTCACTCGGGACGAACAAGCCCATACCCTACTTGAACTGCAATTTCAATACATCGCAAACGGATCATCGTCGGATTTCCTAGCACTTCGGCGCTCGAGTGGCTCAGAGGTAATTGAAAACGCCCTGCGCGATCCCTCGTCATCCTATCTGGGGCACAAGAGTCCGCGAGTAACAACGTTCCCCAGGCTCCGACAATCCCCCGAGGGTCCAGCGGAATTCTGTCCACTCTATGAGCCCTTAAAGGCGATCCGGCCGGAACATCGGGCCGCGCCCCGACAAGAACGAAACTTAAAGCAAAGCGCTAGACGCTCTCGATGTTCGACTCATTGTTTCCCACTTGATCGTGTGCCGTATTCTCTCTGTTGAGTCGTGCGAGCAAGATCCTCTCTTGCATATGCCTGCTTGAAAGGGCAGATGCAAGTCGCAGGAAGTCTTACCGACTGCAGCAGCTTTAGGAGCTCGTCGATCATCGCGAGAAGCGTGATGAGCCACTGCGGAACGCTTCCAAAAGGCTGACAATAAGTTTTATGAATTTCTTCAGTTCTTGAATGGCGACCGCCAGGCGTACTCGTGTTTGCTTCTCGCCGGCATCCCGGAGACCGAGGTGGCCAAACACGTTACCTGAACTTTTGCTGGCATGATCGTTTCTTGCTGCGGAGGCGCACGGCGCCAAACTCCCACCAGCTTTTACCCGGAGACGAAAACAGGTATTCTAGCCGACGGCGGTGGCGGATGCTGGCGGTTAGCATCAAAAGGTCTAAAGACGGGGCACGGGGTTTCACCCTTTAGGCAATAGAAGAGACTGCCAGAGATCACTCCGGAACAGCTCTTGCAGGCGAAAGGCATTTTGAATCCCGAGAGAGTGTCAGCGGCCGACTTTCCCATTGCGAGTGTTCGGAATAATTTTCCGGCCCTGAATCGCACTCCCGGATTCATCTTCCTTGACAATGCTGCAGGCGCGCAGATTCCGCAAATCGTTCTCGACGCTGTAAACCATCACCTGCTCGAGTGCAACGTGCAGCGCGGAGGATGTTATGCGAAGAGCCGCGAAGTAGATGCGACCATTATGCGCGCGCGGCAGAGCGTGTCCGATCTGGTGAACGCCAACGATGCGAGCGAAATAGCCTTCGGCATGAACGCCACTTCCTTCATCCGTCTGGTGAGCCTCGCGATCGGCCAAACCCTCGGAGCGCGAAATGAAGTCGTGGTTACGGAGATGGACCACGAAGCCAACGTGGCCACCTGGCTGGCATTGGAGCGCAACGGCGCGAAATTATTGTGGTGGAGGGTGCGGGATGGGCTCCTGCACGTCGATGATCTTGTTCCTCTGCTCTCCTCGAAAACGCGCCTGGTGGCGTGCACGCTCACGTCGAATGCCATCGGCTCGATTGTGGACGTAGCCGCCGCGGCAAAAGTCGCACATGCGGCCGGCGCGGAAATCTTTATCGATGCCGTGCACTACGGCCCACATGGACTAATCGATGTGCAGGCGTTGGATTGCGATTATCTAGTGTGCTCGGGCTATAAGATTTTCGCTCCTCACATGGGATTTCTTTGGGGACGCCGGCAATTGCTGCAGGCGCTGCCGACTTTCCGGGAAGATTTTATTCCCGACGAACCGCCGGGGAAAATCGAAGTGGGCACATTTGTTTACGAAAATGTCGCCGGCATGGATGCGGCAGTGCGTTATCTGGAAGGCCTCGGCAATCGTCTCCACGCGGCCGACAAGCAAGAAGACAAACCGCTCTCGCGAAGGGCCGCTCTGCAGAAAGCGATGACCGAGATTCATGCCTATGAACAAGGGCTCACTCTTGAAATGCTGGATGTGCTCAGTCGCTGTGGGGCTACTGTTTATGGCATCGCCGATATGAATCGGACCCACCAGCGGGTGCCGACGCTATCCTTCAACCTGCCGAAAATCGCTCCCGCAAGAATCGCCGAAGAGCTTGCCCGAAGAAACATTGGCGTGCGCGACGGCCACATGTATGCGCCGCGCCTGATGAAGCGCCTTGGTCTTGCTGCAGAGAGCGGAGCAGTGCGAGCCTCTTTGGTGCACTACAACACGCGGCAGGAAGTGCGCGAGTTTGGCAGCGCGCTGGCCGAAATCAGACGCTCATGCTGACCGACAAAGAAGTTCGCGAGATCCGCTCCCGGTTCCAAATCTTCCAGCGCAAAATTTATCTCAATACTTGTTCGCAAGGGGCCCTGTCCGATGCTGTTGAGAACGGCATGACCGAGTTCATCGCGAGCTGGCATGGGCAAGGTTCGCCTTGGGAAACCTGGGTCGAACGCTATGAGGCGGCGCGAACCGCGTTCGCAAAGTTTATCCACGCGAGCCCCGATGAAGTTGCCATAGTCACCAGCGTTTCAGCGGGCATCAACGGCATCGCTAGCGCATTGAATTTCCGTGAGCGAAACAAAGTCGTAATGGGCGAGTTTGAGTTTCCCACCATGGGGCACGTCTGGCTCGCGCAGGCTATTCGAGGCGCCGACGTACAATTCGCGAAAGCAGAAGGCAATACCATTCCGGCAGTAAATTACGAAAAGCTCATCGACCGCAACACGCTCGTCGTACCCCTCACGCACGTTTGCTTCAAAAACGGATTTCGCACCCAAGTCTGCCCTATCGAGAAACTGGCACACAGTGCCGGCGCTCTGGTCATGCTCGATGATTACCAGGACTGCGGCACGCGGCCGGTCGACGTGAAAGCGATAAACCTCGATTTTTACGTTGCCGGAACGCTGAAATATCTCCTTGGACCTCCCGGCCTCGCTTTTCTGTACGTTCGCAAAGAACTTATTTCATCGCTTGCGCCTTCGGTGACCGGATGGTTCGGGCAGGCGAATCCGTTCGCCTACAACCCGCAGCGCTTCGAGCTTTCGCCGACGGCGCGCAGATTCGAATCGGGTTCTCCATCCGTGCCCAATGTGTACGGTGCGATGCCCGGCTTTCAGATGCTGCAAGAAATTGGAATGGAACATATTGCCAGTCACGTCAAATATCTAACGCAATCACTTTTGAGCCGCTCCCGTGATCTTGGCATTCTCGCCAAGACTCCCGCCGGAAGTTCGGGACCGCTGGTGGTGTTGCAGTGCCAGGATTCGACCCAGATGCTGCAAAAGCTGGCTCAAAGCGGCATCGTCGCCTCGAACCGTTTCGAGGGCCTGCGAATCTCGTTTCACGTCTATAACACGCTCGACGACGTGAACGCTGTCGCAGAAGTTCTCAAGAAGAACATACACCTCATGGCCGTTGCTCCTGCCGGCGTTGGCAGCCATGACTGATCAATCGCGCCCAGGCACCGCGGCTAGCCTCGCGTCAGAATCTCCGATCACAGACTCCGAGGGTCTGCACCGCGGCCTCACGCAAAGGCAGCTCACCATGATGGCCATCGGGGGCGCGATCGGCGTCGGCCTGTTTCTGGGAAGCGGCGTCACCATTCGATTGGCCGGCCCAGGCGTCATTCTCTCTTATCTTCTCGGGGCCGGCATTGCAGTAATCATGTCCTACGTGCTGGCCGAGATGGCAGTCGTGCATCCGGTCGCGGGCGCGTTCGGAGTGTACGCCGAAACCTATCTCAATGCCTGGGCAGGATTTTCCGTTCGTGCAACGTACGGTGTGGCGCAGATCGTCGCCATCGGAGCGGAAGTAACCGCCGCCGGCATATACATGTCTTATTGGTTTCCGAATGTTCCGCAATGGATTTGGGTGGTGCTGGTTTCCGCCGCTCTGGTGGCGCTCAATTCCATGCAGGTCAATCGTCTCGGCGAGTTTGAATACTGGTTTGCCATGATCAAAGTGGTAGCCATCATTGCGTTCATCGTCATCGGAATCTTTCTGGTTTTCGGCAACCAATCTCACGGCGCTGCCGCCTGGGCCAACCTGACGCAGCACGGAGGATTTCTGCCGGGGGGATGGAAAGGAGTCTGGCTCTCGCTCACCATCACGATCACCAGCTATATGGGAGTGGAAGTCATCGCCGTGACTGCTGGCGAGGCCGAACGCCCTGAAGTCACGATACCTCGCGCCATGCAAAACATTGTCTGGAGGCTCATCCTCTTTTACGTTCTCGCGATCGCCATCATGGTGGCGATGGCTCCCTGGAATCAGACCACGGGCGCATCGAGCCTCTCAGGCAGCCCGTTCGTTCTCGCATTCTCTGCCGCACATGTGCCCTTCGCCGCCGCGATCATGAATTTCGTGGTGCTTACGGCAGCGCTCTCGAGCGTCAACACCGACCTCTATCTTTCGACGCGCATGCTATTCTCTCTTGGCCGGGATGGCTATTTCCCGGGCTGGATGGGCAAGGTGAGCCGCAACGGTGTGCCGCATCGCGCTCTGCTGGCTTCAGCCGCCGGAATCATGGCCGCCATCCCGCTGGCTATCTTTGCCCCCAAAAATGCATTTCTCATGCTTTATGGAACGGCAGTCGCCGGGATGCTTTTCGTGTGGCTGGTGATTCTCAACAGCCATCTCCGTTTTCGCAGAGCTGTTGCTCGCGAGCGGCTGTTAAGTTTGCCCATGCGCCTGAGAGCTCATCCGTTCTTTACCGTCACCGGCATTGTCTTGCTGGTTGCAATTTCGATCACAACCTTCTTCGTGGATGGGTTGCGATGGTCGGTCCCCGCTTTTTCTGTTTTTCTCGGATTCATCACTCTTCTATATTTTCACAAGCGGGAAACGAAGATCGCCGGACCGCTTTCCTCTTCTCATGCCGACTCAGAGTAACCCTCCGCAAGATGATCGCGATCAAGCTCGGGTATGCCGGGAGACGTACTCGGCGCTCCGCGCCCAATTCAATGGTGATCTTTTGCGCGCCAGCGATCCCGGATACGAAGAGGCCCGGACAATCTGGAACGGCATGGTTGCACGGCGACCGGATCTCATCGCGCGCTGCACTAATGTGGGCGATGTGCGGACTGTGGTGCGAGTCGCAAGCGATATCGACATTCTTACCGCCGTCCGTTGTGGAGGCCACAGTCTCGCGGGCTTCAGCACATGTGATGGCGGGTTAGTGATCGACTTGTCGAGAATGCGCGACGTGTCTGTGGATCCCGATGCGCGCCGGGCGCGTGTTGCCGGAGGCTGCTTATTGGGCTCGATCGATACCGCGACGCAAAAAGCGCGGCTGGTCTTTCCCTCTGGGGTCGTCTCTCACACCGGCGCCTCCGGACTCATCCTTGGTGGAGGCACAGGATGGCTCACGCGGCGGTTCGGGTTGTCCTGCGACAATGTCGAAGCTTTTACTCTGGTTACCGCTGACGGCTCCATTGCGCGCTCCGACTCAAAACAGAATGTGGACCTGTTCTGGGCTTTGCGCGGAGGCGGCGGCAACTTTGGAGTGGTAACTGAATTCGAACTGAAACTTCATCCGCTGAAGTCGGTTGTACTTGCCGAAGGCCTCACTCGTGAGGGCAACATCCGCAAACTGCTCGAGTGCTGGCGGGGCTTCATGGCCGAAGCGCCCTTCGACCTGAAATGGAATCTCGACCTTCGCCTCGCTCCGCACAAGAGCAAGGTTCCGGCGCAGCTTCGCGGACGGCCCGTAGCGGGCAGTTCGCTAATTTGGACTGGCGCTCCGGAAGCCGCAGAGCCGTATTTTCAGCGCGCTTTTTCGTTGTGTCATCCCGATTCCGTGCGCTGCCAAACCGTATCGTACCTAGACTTGCAAACCATGGCCGATTCCGACTTTCCACATGGGCGCCGTTACTACACGAAGTCCGGGTATTTTAGCTATCTCGACGATGTCACCATCGATCGATTTCTCGACGCACTCGCCACAATTCCCTCACCCGCAACTCAGATCGAACTTGCTTACCTGGGCGGGGCAGCCGGCCAGGTGGCCGCCGACGAAACCGCATTTGGCGATCGCAGCGCCCCATTCATCGTCAATCTGCTGGCGAATTGGGCGGCCGACGCCGCCGACGCTTTGCACGTCTCCTGGATTCGCTCTGTCTTCGCAAAGCTCCGGCCGGCGATGAAACCGGGTGTCTACGTGAATTTCATGAGCGGCGACGAGCAGGACCGGGTTCCCGAAGCCTACCAGCAACGATGGGAGCGCATGGTCACGGTCAAAACCCACTATGATCCTGGCAATTTCTTTCGTTTGAATCAGAACGTTCAACCGCGGAAAAACTGATGGAATGTACGATCGACTATGACAAACATCCCCCCATCCCTCAGCCTTCTTTTCGGGGGGTCACATTCTTAGCCTGGCGATTCGTAATTGTTTGTGATCTTGGTCTTCGATGGGTGCGTCGAACCAGTGTACAAAGGAATTCAATTCCAAATAGCTGCCCGTTGAAGTCAGGGCGTGGCTGGATTCAGCAGCCTATGTGCAGTCTCCGCCCCAAATACAGGGAGCGACGGGTCCGTAAGCAGACCGATTTGCTTAAGCACAGACGCCTGGTCCCAGTAGATGCGCTCGTGTGCGAGCTTGCCGTCACGAAATCCAACGACCACGACAAGTGGAACCTCGACGCGGCGGCCAGTTGGTGGAACCCCCGGAAGCATCCACGGCATCTCTGCCGTGTGGGTGAAGGAGAAGATGATCTCGTCCACCAGTCGATCATGACCTAGGGTACGCGCAACCAGTTGGATCGAGGTGTCCGCCGGCATCGGCGAGATAAAGTCTTCCTGATAAAACCTGCGCAGGGCTTCGTGGCCGTAGCCGCCAGTCATAACCGGAATGTGGTTGACGTAAGCATCATGCACCATTGTGGCAATCGTCGAAGAGACGTCGCGACTCGAAAATTCATAGCCGACGTGTTCTTCCCATTGGGCGATCATCTCTGCTTCGGTCATGGCTGTAGATTCCCCAGAAAGATGTTAATCGATTGTTCGAGGCAGTGTCAGCTTGCCACCGTTTAGTAACCAGGAAGGAGGAGCCAGTTGCCGACAGGAAAGTCTAAGAGAATATTTCCACCCTGCCGATCCGCAGCCATGCAGTTCTTACAGATCTGAGGCCTTGAAACGTGCACTCCCAGGATTCCTTGTGGAAGCTATTTTGATTGTGGGCTAAGGATTTGTCGAATGAAGCTGCAGATAAATCGATGCAGCATTATCAGCGAAGGTCGCTTCATACCGGGGAAACTGCCGCAATCCGGCGAAGCGTCCGGGCTTGATCTTTCCTTTTACCTGCTCCAGTGTCATTCCCCGAGCCGAAAGAGCAACTACCTGAGCCTCCAGATCGGAGAGATAGTCACGAAAAAAAGCCAGATCCTTGCGATCGCCCACTTCGAAATGCCCCGGCACAAATACCTCGCTGGGTGTTGCCAGGAACGCATTCAGCGTGGCGATCCAGTGAGAAACACTGCCTTCGTCCATGGCCGGGCACGAATGGCCCATGAAGAGGTCGCCGGTCGCGATCGCCTTCTGCTCCGGGAAGTAGACGTATGCGTCACCCAGGGTGTGCGCGGGAGCGCCCGAGATAACTTCAACCGTGTAAGGCTCAAGATGAATCGTAAGAGCGGACTCAAAGGTGACATCTGCCGGCACAACGGTGATTGGAAGCCTCTTTGACGAGTTATTGCGCAGCTCCATTGTGCGCATGCGGGTCCACCCTGTGCTGATGATGCTCGCTTCGGGTTTGAAGATCCTATTTCCGCCCTGGTGATCGAGATGATAGTGGGTGTTGATAACGTATCGAATCGGCAGCCTCGAAACGATGCGTATCTCCGCCATGCACTTCCCCGCCTCCAATTCATTGAGCCCGGAGTCAACCACGAGAATTCCTGCTTTGCCGACCAGGAAGGTAGAGTTGGCGCTCGCATCATTGTCCGAGATACACGCGTAGAGGTCTTTCCCGATCTGTTTTGGAGTTCCGATCGCGAAGACCAAATTGACGAAGAACACGAAAGAAAAAAGCAACGCAAAAGTGAGGAGCCTACGCGATGCGCTATAGATTCGGGACAGAGGTGGCTTTCGCAAGGAACTGGAGATGTTCAGAGATTCCCTTCCATTCTATGGAGCGACAGAAATTGTAACTTGCTGACGGTAAATGCTTTAACGGACGAACGAGTCGGCAAAAACCGCTAAAATCGGTACATTTTGCTACCAAGATGCTACCAAAATGTGTACTACCAAATTTGCTACCAAACCGATTTTTGGCCGAGGGTTGACCGCGGGGGATCAGCCCTTTTTACCCGATGACCGCAGTTGACTTCAGCCATGATCCATCGGCAATCCACTCGCGAATAACGTAGTTGCCGTGTTGCCTTAGCGAATAACAGATTAAAGAGTCACACGACGTCGGACAATTGGGGGCCGTCACCATAATTCTCGCCGCTCTCTTCGGTCGAGGTTTCTCAAGACGACCCAGTTTCCACGACTTCAAGAAGTGGTAAGATACGTGCCGGATCGCGGGAGCCGGGGTCAGTCGGGGGGATAAATGCCTGAGGGATTCTTTAATCCGCTGCACCTGCTGATACTGCTTTTCGTAGCCCTTATAATTTTCGGCCTACCGCTTCTGCTCCTTTTTCTTTTGGCTCGATGGTTGGACAAACGCCTGCAATATCGACCGGGCATGAGAGTGTCGATTGTCTCCACAGTGATCGGCGGAATCACTGATGTTGTCGCGTCAAGTGTTCTAGCGTTACCTGTGGTCATTTACGTGGTGGCGAAGTATGGCCTTTTACAGTCAGATAAAGGTCCCGCCGCGATCGCCTCTTCCATTCATTCGAGCGCGTGGCTGTACGGGTTGCAATTAGGTATTGGCCTCGGCTGTTCTGTCCTAGGGGGATACGTCGCCGCTTGGATGGCCAAACACGACGAACTGCTCAACGGGCTGCTCTCGTCAATCCTCTGCACAGCCATCGGGGTCTATTCCATCATTTCAGGCAAAGACTCCCAATCAGTGGTCGTACAGATATCGCTCCTAGCAGCCGCCCCCGCATTTGCTCTCTTTGGCGGCTATCTTCGGCAGACACAGAAACGCATGGGCCATACGCCGGGCGTAGCGTGACCCCTCGCCTAGTTCCGTTGACGCAATCAGGCCATCTCAAAACCCTTCAACGGAACTGACGCTGCCCGGCGGCCCGCAGGGAAGTCCCTCGAACACTGTGCCTTTCGTTAACGAGAGTAGGGCTTTTCGAGGTAACATCGCTGCTCCATCTCTGCCCGTGCGCGGTGTCTATAGCCTAATGAACCGGATCGGGTTTCGTCGAGGGTTGCCGCTGGCGTTCACTCTCATTCATGTCGTGCTCATCTGGTTTTCGCTGGCGCACCAACCTCATGCCGCGAGCGTGGTTTTCCGTGTCTCAGGATACGACTCCGTTGCATATCAAGAGGGCAGTGTTGCCGTTCCGATGGACCAACTTAGGGAACCGCCACCGCTCAAAGCTGCTCAGAAGATCGCTCTCATCCTTGAACTTCCGGCGATGTTCGTCGCCAGCCTGATTGGCGCGGTCTTGGTTCCCGGAAGCGAAACCGCATGGCTGTATACCTCCGTCCCATTCGTGCCGCTTCTCTGGTACCCCATCGGAAGATGGCTTGAGGGTATCTTTGGTTACATCCCTCGTTTGTATCTGCCACGGATTCTGCGGGGACTGCTTGCCGTTCCTGCCCTTGGCGTGCTCCTTGTGAGCATCGGTGGACTGACACCGCTGTATCACCATCGCACGGCTGACTCGTATTGGGTGTTCAGCGGCCTCATGCTCTGGTCAGGGCTTTGCCTCACGATGATGAAGGGCACTTCCCCTCGACTCGGTGAGTGACGCAATTCAGGCTTGGCGTTGACAAACTCCGTCGCTGGAGATTCGCCAACCTCCGTCGCCGAAAATTCGCCCAACGCTCGTTAGGACCCCCGGCGAACGACTTTCTCAGATAAGAACCGGATGCGCCGATCAGCGCCCGTCCGGGTCAGTGGGGCGGCGATCAGCACATGATCGTCCCTACCGCGATTCGCCAACAACAACCCTCGGAACTCCTCACACCCTTCGCTTAGGAATATGATTGTCGAGATGGGAACGAATACGACAAGGAAAAGACGTTTGGTTCTTTCGGCGATAGCACTTGTCGTCATAGCCTCAATTGCGGTCGGTTTCTACTCTCTTCGTGATGTTCTTGCGGACCGCCTTTCATTCATTTATTTCGGCCGAGGCACGCAACTCTCAAAACAGGGCGCTGACAATCTGGAGGAAAACCTGAAGTCTGATCCAAACAGCTTTGCCGACCGGATTGAGCTGTTGGCATTTTACAGTTTCAAGATTACCGGGGATGGCTTGACGCCCGAAGAGCTGGCAAACCGTCGAGAGCACATACTGTGGGTTATAGCGCACCAACCCGCATCGACTTTTGCGGCTGACCACGCAGCAGCATTCGATTCATACGGTCGCGATCCCGAAGGGCTACAACAAGGCGAGAAGTTGTGGTTGCAGCAGCTTCAGACCAAGCCAACGGATACTCGCTTTGTGTATAACGCAGGAAGGTTTTTCGCGTGGGTTGATGACTGGAAGCAATCCGAAGAGTTGCTTGAGCGTGCTTACGCCATGAAACCCGAGAACCACGACATTGCTTCGTTTCTGGCGGGACTCTATTGGAGAGATGCAAGGCATTCTTCGACGAGCGAGCAAGTCACAAGTATGGCCGCAAAGTCTTTCAAGGTTTTCGGGCGGGCTTTAAACGATACCCATGATCCGCGTGAGCGTTTGAATGATCTGCCTGATGCAGCTCAGGCGGCATTCGAAGCAGGAGAATACGAACAAGCAGCCGCCTATTCCAAAGAAGTGTTGAGTCTTGCTGAGCAACCCGAGCATGCTGACAACAATGCGGACGCGATTCACTACGGTGACATCGTGCTCGGCAGGATTGCTCTACGACATGGAGATGTCACGGCTGCATCAGCATACTTACTGAAAGCCGCCAAGATAAAAGGCAATCCCCATCTCGACACGTTTGGCCCGAACATGATGCTGGCGAAAGAGCTGTTTGAAAAAGGTGAGCGCAAGTCAGTGTTGGAGTATTTTGATTTATGTGGCAAGTTTTGGGCGGATGACGAAAAAAAATTAGATCAATGGCGCTCTGCGGTGACCTCAGGCAGCGGTCCCAACTTCGGACCTAATCTTCAGTATTGACGATTGTTGACGCCATCCCTAGCGCGTGTCCGAATCGGATGGCCGACGAAAACAGTCCCTCACGCCCCCCTCGACGGAACTGGTGCCGCCCCGCTGCCCGCAGCGAAACTATAAAATTGTGCTTTTCGTTGCTGAGAAACGACCGTGTAGAGGGAACCAGTTTGCGGGCGGGAGTTGCGCCCGCTGAAGTTCAGCGCCTTTCCCGGCGCAGTATTACATCAACTGACCCTCACTCCCTTCAGTGGTCCCAGCCGTTCGTTCCATGGACCACCTCACGGCCCAGCCGAAGTCACCCTCAACGTTGGATGCTTTGGCCTTCTGGTGGAGTCCCTCAAGGAAGCTCTGAATGGTCCAGTCGTCTTTCGTTCGTGAGTGTCGCAGATAATTGAAAAGTCGGTGCTGCAATTCATTGAACGCCATCAAGTGCGGAACTGGCTCCGCCTGTTTTGCGAGCGGATACCCGCCACGGGCTGATACAGTCATGGCCCAGCCCAAGTCGATTAACCATTGCACTCGTTGTTCTTTACTCATGGCAACGACCGCCTCGATCACTTCCGTCATAGACATTACAAACTGCACCTCGTGCGAATTATTGGAGGGAGATTTCTGAACACTATATCGTTGAAAGGCCCAAGCACATTCGGAATCACGCTCAGAGCGTCGATGCGAAAAGCGCCCGCCTCAAAAGGTCGAGGCTGGATGTGGTACCCGCAACCGGGTGGAACGGTGGGGCGAACCAGTGTCCGGGCGGCGGTTGCATCCGCCGCTGGAGTCCAGCGCCGTTCACGGCGCACTATTACGACAACTGACCTGCTAAACTCGCCGAGTTGCCAGTGTCGGGAGGTGCATTGAGCGGGTTTTCCAGTGGAGATCGAGTACGTGTGTCGGATGACTTCTTTTGGGCAAAAGGCGAGACAGGCACCATCTCTGTGCCGCCAGATGCGGTCATGAACCTGAGTGGCCCGCGGGATGGTGGACTCACTCGGCAGGAAAAGAGTGCTCTGGCTCCGTGTAGTGCGTCTAATGCGGCACTATGGAACCGTTTGTCACTGCCCAGCAAGTCGCAGCTTTTCTCAGCATGTCTCCCCGGACCCATCCACAAAATGGCTAAAGAAGGGCGCATCCCAGCGCATCCCGTCCTTGGAACCGCCCGCAAAACATGGCGTTTCCGCTTGAGCGAAGTGGAAAGGCACTTCGCGGCGGGCTCCGAAACCCCTACAATGAAGGAAGGGCGTCCAAACCCTGCGGAAAAGAGACAGTAAATGAAACACCGCAGGCATCGCCATCAGAAGGGGTCAGTGCATTTTGACCCACGTAATCAGACCTATTCTTTCCGTTATTACGATGCGGAGGGATACCGCCAAGCCGAGCGCATCGGCACTAAAAAAGAATACCCCACGAAATCCAAAGTCGAGGACGCCGCTGTTCTGATCCGGGATAGGATTTTCGGAGTGGTGAAAGCGGAGCCGGAATCGGTAACTTTGGATCGGGTGGCGAATAGGTACGTAGCTGAACGTATGCCAACTCGTCATGCTACCAGTCGCGGGTACAAAGGAAAGCTGAAGATCGTGCGGGCCAAGTGGGGCAAGTCTCCGCTCCCACTGAATCCGGACGAAGTAGAGTTTTGGTTGAAGGAACTGAAATCGACCAAGGGAACGCTGTACTCCAAGAAAAGCAGGGAGGGGATTAAAAGCATGTTGTGCATCATTCATGATGCCGCGATGTTTTTTCGCTTCTTGCCAATCGGGAGGAATCCTATGGAATTGGTGAAGGTTCCGGTTGTGAAAGCTGCGCCGAAACCGAAACCGAGAATCAACTTGACCAAGGACGAATTTCGTCTTTTGTTGGGGCGTTTCGCCGGGATGTATCGGGTGATGGTGATGCTGGCTGCTTGTGTCGGGTTGAGGCGCAGCGAAATCTTCGGGCTCAAATGGTCGGACTTCGACTGGCTGAAAAATGAGATCTTCATCCAGCGGAGTACCGTGGAAGGCTACGAAGATGAAACCAAAACTGAATCCTCTAATGCTCTCGTGCCCTTGCACCCGGCAATTGTTGAAGCGCTGTTGGCGTGGCGTCAACAATCGCAGTTTAATACGGACACTGATTATGTGTTTGCCAGTCCGATCGTGGACGGGAAAAAACCGTTGAATGCCAATAGCGTGCAGCGGGATTATCTCCGGCCTGAATCCGTCAAGGCGGGCTTGAAGCCGCTGGGCTGGCATGCATTGCGTCACAGCTACCGGACGTGGCTGGCGGCGAATAAGACGGGTCCGGAAGTGCAACGGGATTTAATGCGGCATACCACAGTCGGAATGACGCTGGATGGCTATGGTCACGGTGTACCGGATTTGAATCGGGAAGCCAATTACGCCGTGGTGAAAGGGCTTTTGCAGTGACCCTGTTAATGGGATGTAATGGGATGTGGACGGTAGCTAAGTCCTTTAGAACTGGTGCGGAAGGGGGGATTTGAACCCCCACGCCTTTCGGCGCCACCCCCTCAAGATGGTGTGTCTGCCAGTTCCACCACTTCCGCACTTCGTAAATTATTTGTAGTCAATAGCTTAGCAAGTTCGTCCTGTGAGGGTATTTCCGATTGCACCGGATTCTGCACCGACTTTTTGCACGCGACGCGATCCTCAGGCCGCTGCAAGTCCGTCAGTCGCGCAAACAACTTGTGGACCGCAGCCTCTCGCGGATGCGCGTAGCACATCGTGGTCTTGATGTTATCGTGTCCGGCGACATACTGCAACGTAAAGGGGTCCGTGGCTCCAGTTCCTATATACGGAATGTTGCATACGCAACAAGGCACCGAAACCAGAACAAATGACCCACTGTTGCAGGGAGGAAGTTCTCTTGCTCACTCAGATTGCCTGTCTCGTGCTGAATCTGTTGCGCCGGGAACAGACCCCAGTTCTTGCTTGATCCACTCCAGGTTCTTACCGTCCTGGAAAGCAGCCTTAAACTCGCTCATGTCCTTGTAGAGCCGCACAGTGGCGCCCGCCGGGGCCACGCTTCGCAATTTGTCCATGATGGCCCTTGGAGTTGCTGTGTCGAAGACTTCGTCATCCAGACGGACTTTCTTTGCCTGGATTTTTGGCAGCACATCGACGGGATCCATCGCCGCAACTTTCTTCAGGAACTGAGGCTTCAAATATTCCTGCCGCTCCTCCTCCGGCACTAACGGGGAGCTGCGCATCCAAGTTGACCAATCGGCCCACGGGTCCAGTGCTTCCAGCACCTTAATGCGCGGATCGACTCCTGAAACCAGAATCGCGATGCTTGCACCGGACCCTTGGGTGAACATCCCCACCCGGTTCATGTCCAAATCGCCGCGGCTAGCCAGATAATTCAGCACCATTTGGACGTCGTGCGCCGACGTTGCAAGAGA
>JGI12712J15308_10000140_pt1 | contig 20519 bp, 19 predicted proteins | sample JacPin_JW_Ref_O2_FD_15308 | JGI IMG/M metagenome (IMG submission 15308) | reverse complement strand
CGCGCGGCTCGCCGAAATCGACGAACTTCTTCGCCACAGCCGCCTGTTGCTCGACCAGGCTCGCGACCGTCGTGGCGAACTCAGCGCCACCGCCGCCAAGCTGCAATCCGACGCGGAATACATGGCGCAGACTTGCCTCAACGAACTCGGCATCGAACGCGCCGTTCTGGTGGCCGACACCACGCTTGCCACGATTGCGGGTGACGAACTCGCCGCTGCTGACCAACTCTATCGAGACATGCGCACCAAGCTCGAGGCCATGGGCCCGGTCAACATGATGGCGCTCGAGGAATATAAGGAAACTGCCGAGCGGCATGGATTTCTCGAGACGCAGCGCACCGATTTGATCTCTTCGATTGAAAACACTGCGGCTACCATTCGCGAGCTCGACCAACTCTCGCGGCAGAAGTTCGAAGAGGCCTTCGCCACCATCAACCAGAACTTCCAGGCTACGTTCAAGAAACTGTTCGGCGGCGGCCAGGCCTTCATGAAGCTGACCGACGAGGAGAACAGCGCGGAGAGCGGCATCGACGTGGTCGCATCGCCTCCGGGCAAGCGCCTGCAAAGCGTGCTTCTGCTTTCCGGCGGCGAAAAAGCGCTCACGGCTCTCGCGCTGCTGGTGGGGATTTTCCAATACACGCCCAGCCCGTTCTGCATTCTCGACGAAGTCGACGCTCCGCTCGACGAAGCCAACATCGCCCGCTTCACCGAACTGGTGAAAGAAATGAGCGTGCAAACCCAGTTCGTGCTCATCACGCACAGCAAAAAAACCATGAGCATCGCCCCGGTTCTCTACGGCGTCACCATGCAGGAACCCGGCGTCTCGAAGCTGGTGTCGGTGCGCTTCGGGGGAAGCGCGTAACGTGCCGCAGTAGTGATGACGGCATGCCTCCGTGACGGCAACCCGGCGGCGACCCATGCGGCTGTCTGGGCTTCGTAGGGTCCCTCGCCGGGCCTTCGGCTCCGCTCGAGATGACATCGGTTGTCGGATGACTCCGCAGCAATCGTCTAAGAGCTAACAGCTAAAGCTGAGACCAAGTTATCCACTACCATCCTCAGCTTTTCCACAACCTGCCCTCCGCAAAACGCGCTCGGGGAGCCTGTTCTCGCTGATCTCCGTGCTGTCAATGCCTTTCTGATCATGCACAAAGGCGTGTTCTTGCGCTCCGTGATCCAGAGCATTGACAAAATATTCTGACCAGCTAGAATACGACGCGCTCCTTACCTGTAAAATTTCAATCATGCCTCCTGAACTGCTAGATCCCGTCCTGTTGCGAACTGACTTCCCAGAACTCCAACTTCACGCCAGCGGCAAGGTGCGTGACGTTTACCAAGTCGATAACGAGAGCCTGCTGTTCGTGGCCACCGATCGCATCTCTGCGTTCGATTACATTCTGGCCACGGGCATTCCCCACAAAGGCCGAGTGTTGACGCAGATTTCGCTTTTCTGGTTCGACTTTCTTTCCGGCATCGTGCCCAACCACGTGATTACCGCCGACGTCGATCATTATCCGCAGCCTGCGCGCAAATATGCCGACCAGCTGCGGGGCCGCTCCATGCTGGTGCGGCGCGCGGAAATGTTCCCGGTGGAGTGCGTGGTCCGCGGCTATGTTTCCGGCTCCGCGTGGAAGGAATACAAAGCTACCGGCCGCGTATGCGGAATCGAGTTGCCCACGGGCCTGCGAGAGTCCGACGCGTTGACCGAGCCCATCTTCACGCCGGCTACTAAGGCAGTCACCGGCCACGATGAAAACATCTCGTTCGAGCAGATGAGCGAGATCGTTGGCGCCGAAGCGGCGCGAGAGCTGCGCGACTTGTCGCTGAAAATCTATTCGAAGGCGGCGGCGTTCGCGCGTGCGCGTGGCATCATCATCGCGGATACGAAGTTTGAATTCGGGCGCACGTCCAAAGGCATCACTCTGGCCGACGAAGTCCTCACGCCGGATTCTTCCCGCTTCTGGCCGGCCGACAAATACGCAGGCGGACGGTCGCAGGAATCATTCGACAAGCAGTACGTTCGCGACTATCTGGAACAGATTCAATGGAACAAGCAGCCTCCAACGCCCGCGCTTCCGCAAGAAGTCGCGCGCGCAACCAGCGAGAAGTACATGGAGGCTTATTTCCAGCTGACGGGGCGCAAGCTGGATGTGTAGTTTGGCGGCCATCGCGCGGAGCGATTCATGAGCCCGGCCGATTGGATCATTATCGCGCTGGTGCTCCTGAATGTTGTGTTCGCTGCGGTTCAGGGATTTTTTGCGGAAGCCTTCAGCCTGGCGGGGCTGGTGGTGGGTTACATGGTTGCGGCCTGGCGGTACCAGGGATTGTCCAATTGGCTGGGAACTTTTTTGAAGAACTCGGAGATTGCGGACATCCTGGCATTTTTCTTTATTTTTTTTGCGGTCCTTGCGGCGTTCAGTCTGGCTGGAAGGATCGTGCGCTGGATGATGAAGAAAGTGGGGCTCAGCGGATTTGACCGGTTTCTCGGCGGCGTTCTCGGGCTGGCTAAAGGCGGCTTGATGGTCGCGATCGGATTGATGGCGATTACGGCGTTCGCGCCCACTTCGCAACTACTGGCGAGATCGCAGCTGGCGCCTTATTTTCTGGTTGTGGGGCGCGCCGCAATTTGGGCCGGACCGGCGCCGCTGCGAGCACGCTTTTTTCAAGGCCTGGACTTGCTGCATAACGCTCCGCAGAATTTAGGCGTGAAGCCCGCAGCGGGTTCGAAGTAGGCCTAGCTGTAGCAACAACTTCAGCAGCAAGTTTAGGAAAATAAGTTTAGTCAACAAGTTTCGAAGACGATTCTAGAAAACAATTTTAGAAAGACAAGAGAGAGACGCCACGTGAAAGATCAACTGGAAGCACTCGTTCTGCAGATGTACAAGAGCAACATTCTTTATTCCGAAGGCGTGCGCGAATTCAAGAAACGGTTCATTCTCACCGTACTCGAGGAGAATCGCGGCAACCAGTGCCGCGCCGCCCGCGAACTCGGCATGCATCGCAACACGCTCAGCCGGACCATCACGGAGTTGAAGATTGACGTGCGCCAGCTGCGCGACGGTGTCAAACGGCCTCCGCGCAGCGCTCGTCCCATGTCCATGGACAAGAACATGGAAAAGAAGATGATGCGATAGGGCTCAGAACCCTCCGACAACGCGACCATCTATTCGGGCCGACCCGTGCGAGTGTCAGACGACACGGTCATATTCAGCCCACATTCCCCCGCTGCGGCGGTAGAGTCCGTGGGGATAACTGGTTGCCCGCCCCGGCCGCTGGCGTACACCCGGCCAGTGATGGCGTTGAGCTCCGCCATCGCCTCCGCGGACGATGAGTCCCCAGAAGCAAGAACGTCCCGCGCCGGCAGTGCAACGACGAACTCTTCGCGCACGTGCTTGGCAAAGGATACGTCCCACAAGGTGTCGAGCAACAGAACGCTGGCCGCAAAGTTACCTTCCATAAACAGGGCAAATACTGGGCCGTAGGGCTGCATCCGATGGTGCTGTTCGGCCAGTTCTCGGACGACGCGCTGCATCGAAAGCCCGACTACCTACATCAAGCTCAGCCCGCCGAACCGCCGTATGCGGAGCCGCATGTACGGTGGTGTAGGAGCCTCTCCTGATCGGGATAGGGGGATCGTCCTCCCTTCGTAGACATCCCTTGGAGCTTCACTCCGCCTGGAATCCGGAAGGCCAAGCTATTGGCTTTTGTGAAGAGGACTTGCACCTCCAACCTGTCAAGCATTGCTCGGCGCACAAAACTAAGGGCGGCCCTGGCGGGCCGCCCGTTTGCCTGGAATCTGCAGCAGCGTTACTGCGCCGCTGGTTTGGGATGGGGATGGACCGGAGCCTTCGGCGCCGTCTTTGGCTTCGCCAGCAGGCCCTTTTCCATGGTCATCATGAACGGGTTCGGCGTGTAGGCGGAAGGCTCTCCCTGAAAGTCGATGCTGGCTCCCTCTTTCGGAATCAGCGCAGCCGGGAGCTTGCTCTCGAAGGTCAAGGTGATGTCCGCCTTCTTGGCATCGATGTCGTCAAGGCTGCCGGCAATATCAAATTCGGTTGCCGTCGCCTTGATGACCGTGCCGTTCAGCTGAACCGCCTTGCCCTTGATCGCATTCCAAACCAAGTCCTGGTCGGCCTGGGTGCCGTTGCCAAGAATAAATTCCCATTGCGCGAAATCCATCTTGTCCGGCGCCGTGGCAATCACCATGGCGTGGGCCTGATCGGCCGGTGTGGGCGGGAGCGGGATAGGAACTTGCGGCCCGTTGGCCTTGGCCGCGGCCAGGATGGCAGGCCAACCGTCATCTCCCTGGTGGAACTTCACGTACTGTGCCCGGGCGTACTTCTCGATCTGGGCCTGAGCCTGAGCCGGAGCGATCGCCGCCGAGCGAGCAGCGAACCAGATGCCATTCTGGTAGTCGGGGGGAGTCTGTCCCATATAGGCAAGAGTCAGCGGGTAGACGACAGCGAAATCCTGCGGAGTGCCGTCAACCGCGGCTCGCAGATGGGTAATGGCGCAGGCGTAATCCTTGTCCTGCAGACATGAGATTCCAATGGCCGAGTGGAAAACTACGTTCATCTGGTCGGTCATCTTCTTGAAATCGTCGGCGGAGGTGCCATCGGGTTTGGCGAACTTGGGCAGATTGTCGAGCCCCTGCTGGCCGTATTTCTTGGCATCGATCAACAACTGCTTCGCGTTGGGATCGCCGTTTTGCGCCGTGATCCGGTCAAAATAAGCCAGAAGGAACAGGGCACGCTCGTTGTTGGGGTCGGCTGCCAACAGGCGCGTCGCCGCGTCCATCGTCTTCTTGAGGTTGTTGGCTCCCTGGTACGCTCCCATCAGAACCTCAAGCGCCTGGTTCTTCATGATGCTGTTGGGGTACTGGGTAAGAAACGCTTCCAGGGCGCTAATTTTCGCGTTGGGATCGGTCTGCCCGACCGCGGCTACATAGGCGTTGTACTCCGCCGGATCTTTAATCACCGGCGCCGAGGACTGCGGCGCGGCCGGTTGTCCTTGTGCTGGCTGCGCGGCCGGTTGGCTTTGTGCTGGCTGCGCAGCATCCTGAGCTCCTGCTAGTACCGCAACCCCAAGCACAACCGTGACCAGAATCTTTTTCATCAGTATGGCTCCTTGAACTTTCCGGGAAATGGCGATTTGGAAAAAATTTATCCTGCTGCTTCTTCTACCGCAACACTTAGACACCGCACTCCACTTGGACCATTCGTGCGCTGATCCTGCTTTGGAATGCCGCGCTTCCTGGCAGGGGTACCGGGGAATTGCAGCCCCGTTGAGAGGCAAAGGCTGCTCGACCCTTTATTCCCGGTTGGCCGGATTATAAGTACCTCTTTCGCCGAAGGCAAGCCACTTCCCATCATTCGGTTCTCTATCACCGTTCTTTATCGGCAAGATGCGTTTCTCAGATGCGCTTGTCGAACATGATTGTTAAGATGCGGAAATCAGCCCCGGTGGATGGTCGGTCATTCCAGGCCCGGGCACACCCGCAACTTGACACTGTAGACACGAGGAGCTCCGCACATGGATGTGACCCAAGTTCCAGTGGTAAATCCCGCCAAACCGCTGGCCGGCCAGGTGGCAATCGTAACCGGAGGCGGACGCGGCATTGGAGCGGCCATCGCCAAGAAGCTGGCCAGCCTGGGTGCGGCTGCGGTACTGTGCGGCCGCACCGCGTCTGACTTGCAGTTCACTGCGGACGAAATCGTGAAAGCCGGTGGCCGCGTGGAGGTGGTTCCCTGCGACGTAACGGACCTGCGCTCGTTCGAATACGCCGCCGCGCGCATCGACAGCAGTTTTGGCCGGGCAGACATTCTGGTGAACAACGCCGGAGTGGGCAGCTTCAACGAGCCGTTGCACCTGCTGCCTCCCGCGGAGTGGGAGCGCATTCTCAACACCAACTTGCGCGCTGTTTACTACGCCATCCAGACGTTCGCTCCCATCATGATTCGCGCATACTCCGGCCACATCATCAACATATCGTCGCTCGCCGGCAAAAATGCTCTGCCGAATGGCGCCGCCTACGCCGCTTCGAAGTGGGCATTGAACGGCCTTACCTACTCGGTGGCGGAGGAATTGCGCCCGCACAACATCCGCGTATCGGTGATTTGTCCCGGCTCAACTGATACGGGATTGAGCCCGCACGCCGGCAAAGATCCCCGCAAAATGCTCCAGCCGGACGACATCGCTCACGCGGTGGCGATGCTAGCGACGCAAGCTCCGAATTCGTTTATCAGTGAAATTCTGTTGCGACCCACGCAGAAACCGTGAGGGTGGAGCCGCCCAACGTCCCGACGCCTACTTCTTGAACAAATTATCGAATGCCTGCCGGGCGCTGCTGGGACGGAGGCTGGCTGGCGTTGAGGTTTCTTTCTCCCGCGTCACGCGGATTTCATAGGACGCGCAATCATTGCGCTCGTCTTTCTTGGCGATTCGCATCGTCACCGGCTGCATGCACTCGAAGTGGCTTCCGGGATCGAAATACATGCACTGTTTGCAGGAGTGCAACTCGAAGCCGCACTTGGGACAGCGGCCCTCCGGCGGCATTCCCGGCAGTATCGTGCCGCACTGCGTGCAGCGCGAAACGGCGCGCGTGCCCGGCAGATTCACGGGTCTGGGCCCGAAGGTATTGTCTTTCTTGGGATGCGGCGTGCCCGACCGTTCCCCGGATGAGCGCTCTCCCGACGAGCGTTCTCCGGATGACCCTTTGCGCGAGTCGTCGCGGTCCCGGTCCTGATAACCATGCTGACGGTATTTAGCCAAAGAAAACCTCCGGGCGCGTGATGTGTCTCTCGCAGAGGCGCCCTGCAAACAACTTTGGTTCAGGATGAAACCGAACCGACCGGCCCGGATTCTCTCCACTCGGGGGATGGCGTCCTATATTTAACCACGAAGGGCAACATGGCGCACCAAGGAACCCTTGAGTTTTCGGACGTGTATCGGAGCCGGCTCTGAGCGCGGTCGAAAGATGCCCGCTATGGTGAATGAACTTTGCCGTCATACAATGGAATCCAGAAAACTGATCTCCCAGATCGATCTGCGAAATTATGATCCACGAAATCATCCAGGTGGGCCCGCTGCAATGCAACTGCTCGATCATTGGCGATGACGCTACGCGCGAAGCCATGGTGATCGATCCCGGCGACGATATTAAGAACGTGCTGGCCATCATCCGCAAGCACAATCTGCAAGTCAAGCAGATCGTGATCACCCACGCCCACATCGACCACGTGGGCGGAGCCATGAAGCTGCGCGCGGCCACGGGAGCGCCTATTCTGCTGAACCAGAATGACTACGCTCTGCTCAAGATGCTCGACGCTCAAGCGGAGTGGATCGGCGTTCCCCCGCCGGGCGCGGTCGAGATCGATCGCAGCGTGCAGAGCGGAGAAACCGTGAGCGCCGGTTCGCTCAGCGCCCGCGTTCTGCACACGCCCGGGCACACCGAAGGCAGCATCTGCCTCTATTTTGCCGCGGACAAGAAACTGATCGCCGGCGACACTCTCTTCGCCGGATCCATCGGACGCACCGACCTGCCCGGCGGCTCCATGAAGAAAATCATGCGCTCGCTGCACGACACCGTGCTCGCGCTCCCGGATGAAACCGTGGTCGTCCCCGGCCACGGCAGGCTGACGACCATTGGCGAGGAACGCGAGCGCAATCCGTTTCTGATCAAGAGTTAGTTTCTGCCTGCCTTGCGCTGGTCTGCGGCGAAACTCCCAATAAATTCGACGACCGCGAGAAATCCCTTTGCGTTCCGCAACGTCGCATGTATCTTCTCAACGAAGAAAACGGAGAAAACGGGCATGTGTTTTTCGGCAACAGCAAACTTTGTCGGCAGCGGAGCTCTGGGCGCCATCGGCGTCGTCACCCTGACCAGAGTGAAACACCGGCGCGAACTGCTGTTCGCGTCGCTGCCCGCGCTATTCGCCATTCATCAGTTCATTGAGGGATTCGTCTGGCTGGGCCTCGATGGAATTCTCTCGCCAGCGGTGGCGCACGACATGGGCGCGGCGTTCATGCTGTATGCACAGGGACTCCTCCCATTCCTGCTGCCGCTGAGCGTGCTGTTGTTCGAGTCTGATCGGACGAGCCGCACCCGCATGCTGCCGTTCCTGGTGCTTGGCGGAGCCACCACGCTCTATATCTTGTGGGCATTGACGGCATTTCCGACGCAGGTCTACATCCGGGAAAACAGCATCGTCTACGTCAATCAGGCGACCAACAATACAGCGGTCGCGGTGCTCTATGTGATTGTGACCTGCGGTTCGCTGTTTTTCTCAAAGGTCAAAGCGATGGTGATGTTCGGCGCGGCAAACCTGATCATTCTTCTGGCTGTCACGGCGGTCAAGCGCTACGCCTTTACCTCGCTTTGGTGTGCGTACGCGGCGATCGCAAGTGTGATCATCCTCGCCTACTTCTGGAAAAGCCACGCAGACCGGCCGTTCCGCTACGCGTAGCGACGGCCAATCGGACCCTCCGCAGCCAGGAAGCTTGCCTGTGCAACCGCTCACGTTAACCCCCACGGAAGATTACCCAGCCGTATTACTGACGTGACCTTCCCGCATTGATTACATCCCGCTTAGGATCAATACTGCCGGATCAATACCGACGCCTCAACCCCATGAAGAATCGGATTGCAGTTGTTTTGCTCGTTGTCGCGGCCCTGCTGATGTTCTGTGCCAACCACGCTCCTGCCCAGGAAGCCTCCGAAAGCACACGCAAAGTTGCGACCAAAGTGGTTCCGGAGTTTCCCGTCCTCGCTCGTTCCTTGCACCTCCAGGGCAACGTGAGAGCAAACGTGTTAGTCGCTGCCAACGGCAAGGTCAAATCGGTCGAAGTGAAGGGCGGACATCCTTTGCTCGGGCAGGCTGCCCAGAACGCTTTAAGTCAGTGGACCTGGGAGCCGGCTGCTCACGAGACCCACGAGACCGTTGAATTGAGATTCAATCCCTAGGGGATGGGATTCGGAAATCCGGTCATCTGCGAACTGGCGTCGACTTCCAGTCAATTGCGTGAAATGACGATACAACCGTTACACGCTGGCCCGGGCATGAGTCAAAACTGCGAGACAACTGGCAGGACCCGTGAGTATTACTTGGGCGCTCGGGCCATGTCTCGGATCTGGTTCAAATATCCAACATAGACCGGAATCGGAATGTCGGGCGAGTCGCCGTCATTCAGGAAGTGCTCCAATCGGATCTCCATCGGAATCGACGAGATCACCTCGCGAAAACGCGCCATCTGCAGATATTTCACACGCCAGATTTCTAACATCAAAGAACGGAATTCATCGCTGATGAAGCCCATTCTGTTCTCTCCGAGGTAGATCGCGTCAAAATGGTGCTCGGCCAGGGTCTTGCGTATGGCATCGTTGGCCGACGAGAAGGCATACAGAAGGTAAAGCGTGTCCGCGAGATCTCCCCACAAAGTCTTTTCCTCAAACGCACTGAAACGGAATGGCATGTCCCCACGCTGTTGCGCAGTTCGTGCCTTTTCGTCAGGACGCAAGCCGTGCCCCTCCAAGTCTTTGCGAAACTGTCGGAGACGCGCAGGCTTAAGCTTGGCGCGCAGGAACTCGACCACGTACGCATTGGGCAAGTAAATCTTGGGGTCGTCATCCAACCGCGCCAACCATGGTCCCCAATCCTGCTTCTCGAGCAGTGAGACCAAAGCCGTAACCTCCCCCACCGTGGTGTCTGGGTGATACTTTACCGCCTGCCAGAAGTGTTCGGTCGAGTCATACGTCGCTCCGTAAAGGTGTATGCCTTCGTCAATCGGATACCAGTTAGAGAGCACGCGGGCCGCGATCGATGGTGAAGCACTCCAGCAATTCAATGAGTGCTTCCACTTTTCCTGTACCGCAAGGAACGCCTCGGCATATCCAGAGGGAACCGGTTCTTTAACAACGGCCAACGCTGTTAGCAGTTCTTCGCGCGTGTGTGTCACCAGCGTTTCCAGCGGGCCCTCATCCACCATGGAGACGATGCGGCTTTCAACTCCCCGGCGCAGCAGATCTCGCATGGCCGCCTGGCGCTGTTCTTCATTGATTCCTGCGCTGGATTTCCAGCGCTGATTTTGAGACTCGATATAGAAGAACATTTCGTTGAGCGATTTGAACTCGAGGAAGCCGTGAAGAGCGAATGTGATCGGATGACCATCCTTCGACAACAGCACTGTCGAAGGGGTGACCAGAGCTTGCAGCGACGGCTTCTCTGCGCGCGCCGGTACCACCATCGCCATAGCGATCAGGACAATGCGAAATGCAGGCCGACTGAGCAACGCGGTCATTGCACCCATCCTAAAATGTGACTACTGGACTCTACGCCCCTGAACCACCGGATTCGTGAAAATATCTTCCTTCGGACCTTCTGCCGCGTTGCTTCGGGTTCTTGTCGCGCCCAGCTTCATGCGCGAGAACCGGCTGACCTCGGAGACACCTGCTGCCAAACCAGGCAGCAGGGCGGGGCGCGAAGGCAATAGCCACACGGCCCGCATGTACGTCCCGAGGAATCACACGACGGAATAGTACCGAGAGTCATTCGAACAAAGACAGAAAACCGTTGGCGGACAGTGAGGAGGGAAGGCCGTCGATCAAGGAGAACGCAGGTCAACCTCACACGTACCCGACTCAGAGCGGGAAGGGCGTGCCCGAGGGGCTGTCGGCGGCGATCTCCGCTGGGGCTTCCCGGGTTGCCTCTGGTCTCCTATGCGTACATGCCGTCGCCATTACCCCGGCAGGTTCAGGGGAGCGTGTTCGCTCGTCTGTCTCCATTGCCAGCGGCTCCCCCTGGTAAAGCAGGGTCGGCTCCTGCATTTATTTTTCCGGGGCCTGCTCAGCGTTCCCTCACGTTACGGCTTGCACGCTTGCGGAGTCGCCAAACGACCCTTTATACCGAGAGCTCCGACCAGCTTTGTTGCCTCCGCTGCCGCCTCGATTGCTGCCGGGTGGAGCGAACCAGTTCCCGGGCGGGAGTTTCTCCCGCCGAAGGCCAGCGCTTTTCACAGCGCACTTTATGATCGATTGACGGCGAATGCTGAAGCGGATGGCTTATTGGATAGTTGTTGGCTTCTAGCTTTCGCCCACTCACTGTGAACTCAGGACCTACCGGCGTGATCGCCATATTCCCAGTCGTAGGGCACGCCGGTTTCGCCGAGGATGAACGTGACCAGGTTGGCGAAGGCCGCTTCGCAGCGAACATCATTCGACAGGATGACGACGCAACGCTGACTGGCCTCGATGCAGACCATAGTGTTAGCAGTCTGGCCATCGTGACCACCTTTGAAAAAACCATGCCCCTGCGGGCCATCGAAATCGACGACACCGAGACCCGCGAACAAATCCTTGCGTTGCTCACTCACTGGCAGGTCGGAGAGGAAGAGGGGAAACTGATGAGCCACAGTGATGTGCAGGCGGGGTTTCGTCATCTCGTCGCGTGAGGCCGCACTCAGGCCATCGCCACGCACCAGAGCGGCGGTAAACTTCGACAGGTCAGAAATCGTCGTGTTCATTGAGCCGGCCACGCGCACCTTGCTGCGCTTCTCATGTGCCTGCGGCTGGCCCTGATCGTTCCAGCCATCGGCGACATTGGTGTCTAGTCCGTTATGCCATACCAGGCTGGTGCGGGTCATCCCCAAGCGATCGAAATTGACCTTGGTCAGATCGCCTACATCCAGCCCCAACCCCTGCGCCTGGCGGCCGTGTTCAATGACGAATTGCAGCAGGATGAAGCCTTCGCCCGAATAGCTGAAGCGCGTGCCGGGCTCGAAGTGGATGTGCAGCTTGTGGTCGGGTTCGATGAACCAGAAGTTGCTGAAACCGGTCGAATGGGTCAGGCACATACGCGGCGTGATCTTTTCCCAACGTGGATCGTCGGCTAGATCCATATATGGCCCGTACTTGTCTGGGAAAACCGGATCGGGGCCATAACTCGGCAGCGGCTTATCGAGATCGTCCTTGATGGGCGTGTCGAGTTTGAGCTTGCCCTGATCGACCAGTTGCAACACCGTATAGGCAAACACCGTCTTGGTGAGCGAAGCACCGTACATGATGGTGTCCGTGGTCAGTGGATCTCCGTTGGCGTTACGGATGCCGTAGGCGTGTACATAACTGACTTTGCCGTGATCGATGACCGCAACCGCTGCGCCCTTGGTGCCAGTCTGGGTCATGATCTTGTTCACTTCGCCGTCGATCGCCGCGCCGTTGGGCATCGTTTGTGAGACCGCGACGGGAAGGGAGCAGGCAGCAAAAAGCACAGTCCATAATTGAATTGTTTTCCGTGTTGCCATCGGTGAACTGTCCTTTTAGAACTCCGACTTTATGGTCTGTCAGCAGCGGATCCCACGAAGCTGTTTAACGTCTAGCAGCTTTCCGAAACCGAGCGGGAAGATCAGTACTGAGCCGATCACAGCAAACATTGGACATCGACTCTAAGGTACTCAATTGGGAAATGGACTTCTGAGCCATACGGCTCACGTGCCGTTGTGAGGCGTTGCGATCACGTCGCTGCATACGCGGAGAAGAGGCACGCCAGAAGTCTCAGACTAAGAGAGAGGACGAACACACGATTTCATTCCGTGTGGTCCATTCTAAGAATTCAGAAGCTCCAGCATTCTGCCGACACCCTCACAAAACTCGGCCGCCCGCGTAATCAAACTTAGCACCAGATATCCGTCGCTGGGGAAATCGTAGAAATGTCCGGGATGCACGAGCACCGATTTCCTTTGCAATAACTCGACGGCCAGGTCTTCGTCTGATTTCGTGACCGGAACGCGCAGAATGGCGTACCATCCGCCGTCGACTGCGAGCCGCTCGCACGCCTTCTGCTGCGCCAACTGTCGATCCAGTTCGGCCAGGTTTCCGCGGACGCGATCGAGTAGCTGCTTCTGCAAGCTCTGCCGCTGATCGAGAAGCACGGGAGTGGCCCACTGCAGCGGGGCATTCATCGAGAGATATGTATCCGCTATTACTTCCAGCCGGGCCAGCGCGGGCGCTGTCGCGGCGGGCGGTCCGCTCACCGCGATCCACGCCACTTTCATCTGCGGCAGGGCGGAAACTTTCGAGAGGCCGCTCAGGGTGAAGGTCAGCACATCTCGATTCGCGGTGAAACTCGGATGACACGCAATGGCGCTGGTCGAAGAGGGTGAGGCTGTCGAGCTCCGCTCGACCGAACAGCCAGGGGCTGTTGTCCCTACCTCAAGCTGATAATCCAAGAACACTTCATCCACGATCAGCGCCAGACCACGCTCTCGGCAAAACCCATTCAGCAAAGTTAACTCGTGCGCCTGCACGTACGAGCCGGTTGGATTATTCGGATGCACTACTACTACACCACGGGTCCGCGGGGTCACGGCTTTTTCGAGCGAGGGGAAATCCATCTGCCAGCCATGGTCGTAGATCAGTGGATACGGCACCAGCTTCACGTCTTCCAGGTCGGCGAGAAATTCGAATAGCGGATAACTCGGTTTGGGAACAAGCAACTCGTCGCCCGGATTGCACAGCAAACGGAAGATGTAGGAATAGCCTTCGCTGGTGCTGGTGGTCAGGACAAGCTGCTCGGGGTCGAAACTGTGAACTCCGTGGCCGGCGCCGGAGCCCTCGCCTCCATAGTAAGCCGCTACCGCCTCGCGGGCCTGCCGCAGACCCTTGGGCTGGGGATCGTAATCGATTGCCCGCGGAGAGCTGAGAGACGCCAGAGTGGCGGCCTCGTCATAAAGCAGGCCGGCGCGCGTGGGATTCGAAACGGTCAGATCGAGAATGTTCGCGCCTTCGGACCGTGCCGCCTCCAGCGCATCAGTGAGGCGGTTGCGCGTGAGCTTCCAGTTCGTACGATCGGAAAACATTTCAGCGCGGGAATAGGTTCACTTGGAGAGCGGCGTCGGTCTGAGGATTGGTCTGAGCTGGCCGGTTCGTGAATTTGTTCGCGAACCTGTTCATGAACTTGTCCATCAAACCCGGGGTCGAGGGCCCGCGGCTGATGTTGTCCTGCACGCCGCGCCATTCGAGGCCGGGCCAGTCGCGAATGGCAATGGCCGGACAGAGCAGGTGTTTTCCGTCCTGACGCAGCAGCTGCCGCAGCGTTTGCACCCCATAGAAAAGTCCTTGCCCGGAGTTCGCCGCCACCACCAAGTGAGACTTGTCGGCAAATAGCAGGTAGCCCTGCTCGCCGATGGAAGCATCCGACTTTAATCCCTTCGCCGCCAGAAACTTACGCACGCGCGCGTCCTGCAGCCGCGCCAGCACAATGGAACTACGCTCCGTCCTGGAGGTGGCCTTGACGCCAACGATATCGAGCTTCAGCCCGGACTCGTCCGCGATTTCTTCGGCCAGGGTTTCGGCGGCGATGCGGTCTTCGGACTGATGACCGAACTCCACCAGAATACGGGTCATGGGACCGACCCGAAAGCCGCCATCACGCAGTCGCACTTCCTTCGGCTCCGGCATCAGCTTGAGCGGGCTGCCATCGTCGGAAGACTCGATCCCCCACGCTGGCAGCGAGAACAGCAGCGCGCAACATATTCCGTAACATAGTGCACTACACAAACCGAAAATCGTTCGTGATTTCATTCGATTCCTTGGGGAAAGTTCCCCCGGAAGCATTGTACCCCCGCAATACCGGGATAGCTCTACAAACGTTTCAGGTTCGCCAATGATGTTTGCCAATTATGTTCGCTCAAAACGCTCGCCAATGATGGATGCCAAGGTGGAGGTTGCAAAAAACTGCAGAGATTGTGCAATTTTGCACAGATTCGGGAGGTGCATTCCAGGAAAATTAATGTAGACTCCCGAACTGGCAATCGCAACTAACGATGTTCGAATGTCTCGACTAGGTCAATTCTGTTTGAAAGAGCAAAGTTAGGGGCACTATGCCAATCGCCGCCTTCTTGTTTTCTTTGACTTGGGTAATTTTGGGCGTGTTTTTGCTCCTGCTGGTCCGGGTCGGCGCCAAGCCGGTTCCCACCCCTGAACCCTCGTCTGCCTCTACGGAACTCCGCACATTGTCCGTTTTCCGTGTTCGTTGTGTCTTGGGACAGGGGGCCTCTGAGGAGCAAATGGAGAAGCGAACGCGCCCTCACGCGAAGTATCATTTGGAGCCTCTCAGCTTGAAGACCATGGCTTTGGATACCGCCGATGAGTTGCAGTCTTTCGCCTCCCAGGCTTTCGAGCCCCAGGCTTTCGGCCTCCTGTCTTCCGGATCCCAATCTTTCCGCTTTACCAGATTCCTCTAACCCAATCCTCTGCCCGCAGTTGAGCAGTATTGAACAGACCCCAAAACGCCGGAAGTAGACAGTGAACTGAGCGGGGATTCTACGGATATGAGTTTCCCGCTAAGGAGAACCGACGTGCACCGTGGAAACCGATTTCTCAGCTCACTTTTTCTAACTGCCGCCCTTGCCGTACCGCTGGTAATGGCCGCCAGCCCCCAGGACAACCACCAGGAAAAACGGGACGATCACAACAAGCGCTACTACGACAAAAGCCACAAGGACTATCACACCTGGGATGGCAATGAAGACCGAGCGTACGTGCGATACCAGAACGAGCACCACGAGACGCATGCCTTCGTTGAGTTGAACAGCCAGCAGCAGACCGTCTACTGGAACTGGCGCCACAGCCATCCGGACGGCAGGTAAGATCGGGCTTCAGCTTTCGGGTTTCGGCGCTCAGTTTCCGCGCTCAGTCTTCGGCGAGGAGGATTGGCCGAGGCTCGACAGCCGAAGCCTGCGCCAATTCCCATTTCAGCATCCTCTCCGAAGCTCCAAAAGCCGTGCCTAGCGGCTTTGTAGTCTTAATCCTTCTGGTTCCAAAAGGGCTCCGCACCGCTGCCAAATTCCGTTGAACGCGAGGCAGGAGCAGTGTAGGATGCAGACCCCGGGGTCAGATCGGAATTCCCTGCAACCTGCGGGTCGCAATCTCAAATCGCGTCTCAATCTCAAAACCGAAATTCTGGTCAAATCTCTGATCAAATCTTGTCTGATCAAATCTAAGGAGCGAATCGTGATTCGAAGACTAGGCGCATCTTTTCTCGCTATGGTCGCAATGCTATTGGGTGTGAATGTTGTTGGTCAGGCGGAACCACAGCCCCTGTGGACGCGCCATGTGCGTGAAGCGACTCTCAACGGCCAGGCGCCCTCGGTTGGACGGCTTCCCGCCACTCAGTCCATGCGCCTTGTGCTTGTCTTGCCGCTCCGCAACCAGGATGCGTTGGATAGCTTTCTGAAGGAACTCTACGATCCTTCCAGCCCGTCCTACCGCCAGTTCCTGACGGTGGATGAGTTCACCGCAAAGTTTGGTCCCACGCAGGAAGACTATAACGCGGTGATTAATTTCGCCGAGGCCCACGGCCTCAAGGTGGTCGGCACCTCGAGCAATCGCGTGAACCTCGACGTGAAGGGATCGGTGGCCAGCATCGAGGAAGCATTCCGCCTGTCCATGGGAATTTACCAGCACCCCACCGAAGATCGCACCTTCTACGGTCCGGATCGTGAGCCTACTCCAGACCTGGCGGTCCGGCTGTGGCACATTTCCGGCCTGGACAATTATTCGATCCCGCGTCCCGCGGTAATGCACCGAGATATGTCGGTGGGGCCCAAAGCCACTACTGGCTCCGGTCCCTCGAAGTCTTTTCTAGGCAGCGACATGAGGGCGGCCTATTACGGCGGCACTCTCACTGGCAGCGGCCAGACGCTCGGGCTGCTCGAATATGTCGGAACCGATTTGGCCGATCTCACCACCTATTTCAAGAACGCCGGTCAAACGAATAACGTCCCCGTCACTCTGAAGTCCACGGACGGAACCCCCACCAGTTGCCTGGCCAAGAATGGCTGTGACGACACGGAACAGACCTTGGACATGACTCAGGCCATCAGCATGGCTCCGGGGATGTCGAGCCTGGTGATGTATGTGGGATCGAGCGATTCCGCGATTTTTAATTCGATGGCTACGGCGAGTCCGCTGAACGCGCAATTGAGTTCTTCGTGGACCTGGAGCCCGGCAGACCCCAGCACGGACAATCCGTACTTCACGGAGTTCGCGGCGCAGGGTCAGAATTTGTTCCAAGCGGCCGGCGATAGTGGCAGATGGACCCCCACTGGTTCGGGCGCCGAGATTTTCCCGGCGGATGATGTGTATGTCACGTCGGTAGGCGGCACGGACTTAGACACGAGCAGTGCCGGTGGTCCGTGGAGTTCTGAAACCGCCTGGGCCGACGGGGGCGGCGGCATTTCGCCGGACAAGTATACGATTCCTTCTTGGCAGACGAGCGCGGCCGGCGGCTGCTCCAGTTGTTCCAAGACTTTTCGCAATGGTCCGGACGTTTCGGCAAATGCGAATTTCACGTTCTACGTTTGCGCCGATCAGACAACCTGCACGGCCAATGAATATGGCGGGACCAGTTTCGCCGCGCCCATGTGGGCCGGCTACCTGGCTCTGGTCAACGAACAGGCGCTGTTGAACGGCAACCCCGCGGTCGGTTTTATCAATCCGGCTCTCTATTCGATCGGTGCCGGCTCCAGCTATGACGCCGATTTCCACGACATCACCAGCGGCAGCAACGGCTTCTCAGCAACCACAGGCTACGATTTGGCGACAGGCTGGGGCAGTCCCAACGGCTCCGGTTTGATCACCGCTCTCTCTGGAACAACGTCGTCTCCAAGCTTCACCATTTCTGCCTCGCCCGCTTCGGTCTCAGTGGTGCAAGGCAGCAGTGGGAAGTCGACGATCACGGCCGTGATCTCCGGCGGCTTTGACTCGGCGATTGCATTGTCCGCAACGGGCCAGCCGGCGGGCGTGACCGTGACCTTCAGTCCCGCGTCGATCGCCGCGCCAGGTTCTGGCACCTCAATTGTGACCTTGGCCGTGGCCTCTACAACCGCGACCGGCACCTATGCCATCACTGTCTCTGGCGTGGGCGGAGGCGTCACGCAGACCACCACAATCAGTCTGACGGTAACTTCATCGGTGGTGAACGCTGATTTCACCATCAGCGCATCGCCTGCATCGATCAGCGTAGCCCAGGGCGCGAGCGCTACGTTCACGATCACCACGGCGGCGCTGGGCAGCTTCGACTCAGCGATCAAGTTGTCTTCTACCGGACAGGGCAGCGCTCAAAAAGTGACGTTCAGTCCGAACCCGATCGCGGCGCCCGGTTCCGGGACCTCGACGATGACGATCACAGTGTCCTCCGTCGCGAAAACCGGAGTCCACACCCTCACCATCAAGGGCACGGGCGGAGGCAAGACGCACACTACCACCGCGACTCTTACCATCGTCAGATAGTGAAACGGGGACCTCGATTGGGGTAAGTTGAAAAGATAAGTTAAGGAGACAGGCCTGGGTCAAATGATCCGGGCCTTTCTTTGTGGCGCGGGCATGTTCAACCGCCAGAGAATCACGGAATCCTGTTATTACTTTCCAAACGCTTCTTTATTCACGACGTAGGGCATCTTCGTGATGTCTCCTCCGTAGTTGCGTTCGAGCACGTCAATCAATCCTTGGACGCAGCGTCCGGCCATGCCTTTGTCGGGGTCGGTGGAAAGCCGCGTGATGCGCGCGGCGCTGGCGAAGTGCGGCATCAGGCGGCAGCGGTCGGCAATCGCGGGATCGCGCAGCGGAGAATCCGCGGGCAGCGGTTCTTTTTCGTAGACGTCGAGCGCCGCGCCGGCAATCCAATTCTCGCGCAACGCCCGCGCCAGCGCGACTTCCTCCACCACGGGACCACGCGACGTGTTCACGAGATAGGCAGTTGTCCTCATCATGCGGAGGGTCTTTTGGTTGAACAAGTGATACGTTGGCGTGGAACTCTCGCCGGCGCGTAGCAGGGGCACGTGCACGCTGACAAAATCGGCATCGCGCACCGCTTCTTCAAACGGTACATACTTGATCCAATTCTTTTCTTTTGCGATGCCGCGGGCCTGGCGCAGATCCATCACTTCTTGAGTCGCCCTGGCGTAGTCGTGGTTCTCGTACGCCGGGTCGTAGCACAGCATGTTCATATCGAATCCGGCGCACTTCTTGATCATGGCCAGCCCAATGCGCCCGGTGCCGATGATCGCGATTGTCTTGCCCGTAACTTCGTCGCCCAGAAACGGCAGGTAAGGATGCCAGTAGCCCCAGCGATTCTCGCGTGTCAGGTGCTCGGCTGGCCACATTTTGCGGGCCAGCACTCCCAGCATGAAGAAGGCAAACTCAGCCGTCGCCTCGGTGAGCACGTCGGCGGTGTTGGTGAACGGAACCTTGTAGCGATTGGCATCGGCGCGATTGATGTTATCGAAGCCAACGGCAAACTGCGCGACAACTTTCAGCGCTCCCTTGCCGGCTTCGAACACTTCTGCGTCAATCGGATCGCGCAGTGTGGTGATCAGCCCATCAATGCCTGAGTTCACTTTTTCGATGATCAGACTCTTGGGCGGCGCCTCCGGTTGCGGGTAAACCTCGACCTCGTATCCCCGTTTGCGCAGCAGGTTGATAGCTTCGCCAATATCGCAGGTGGCAAAAACATGAAATTTCTTGTCCATGATCTTCTTTCGTGGTTACGTTTCGCAAGTAATGCAGGTTGGATCGTGTGGCGCGGGCACTCTCACCCGCGAAATCTAACCATAAGCAGCCCCTTGACCTCAAGTTAGAACCTGCCCTGTACCAACAGCAAGACCATTCCACCAACGCCGCTCCTGCCGTCGGCATCGCGGGCAGGAGTGCCCGCGCCACACCACCCAAATCTCACACACGTTACCGACGTACGCTAGTAGAAACAGTGCGACCCGTCTATCATCCCTCAATCTCTTCGTCCAGGGCAAAGCACATGGCATATTCACAATTTTGCAGGCAACGGGGCCGTTATTTCATCCAGTGGGCGGCTGTGGCCGCCGTGATTTTTTTTCTTACCTCGTTCAGTACTGCTCAAGCTGCGCCGGCGGAGCACGGGGAATTGCCTTTGCCTCAGGACCTCACGAAGTATCCCGGATTGCTGCCCGAGTTCGGTCAGTTGCTGGAAAAGTTGCAGCACGAGGTGCAATCTCCGCCTGCGCGCGGCCAGAGCCGTCTGTTGCCGTTGCTGCCAGAATCAACAGTTTTTTATGCCGCGCTTCCTAACTACGGCGAAGCTTCCCATCAGGCTCTGGCGATTTTCGAGCGGGAGGTGCAACAGAATCCCGTGCTGCACGCTTGGTGGCAGCAGGGCGACTTGGCGGCAAACGGTCCCAAGGCGGAAGATGCGCTCGAGAAGGTTTACCAGTTCTCGCAATATTTGGGCGACGAAATTGTCGTGTCGGGTGCGGCCGAGGGCGGCAAGCCTCCGAGCCTGGTGATCATTTCGGAATTGCGGAAGCCGGGCCTGAAAGATTTTATTCAACAGATGGCGAAGGAGTTTGGCGGCAACTCGGAACCGGCGGTGCGCGTACTGGAGGTGCAAGAGCTGGCGACTGCCAGGGACACACGACCGGCGCAGCAGTTGGTGGTCCTGGTGCGCCCCGACTTCGTGGTCACGGCACTCGACGTGGGAGCACTCCGCAGTTTCAAT
>JGI12712J15308_10000136_pt1 | contig 20874 bp, 21 predicted proteins | sample JacPin_JW_Ref_O2_FD_15308 | JGI IMG/M metagenome (IMG submission 15308) | reverse complement strand
CACTCTGCAACGTCGCCTCACCGAAGACGGAGCGACGTTTCAGCAGTTGATGGAAGAAGCCCGCCGCGAACTGGCGCGGCACTACCTCCTACATTCGGCACTCGAATTGAATGAGACCGCGTATCTGCTGGGCTACGAAAATGCCAATTCTTTTTTCCGCGCATTTCATGACTGGGAGGGCACTTCGCCCGGACACTGGCGCACCCAGCACGTGGTTTCCGCATAACCCTCGAAACCGCGTCGGATTCTGAGCAGCATCGACCGGGGGCAATAATCGCCTTACGAACCGGAGTGTCCATTGAGCGCCGCTGCGACGAGGGCGCCAATTCCATCTGAATCGGATCCCTCGCTCACAGCGATGAACGAACAGAAACCGTTCACTGGGATCGGCCGCTCATCTTCAATTCGGTAGCCGCGCCCGATGTGTTGTTGCTTTCGTTCTTCAAACAAGTCGGCTCTCGTGAACACATGAATTCTCACGTCATCCTCATTTCTCATTCATTGGCGATCAGGGGGAGTCCGCGTAAGGCGGGTCAGGGAACGCGGGCACTAATGTTGGTGGGTGGGTGAGCCCGTTTGGGAACTCTGAGGGGGCTGCCTCTGGCTCGCTTTCCTTTTCTGGAACGAACCTCTCCCAGCGGATCACAAATCTGCGGCTTGGGCGCGGACGCCGATCCTTAAATAACCAGATTCGCCATTATTAAAGGATGATCGCCTATCTCTTTTTTAAACAGGGTGTTGCGGGCGATCTCGGGGAAGGTTCGGTTTCAAGGGGTGATTTTCCGCGACTCGTTCAGCTTCGAGGACGATTTTCTTGAGGCTTTCCAGACAGTCGACTTGATTGAGCGAATTCAGTCGCAAGGAGCGGAGGATCGGAACCAGAGCCTCGGGTCCAATTCTGTCCAAGGCAGCATCCAGGCGTCGCAGACCCCGTTCCGCCGCATGCATTTGCGCCAGCACTCTGCGCAGGACATCCGCGTCGCGAATCTCTGCTGGATTCCAGACTCTTGCACCCGTCTTCAAAAGCCCGCGATACAGCCGCCAGCCCAGCGGTTCTGCCATGGCGTCGATCTGGCGGACGAGCACGCTTGCATCTTCGGCGCTTACTTCTCGCTCCTGCGGTGGGAGCTTCGGGTTGGACGACGTGCTTTCGGCTGCTTGGCCAGGCCGCAATCCCTCTCGCCAGCCCTGCGGAGTTGCCCAGCCAAACAGCCGCGGAGTGTTCTTCGGGCGCTTTCTCTCGTCGAGGTCAACCCACGCTCCAGTGAAGTGATACAAATAACGTCCGAGCCCAAAACAGCTGCAACTGCGCTTGAAGGACTGTGCTTCCGCCGAAGTGAGCGCATTGTCGTTGTCCGCCCATTCCTCCCCGGTGGCTGAGTGCGCCCCGACTCCAAAGATCGTAAGTTCGCATGTGACCAGCACCTTGGCGACGATCTTTTGATCTTTGGTTCGTTCAAAGTTGGCGCTGGTATGCACGGCGTACTTGCGTGTCCAACCAGCCGGACTGAACATGGCATTGAGCCGGTCGGCGTAAGCGCGCTGGCCTGCGTATGGGATGACCTGGCCTCGCGACTGTCCTTGTGCTGTGTTGGTCACGCGCCACTCGATAACCGAAGGCTCAAACGGGACTTCCAGTTCAGCAACCAACTCTCTGATCTTCTCGGAACTCAATTGCTGTGCTGTTTGCGTTTGGAGTGAGGCGATCCCTAGAGCGGAGCGATCTGCGCCAATCGAGCGCGGATCGGCACCTCCGTTGACACGGCCATTTGCGGCGGTCATGACTGTTTTCCTCCGGTCTGGGTTGCAATTATTTCGATTTCCTGATGAGCCGAACGAGGGTGGGCTTCCGACTAAAGTAGGGTGACGTGTACTCCGGTCATCCTTGGCTTAGATGTTTGTGGCATCTCTCATCCAGCAGTCGGAATAGGACCTCCGCGTCATTTGCAGCATCTACAGGATCGCGGGCCCAGGCAGAACGGAGCGCATCCTTCAGCCAGAAGGACGCCGCGGGATCAAACAGCACTTGCTCGACTTGGAGTCGCTCGGCCATACCACTCTTAGGGCGAGACCTCTCCCATTACAGGCACTACACTGCCGCTCACAACTGGGCCAGGCTGCAGCAAATGACAGTGACGGCATCCGACACAACTCGCTGCGGTTGTGATGCGAACGATCGCATCTTGGAACTGTGGCGGCAGACTCGCTGGTTCACCACTTCGGCTGTAAAACACCGGACTCACCGAGCCTCGGAACTCGGCATCTTTGCTGGAGAGATCCATTTCCAGAGTGCCACGCCGGCCGTAAAACAAAATCAAACTTTCAAGCCGCGGCCGTTTGCCATCCTCTGTGTTTGCCAAGGAGTGGCGCGTGACCAGTAGATCGTAGGTGCGTTGCACCCGTAACATCTGTAGCCGGACGAAGCCGGCAGAGATGACAACGCCGTGGACACCATTGACAGCGATGCTGTCGACTCGCTGCAGCCACGGCATCGGTTGGCCATCTTCGTCTACAAAACCGCAATAAGCGCCCAGGTCAGCCACTGCCCCGCCTGATTCCACTCCGCGCAGCACGTATCTGCCAGCGAATTGCTGGTGTTCGATGGAGACTGCCGGCTGGCAGTAAATTCCTGCAGTTTGTAGACCCTTGAGAGTGATTGCCGGCAGCCGCAATCCCCGCAACGCCAGAATTTGACCGTACTTGTTCGGATGCGATTGAGCACTCTTTTCGTTACTCATGGTTAGCCCGCGATGCTTCGGATAGGGCAGCCAAGCGCCGCCCGGATCATTTCCTTCGTACAACCTGCCCAACACTTGTATTTCCGAGGATCCGTAACGCAGATGGCCAGGTTGTCAGCGCTTCGGTCGCGGCCCTGCCGGGCACAAGACGGGCAACGGGTCCAGTAGTTTCCTGAACGACGTTGCACAGGACCTACATGGTCGAGGATCCGAAACTCGTGCCGGTTGGGGTCATAAGGTGGCAGCACAATTTTCGGCNTCGGCTGAAATTCCTCCGGCATGCTCAACCCTCTGACGAAGCCGCTCATTTCGTCTTCTGTGATTTTCTTAAGCCGCTCAAGGTAGTCGAGTTGCGCCTCGAGTCGGGAGTCTGCGCCGTAGAACCAGAAGCGCTGTCCAACCGCGCGATGGAGGCCAAGAGGCCCGCGAAGCGCATTGCCAAACTCGGCGTCTCCCAACTCGTCCTGCCGTGGGAAAACTTCGATTCCCTCCGCCAAGCCGGCTCCGCCTTTCACCGGCACCTTCAACCTCGTGACCAGGTTGTAGATGTAGACTCGGCAGTCCCGCGCTAACAACGGCTGCGCGGCGAAGATCCAAAGGTGACCACCGCGACGCGACTTCTCCAGGGCTGCCTCCACTCCGTCCTGAAGCAATTCATATTGCAGCTTGAGCAGATCTTCCAGGGCATTTCCATAGTCGGCATCAATGGCGACCCATTTGGACCGCTGCGTCTCCGGGTTGATGGCGTAGATCCCCATCGTAATCTGACAATTTAGGTGTTCCAGAACTGTCTCGCGTGACAGTCGCCGTCCATCCTTCGGCTTGTAGTAGTAGTGCTTGCCGTTCCTCCCCGGCTTATGCGATTGCAACGTGTAAGCGAGGCGGTTCACGAACAGACGCCAATAGCGGGCGGCCATCCCTAGACTGGCAGCGTTGCATTTCTCCATGGCACTACCTCGCACGGGTTCCTACTTACAGCAGGTTGAAAACTCGGTCAAATCGCCCGAGCGTGAGAGGATTTAGCCTCTGGTTCAGGCTCTGGCGGGTTCCTGCACCGAGGTCCGGAATAGACTCGGATTAGACACGCAGTCGAGCAAACGATATTCACCGAGCAACTCTTCAAACTCCGGTATCGTGAGCGTGTCATCAGACCCCTGATCGAAGGAGATCAGGTAGAATTCCCGGCCAACACGGTCGTAGATGTAGATGGCGCCGGATGCGGGATTGTCAGGCACCATCAACAGCACAAGGATTCCCTTGGGCATCTGTATCCACCTTGTCGCGGTGCCCTCGCTTATCTGCACGAACATTTTGACCAAACGATCGAGGTTGGCTTCCTTTGAAACACCTATCTCTTTGGCATGGAAGAGATGATGGATGGACATGTTTCCTCGGCTGCGTAACATGGCGGTTTCTCCTTTGGTTATTCGGGATAATTTCTCGTTCTAGTTGGACCTCGGAGGTTGCCGCGAGGTCCAGTCAAACTCGCTGGCAGCAGGCAGAGCACCTTTTGTTTTGACCGCGAGATGCGGATAGCACGGGACGCGCGAGTCCGATATCGTCTTTGCATACAAGACGATCGAGCCGACTATCCTCTATTTCGGAACCGGTAGCGCTAATCAGCACCTTGAACGCAGACGGCTCGCCGAACGTGGCGTCGATGTCGTCGGCGCGGTGGCTGGGTTGGAGTTGTATGCTCGGCCTGGGCCAGATCGGCCAGACTTCCGACAACCTCATCCGCACGCGGAGTGTGTGATCAATCTGCCCTCGGAAGATCTGGTCAGCCATGTCGACCGGCTCGCACTCACCACCGGCAAGAGTCCCGTGCCGGAAAAGAAACGTAAGTGGGCTATGGCTATGAACCGGACAAATTCGGCATGGCCACGTTCACTCCGGTCGGGGGATTGGCCGCGCCACCGCGCGTGCGCGAGTGTCCGATACAAAATGGAGGGTGTCGTCCAGGATTTCCGCCCTTTCGGCAAGAACGTGAGCGCCAACGTGTTCGATCTGCACATCCTGTAGCTGCACGTCGATGACAGGTTGTTGGTGGGAGGCGAACCGCTCCCCCGCATCGATCCGGCGCGCTGGCGTCCCCTGATCATCAGCTTCTGCCGATTCTTGGGGTTGAGTGGCGAGGGCATGCCTCGCGCCTTGCGGAATCGGATTTCACGAAATTCGTGACCCTAGGATGACGTCGCACGCGGCAGATTCGTCCAGCACGCACGAACAGAAATGATGCTTGATTATCGGTCCTAGCGGGCCGGAACAGCGCGGGTGATTCGCTGAGAGACGGCTGTCCCGACAGGAGTCCAGTCGCAGAGAAGTGGAGGCGTAGGGGAATACTGAAGATGTTGGCTTGACGGTTAACCTTGGCGAGCCCTAGAGTACAGACTATTCGCAAGTGATCGATCTGGATAAACAACGTGCATGTCGGCAACTGACCCAGGCCGGCATGGGTGGGTTTGTTCATAGCTTCTTGAAACCTGCTGAAGATCATCGAATCAGGGGGTAGTCAGGATTCATCTCCCTACACCTCAGGGACTTCCGAACCAACAAAACAACGCATATCCACGCCGAGAACAAGGTGAGAACAACGCGAGAACAAGGCAAAGGTGAGGCAAAGACCAGACAATAAGGAGGGAGGTTCAGCCTTCCCTCACTGCAGTACGTCCCAGAACCTGGTGGTAATTCCGTCGCGGCCGGTCACGACCGTATCCAGCAAATGCCGCTCAAAAGTTGTTGCGCCGGCGAAGGCCAGCCTTTTGCGAACCGACTGGAATTCATGCACGAGGTGAACCAGCACCTCCATCCCCGAAGTCAAATAGAGTACGCACTCGATTTGACGCTCGGCTTCTAGCGCCGCCCGTATGCGTTCGTACTGCTTGAGACTTTTCAGTATTCGTTCGTATTCCAGTGCAAATCGGACCTTGCGATCGCCAATCCAGACATCCACAATCGCGTCGTAGTCCTTCTGGTAGGGCGACCGTGAAATGGTATTGAAAGACGCAATTTCGATCTCCGATTGCCAGCCAGCAAGGAGGTTGGCGCGCGCCAGCGCCAACTGCACGATATTCAATTCCAGGGAGTGAAACACTTGCGAAAGATGCGGTAAGTGCTCGGTGTTTGAATGCAAGACGGCAGTAAACTGGCCATGATGTTCGAGCAACGTGATGCCGTCTTTGGTGACGCGGTAGACCGCCGATCCCGCACCGTAAACACCATGACAGATGCCGATGTGTCCGGAATCCAACAACCGTTTCACCCGCCAGTTGAAGCTGTTCCGGGAGTGATCGAAGCCCCCCAGCTTCATCAATTCAAACAACTGATGGTGGCTGACAAACTTCGAGTTGCGCACCTGGCGGAGCAGCGGAATGTCTCGTTCGGGATTGATGACCAGACTGCCTTTGGCATAGCGCATAGCAAGCTCGTCAGTCTCAGGCGACCTCTTCGGCCAGTTGCAAAGATGCTCCGTTTGGCAGACTCGGCCGCACGGCTATCCGCCAGAGCCCGAGCGCGCTGCGGACCCAATCTTCCGGTTCCATCAGGAGCAATACTTCTTGTCTATCTCGCAGCTGACTGATGGAGATCAGCCATATAGATTGCGACTTCCAAGCGGGATCGCGAAAGTTCAGGGCGCCATGCCGATCACTGGAGACCACGACAAGATAGTGATCTGGAACCGTGTTCTTCGCCGCTCTTTTGACGAACAAAACACGATTACCGCCACAAGCTAATACCGGATCGGTGCACCAGAATGTCTCCCCAATCGAGCGGCCGGGGAAGTGCGGATTGAAATCGCTGACCCCATTAAAGCGGACCAGGCCCGGAAGCACCCAATGCCGCCTGACCTTGTTCGCACAACGAATGCCCGCGGAGTTGTAGTAAGCGGCCTGCCTCGTATAGCGATGCGGATCTTCGGGGTCCTGGCCGAAGCGCGCCCACCAGTTACTGCCGAACTCCAGAATCTTTACCGACGTCATTGAGGTACTCCATCAACGCCTGGTTCATGCGCCGCATTGTAGCGATCTGCTCTGCCGCGGGGAGCTTGGAGAGTTGGCCGACCTGCTGCACGATTTGCCGAGGCAGTTGCATCTTGTGCTCGGAGAAATATTGCCAGAGGTTCGCGAATCGCGTTCCTTCTTCCGCGAACTCTCTCTGCGCCGGAGGGAGAGCGCGCATCCGCCGCTCGTACTCCTGAGGATCTTCGATCGCACCTAATTCTCCGCCCGGCAAGAACCTGCTCAGGCTTCCTTGCACCGTGACCGCTGGTTTGTTCTGCTGATGTTCCTTGGACATTTGTCTCTACTCCGTATCTGAACCGTTCCCGCTATTCGCCTTTCAAAGCCCGGTTCTTATGTTGCTCGGTCTGCAATCGCAGTTCGGATTGGTTCAGTTGTCGCCGCAAATGCTTCTCCTGCTCCTGGGATCGGCCCAACTGCTGTTCGAGCGAATTCACTTTCACAACGAGGTCCACTTCAGGTTTGAACAACGGGATCTGGCTTGTGGGTGTCACTCCATTTCCGCCTGCCTTTGCAGTCTCCGTTTTGACGCTTACCGGGCTGCTCTTTATGGTGGTCACCTCGGCGGATTGCGCCGCGCTGCTACGCTTGGGACTGCTTTTGTTGCCCTCTTGCTCGCCGCGCTCCAGCAATGCTATTGGTGTACGTAGCGCGCTTTCTCCGCCGCCTGTCAGCGCTTCTATTAGTTCGTGATTGCGCTTTGTGGCCTCGTCTACCCGGGCGTTGGCGCGAACCAAGGCGTGTTCGTATTGTTGAAGCACCTCCGCCACGATCCATTCCCGTCGGGTTTGCCGTTTATGCTGGTAAACGAAGATGACGAACAAACAACCGAGGAAGCCCAAGGCGACGATGTTCGACCAGAAGTAGCCGTTCTCAATCGTTTCCTCCAGCACCAACTTGCGTCCTTCATCAATGCACTGCCCGTAGTTCTTGTTTGAGGGATTGATCCGTTTCAGCGCGAAATCAACGAAGCTATCTGCCGGCTTTCCGGTCGGACGTTGCGACCCGGGATCGTACGACTGTCGTTGCGCTTGCTGCACAACCGAGGAGAACGCTCCCGTAGTCGCCAGCAGCAGACACACCGTCACGATTCGGCTGGTGTGATTCACAATCATGGCAGCCGTCCATTACGCATCCATGCACTGCCCCTTCGCCGGATCGCTTCAGGATCTTTGAAGCGCAGGTTCGCTCCTTGAGCTTCAGAATCAGCGGAATGGAGAGCGGGATAGATCCGGGGCTCAAGTCCAGGAAGGCGATACTGGTGCGGCACTCGCACGTGCAGATGAGAGTGAAGTGTGCCTTGGCGGTTGTCGGCCATCAAGATTTCCATCTGGCCGACAGGCAGGTTCTTGATGTGCTCGTCTTGGGCGCGCGTGTCCTTGATGTCGGTTTCACTTCCGAAACCGACGGGCACGTATTCTTCTTCAAAGACCCCGGTACGCCGGACGCTTAGCGTACGCCGCTTCTGCCGGACGCGCGCCGATGCTTTCATGAAGTGTTGCGTCGTCTCTTCGTCTTTAGTGCGCAGGATCATGTTGGTGTTCGGCGCCGAAGAGACCTCGTCACGAAATCCGCGGCTTACGGTCAACAGTTGGGGAATCGCCTGCAGGGAAAACAGGAAAGCGGTATTGGTCCCGCGTGCCGTTTGTACAATCTGGGCGAAGTTCGAATAAGCAAACGGCGCAAACTCATCGAGGATTATGCTCACCATCGGGCGGTTCTGCCCGGCGACTTCCGCCGAATTCTCATAACGTTTTCCGATGATCAACTGCAGGTTTTGCAGCAGCATCCGGCCAAGTGCTCTGACGGCTTTGGAGTTCTTGTTGGTGTTTAAGGAAACGAACAGGATTAATTCCTGGTCGATGACATCATCGAGCGACAGCATCTCATCGTAGGCGCCAGTGATGATGGAAAGTTCGTCCTGGAGGAAGGTCATCAGTTGATTCAAGAGGCCCTGGATTTTCGTGATGCGCTCGCGGTCCTGCAGGGACTGCAGCAACATCCTGGCCGACATGGCGAAGTTCAGTCGGCGCTGATTGCTGACCCCCTCAAGCGTCTCTAGTCTGGTGCGGGCAATCGCAATCTGTTCCCGCAGCACCATCGGATCCAGCGCCATCACCATCACGTCGTAAAAGTTATAGCGCTTTCCGGTGTATGTCAGAACGCGCGAGATGTCGGTGAGATAGTTGCCCTGATGGCCGTGAAAGAAATCTCTTTCCTGATCGAACGACTCGAACACGAGAGCTGAGTGCTCCTCGTATAGTCCCGCGTCACTGAAGAAAGCGTTGTACCGCACGGAGATGTCGGGGCGGGAGGGATCGAGCACACGCAGCTGGGGCATGCGGCCCGCCGCCTCGATAGCGGGAAGGAGGTCGCTAAGGTATTGCTTGTCAGCCTTGCCATCGAAAATCAACATGGGCATCCGCCGGGGTGCTTCGGGAGGACCCCAGACACGAAAGAGATCCTGGGTGATGATGTTTCGCAGGAGGGTTGTTTTACCAGAACCTGTCGCTCCGCACACAGCCGCTTGCATGATGCGCGTGGCATCGGGCCAGAGCCATGGTCTACTGTGCACGTCATAACCGAGCACGATGGCATTTTGTGCGAATGCCGATTTCACGGCAGCGCGGTCCTTGGACTCGCTAATGAACAGCGGAGGGTGCGGCCAGTTGTTTTCGCGCCGATTGCGCAGAGTGACAACATACCAGACGATCGAGATGGCGCCGACGAAGGCGCAAACCGCGTAGAGAAAGAACTCTACGAGCTGTGACGGCCGGAAATGAAACCGGGCAACGAGGAAGTACAAGCTGGCCGAAAGTACAGCCAGCACGATGACGGCGGCAATGATCGCGGGATTCTCTTCATGATTCCAGTTGTTATCTCGGCGGCTGAAGCGGTACTCATTCTGGGGTGTCATAGCAGACCGCAGCTAAAGCAAAAGAAAATTCCTACGCCAACGAGAACAACGGAACCGAGGATGAGCAGTAGCGGATTGACGCGGAACCGGCCGTCGCTAGTCCGTGGTTTCAGCGGGTCTGCAAGTCGCCTGATTATGTGGCCCCAAAGATGGTCCTCTGGATCGTCTGTTAGGAGCTTGCTCAGGCGCTCGTGCATGGTGACACCCTCTGATTGCCTATTGCAGCTCATGCTCATAGCACCAGAGTCGCCCTGACATCGACGTCAAATACAATTTCCAACACTACCGGCGACTCCACATCCTGCCGAATGGTCACTACGCCGCGCGCGGACTCACCAGGCAAAACGTCCTGAGGCGTGCTTTCCGCATGGGCAATTGGCCAAGGGATCGTCTTCGTGTCGCCAAGTCTGCGTATTGTCTGTGGGTCCAACTGATGGTTCCCCAAAGCGGGAAGCGAAATGTCGGATGCGATGACCACTTGGCGGCACACCGTGGGAACCCCAACGTGATACGGAGCCTTGCTGTGGTTCTCCAGCGCGTATTGGATATAGAGAGTGTTCTTGGTCCGAAGAACCTGTTCGATGCGTAGGCCGATTTGATCATTCGGCATTGAAATTCCCGTGTGGTCAACCGGCTCCATGCCTAGGAAAGCCCGAGTCAGAAGCATGTCGGCTACTTGCTCCATCTGCACTGGCGGATCAGCCGGTTTCGCCGTAATGACCGGGTTGTCGATGGCAAAGTTCATGTCTTTAACCTCCCCTGCAGGTTCCAGTTCGTAACTGAAGCGGCGCGAGGCTGTCCAGACAAACAGATCCGTGGAGGCTCCGAACTTCAAGGGCTTGACGAAGACCTTGTTGTCTTGGCGCTCGATTTGAAAATCGGCGCTCCCGGCCGCAGCCAGCGTGACCGGTTCCTGAAATTCGAGGACAGTCAAATGGTTCAGGGCGGTGGCGATGTGGTTGACCTTGCTGGCCGCGGGCTCGGTCTGTTGGCCTGCGGACGTGATCGTGCAAACGCTATATATAAGGAGGAGTGCCGAGTATCGCTTCATATCGCTAACCTTTTTGTCTTGAGCGGAATCCCCGAGGATTCCGCTCAAAGAGGTTGTCGGTTAATTCTCAACTCGCCTGCATGATCGAAGGCGCATCGTTTCCGTCTTCTTCCATAAAGGCAATGGGCGGAAACTCCAATTCATCCAAGTCGGTGGCAGGCGATGCCACTGTCTCGGGCTGGTTGTTGCCTGGGATCGGCTTGTCGGCGGGCGCTGCGTTGTCGTCGTCGAGAAGGATTCGACCGTCCCTGTATTTCCACAAGAACGTGTGTTTCTGTCCTCCTCCTTCAATTGGCTCGATCAGAAAGGTCCGGCCATCGGGATCGGTGCGAACGAGCCCTTCGGAGAGCTTGGGCAGATGCACCCGGACAGATTTCCCGCCGGTGCGTTCCGCCAACTTGTTGATCAGTTCCTGCGGAAAAGCGAGAAAGAGAATCGAGCCGCTGCCCTTGCCGCCGCACACAATTCTGTTCAGCGCCTGCAGCCAGCCCTTGCGATTCTCCGTCTTGTTCTGTGCCCAGATCCGGATGTAGGCGAGAATCGCCTTCATCTCGTACTTGGCCCGGTCCTCATCGTAGCGATAGGCGCCTTGGGCCTGGGTCTTGGCAAACAGCTTCTGTCTCCGCAGCTCTCGATCCGTCTCCTTGCGGACCGAGTCCCACTCGGCCTTGGCCTTGTCCAGTTGCTTTCTGAGTTCCTCTCTCCTTTCGGCGATCTTGCCGACAACGGCGGCGTAAGCCCGGTTGACGAAATGGCAGTCCTCAAGCATCGGGCGTGTGACTTCTTCACCCACCACGAGGCCCTTGAACGCCTCAATCGGTAGCTTGTTAGTCAGCAAGTCTTCTATGTCCTTGCGAACATGGTTGTAGAGTTTCCCGATGCGGTCGGTGTCCCGCGCATCGAGATGCAACGGCAAGTCGGAAATCCGCCGCTCATTCTTGTAGCGAAGCCACGGAGCCTGACTTACCTGTTGACGTATTTCGGCGACTAGCTTGAGATCTGGCTGGACTTGCCATTTAAGGCTGTCAAGAGCGTTCTGAAGCTCCCTGGCCAGCCGGTCGGCAAGGTCTTCTCTGCCCACCGCGCGGCACGAGGTCATGAGATCGGTGATCGAACCGATATGGTTTCCCCGCGCCTTCATAGCCACGTGCTCCAGATTGAACCAGGGGTCTTTCGCTTTGTTCAGTTTATTTTTCCCCTGCTGTTGTCCTGCGCCCCGTTTGAACCTCTTCTCCACAAACCGGGGAAAGCGGTCCTCTTCAACCACGCAAATCCAGTCAAAGTCGTAGTCACCGCCGTTCTTCTTTGCGGTTTCCGAATGGAGAACATAAGCGCCCTCCAGACAGAGCTGCCGCGTGATCAAGCCGCGCAATTCCGGCTCGGTCATCGCACATTTCTGGCGGCAAACTTCCTGTTTTAGCAGCGCCACGATCTCCTCGTCGGAAAGGTTTCCGAACGGCAAAAGATCGTCGAACATCCGTATCGGATAACGGACACACAGGCCACGTTTCGAAGCCAGTGAGACGATGGCTCGGTGCTCGGGGATCCAGTCGGAACCGTGAAGCACATCGCCATCCTTCAGAAAGAGGTAGCCGTCGTCCATGAGGGCGAATGCCGGCAAACGAAACCCTCCTCCTGTCGCGACTCGGAATGCCCATCGCGCAAGCAGCTTGTTGAGTTGATTGTTGACGTAAGGATGACGGACGATGTAACCGCTCGCGTCAGCCACAAGTAGCCCTTCAACGATGTTGAGTTCTTCGTTGTTGTCCTCGTCGAAACCATCCGGCAAAGACCTCTCCGGATGCCGTCCCAGGATTTCCAGCAACTCCTCGTAGCGTCCGTCACCTACCGCCCCACTCAGCTTGCGTACCTGGTCCATCGCCTGCGGCAGGATCTCAAGTTGAACGGAGTCTCCGGGCGCATGTTCTACGAGCGTGTAGCTGGACTCAAACTCGAGCTGGCGAGAGACTTCGCGGATTCCCACAGCGATGGGGCCCCGAAACCTCCTACCCGGCCCGAAGATCGAATACATCGACACCGGCACCTTCAGCCCTGGTTTGACAGCGCTCTCCGGGAGGATGAAATCTGTCTCCAGTGCGTCGGCAACATCATCCTCCATGACTTTGAAAGAGCCTTTCGCCTGCGTGTCGTGAAAGGCCATGCGAAACTGGTAGAACCGATGTGAGCGCAGGGTCTTGCTCACGATCTCCCGTTTCGCCTGTGCTTCAAGTGCTGATGTTTCCTGTCGGTCCAGGTTGGGCTCCTTCTCTCGACCGCATCCGTTCCGATCTTTGAGAAGTCGCTTTACCTGTTTGTCGAGGAGTTCGTCATCGTGTCTTTGTTGCAGTTTTTGGAACACTGACCGCCGCACCCATCCCCGGCAATCGTTGGTTCCGAGCGCATGGTCCGGTACCACCAGCACACGCGCGTCCGGCTCCTCCATCATCACTTTGCAGGAGGAAACAAGTATCCCGAAATAGACAATCGCCGCTTGCGGCCAGTGCTGGAACCGATCGGCGATGGCCTGGCTGTGCTCATGGTCCACGAAATAAAATTTACCCTTCTTCGCGGAACCACTCGCTCCCACGAGTTTGTAGTGAACGCCTCTCCAGACCAGTTTTGCTAGGGCGTTCTCGACCAGTGACTCCTCGTACTCGTCCAAGGGTTCCACTGGAACATTTACGCTGGCAACCCTGATGCCCGGATAGAGAACACTCAACAAGGTATTCTCCAAAGGATCAAGATCATTGAGCCGTGGCGTCACTCTTCCGTTGCGGTCAATCTCCAGGTTCTGAATCTGGTCGACCGGGATTTTGTGTTTGTTCGTAGTCATTGTTTTTTCTCCTTAACTTTTTGTCTGGAGACCCAGCCGAGTTAAGGAGTTCGCGTGACCGCTAGCTTCTCTCTCGCCTGGCCCCCTTTTTTCGGGTTTCTGGCCAGGCTTTGAGTTGTTGAAGCCGGGTCAGCACATTTCCCCACGTAAAGCCGCGGGGTGCTCAAAGGACCAATCGTGACTGGTCTTCTGAAAACTTCTCTGTGCTGTTCCGCCTGCCGCGAACTAGGTTCGCGCGATGGCCTGCCTCACGATTACCGGATTGCTTCCGTTGACCTCCGGCACTGCTTTCCACGCCGTCAACGTGTAGAAGGGTTGCCCACTTTTGAAGGCTTCAATCAAAGCCTCCCCCTCGCTTGCCATCTCTTGCCCCAGTTCCGGCTTGGCGGGAGATGAGCCCGTTCTCGGTAGAAAATAACGGAGGTTGCCGTCTTCGTTCCCGCGCCTCTTACGCCGCGCGGGAGCGGCTTCCGGCTTGCCTGATGATGGCTCTCCACCAACGCTTGCAGTTTTGCCGTCCATCCATGACTCCTTTGTTAACGCTCACCTCAAACTGTTCAGTCCCGCCTGCTGCAGGACCCAATCTCTCTTCTCGCCCTCAATCGCCCGCTCCCAGTACTCGGCGATCAGGATCCCGCTGGGATTTGTGTCGGATCTCCTTTCGATGACTAAGCGCACTTGGAATTCGCTGACCACTTTGTCGATGGTTTCGTTATGTTCGTGGACATGGTGGACCTCTTTGACTCCGAAGGCCGTGTAGGTGAGAGGATCGTCTTTTGCGGCTTCGAGCGAACGCATCTGAAATTCCGAACTGGTCTGGTCGTCGTCGATCTGCCCGATCGTGTTTTCTTTCTGCATGGCGGTGTAAGCGGTGCGCCGCAAATTTCCACTCATCATGTTCAGGCTTTCAGCCCAGTTGCGGCTGACGTTCGAAGGCGAGAAGTTCAGGTACCGTTCCAGGAAGAGCCGGACGAAAGCACGTTTCTCAAAGTCGGTCGGCGCCGCCTCCGTGCCGCTGACGAGCGTAATCGAGGGCTTGGCCTGTCCCAGTACGGTTGCCTCACCGTTCGCATCGACGCGGATCACCGTGGGGGGTTGCAGCCGCACATAGACGGCGAAGGTCAGTGCCAGCAAAGTTATTGGCACACACAGAAAGGCCAAGACCATGGCGCGGTTCGCATAGGCGCGTAGCGCGCCATCGTGCTCGTAGTACCGGCTATAGCGGAGCTTTTCTGGTATGTCGGTCTTTTCAGGCTTTTTCTTCTTCATCCACCATTTCACGTCTTATCTCCTAACCCTCTTGAAGCCCGCTAGCGGCTGCAGCACCCAAGCCGCGCCCGACGGCGTAGCTCAACACCTGCGCGGAACCATGTGGCCTGTACACGTAGCCGGTGGTTTGGCGAGGTGCGTTCGTCCGCGAACTCGGGGGTGTCGGCGGGCTCGAGTTGCTGGTCATCGCGCTGCTGAGTCCTCCGCGAATGAACTCCCCCATTCCCGAAGCCGGGGAAACCAATGCACCCGCCGATCCTGAACCGCCGCCGGCGTATCCGGCGCTGCTCGCCACGGACCCCGAACTTAGGCCGGCTGCAATCCCAAAAGTTCCTGCCACAGCAGTGCCGAGCGCGGAGGCGCCAGCGCGAGCCAGTGAATAGACGGTCGATCCGGCATCGCCGGAAATGATCTTTTTGGCAAGGACGGGAATCAGCGCTATGGCTAGGGCGTAGAAGATACTGACGAGCCCAAGGATGATCGAGTCCCCCGTTCCCTTCAGAAAACCAAGGAACCCATTGCCCAGGATGTTGTTGACCTGGTTGACCTGGATAGCGGTAATGAGCGCGCCGAACACGGCATAAAGAATGCCCCAGGCATTCCAGATCATCACGTTGAAGGCATAGGCCTTCCCCAACTGACCGACCCCAGGGATAGGAATGAGAGCGAGTACCAAGGGGCCGACCACGTAGAGGATTGCGCCAAACAAGGTGTAGAAAAAGCAGAACACGATCATCGCGAGGGCATAGAGAAGATAAGCAATTACGAGCAGGACCACCGTGATCGTGGCGGCTGCATCGCCTGTGATGATGTCCGTAAGGGTCAACGAAGGGTTGTTGGCGAACTGTTGCTGAAGCTGTCCCATCCAGCTCTGGAACATATCTCCCGCGCCGGAACTGCTGCCGATGAAATTCGCAACCGTGTTGAAGGATCCGTTGACCCCGCGAAATACTGTCGCCCAATTGGAGACGATCATGGCAACGATCAGATACTTGATGGCCGTTCCCGCCAGCGCTTGCACATCGCCTCCACGGAACGCCGCCTGATAGAGACCGATCAGAAACCCAATCAGCAGGATGGCGAACGCGAAGTTCGTGACGGTCGGGATGATGGCGGTGCCGTCGATCCCAGCCAGCGCCGTGTTCAGGAGTTGCTGGAAATAAAACACGGCTACTGGACTCCCTGTTGTAAGACTTGGTTGCCCGTGGTCTGAAGCGTCGCCGTATGAGAAGCGCTGAATTTCAACTGACCGCTCGAGTTGGCCAGCTCGATTGAGCGCACCCGCACCAGTTCCGCCATCGCGGATTGCGTGTATGCATTGGCCCTCACCAACCAGGCCGCGGTCTCGGCTTCCAAAATCGTGGAACTGCCAGGCGCGGCGGTTTGCAATTGCTGATTGATCTGTTCGGCCGCCTGAAGCTCCAGGTTGGCCAAGGCGTCGATTTCCACCGCCTTCTTCATAGCGGCTTGTGCTTCCGCGTCGGTCATATCAACCATGTTCCGGACTGGCTGGGGCGCGTTCGCTGGCAGCATCACGGTGCCGTACAAGGCGGAGTAGTTGGTAGTGATCTGAGGCATTGCGCCTGGATTTCCTGAGAGCAGGCTTTGTTCGAGCAGTTGCGGTGTGCGCAGGGTTGCACTCGATATCGGCAACTGGAAGAGCTGGCGCATCTGGACGAATTGGCCCTCGAATTGGACAGCCATGTTTCTGGCTTGAGTAATCGCGGCCATGGGAAACACTACCTGCTGCTCGTAGTTTGCAGATTGCTGTTGGTTCTGCTGAATGGAACCAAGAGGCTGAGCCACCACGTTGCGCAACAGGCCGGAGATCGAGTTGAGCCCGACGGACATCATGGCGCAGCACGGATCGAGCCCAAGCTGGCTGCGAGCCTTACTGGGGAGCAGCGCAACTACAATGGCCAGAGCGCACACCGCGACCACTGCATTCCGGAGGACTTTCCAAATACGTGAGAGCGTGGGTAATTTCATTTTGCGAACTCCTTATGGATGAGCTAGGACTTGCTGGATCTGGTTGAAGAGATTCTGCGTGGTTGTCGCGCTGTGCTTGAGCGTCGCATTCTGGTGCGCCAGTTTCGTTGCTTCCTGGCGCAGTTGAGCGGCAAGCATTTTTGCGAGCTGGGCCTGAGTTACAAGATCGGCGACGCGGGCCTGGGCGGTGACCATCGACGCCGACCCAGGAGCCGACGTCATCGCCTGCTGTTCGAGAGAATCAGCGAGCGTCAGCATCCCCTGAGTAGTTTGGTCTGAGACCATGGAGGTCTTCAGCGAGTCCATGGCCATCGCATCGTCAATATCCATTAAGTTGCGCTGCCCCGGCTGGGCGATCTCAGCCAGCGCAACCGGCTGGTAGACCTGCGTGTATAGCGAGGGAATCTGCCCGATGGACCCCGACTGGGCACCTCGGAACATCGACTCCAGCTGCATGGGAAGAGCGAGAGTCGCGCTGTTGTTCTTGAGACCTTCAATCTGAGACATCAGGCCGGTGTAGTGCGCCCGCGTTGCACTGACAAACGATCTCGTCTGGTTGATCAGGGCCAAAGGCCAGATGATCTGCTGACGAAAATTGTTGACTGCGGCACTAATTTTCCGCATTTCGCTTAACGCGTCACCAATCGGGCCCTGGAGGGTGCTTGTGATGGTATGAAGCAGCAACAGGAGGTCTCCGATTTCTTGAGCCCGCAAGGCGGTTGGCGCCAGGATCACGGCGACGAGAAGAACAGCCAGGAGACGTTTGCTACGCCCAACTGCGCTGTGCAAACTCGTTACTGGATTTGAGATTCTCTTCATAGCATTTTCACTCCCTTTGTGACCTCTCCCGACAACTCTTCCGGAAGCGGGTCGAAATCTGCGAGACCGAATGGAAAAGCATCTGCCAATTGCCGATAACCTTCGATTCGCGACATGCCCTTGTGCCGCTCCAGACACCAGGAACGATAGGCGCGTTCTCGGGCGTAAGTCGTCACGATCCAGTAATCGATCGGTGTCGGGACCATGCGGATCGTGTGCGTTGTGTCTGCCTTCTCGCCGATCACCAGCAATGCGTCCGCGCGCTTGCCCTTCACTGGGGCGCTGAAATGCTTGATCTGATTCAGCGCCGTTTCGTTCAGATGGAGGTGCTCCCGCAAGGCGGACACGTCTCCCGGTTGCTGCCCAACGATCTTCGTGGTCGAGTTCTTGACGATTCCCGCGCCATGGACTCTCGGGCTTGATTCCGTACCAACAAAGTCTTCCGCTGTCTGCGAGATCCCCCACACGCTGGCGTTCCGCTTCCTCGCTGTTCGGAACAGCTGGACCACTTCGGGTGCCAGTACCGGGGAATCAAGCAAGAACCAGCACTCATCGAGAACCGTGATGCTGCGTCTGCCGGCCTTGCCGGATGCACGCTGCGCCGTGGCATGTGCGATCAAAAGACTCATCGCCGTCTCAAGGCGCGGATCGTCGCTCAATTGCTCCACGTTGAAGAACAGCCATGGGTTGTCGAGCGAGATCGTGGTGGGCCGATCGAACAGCTTTGAATACACACCTTTCTCGCCAGTCCAACTCCGCAGCTTGATGGCGGCCAAGTGCGCCTCATCCATGACCCGCTGGTTCTTTTCTTCGTCTCGCCATTGCGATAGTTCGTCACGCAGGTCGCAGAATGTTGGAATCGGATTTGAGGGCCGGATTGCCGCCCTCTTGTAAGTCCGAAGAATGGCCTCCGTGATGAGGTTGTCTAGAAGTTCTGTATCTTCGGCCCGGCCCTCGCCGAGCATGTGGCGCGTCAGATTCTTAAGAAACGCGACTTGATCCTTGCTTGGTTCTTTCTCTCCCTCGGGCAGGTCCCACGGGTTGATCGTTTGCTCGGTGTCGAGCGACATGGTGATCATTCGCCCACCCATCAGTTCGACCAACGGACGGTAGGAGTCGCCACGCTCGATGATCGAGATCAAGGGGTTATCCCTTGCTGCCATCAGCAGGAATTGCTGCACCATGAAGGTCTTGCCGCCTCCGCTCTTGGCCATCACCAGCATGTTGGCGTCGCTCAAAGACGGGTCGAACAGAGAGAACGGAATAAGCTGGCGATAAGGAGTTTCGAACAGGAACAGTGGCGACCTTGGCGTCCCCTGCCAGGGCATTTCGACCGGCAGAAGGTCCGCGGCATTCGAGGTCAGCAGATCATGGTCGCGCTTGTCGGGTTCGCCCATCGCGGGAAGTGAACCAAAGAACAGGCGCTTCTTGGCCAACGACTCAGCGACAGCCTTCGCTCCATTCATTCGGGCGATGGCGTAGAGAAGCTGCTGTCGGCGGTTTTCGATGGCGCGCTCGGATTGCTCCAACTCGGAAACGGTCGCCGCCGGTTGCGACGTTCGTGTAGTGATCACGAGGCTCAACCGCGCAGTCTTGACCGAACTCGAAATGATGTCCTGTTGCGCTCTGAGCAGTTGGGACTCGGCAACCTGTGCCTCAACGTTGACCCGGACGCCACCGTGCGAGTCCCGCTGCGCGGCCTGCATCTTGCGGAGGCGGGTCTTGTAACCCTTTAGGACTTTGGCTTGGTCCGGAATCGTGACCTGAGCAGTTACAACGATTGGAAAATCGAGAGCGGTCAACTCGCGCAAGATTCCCGGAAAAGTTGCATCGGGCAGCTCCTTCAGGCTGACGAACGCATAGAAAACCCCATCGAGGTTGAGATACGTGTCGGTCTCATCCACGATGCTTACGTCCGCAATTTGCTCCCGCGCGCTCCGGTATTCGAATTGCTCCTCTCCTCTTCTGTAGAGCCGCGAGTCGGGATGGAGCGGATTGAGTGCCCGTTTCGCCTCAAGAAACAGCGCATCATCGCTGAGTCGGGTTGCGCCGAGTTCTGCTGCTTGCAGGGTAGTTTCTACGCCTCGTAATAGACTCTCGAACTCCGCCAGCAGGTCCTGATGCTCTTGCCAAGCGCGGTCAATGCACTTCCGTGCCGATAGGTTGAATGGATTTCCCTTCGGCTTCAGCGGCTTGCCGATGATTCGGTGATGAAGAAGCGGGTCCCAGATGAAATAGACATGCAAAAGCGGGCGCAGGTAGTGGCCGTTCGCTTCGTTCGCCCTCCACTGCTCGACCCGCGCCGCATCAAGCGCGATCGCTTCCGGACTCCCCGACCTCTGGCCGGCCACGTACTGGTCGAGCAAGTCTCCAAGGTCTTCGAGAATTTCGTAGCGGAACTGCACTCTCATGCTCTGTTCGGGGATCGACCTCAGCAGAGCTTCAATCATCAGCTTGCCCCGGTTCCTGCCCTCGTCGCTGGAGAAGTAGGACGTCAGTCCTTTGAGAGCGTAGCCCGCTACGAAACTTCCGCTCGTGCGCACCACTACGTCATCCACGTAATCGCGGACGACGAGTTGCTCGCACAATGCTGGTTCCAGGAGCCTTTTCTCGTGTTGTTCAAGAGTGAGCGGCACTACGATTCCTCCCTGATGTAGGCAGCAGTGATTTCCCGGTCTCTGGCGACGGCACAGTAGGCACGCGGCTTGAGATGCCAAAGAGCGAGGTCGCGAATGTAGCCCCGCGGCCTGCCATACTTGAACAACATCAACAACGGAACGATGGAAAGTGGCACTCCATACTGGACGACAATGCTCAGGGGTATCCCACCAATCTCACCTGAAACGAAGTGCCCGGCCACGTTGGTCAGCGCCGCGACGCCAAGCACAACAAAGAGGTCTTCGAATTCCAGGCACATAAAAGTCACCCGCGTCTGCAAATTCCGGTTTACCGGTGTCACGTTCAACGCCATCTTTCCTCTCCCTCGGCCTAACGAACTCCTGCTGCTCCGTTGCGAATCCAAAACTCCGCGAGCCGCAGCAATCCGGACAATCCGAAGCAGCACATGGCTGTCACAAGATTCCGCACCCAGGCTTCGCCGATGGTCATCCGTTCCAGCAACCCCGAAAAGTGCATCACGCTCAGTGCAACCTGAAGCGCCCCATAAAGCGGCAGCAAGACATTTCCTACCCAATTCACCAGCGTCAAAACGGCCAGCCAGAAACGGTCGGGGTTGTTCC
>JGI12712J15308_10000134_pt1 | contig 20997 bp, 17 predicted proteins | sample JacPin_JW_Ref_O2_FD_15308 | JGI IMG/M metagenome (IMG submission 15308) | reverse complement strand
GGTGGCCTGAGTGATGTAGAAAATTTTCACTTCGCGGCTGGCGGGCGAAGTGCCGCGGGTGAGGTCAACCTTCGCGAGCCAACGATTTAGCTCGCCGGTGGAGATGCGCCGGCGGCGCGCTTCGACGACGCGGTCGATTATTTTGTAGAGGCGGTCAATATTTTCGCCGGTTTTGGCCGAAAGAAAAACCACCGGAGCGTAGGACAGAAATTTCAGGCGCGCGCGGACCAGCGGTTCGTAATCTTGCAGCAATTTGTTGGCGGTGACGCTGGCGACTTTCGCGCCACTTTTGTTTTGATCCGCCGCTTTTTCTTTGGCGGCTTTGAGCGCGAGATCCCATTTGTTGAGGACGATGATCACGGAGCGGCCGGACTGTTCGGCGTAGCTGGCGATGGTGGCATCGTGCGAGGTAATGCCCATTTCCGCGTCGGCGACGAGCAGCGCGATGTCTGCGCGCTCGAGATGCTGGCGGGCCATGATGACGCTTAATTTTTCGGCGACGAGTTTTGTTTTGCCTTTGCGGCGAATCCCGGCGGTATCAAGAAAACGGTAGGAAATGCCATTGTGCTCCACGACGGTATCAACGGCGTCGCGCGTGGTGCCGGCGACTTCGGAAACGATGGAGCGCTCCTCGCCGACGAGTTGATTGAGCAGGGTGGATTTGCCTACGTTGGGGCGACCGATGATGGCGAGATTCACGTACGAGACTGCGGGCGCGGGTTCGCCTTTGGGCATTTGGTCGGTGAGCGCGTCGAGCAGCACGTCAACGCCGAAACCGTGTTCGGCGGAGATGGGGAAGACTTCGTCGCCCAGTTCGTAAAATTGCGAGGCAAATTCGACAGCTTGTTTCGGCGTATCAACTTTATTAACGGCGATGATGGGCGGCTTGCCGGCTCGGCGCATCAACTGCACGATTTCCTGATCGAGAGGCGTGGGGCCGGTGCGGCCGTCAACAATGATTACGACGCGGCTGGCGTTATCAATGGCGACGCGGGCCTGGCGCAGAATTTCGCCGGGGATTCCGGCTTTATCTTCGGGAACAATTCCGCCGGTGTCCACGACTTCAAAGGTGCGGCCTTCCCAGGTGCAGGTGCCGTAGATGCGATCGCGGGTAATGCCGGGCTCATTGGTGACGATCGAGCGGCGCGTCGCGGTGAGGCGATTGAACAGCGTGGACTTGCCCACATTGGGGCGGCCGACGATTACGATGGATGGAAGTTTGGGAGTCATAGCGACGCGACGCTACATGCGAGCCATGTACATTACCATGTTTCTGGCTCACCCTTGCGAGTGGACCGACTCCATAAACTGAGGTAGAAGAAATGGTGGACACAATTTACAAATTCGGATGGATTCCAAAGGAAGAGTGTAGATACGAGTACGCAAACGCGTTCGCCGTTGAACGAACGTCGGGTCCCGAGCGATTGATAATTGCTCCGTCATCGAATCATCTCTCGATCATGATTGACCTTTTGCAGGTGATGAATGAGCCCTTCTGGATTCTGTACATTCTTACGGTACCCCGCGGAGGCAGCGAAGCCGGTCGCTACCAAAGCGCGGATCCGCTTTTCCGACAGCAAGCGGAGGAGTTCCTAGTCCGATTTGGGCAATTTCTTGAAAACGACGGACGTCACCACGTTTGGGTGAAGTCGGTCTCCGGTTCGGATCTTCTTGCCTATGACAAGCATAACGTCCTTTACGCTTACGGCCAGTTAGCAAAGTTTGAAGCCGTATTGTCGAATCGAGGCCTGGAGAAAGTGGAAAGCATCCAGTTCCCCTCGCCACACACGCACCAGTACAACGCGTCCTTTGACCAGGACGAACGAGATGTGGTTCGTTACTGGAAGTGGAAACTATCCCAGCTCCAAGATAGCGACGAGTGAACCTCGATAATTGACGAGCGACCCGTCCGAGAAGGCCGAGTCGCTGCCCGATAGTTCTCGCTTCGCGAAGAAGCCTTGAGCCATCCGGAGGCAGATTCGCAAGCGTGTGTTACTTTAGATTTTTGCTTTTTGCTACTTTGAAATCGCAAAACTAGATCGCAGCCAAGAGTGGCTGTACTACCACTGCTTATCCATGGCGAAGAAAACTGCAGCGGCGAAATCTGAGGAAGTAACCGTCGAAGGGATTTTCGGGCCTGGCGGATTGCTGGCTAGCCGGCATCCGGGGTACGAATTTCGGGCGTCGCAACTGGCCATGGCGGAAGTGGTGGATGCGGCGTTTCAGAAGCATCAGCACGCGGTCATCGAGGCTGGGACTGGCACCGGGAAAACTTTGGCGTACTTGATTCCGGCGATTCGCAGTGGGCGGCGCGTGGTAATTTCCACCGCGACGAAATCTTTGCAGGAGCAGTTGTTCAATAAGGATGTGCCGTTCCTGCAGAAACATTTTGCGCCGAACCTGAAAGCGGCGCTGATGAAGGGCCGAAACAATTTTTTATGCCGGCAGAAGGTGCACCAGATCGAGGGGCAGGCCGTGCTGCGCGGCATTGATGAGGTGGACTGGTTTTCGCAGATCAAGGATTGGGAAAAGCTGACCGAGACGGGCGATCGGGCAGAGCTCACTTTTTTGCCCGACGGCGCGGAACTGTGGCATCGGATTGATGCGCGCAGCGATTTGTGCACCGGGCAGAAATGCCCGGAATTCGGGCGGTGTTTTATTACGGCGATGCATCAACGAGCACAGGAAGCGGACCTAATCATCGTGAACCATCATTTGTTTTTCGCGGACCTAGCGATCCGGCAGGATGATTTCGGTTCGATTCTTCCGGAGTATTCGGCGGTGGTATTCGACGAAGCGCACGAAATCGAAGATGTAGCCAGTGATTATTTCGGACGGCGCGTTTCGAGTTACCAATTCGAGGAGTTGGTTCGCGATACGGAAGCGATGTTGCGCGTCTTGAAGGTGGAAGCTTCACCTTTGCGGAAACATTTAATACGGGCGCGAGAAAAGGCGCGCTCGTTTTTTGAGAATTTTCCGGAGCGCGAAGGGCGCTTCCCTTTTGGCCCCACGGAACGAAAGGCGTTTTTGGAGCGGCATGCGGCGGCGTTCGAGGATTTGTCCGCGGCGGTGAAACGAATTGAGACTGAACTTTCGGCGATTACTCCCAAGCCGGAAGAAATTCTCACGCTGGCGCGGCGCGCAGCGGAATTGCGGCGCGAATTTATTTTTCTGCTGGAGAGCGAAGAGAAGAGTTACGTGTATTGGTATGAGCGGCGCGGAAAAGGCATCGTGCTAACCGCGACGCCGATTGACGTGAGCGAGATTCTGCGCGAGAAGCTGTTCGACCAGTTCGATACGGTGGTGCTGACCTCGGCGACGCTGGCGGTCGGTGGGCGATTCGATTTTCTAAAACAGAGGCTCGGCGTGCTGCCGGCGAAAGAAACGGTGCTGCCACAGGAATTCGACTTTCACGAGCAGGCGCTGCTGTACATTCCGGAGGCGATGCCGGACGTGCGGCATGAAACATTTTCGCCACGCGCGGGACACGAGATTGTGAAGCTGCTGGAAATTTCGCAGGGGCGGGCTTTCTGTCTGTTCACCAGTTATGCGCAGATGAGAGTGGTACACGAGATGGTTGCGAGCCGGGTGAGCTTCCCGACATTTCTGCAAGGGACCGCGCCGCGATCTACCTTACTGGAACGCTTTCGAAATACTCCCAATGCGGTGTTGTTTGCGACGGCAAGTTTCTGGCAGGGGGTGGACGTACAGGGATCGCAGCTTTCCTGCGTGATCATTGATAAGTTACCGTTCGCGGTGCCGAGCGATCCGATCGTGGCGGCGCGGGTGCGGGCGCTGCAGGAGGATGGGAGGAACCCGTTCGCGGAATATCAGGTGCCGGAGGCGGTGCTGGCGTTGAAGCAGGGGTTCGGGAGATTGATTCGATCGAAGACGGATCGAGGGATTCTAGCGATTCTGGATAACCGGATTACGCGAATGCAGTATGGTAAGATTTTTTTGGAATCCCTCCCGGATTACGCGAAAACCCAGGATCTTGCAGAGGTTTCGCGATTTATGGAGAACCATCCGGACTGATGGCGTTGTGGCAACAAGGCCGCAAAAAACGAAATTAGAAAAAGGATCGATCGATGTTCGAAGTCAGCGTGGACGAACAATTTGCGGCAGCGCACAACCTGCGGAATTACAAGGGAAAGTGCGAAAATTTGCATGGACACAACTACAAAGTGCGCATTACGCTTACCGGGCCGCAACTCGATGAGGTGGGGCTGCTGTATGATTTCGTGCATCTGAAGCAGGTGATTCAGGGCGTAATTCGCGCGCTGGACCACAAATACCTGAACGAATTAAAACCGTTTGACGTGGTGAATCCATCGGCGGAAAATATCGCCAAACACATATACGACGAGACCTCGAAGCAGATGCACCAGACGCCGAATGGCGCGGGAATTTCGAGCATCACGGTATGGGAGTCGGATGTAACAGCGGCCACGTATAGACCGTAGCGGAGGAGACCTCCAATGCGACTGTGCCGAGTGAAGCAGGCAGTGACGCACTATGAGAGCTGTAGAGCGGATGCGCGCCGATTCAAGCAAAGAAAAACCAAGAAAAAATGAATAAGGGCCTTTTGATTATCGCCGTGCCGGCATTGATGGTTTCCGCGTTCTGGCTGACTGTAGGCTGGGGCTGGCGCACGGCGACGCTGGGTACGTGTGTGGAAATTGCAATTCTGGCCGGTGCCGTGATTTATTCGAGAAAGAGGCAAAGCGCGTCGTGAGGATTTCCGGTAGCGCTTGGGCATCGCTTCCGGGACGGGAATTGCGTAATAATGGCCGGCGGAATTTACAGCGAAGGGAGAAATTCATGAGGCGAGCGATTTCGATTCTGGGAGCGGCGGTGCTGGCGCTGACATTTGCGACGGCCGCACTGGCGCAGGATACCGGCAGATTGAATGGCGAAATTCTGGATAAGGACGGCAAGCCTTACGCGGACGTGACGGTCACGATCAAAAACGCCGACACGGGGCAAACTTATACGGCGAAGACCGATAAGAACGGCAAGTTCGTGCAGTTGGGAATGCGCGCAGGCATTTACACCATCACTTCGACGAACTCGAAAGATAATCTTAATTTCACCGAGAAGTATCAGATCTCGCTGGACCACGACAACGATTACAAGCTGGACATGAAGGAGGTCATCGCGAAATCGGCGCCAACCGGCGAGCAAGCCAAGAAACAGGAGGCCGAAGAAGATAAGTTCAAGATGATGAAGACGCACTTCGACAACGGCGTAAAAGCAATCACCGAGGCCAACGATTTGCGAACACAGCTTCGCACCGTGCCGGCCGACCAGAAGAGCGCATTGCAGGAGAAGCGGGCAGCGGATTGTCAGACGGCGCTGACGGAATTTACGGCTGCGGAACAAGGCATCACCGAGAAGGACGTTAAAAATCACGCTTTGGTCCTGGCGAACCTTGGCCAGGCAGACGAGTGTGCCGGAAAATACGACGATGCCACCGCCTCATACCAGAAGGCGATTGATTTAGCTCCAAGTGCCGGTTACTACACCGGACTGGCGACAAATGACGCGAATCTGGGCGCAGCGTCGACGGATCCTAAAGCTGCCGACGCTAAATTCGCGGACGCGAGTGCTGCTTGTGATAAAGCGATTGCGCTCGATCCGGTAGGCGGATCAACTTGCTGGAAAAACCTGGGCACGGTGCTTTTCAACAAGGGACGGTCGAAGGATGCGGTTGTGCCGTTGCAAAAAGCTACGCAAGCGAACCCAAAGGATCAGGCCAGTTGGTACATGCTCGGCAGTTCACTTGCTGGCATGATGGATTGCAAGCAAGAAGGCGACAAGATGAACTGCGTTTTTGCACCCGGAACCCAAGACGCTTATCAAAAGTGCATCGATAATGGCACGGACGCTACCATGGCGAAGCTGTGCAAAGATTCATTGGACGGACTAACAGCGATGAGTGGCGGGCAGGATACGAGCCTGGGCAAGAAGAAAAAGAAATAGTTTTTGCGATTATGAACGGCAGTGGCTGACGCGCGAGGGCACTGCCGTTCTGTTACTCCTAGGCCGACGGTGCGCGGCCCTTGGTACGTTTGTCCTCTCGATTCGGGTCCGCAAGAATGTTATTCTCTGCTTTCAGCACTCAAGGAAAGTGGTGCCGAAGTGAACTCCTATAACCCCAGTACCGAACGTCGCCGCAGTGAGCGTGCCCTGCAATCGCTTCCGCTGATCGTGCGTGGAGTGGACCTGTTAGGCCAGCCCTTCGAAGAGCGCACCTCTACTTTGGCCTTCAATTCGCACGGGTGCCGCTACACATCAACACATCATCTGCCGCGAAATTCGTGGGTGACCCTGGAACTGCCCGCGGGGGCAAACCGATCGAAAGAAGGTGATCCGCTACGGGCGCGAGTGGCGTGGGTGCAACGTCCGCATTCGATTCGAGATTTTTTCCAGATCGCGGTGGAATTGGAAACGCCGGCGAATGTGTGGAAGAGTGACACGCACGCAACGTCAACAGCTGCTGAAGAGGTTCCTTCCGACCTGGCGAAGTTCATGAATAGGGTTATGAGCGAAAGCCAGAGCGAATCCGTCGGACAGGTTTCCTCGGGCGAAACCGCCGGACGGGGTGGCGAGGCTCAGGCAGATCATTCCACCGAGCCGTGGCAGTCGGTTGCCACTGACAGTCCTTTGATTCGAGAGTTGCGTACGGAATTGGACCGTCAGGCGAAAGAAGCGGCGGCCAGCGCGGCGGAAGAAGCACGGCACCATGTGCTGCGCGCGGCAGAAGAAAACGAGCGTCGCCGTTCGGCCAACGCGGAAGAGTCGTTGGACCAATGGAAGGCGCAACTGGAACAGGTACAGCAGCAGGCGCGCGCGGAATATGCCACTCAACTTTCGGCTCAGCAAAACGAATTTCTGCAAAATGTGAAATCGCAGTTGGATGCGACCGTTCATCAGGCCCGGGAACTGGTGAGCCATCTGAATCATCAAACGGAAACGCTGCGCTCGGCGAGCCAGGATGCCCAGGAAAAGAGCAGCCAGGTCGCGCAATCTTTGCTGCAACTGGAAGCGGCCGAGGCGGCGAGAGCGGCTAAGCCGGCGCCGGGACGTTCACAGGAAGATCTGGAGCTGGCGGAAAGTTTAGCGGCGGGCTGGCGCGGGATGCTGGAATCGGAGATGCGGGTCGCGCAGAAACAATGGACCGAACTGCTACAGTCGTCACTGGACAGCAATCTGAATCACATGATCGGGCAAATTTCCGCGCATTCGCAGGAGATTCTGCAGACCGCGGAAAAGAAAATGACGGAGCGGCTGGGAGAATTGCGCGAGCCGTTTACGAAAGCCGCGGAGGAAGCGCGAGATACGATCGCGGGGATTCAAACGTCCTTGAATCAAGAGGTGCAACGTGCCCGGGGATCGCTGACCCAAGTAGAACAAGTGGCCGGCCGGACCAAAGAAATCTCGGAACAGCTGGAAGCGGCCAGCCACGACACGATGAATCAGCTGCACCGGAGGATGGAGAAAATTCTGGATTCGCAAACGGCGGAGATGAACCGTCGAGCAGACGGAATTTCAGCGAATTTGTCGCAGAGTCTGGGATCGTCGCTGGATTCGGTGGGTCATCAATTCCTGGAACGGACGATCGCGGAGGCCGAAGCACGGCTTGCGCCACATCTGGAGCGGGTGCCGGTGCTGCTACGCGACCTCGAAACGCGCGAAGTGCAAACCGAAGACAGCCTGCGCGTGCATCGCGAAAGGTTGCGGCAACTGGCAGAAAATAATCACCGCGACGTGCAGGCGCAAGTGGCGACGACCAGCGCAAACCTGCACGCGGATTTCGAAGCGGCCCGCAAGGACGCGCTGGCTAAGTGGAGTGAGGAACTGGACGCAAGTGGAGTACGCGCGGCACATTCGGCGGCGGAATCGCTGGGTCGCACGTCGGAATGGTTCCAGCAAGAGGCGCAAGCGCGGCTGCAGGTGCTGGTAGAACAGGCGGTGGTGACGGCGAGCGCGGGCCTGAGCGAAAAAACGACCGCCGCGACGCAGACTTTTGAAACGCAGCTAGCGGCCCAGGCGGCCGGGCATTTGGCGCAAATCAGCGAGCAGGCCGAAGGCGTGGCGAGCGAAGCGACGGGGCGGGCGCGGACTGAACTGGATCGCGCAGCTGAGGCGGCTGCGGCGTCTTTTGGACAAGTATTACACTCCGAGTCGGAAAGACAGGCCACGGAATTCAGGGCGACAACGAGCGAAATCCAACGGGAACGGGCGCAGGAATTCGATCGCACCACGCAGGAATTGCTGCACAAGCTGGACGTAAACGCGTGGCAATCGCTCGAAAGCTTCCGCGCCCAAATGGCCGAGCAGCTGCAGACTGCGGTCTCCGAAGGCCGCGGCGCGCTGGGAGCGGAATTCGCATCCGCGGTGGAAAATTATCGCAATGAACGGGAGACACACAAGCAAGAGTGGATCGAGCATCTCGAACGCTTGAGTGATGATGCGACTGGAAAATACCAGGAGAAGCTGCAAGCGTCCGGCGATGCCTGGGTGCTTTCTTCGATGCGCCGGCTAAACGAACACGGACAAGACGGAATTGAATCGTTGCTGCGGACCGCAGACAAAGCGTTGCGGGACTCTTTCGCGAAAGTGTTCGAGGGTCTTTCGGAAATGTTGCGCGAGCGCAGCACGGGCGGGTCGGGAGTGGGCAACGCGCCAGGTTTCGGGCAAATTTCAAACCGTGAAGGCGGGGAGAGTTCCACTCCGCACAATAACGTGATTTAAAGCGCTGTGGTTCCCCTGATTGACAGTATGTTGAAGTCTGCGGGAGAGCGCTGGTCGCCCTGAAGAATCCCCACAGCAAATCCTCCAGAACTAAAGTACGGCAAATCTCATCCGCAATTGCGGCCGGACTATTTTCGTCCGGCAATGTCGAGAACGGCGTTCGCGACATATTGAATTTGTTCCGCCGTCATTTCCGGGAATAACGGAATGCTGAGGACGCGCTCGCAGGCGAGTTCGGCGTGGGGAAACGTTCCGGCGGGATAGCCGAGGGACGAATAGGCCGGTTGCAGGTGCACCGGCTTGGGATAATGCACGGCGCTTTCGATCCCACGTTCAGCAAGTTGGGTGATGACCGATGCACGATTTTTTACGTAAATCACGAACTGGTGATAAACACATTCGTTTTGCGGGTCGTCAACCGGCAACTGGAGTTTCGCGGGCTCGAGTAATTTGCGATATTCGCGCGCGATTTCACGCCGGCGCTCGGTCCAGGCATGGAGGCGGCGAAGCTTGATGCGTAGCACCGCCCCTTGAAACCCATGCATGCGGTAGTTGTAGCCCACAAATTCGTGGTCATAGCGCGCAGTTTGTCCGTGAGAGCGCGCGGCACGGGCGAATTTAGCAATAGCTTCGTCGTTGGTGGTTAACGCGCCGCCTTCACCGTAAGCCCCCAGATTCTTCGAAGGGTAAAAACTAAAAGCCGCGGCCTGCCCCAGCGAGCCGACACGCCGATGGCGATAGCGCGCGGCATGCGCCTGCGCCGCATCTTCCAGAACGCGAAGATTATGGAGCGCCGCAATCTCGAGGATGGCGTTCATATCCGCGGGGCGACCGTAGAGATGAACCGGGATGATGGCGCGGGTGCACGGACGGATGGCGCGTTCCAAGAGTTTAGGATCGAGATTAGCGGTGGCGGGATCGATGTCCACAAAGATGGGACGGGCGCCACAATAGGTGATGGCTTCGGCGGTGGCGAGAAATGTGTTTGGGGTGGTGATGACTTCGTCGCCAGCCTGCACGCCCAGGGCGAGCAAGCCGAGATGCAAGGCGGCGGTTCCACTGCTCAGCGCGACGCAGTATGCGGTGCCGCAGAAATCAGCGAACTCGCGTTCGAAGGCTTGAACCTCGGGGCCTTCGACAAACGTCGAGTTCTGGCAAGTGCGATCGAGCGCCGGCAGAATCTCGTCGCGTAAACCTTCATATTCGGCTTTTAGATCGAGAAGTGGGACTTTCATGGGCGATGTGGCCTTTCCGTATGCATAAAAACTGTACTGTACTGCGGGCGAGGCGGCAAGCTGAGCGACAAGGAGCCGCGACGATGGAGAGTTAGATGTGCGTTAACGTTCCGGTGATTTTTGTGCGACGCAGCGCCCAGGCAAAGACCGCGAAGGATAGCGGGATCAGAATCGCCGCAAAAATCAACAGTGCTGCGATGGACGGCCAGAGTTGAAGCCAGCCGGCGTGGCCCAGAAGCGCGGCGCGCATGCCTTCGAGAGCATAGGTAATGGGAATGAGGCGCGCGAGGATGCGTAGTGGTTCCGGCAAAACTGAAATCGGATACATCATTCCTCCGACCAGGCCCGAGACTCCCAGGAACAACCACTTGGCGGGATTTCCACGTTTAAAGAGAAGCGAGTAGCTTGCGGAAATAATTCCCAAACCCGCAAAAGCTAGAATAGAGGCCAGAAGAACGGCCAGGGCCCCGAGCCAGTTGGCCGATCGTGGCGAAAAATCAAAGGCCACAATTCCCCAACCGAGATAAATGCAGGTACGCATCGCGAGTGCGCTAAAGGGATAGACGGCCGAGCCCCCGAGAATGACCGGCAGAGGTGTCTGAGTGACGAGCAAAGCTTCGAGAGTGCGATTCTGGCGCGCCTCTTCGATGCTGTTGTCGAACGCGGTCAAGGACACGCTGAGGTAATCGAAAAAGGCGAAGCCGACGAGAGCGAACGCGAAATAGCTGCTACCCGCGGGCAACGCGCTGGAAAGCTCGGGGCTTTGCACGAACCGCGAGAGGTAATAAAAGGTTGCAACGCCGAAAAGCGCTTCGAGAATTTCGATCAGGAATGCGCCGCGATAGCCGCGGGAGATGGCGAAGTCACGCAGAAAGAAAGCGGCGATTTTCCGGAGCGTGCGGCCGAGATTCATGAAGGCTGGCCCGTGCCGGAGGAATGGCGGGCCAATTTCGTGACCGCGTCTGCAAAAGTCTGCGAGCCGGTCGCGATGCGAACAGCCTGAGGCGTATCGAAGGCCACGACGAGCCCTCGATCGAGGATGAGCACGCGGTCCGCAATTTCTTCCACCTCGCTGAGTGTATGGGAGGCGAAAAGAAGGGTTGTACCAAGACGGCGCACCAAGTCGTCCTTGATCAGCTTGCGGAAGTCGGCAGCGGCAAGCGGGTCGAGGCTGCGCGTAGGTTCATCGAGCAAGAGAACAGCGGGTTGGTGGAGCAGGGCGCGCGCGAGGCCGAGGCGATGACTCATACCGGTGGAGAAAGTGCGGACCTGACGATCGAGGTCTGGAGCAATTCCCATGCGCTCGGCAGTTAACGAGATGCGTTGGCGAATCTCGGCTTGTGACAAGTTGTTCATAGCACCGAAGAAAGACAGGTTTTCGCGAGCGCTAAGGCGGCCATAAAAGCCTTCATCGCCTCCGGTGTGATAACCGAGCTGGCGACGTGCGGCGGGGGCAGAGAGACTTACGTCATGGTCGGCAATACAGGCGTGACCACGGGTGGGAAGAACGAGCGTAGCAAGGATGCGCAGCAGCGTAGATTTGCCAGCTCCATTCGGCCCAACGATTGCAACTGCCTCACCAGCCGCGACCGAAAAGGAAACACCGGCGAGAGCTCGTTCGGTGTGCGGGGAAAAGGGTTGAAGCAAAGAGCGCCAACCGGATCGCGCTGGAGGGAAAAATTTTTCGAGCGAAGATACGGCGATAGCGTCGGCTGGCATCCCGTTCGTTATAACCGAAGTACGGTAGTCAATCCAGTTCGGTCATTGCTTTATGGCGCAGGGTCGGTAGAATAATGATGACTTCGGGACACGGCCCTTTGCGGAACAGCCGGTTCTGATGTCTTTAGATTACCCCTGATTAACCAGCCCTTGCGCGCGGGAGCGGCCAACGTGGACGCACCTCTTTCCTTACAGACTACGGTGATGGTGTCATCACAGCAGGTATCGTGCCCGCTGGGCGACGAAGCCACGATTTTGAATATGAAGAACAGCGTGTACTACGGAGTGAATCCGGTGGGTGCGACGGTATGGAATCTTCTAAAGCAGCCGAAAACGGTAACCGAAATTCGCGACGCCATCCTCGACGAATATGAGGTGGAAGAAAAGCGCTGCGAACAGGATCTGTTGACTCTGCTGGAAGAGATGCGAAGCGAAGGACTGATTGAAGTGCGCGGCGAAACGCGCGGTGCAGGTGCGGGTTAGAACGGATTCGGGCCGCGACTATCTGGTTTTGGGCGGGTTAGAGAGCTCCGAGTGAAAACGATTATTCACCGATCGCAAACGTTCTGGTCACTAAAGAGTGCGGAACGCGAGATTGCGTGGGCGGCAGCCAGGGGGCTGACGGCAAGCTGGCTGGGATTGCGCTTCCTTGGATTTCGGCGTTGGAAGGAATTTGTGGAGCGGCGAGTGGAGCGAGCGAATGGCGGAGCGGTGCAATCACGAATTTCCGCGGTGTCGGCCCAAAGGATCGTCCAGTTGGAAGAGGCGGCAGCCCGCAATTTGCCCTTCAAAACAAATTGCCTGGAGCAATCGCTGGCGCTGTGGCCGCTCCTGCGGCGACGCGGTTTTCCCGCGGAACTGAAATTTGGCGCGCGAAAAGATGCGGGAAAATTCGAAGCGCACGCCTGGGTTGAATTGGATGGCGGGGCGTTGAACAACGACAGCGAGGAGAATCGGGGATTCGTACCGTTCGACGGCGCGGTGGCAGCAACGCAGAGGCACGCAGAATGAGCGGCATCGTTGGAATGTACGAGCGCGGCGGAGCGCCAGCGGACCGGGCGTTGTTGCAGTCTCTTACTCACGCGATTTCGTATTGCGGGCCGGACGCGCGGGATACCTGGGTGAACGGGCCGATTGGTTTTGGGCACACGATGCTGCGAACCACGCGCGAAGCGCAGCACGAACAGCAACCGGCGAATCTCGACGGGCAATTGTGGATCACGGCGGACGCGCGGATTGATTGCAAGGACGAGCTTCTGGAAGAGATGACGCGCGCAGGCAGCGCGGCGGTAGTGGGCGCAGCAACCGATTCAGAACTGATTTTGCGCGCCTATGCCACGTGGGGCGAAGAATGCGTACAGCACCTTCGCGGTGATTTTTCCTTTGCGATTTGGGACGCGCGGAAGAAATTGTTGTTCTGCGCGCGCGACCATTTCGGGGTCAAGCCTTTTTACTACGCGGAACCGGGCGAGCTATTTTTTTTCAGCAACGTTCTGGATTGTTTGCGACGGCATCCCGATGTCTCGGGGGATCTCAACGACGCGGCGGTTGGCGATTTTCTGCTGTTCGGGCTGAATTGCGACGAAGCGACCACGACGTTTCGCGATATCCGGCGGTTGCCCGCGGCCCATTCGATGACGGTTTCGGCAGATGGCCTGCGGATGCGGAGGTATTGGAGCGCGCCAACCAACGGGCGAATTCGATACCAGCGGCCAGAGGATTTTGTCGAGCATTTTCAGATTCTGCTGCAGGCCGCGGTCGCGGACCGGCTGCGTGCGGATCGCGTCGGAATTTTGCTAAGTGGCGGCCTGGATTCCGCGACCGTCGCAACCACCGCGCGGGATCTATCTCGAACGACCCACGGGACGCAGGATCTGCGCGCCTACACCGCGGTATATCAGTCGCTGATACGGGATGAGGAAGGCGGGTATGCGCGGCAGACCGCCGAATTTTTGGGCATCCCGATTCAATTCATACGGATGGATTCGGTGAAGCCGTTCGAGAGATGGAACGAGCCTGAAGTGAATTGGTCCGAACCAGTGGACGATCCATTTTTCACGGGCTTCTTCGACCAGATGAAGACGATTGCGGCGGATTGCCGCGTGGTGTTCTCCGGCGAGGGCAGCGACAATTTGATGCATTTCCAGATGTGGCCGTACGTGAAAGACATGATGCAGAATCGCGAATGGACAGGTCTGCTCAAGCATGTTCCGAGATATCTAGCCGTGCGGAAATCTCCACTGCCGGGTTTAGGACGCCGAGCTGCGGGTATTTTCGGCAAAGATCCCACCGCGCCAATATATCCGAGATGGCTGAGACCGGACTTTGCACGGCGGCTGAATCTGCAGAACCGGGCCGGAGAATGGAGCGAGCTGCCCAAGAACCAGCCTCATCCGATCTTGCCCAAAGCGCACGTTTCTCTTTCGATTCCCCACTGGGCGGCAATGTTTGAGCAGGAACATGCGGGTTTTACGCACCACCCAGTCGAGGTCCGATACCCATTCCTTGATTTGCGAGTCGTGAACTTTTTGCTGGCTCTGCCGCCGTTCCCTTTTTTCTTCGAGAAGAATCTTTTGCGGGAGGCGACGACGGGCCGGCTGCCAGAAGCAGTGCGCAAAAGGCACAAGACACCTCTGCGGGGAAGTCCGCTATCGGAACACATTCAACGATCCGGCGCGAATTGGCTGGATGAGGGTAGTTGGTCGGCCGATATGGATTCATATGTTGATCGCCGAATGATGCAATTGTCTCAAAACGAAAGGAATGCGGAACAGCTCCACACCAACATTCGTCCGTGGTGTCTCAACTTTTGGTTGCAGTCAATGCGCAAGGTCCGGTATAACTTTCGTGCGGAGGTTCGCAATGCTTAAGCCCGCAAAACGGGATCCGAAGAAATCGTATTCATCCCCAATACTAACTACTTATGGAACGGTTAAGCAGCTTACCCAGAAGGTTGGCTTGCGTAAAACACCCGATGGCGGAAGCCGTCTCAAAATCAAAACCCACATGTAATACAGACTTTAGGTCGCGGTCGTCCAGCGGGAACGTCTTGTTGGATCGTGAGCTTCAGTCACAATTCGAGACGCGCAGATGCTTTCACCCGTGAGTATATTCTCCAGTCGTTACGCGCGGGCAATTTTGTCTTGAGTGCGTTGCCCTTCACCTATTCCCTCTTCGGCTTGGAAATTCATTGCAACCGTCCAATTCCTGAAATTTCAGCCGTCCGAGTTCAAAATCCCATTTTCCCATTGCCAGAAACTTCCGCGCGAAGAGGAAAAATTGTTGAAATCAACCTGGAAGCCTCGCCGCACGACGCCGGACTGATTGAGACTGCGGACGAAGAGCCGAGCTACATCAGCGACTACAAAGACAGCCAGGGAGAGCCAGCCTTACGAATATGGCAGATAGATGGCGGCGATTTCCTGCGGCTCGACTACTTCGATGGCACAAAGTTCTGGCTGGATCGCGACGGTACTCAGGTATGGGGAACCTGGCCGGCAAGCTTAACGATTGAGGACGCGGCGACATATCTCCTGGGCCCGGTATTGGGTTTGATGTTGAGGCTGCGGGGCGTAACTTGCCTGCACGCCAGCGCAGTAAGTCTTGGCGACAACGTGGTGGCGTTTGTGGGGTCGGAAGGGGCGGGAAAATCCACCACGGCAGCGGCCCTGGCCCAACAAGGATGCGCCGTGGTATCCGACGACGTGGTAGCGCTGGAGGAGGTCGCCGGGTCGGTCCGAGTCTATCCGGCTTACCCCTACCTATGTTTATGGCCTGAATCCGTAGAAGCAATTTATGGAGCCGCTGGATCGCTCCCGCGTTTCAGCCAAAACTACGAAAAAAGATGCCTCTCATTGGAGAGACAGAGGTTACGCTTCGAAACGCGGAAATTACCGCTGAAGGCAATCTACATATTGGGCGAACGGCGTTCCGATCCGGCACCAATCATTCAGGAGATTCCCGCGCAAAAGAGGCTGTTGGCTCTGGTGGCTAACACCTTTGCGACAAATGTGCTGGGACCCGCCACGCGGGCAAAAGAATTTGAGACTCTCGGCCGATTACTGCCCTGTGTAAGGGTTCGTGAAGTTTTCGCGCATACCGACCCCCTGCGCCTGCCCGACTTGTGCCGCCTAATTCGTGAGGACGTGTGGCAAACGGATGACAGCAGACCTGCCCTGCCGCCGGGCTTGCCGCAGTGAATAATTCAACACCCGTAGCTCATTGTACACCTCGTAGTGGAATACCCTTCCCCTCGCGGTTTTCCCGAGGTTGCGGCCATGCTACCATCGCCGGTCAAACGGGCTCTTAGACTCGGCGTCCCCGGTGTCTGCGCCAAGGAAAATCATCCCCTGGGCCTCGGAGGATGGATTGGGCAAGAAAGCAGCACCACAGCGAGACGAATTTCGAGACAAATATTTCGAGATGTAAGCCGCAAAAACGAGACAGAGGAGAACTACGATGCAAACGCCATCCCCGCGTAGGAGCACCGCAGTATTGGTAGTCACAGCTCTAGCCATCGCCCTTTCGTTCATCTTCGTTCTGATTCGCGCGAACCATGCTGAGGCCAGTAAGACAGCGACGCATCCGAAGGTTGCTCACACCAATGGCGCGGTGGCCGCTCCCGCAGCGTCGTTGAAGCAGGACTGGCTGCAGGCTTACGGCAGGCTGCCATTATCCTTCGAGGAAAATCATGGGCAGGTAAATCCGGCAGTGCAGTTCTTTTCCCACGGCGACGGATATGATCTTTCGCTAATGAGCCAGGAAGCGGATTTCACGCTGCGGAGCCCGCGGCCGAAGCAACAGACGCGCTTCAACCGTTCAAAGTTCTTGCGCGATCGCAACCGAGCCGGCGCAACGGAAAAAACTTCAGTACTGCGCATGCGCCTGGAGGGCTCGAATCCGGATGCGGCCATGACCGGCTTGGATCGCACGGCCACAAAGATTAATTATTTCATCGGCAACGATCCCGCGAAGTGGCACACCGATGTACCGGCATACGCAAAAGTGAAGTATGCGGAAGTCTACCCCGGAGTTGATCTGATTTTTTACGGCAACCGGCGACAATTGGAATATGACTTCGTAGTAGCTCCTGGCGCGGACACCAAAGCCATCGCACTGAATGTCGAGGGAGCGGACAAGATGAAACTGGACGCGAACGGCAATTTGGCGATGGGCGTGGTAGGCGGAATAGTCGAACTCCGCAAACCGAACGCGTATCAAGAGTCAAACGGCGTTCGGCGCGAAGTAGCGGGCAACTATCAAATTTCCAAGCAGCACGAGGTTCGGTTTGTTTTAGGGGACTATGACAAGACGCAGCCACTGACGATTGATCCGGTAGTCATATATTCGACGTATGTCGGCGGAAGCGGCAACGCAAACGGCGGAGACATCGGGTTTGGGATCGCGCTCGACGCGGCGGGAGATGCGTACATTGCCGGGGTCACTTCGTCCGCGGACCTGATGCAGGTCAATGGAATTAACGCAGCGGCGCCAGGATCGGTTACGAACAGTACCGCTGCATTCGTGGCGGAACTTAATCCCGCAGGAACGGCCGCTCTTTATCTGACTTATTTGGGCGGCAGCACGTCCGATGGCGCATTCGCAATTGCGGTTGACGGCACACCCAACATTTATTTGACCGGATTTACAGAATCATCGGATTTCCCGCTGAGCCAAACCAACATTCCTTTTCAAAACACCCCGCCCGCAGGAGTGAGCCTGGGCGGAGTTGCTTTCGTAACGCGGTTGGATCCCACAAAGACCGGAACTGCGCAACTCGTGTACTCCGGCTTTGTTGGCGGAAGCGGGAGTGCGAACGGCGGAGACGAAGGAAATGGCATCGCGGTGGACGGCAACGGCAACGCATTCCTCACCGGATTGACTCTTTCTACGACGACCTTTCCAACGATGAACGCAACCGTAGCGCCGTTTTCCTCGGTTCAGCTAAGCCCAGCCGGCAATGCCTTCGTGACCGAAGTCAACACGGGCGGGAGTGGTCCTACTTCGTTGTTGTTTTCGGCCATTTTTGGCGGAACGGGAGCCGGAAACGGAAATTTCCCATTCGGTGATTTCGGGGCCGGAATCGCGCTGGATTCCAGCTCCAAGGTGTATATCGTGGGAACGACAACATCCGGGGCCAGCTTCCCGACGCAAGGTACCTCAGTCAAACCCTGCGCGCAAAATTCCACGTCGGCGGCGTTCTTGTCGGTGATTAATTTGTCCACGCCAGCTACGCCCGCATTGTCATATTCAACCTGTGTGGCGGGCAGCACGGCGGAAATCGGCAATGGCGTCGCGCTGGGTCCAAGCAACATCGTGTATCTTACGGGCGCTTCGTTCTCAACTGACTTCCCCCTGGTCCCAGCCGGAGCAACAATTCCACTTGGATTCCCCGGTGCTGTTCCGCCGGGCTTCCCCAATAGCGATTCGTCCGTTGTGTTCGTATCAACCCTGAACACCGCAAACGGCACGCTTGGCTATTCCACGTTCCTCGGTGGCAGCGGCGGGGACTCCGGCTCGAGCATCGCGGTGGATTCGGCGGGTGTCGCTTATGTGACGGGACAAGCCGGATCACCCGATTTCCCGATCACTCCGGGTGCGGCACAGATGACGCGGACAAATGGACTGGGAAACGCTTTCGTCTCGAAGGTGAATGCGAGTGCGGGCGGGAATGGGGGCAAGGACCTGCTGTACTCGACTTACTTCGGAGGAACGGGCGACGGATCTGACCCAGACGCGGGAAACGGAATTGTTTTGATGGGCACCAACGCCTATGTAACCGGCCAGGCTACAACCGGAGCGCTGACCACGGCGGGGGCTTATCACACGGCAACCAACAACGCGGCGGGGCTGAACGCGTTTGTTGCGGAACTGCCGCTGCTTGCCCCGCTGAGTGTGTCCCCGACCAGCCTGAATTTCGGAACGCAGTTGGTCGGCGCGCCCACCGCGGCACAGTCCGTGACGGTTACGAATAATTCCGCGGCGTCTATCTCGATACCGTTCGTGGTAACGGGAGCGAATGCCGCCGATTTCGTCGCACAAGCGGGCGCGACACCGTGCGGCGCGTCGCTGGCCGCCGGAGCGTCATGCATGATCGCAGTTGTATTCACGCCTTCTGTGGCAGCCGCAGAAGCGGCAACTCTGCAGATTGCGACCGGAGTTAACGCACTGAGTGTGGCGTTGAGTGGAACGGGTTCGGCCACCGGAGCGTTCACGGTGACGGCGCCTGCAACGTTTGATCTAACGAGCGGAGTGGCGGGTTCGGTTCCGGTCACGGTCACCGGGTCGCAAGGTTTCACGGGCGCGGTGAACTTAACTTGCACTGGAAACACACCGAACGTGACGTCCTGCACGATGATGCCGACCAGCGTGACCGTAACTTCCGGAATGATGAGCCCGACAGCGGTCGCTAGCGTAACAGCGACCGTGTCATTCGTGGCACCACCCCCAGCAGCCAACAATCCACCATCCACATCCGTCAGGCAGGTAGTTTTCCTGGTCCTTGGAATCTCGATGTTGTTCATGATTCCAAGGACGCAACGCCGGCGCCTGCGTTTGGGAATGGTCGCGGCTATGTTGGTCTTCGTGACGGTTGCGGGTTGCTCCAACAATCCCAAATCGCACACCGGCACGGGGTCAATCACAATCACCGGCACCGCACCGGCGACGCCAGCTCTAGGACCGCAAAGCGCAACGGTGAACCTGACGATCAGCAACTAAGAGCATCTTAATGGTCATCACGGCCGCGCGCTTTCCGTCACGGAGCGCGCGGCCGTTTGATTTTTGAACGACGATTCACCTCCCCCGGAAATTTTCCGTAATATCGCGGGCTGCCCTACACTTCGCGTGGGTTTCCATCTATCCTATGGTGCGCCGAATACAAACCATTGGGGATTGTGCGCATCTGAAAACTGCGCGGAAGGGATCGCCAAGCGGAGCACAACGACTACGGGGAGGAAGTTTGTCGATGAAAAAAGTAGGCGGAATTTTGTTGTTGATAGCCATTTTCTGTTCGCCGGCGATGGCGCAGGACAAGGACGGCTGGAAGGTATTTAAGAGGCCGCCGACGAAATCGCGCCTGGAGCTTGGCGGCGGTGTACTGTACCGATCGTTTTCGAACATCACCGCATTCGGAGCCCCAACCGGCACGCGGCTGAATATGGTGGGCTGGGGTGGCTACGCGGACTATCGCTTCCTCCGATGGCTGAGCATCGGCGGAGATCTCTCCGGCACTTATCACTTGAGCGGTCCCAACGGAAACACGCAGATTTACACGGTGATGCTCGGACCGCAGATTTACCCGTTCGGCCACGATCATAAAATCACGCCGTTTGCACACGTGTTGCTCGGACGCGGCGTCTACGGATTCGATCTGGAGAGCCAGGGCGGATTCAACCATTTTAGCCGCTGGGACAATTCGTTCGCCTGGATGGGCGGCGGCGGGCTGGATGTGAAGTTCAAGAGGCATTGGAGAATTCGGGTGTTCGAATTCGACTATGAGACCACCAAATTTGCGGTTGCCGGATCTCCCGGTTACGGCAACTATCGAATTTCCGCCGGCCTTCTTTATCGCTTCGGTATAAAGTAACGCGCCAAGCGATAGCGCGCGATTTTCTAATTCTCCCGTGGATCGCGCAGACTAGCGGAGAGCATCGCCCACCAAGCGAACGGCAATTTTCAGCGGCACCGCCAAGCCTCGCGAATTTGACCTTGCGAAACCACCGCCAGTCGTAGGAGATTACCGCACCGTGGAACAAACGCACGAAAGTACATCGGTCCGGGGCGTGATTTTGGCGCTGGCGGTGTGCCTTTTCGTGCTGCTTTTGTACCAAGCAGGAAAACTCTGGCTGGCTGATCACTATGTTCGCTCGAACACTCTGACGAAGCTGGAGCGTGGAGCCGCGCTTGAGCCGGGCAACGCGGACGCGTGGGACGCACTTGGCCGCTTTCGACAGCTCGACTTCGATGACCCGGATCCCGCGGGAGCGCTGGCGGACTATCAGCGCGCGGTGCGTGTAAATCCGCTTTCAGCGCATCATTTGATGAATCTTGCAGGGGCCTACGAAGCGATGGGCGATGTGACGCAGGCGCGAAATGCGTTTCAGGCGGCGCGCAACGTTTATCCGCTTTCCGCCGAAGTGGCCTGGAACTATGGAAATTTTCTGCTGCGCCAGGATCAAAGCGCGGAAGGTTACGCAGAAATCCAGCGCTCGGTTAATTCCGACCCCAAGCTACTAACCCTGGCAATTTCGCGGACGTGGCGGGCGAGCCACGACGTTAACGTGCT
>JGI12712J15308_10000132_pt1 | contig 21324 bp, 14 predicted proteins | sample JacPin_JW_Ref_O2_FD_15308 | JGI IMG/M metagenome (IMG submission 15308) | reverse complement strand
TGCTGACTTCATCAAGACCGAAGGCATTCCGGTTCACAGTGCTTGCCTGGGCGTTGCCGGCCCGGTGCGCGCCGGACGAAGCAAGATTTCGAACCTGCCCTGGATCATCGATGCGCAGGAGGTCGCCAAACAGCTCCGGCTGACTTCCGTGGGACTGCTCAACGACCTGGAAGCCTTCGCGTACGGAATCGATGGCCTGGAATCGAAAGACTTCATCACGCTTAGCGAAGGTTCGGAAGCAGCCGAAGGTAATCGCGCCATCATCTCAGCCAAAACCGGGCTGGGGATGGCGGGACTCTACTGGGATGGGTTCCGGCATCATCCTTTCGCCTGCGAAGGCGGGCACGCCGACTTCGCCCCCCGTAACGATCTGCAGATGGAATTGCTGGCTTACCTGCAGAAGAAATACGGCCGCATCAGTTGCGAACGAATTCTTTCCGGCCCGGGAATTAAGAATATTTACGACTTTCTGCGCGATGCGCACAAAGCCGAAGAACCGGAGTGGCTCGGAACGCAGCTGACTACGGCGCCCGATGCCCCAGCGCTGATTTCACAGACAGCTTTGCAAGGTAAGGCCGCGATCTGCGATCTGACCATGTCGATTTTTGTCAGCGTCTTTGGCGCGGAGACTGGGAACTGCGCCTTGAATTTTATGTCGACGGGAGGAATTTTTATCGGCGGCAGTATCGCTGCCAAGATCGTGCCCAAGATGAAGGATCCCGTGTTCCTGGAATCTTTCCTGGATAAAGGTCGAATGGAGACGATCCTGAAAGATATGCCGGTTAAGATCGTGGCGAATGATGACTCCGGCCTGATCGGGGCTGCACGATACACGCTGATACAAAAGGCATTCCGCACCGCGAGCTGAGCGGGCGAGCCGCGCCGCCGTCGCAGCTACGCCGGAGCCGGGCTTTTTCTCGCGCCCTCGAAGTGCGCCTCAATCTCCTCGAGCGTCTTCCCTTTCGTCTCCGGTAAGAACACCGCGGCCGTGATGAAATAAACAACCGTGCAGGCGGCGAATCCAAAAAACATCACGGCATAGCCATGCTTGCCCACAGTCGGCAGGAAGATCGCGGCAATGGTGGTGGCGACGCCCTGATTCAGCAGCAGGGCGATGCTCATCCCGTTCGAGCGAATGCGGGTGGGCATCAATTCCGACAGCGCCAGCCACACACATACGCCGGGGCCAATGGCATAAAACGCCATGAACACGAACAGGGTGATAGCCACCAGCCATCCGTTACGCTCGCTGGGTACCGGAGTGATCAAGGCATTCTCAATTCTCAGTGGAGCCTGGCGCGACGCATCGAGATTGCTGAAGGGATTCGAAAAAAACGCTACCACTTTATTCGGGGGGAGGCAGGCGTCGCGAGTGATCTCGATGGGCTTGGCCGACGCATCGTCAGAACGCACAGCCGTGCTCGCAGCGACAAAATCTCCGCAGGAGTAAATAACGATCAACGATGTGGGGCGTCCGCTGATCGTGCTGCTGGCGTCCCCGCTGGTTGCTAGTAGAGCATTAGCGGATTTCGCATCGTAAACCAGCGAAAGCTTCTGATCAGCCGTCACCATGGATTGCACGGAAGTTCGGGAATCCACGCGCATCTGTTCTGTCTGGCGGAACAGCAAGCCGGTGCAAATCAGTGAGGCAATAATGCCCGCGGTGCCCACGGACAGGAGAAATTTTCGTCCCTTGCGATCCACCAACATGACGCCCCCAATGGTCATGAGGAAGTTGATCAGGGTAAACAGAACGTAGCCCCAGTGAGCCTGGAGGTCGGGCAGGCCGCTCTGCAACAGTATGTTCGCGTTGAAGCCGATGATGGAGTTGATGCCGGTGGCCTGGTTGCAGGCGAGAATGACGCAGGCCAGCATAAAAGGAATGACATACTTGCGGCGCAACAGAGACTCTTTGATCTGGGCTCCGCTTGACGATTGGGCTTTCTCAGCGGCGGCCGTTTGTTCCATCTCGTGAAGCTCGAGGTCGGCCTGCTCTTTGGTACGCGAGCGGAGAAGCGCGGCGAGGGCGGCGTCGCGCTTGCCGTGCCGAAACAGCCAGCGCGGAGACTCTGCCACCATGAAGCTCCCGATCACAAACAAGATTCCCGGCGGCAGCGAAACCCAGAAGATGCTGCGCCATGCCGTGTCCTTGAAGGCGAACAGCCGAGCAGGATCGTGCAACTTCGCCACTTCGTCAACGCGAAAACTGAAAAACATGGCAACCACGGCAGCGGTAAAAATGCCGAGCGTCAACAGCCACTGGAAGATGCCCGTACCTTTGCCGCGACTCGCCGCCGAGAGACACTCTGCCAGATAGAGCGGAACTACAACACCGATCAGGCCGGCGCTGATCCCCTGCAGCAGGCGGCCCAGAACCAACGGCCCATAACCATGTGCGAGCGCAATCATAGGAATGCTGACCACAAACAGCAAACCGCTAAGCGCCATCAGAAGCCGGCGGCCCATCCAGTCCGCCAACATGCCCGCGAACAGCGTGGAGATCACGCTACCGAGGAGTACGGCGGCGACCACAATGGAAAGCTGTCCCGCATTCAGCCCGGAAGTAGCTTCCAGATAGGGCAATGCGCCGGCAATGATGCCGACGTCAACCCCGTAGAGCAAGCCTCCCAACCCCGCTACCAGCAGGAGAAAGCGGTTGTAGCCAGCCTTTTCGTCGATCGCCAAGTGAGCAGTCCTTTCGCGGATTGCAGAACGCGGAGATTTAATCCTCACGAGGATACATTACAAACTGCGCAACGGCCGAATGTTTACTGCGGCAGTTTGATCGAAGCGGGCCAAATGATTTACTCTCAGCCGCGATGACCAGAACTCCGAAAAACAGTCGTGACAAGGCTGACAAGGCTGACAAGGCTAACAAGGCTTCACCCTCGCGCTCATTTTCCCATCTCATGCGCCGTGAAATTTACGACCAGCCGCAAGCCATCGCAAAGACGGTCGCGAAGCATCTGCAAAACGACATCATTTTCCCCGGCGAGCTGCAGACGATTGAGAACGCGTTGCTGACGTTCGAGAAGCTGATCATCGCGGCCAGCGGATCGAGTCGGCACGCCGGCCTCGCGGGCGAAATCATGATCGAGGATCTTTCCGGCGTGGCCGTGGATGTGGAGTACGCCAGCGAGTACTGCTACCGCTCCACGCACGCGGCGGTGGATCCGATCGTGATGGTGATTACTCAGTCGGGAGAAACCGCGGACACGATTGCCGCGCAGCGCGAGGCGCTCACCCGGGGCGTAAAAACCATCGCGATTTCGAACGTGGACAAGACCACCATCGTTCGCGAGGCCGGAGCGGCGCTGATCAGCGGAGCCGGGCCCGAGCTTGCGGTTCCAGCCACCAAGAGTTTCACGACGCAATTGACCATCCTGTATCTGATGGCACTATTCCTGGCACGCAAGCGCGGGAGGATGACTTCGGAAGTGACGCGTTCCTATCTACAACGCCTGCAGCGGCTACCCGAGGCAATCGAAGCGAATCTGGCCATATGGGATGATCTGGCGGAAACATTCGCCGGCAAACATTATCAGGCGGAAAAATTCCTCTACCTGGGGCGAGGAGTGCACTACGCGATCGCGCGCGAAGGTGCGCTCAAGCTGAAAGAGATTTCCTATGCGCACGCCGAGGGATATCCAGCCGGGGAACTGAAGCACGGGCCCAATGCACTGGTCGATGAGAAGCTGCCGGTAGTGGTGCTGGCTACCTGCGATCATCGCGATCCGGACTCGGTTTTGCGCTACCGCCGCACCCTCGATGTGATGAAGGAAGTGAAATCACGGCGCGGGCCGCTGGTAACAGTGGCGACTGAGGGCGACGAGGAAGCGAAGACAATCGCCGATTCTGTGTTCTATGTTCCGGCCGCGCCGGAATTGCTATTGCCGATCGTGGAAGTGATTCCGCTGCAGCTTTTCGCTTATCACGTCGCCGTGGGCAAAGGATACGACGTGGACCATCCGCGCAATCTGGTGAAAGCGGTGGTCACCGAGTAGCGCTCCTACCGCGGCTCAGGCGCGGGCAAAGTCGATGAACCCGTGCTGCACGTCGGTGCGGAGCAGCTTGGCGCGCAGTTTGTCGCCGACGTCCAAGCCCTTCTGTCCCTGCGCCAGCAATCCTTCCACGTGGGGCTTCTGCACCAGAATGAACGTTCCTTTTGGCGTGACCCCGGTCACAATCGCATCAAAAGTTTCGCCGATTCTGCGCTGCATGGCGATAGCGGCGAGCCGCTTACCCATTTCCCGTTCAACTTTCTTAGCGGCATTCTCTTTCAGTGTGCAATTGGCGGCGATGGCGGTGAGTTCGTCATCCGTGTAAGGATTTTTCTGGCCCGCCAGCGTGGCCTTGATCAGCCGCTGCGTAACCATGTCGGGAAAGCGGCGGTTGGGTGCGGTGGAGTGCGTGTAATCCTGCACAGCGAGCCCGAAATGTCCTGGGGCGGTGTCTCCAGCGCGTTCCAGCACATACTCGCCGCGGCCGATCAGCTTGATCACCGCTAAAGACAGATCGCCGAAATGGGCGGGGTCGGCAGCTTTTTGCTGGATCAGAAAATCATTCAACGCTTTCGAGTCTGGAGCCCCTGGAAGTTTAGTACCCTTGGCAGCGGCCAGCTGTACGATACGGTCCCAGCGTTCCGGCGTCCTTACAATGCGGCGCAACGAAGAAACTTTTTCCAGCATCCGGGCGACAACGCCGTTGGCCGCGATCATGAAATCCTCGATCAGCTCGGTGGCGTGGTTTTTCTCCTGTTTGACCACGTCGACCACCTGATTATTCAAAATAAGCGGAAGCAATTCATCAGTCTGCAGACTGAGTGCTCCGTGCTCGAAGCGCTGCTTTTTCAGCAGCTGTGCAACTTCATCCTGAAGTTTAAGTTGCGTCTGCAAATCGCTCGAAGCAGCTACCTTGGGCGGCGCCGCTGCCTTCCCTTCCAGCCACGCGCCCAGCGAGTTGTACTGCAGTTGCGCCTTGTTGCGCACTAGCGCTCGGTAGAGCTGGCCTCCAGTTACCGTGCCCGCGGCAGCGACTACGAACTCGCAAACCATGCCGAGACGATCCTGATTTTCGAGCAACGAAGTCAGCCCCGTAGACAATTCTTCGGGTAGCATCGGAAAGTTTCGGACACCGGCGTAGACCGTGGTGGTTTCTCGGGCGGCGTGCACATCGATGGGGGTTTGCTTGGGAGCAAAGGCGTCTACGTCGGCGATTCCCACCATAACCTTGACATCACCGTTTGGTAGGCGTTCGGCGACTTCGATCTGATCAAGATCACGGGAAGTGTCGTTGTCGATGGAAGACCACAGGAACTGGCGAAGGTCGCGTACCGCCCCAGTGGCAGCGACTTGCGGCGGATGCGCACGCAGCTGGGCCAACTGTGCCGGTACTTCCGGCGGAAAATCCGGCCCGAAGCCGTGATCGATCATGATTTGTTTCGCGATGGCTTGCAGGTCGATGTGCGAAGGGCTGGAGGCGTTCATGAACTCCCCGAAAAGCGTATGCAGTCGATCTAGGCTAACACGAGGAGCAGCGACGCAGGTTACGCCGCGAAAACAGCAGTGCGCAATTCTGCTGAGCTTGTTTGCCGAGCTTGTCGGTTAGCTGGCCGCGTGCAGCCGTTTGACGTCTTCGTTGGTAAAGTTGCGCCTTGCGGGCAACTTATGCGTCTTCCAGTAGGCCGCAGCCTCGGCGACCGTAACCCCGTGGCCGCGTACGCGCAGAGCTTGGGCATCGACCAGTTCAGTGACTCCGCTCTCCACGATGCTCGCCGGAAGCGCCGCGGACAACTCTGTCCCTCCCTCCGGAAAGCTAACCTCGACTACGGCGGCGGTTGAAACTCCGTAATGGTTGTCAGCCCCGTAGTAGATGGGAATGAGATCGGCCTGGTGTTCGAGCTGCGGATTGGTGGTAAACGGAACTTCAGTCGCGGCTTCGGGAATGCTGATGCTGGCCGGTTCGACCGGCGGCAGCGGCGCGTCGAGCGACAGTGTCGGCGTGGCGATGGAGTGCGCCAGGAGCGGCGAACCGGTAAGCAAATACTGCGGCCCGGCGGCGAAGTTGGTGTCCTGGGCGACAGCGGAGCCAATCAGAAAGAGCAGAATGCAAGGCAGAGCGAGGATGCGCATGGAACCTCCCTGAGCGCGCGAACTGAATTATGGCGCAAAACGAAGGAAATTTCCAGCAGCAATCACGCCGATTCCGGCTCCAGTCGCGGTTTTCAGGGCAGGCCTTAGCCGAAGGGAGGTGCCGCGGCCACCTTCTGGCGCTCGCGGTGGTTGTAGCGAAGCAGATAGTACATGTAGGTCACCACGCCTAGATTGCCCAGAAAGAGCACGACGCGAAGTACGGTGATGCCCCGGGACAGCTCGCGGATTTCGAGTGGGAGAAACACCGTCCCGGCGATAAAGGCAATCCACTCAGCCCAGGCGCGCTGCCGCCACAAGCCATAAGCTTCGATCAAACGCAACCCGCCGTAGGTGAAGGCAACACTGGCGGCGGTCCAGAGGCGTTTGTCAGTGGCGCTGTCAGCGAAATCCAGAAAAAGCTGGGCGTAGCGGCGGTCGGGATTGATATGAAAGAGAGCCAGAAGACTCTCCGCCAGCAGCCAGGCGTCCTTGTGAACCAGCAGCAAGGCGCAAAGGCCCATCGCCATAACGAAAACGCCCTTGCCGAACTCGAACAACGCCACAAAGCGCAGCAGAGGTTTCTGGGCACGAATCGGAAGACGCGGCACCCCGGTCAGGGGCTTACCTTCGGGCGGGGACAGATTGGCTGACGAATTCGTCAAGGCAGAGTATCACTCCGGATCAAATCGGCGAAGATCAAATCGGCGAGTCGAGCCGTGAACTGGGAGCGCAATCTTTTCACTTTCTTTTCTGGCGAACCGCCGAGCGCAATTCTTCCACGATCTCATGCGACGCGCGGATGGCGGCCGCGTGCTGGTTCACGTTAAAGGAAATAGCGCCCACCCGGGCATGACCGCCTCCGCCGTAGCGCTCACAGATCCTGGCCAGGTTTACTTCCGGCGGTTGCGGCGCCCAGGGATTCGAGCCTACGGAAACCTTTACCCGAAAACTGCTCTTGCTGAGCCCCACACTGTAAATGGATTCGGGATGAAGATAATAGGGGACGAATTTATTGTAGCCTTCGAGATCGTGATCGGTGATGTCGAAGAATATCGTGGCATCTTTGCACTCCGTGCGTTGCTTCAGGATTCCGATGGAAATTTCATGACGCCGGAGCAGCGGGGGCAGAAGCGGCGCAACGAAAGGCTCCTCGAGAATTTCGGCGAGCGGCTTCACCGCCAGCAGCGGAATCAGGTTCGGGACAAAACCATGGTCGGGGGCGGACTCGATGACCATGGTCAACTTCATGGCGGGCGCCTCCATTTCGACTGCCGTTTTGGCATCCGGATAGAGCGCGCCGTCGATGATGTCGGTCCAATGCACCAGATCGGCAACCGGAGCGGGATCAAATCCGAAACGCTGCTGCGCGATCATTGCGATAAAGCTGGTGCAAGACTTGAAATCAGGATCGTAGAACTTGCGATTGCTTTGATCTTGCTCGAAGTGCGCAGCGTCGGCGGGAGACAAAAACGCGCTCTCATGATGATCGAACCACCAGGTGATCTTCGGCGAGCTGGAATACTTGAAATCGACAATCGCGTTCTCGTCGCCATCGAAATGAGATTCGTCGAACAGCGCTCCGGCGCGATGGACGAGACCGGAAAAGGTGAACTCGGCGTCGCCGCGAATGCGCTCGCGGTAGAAACGCGAAAACAGCGCGGCGGAGGAAGCTCCGTCAAAACATTTGTCGTGATAGAAGACCCGAACTCGCAATGAACGCCTCTCACTCAAGATTCCCGCCGCGGAAGCTGCTCCCCGGCGCTTACCTCGCTTGGGGTAAAAGCTAATAGGAATGACAGCTTGGATGGAGAAAGTCAAGGGCGCGTGCGGCGATCTTGGTTGCGATCTTGGCCCCACACGCCCAGTACAGGAAGTAACCGCTCCCGCCCCAGCCAGAGAATACAACATGGCGGGGCCGTGAACGAAATGCACCTACATTGCGTTGGCCTGTTTCTCGGCGAGATCGCCGATCACCGGCAGCTTGTACATCACCCCCTGGTTCGCCTTCATCAGCAGGATGATCCACACGATGAGAACACCGATGGAGAGTCCGGCCCAAAGAAGAAACGAGATCAAGTGCCCCAGGATCGGGATAAACGCCAAAACGATCGAGACGATGAAAAGCCCGATCCAAAGCACAACCGCGGCGAGATGCAAGAACAGGTTTTGCCACGAATGGAAGCGGACAAACCGGCTCTTGTTGTAGGGCTCAGTCACGAGGAAAATGATGGCTGGAATGATCGTGATGTAGGCCAGCATTCCGGCGACATTGTCTGCCATTCCGGTGCCGCTGGCTACCGGCGCTGCCGGGGCGCGGCTGCTGCAAGCCGCGCAGGTGGTGGTGCCATCGGCGATCTGAGCGCCGCATAGATTACAAAACGCCATACAGGGTCTCCTTCAACGCTGAGTCGAAAACTACATTCTCAATTGCTTCGCAGGTGCGCCGCCCCAAAGAACGTGGCCGCAAAATAGCAGAAAGCCGCGCACGAAGCAATCCACAAATTTCTTGCGAGGAAGCGGTTTCTACAGGTGTCGTCCCGGAATCAAGTTGGCCCGCCGTTCCGCCAGTTCGCCCAGCACAGGAAGTTTTAACACTTCGCCCTGGAAAGCCTTGACCACCAGCACCAGCCATACAATGACCGCAGCCAGCGCTCCGACGATTGAAACCAGGGAAACGAAAAGCGGACCGACCAGCGGGACCAGAAACAGAATCGGGCTAGCCAGCTTGAGCGTGACGCCCAACAGCAGGCAAATCAGCGTGAGGAAAAGAGACTGCAGACACTGGAATCGCACGAAACGGTTCTTGCTGTAAGGCGCGAGCAGGAGAAACGCGGTCGCGGGAATGAAAGTGAAGTAAGCCAGCGCGCCCGCCACATTCTCGCTAAGGATGCCGATCTTCGCCTGGGCACGCTCCGGCGTTTGCATGGAGTGTCCGCATCCCGGACAGAACGCGGCGGAGTCGGGCATCTCCGCGGAGCAGTGAGGACAAGAAATCGGCATGGGGGTCACTGCATCCATTGTCGCCTACCTTCAGTCTAGAACAGAAAGGCCGCGCGATCCTGCCTGCTGGAATAGAATCTTCAAATGCGATTTTCTTCATACCAATCTCATATCCGCGCAAATTGTTCATGAGCACCGTCGCCACCATCGCACCTGCAACTCACCGCTCGCCCGTGCTCCGGATTCTTTTCTGGCTGGCATGCCTCATCGTCGCAATTCTTGCAGCCGTCATGGGCTATGCCTATCTGGTCGCGCGTTCTGCCCTGCCCCAACTCGATGGTCACGTGCCGGTGAACGGTCTCTCCGCTCCCGTTACGGTGACCCGCGACACCCACGGCGTTCCCACCATCGAAGCGACGTCGCTCGGCGACTTGTTCTTCGCCCAGGGCTATGTCACCGCGCAGGACCGGCTCTGGCAAATGGACGTGATGCGGCGTTTTGGAGCCGGAGAACTCTCTGAGATTCTGGGCGAAGACACGCTCAAACTCGACCGCGAGCAGCGCATTCTCGGATTGCGGACAGCCGCACGAAAGTCCATCCAGGCCACGAACCCGCGCGACCGCAGTTACTTCGAAGCCTACGCGCGGGGAGTGAATGCGTATATCGCCACGCACGGAGACAGGTTGCCGATTGAATTCCGGATTCTGAAATATTCCCCGAAGCCCTGGCAAGCGGAGGACTCGGTCGTCATCGCCAACGGGATGGTGAAAGATCTGAACTATCACTATTTTTACGACGCGCTCGACCGGGAGAAAATTCTGGCCAAGCTAGGACCCGAACTCACTGCCGATCTCTACGTGAATCGCTCGTGGCATGACCGCCCTCCAACCGTGATGCGGGAAGACTTGAACGACCCGCACACCAACCGCGGAGACTCGGACTCGGACGACGATGACAGCGACGACGACGGCCCGGACAACTCGGTCACTCGCCACCTAACGCCAGCGGCTGAAGTATACGCGCAGGAAGAAGGCATGCCGCTCGATGGATCAAACGACTGGGTAGTTTCCGGTGCGCACACCACCACCGGAAAGCCGCTCCTCTCAAACGATATGCATCTCGGACACCAAATGCCCAATCTCTGGTATGAAGCGCATCTGCAGGCCGGGGCTTTCAACGTTGCCGGCGTCACCCTCCCGGGAGTGCCTTATGTGATCGTGGGCCACAATCAGCGAATCGCCTGGGGATTTACCAACGTGGGCCCGACTGTGACCGATGTCTACATTGAAAATGTGAACGCACAGGGAGCTTATCAAACGCCCCAGGGCTGGCTGCAGCCGGAGCATCGCACTGAGGTCATTCACATCAAGGGCAAGTCCGACGTCTCCATCGACGTGAAGATCACGCGCCATGGGCCCATCATCACCGACCTGGTTCCCGGCGAAACGCGCCCCGTGGCGTTGCGTTGGACGCTCTACGACGGGCTCCGCATGCCTTTCTTCGACGTGAACTCCGCGCAGAACTGGGAAGATTTCCAGCATGCATTCTCACAACTGGATGCGCCCGGACAAAACGTGGTCTACGCCGACGTGGATGGAAATATCGGCTATCACACCACCGGCAAAGTTCCGATCCGCGCAGCCGGAGATGGCAGCCTGCCGGTGAGTGGCGCCGACAACGCGCACGAGTGGACCGGCTTCATTCCGTTCGAGAAGCTGCCGAATATCTACAATCCTGCGTCTGGGATCATCGCGACGGCCAACGGAAGAATTACGCCCGACGATTACCCGCACTCGATCAGCATGGAGTGGGAAGCTCCCTGGCGTCAGGCACGCATTTACCACGTGCTGGAATCGGGGAGACAATTCTCCGCTGCGGACATGCTCGCCTTGCAGACCGACGTTCACTCGGAAGCCGACCTGTTTGCAGCCGAGCGTTTTGTCTATGCCGTAGACCACGCTGCAAAGCCCTCGGTGCGCGCCAAGCAAGCGGCTGACTTAATGAGAAATTGGGACGGGCGCATGCTGGCTTCGTCGGCGGCTCCGACTGTGACAGAACTGTCGATTCGCGAATTGCGGCGTCTGCTGCTTGAACCAAAGCTGGGAACGGCGCCCGAAGATTCGACAACGCCGAATTCGACGACGCCAGATCCGAAGAAACCAGACGCCAAGAAAACCGAAGGATCCCTCAACTGGCAAACCTACTCCTGGGAGCAGCGCTCGATTTGGCTGGAAAATATTTTGATCCATCACCCCAAACGCTGGCTTCCGGAGAACTATCCCAATTACGAGGAACTATCGACCGCTGCGGTGGAAGCCGCAGTCAGCGAGGCAAACGCGCCCAAAGACCTGGCCTCGTGGCACTGGGGCAGTTTCAACGCGGTCGAGATTCAGCACCCGGTGTTGGGAAAGATTCCAATCATCCAACGCTGGGCGGGACCGGGCGTGCAGGTGCAATCGGGCAGCGGCTACACCGTAAAAGCAGTTACCCGGCATCATGGACCCTCGGAACGATTCACCGCGAATCTCGCCGACCTCGACCGGTCGACTCTGAACATCGTAACCGGACAAGCCGGAAATTTTCTCAGCCCCTACTACATGGACCAATGGAACGCGTGGTACGACGGAAGCACGTTCACCCTGCCGTTCAGTCCCGGAGCGGTAAAAGCGGCCAGAGTCCATCAGTTAGTGCTGGAGCCGGGAAAATAGGCCTTCGGGCCGCGGCTTTCGGGCTTTGGCGAATCCCTAACGTCGCCAGTCCGCTGGTTGATCGTTGTGAATGTTCGGAGAACCCCCGCAGATGAGGATGGAGGCGGTGCGGAAGATTCAATTGGTCTGGCTCGCAGTTACCGGGCTGGGTCTCTTCGCCGGGTTGTGCTCGATTTTTGTGCTGGTTGTGACCGTAGTACAAGGCTGGCGGGAGCACGCACAGACGCACTGGCCGCAGGTTACGGCGCTGGTTCAGCGATGCGGCGTGGATATCTACACGCACAAGCCAGAGGCTTATTGGATCGATTGCCGCGTCAGCTATCTGGTGGGCGCCGAACAGATCGTAACCAAGGTTCACTCGCGCAGCACTGCCGCTCCACGCAGAGTGATCTCGCAACAACCAGCGCTGCAGATAGGTCTCATGCAAGAGTGGGTCGATGAGCATCCCCCGGGGACACCGATCGCGGTGCACTACGATCCCGCAAACCACAAGCAGGCAGCCCTGGTGGCGACCGATATGCCGCTGGGCGGACCATTGACCCCGGACAACTTGAAACTGCTGGGAATCACGACAGGCAGTTGCGCGTTGCTGCTGGCGATTTCCGGAATCACAAGATCATCATACGGCGTGGTTGGCACACGATCGCTATAGCGCAGGTTTTCCGTTGCCAGCTAATCCCTGTTCTCGCCGACAATGCTTAATTTGTCGAACTCCATAGTAGAAATTCCGCCGGGCAAAAGTCGCAGGTCAAACTCGGTTCGTGCTGCACCGTGCAATTAATGCCGCCCATTCCACTGTTTTGGTTACCGATCCAGCGGGAGCGATTTGTTCAAAAAACTTGCTCAGGTCTTGTAGCAATCGATCCGGTTGCTTATCGATTCGATGCGAGAGTGCGCGTTCGATTAAGCTTCCGGCGGAGACGACATCCCGGGTTGTAACCGTAAGCTGTTGCAAGTGACGAAATGGGGGATGCGAGCAGGAGAGTCTTATCCGAAGCCCAAGTCCCGGCGCGTCGGCGTTGTTCCAGCGGATCGGTGGCTGCCTAGCGACCGGTTATTTCTTCCCACTCTTTGAGTCTGTCCCGAAGTCTATTCGTATCTCAGCGCGACCATGGGATCGACGCGCATAGCGCGGCGCGCGGGAATGTAGGCAGCCGCGAGCGCAACCAATGCCAGCAAAGCGGCAACGCCGATAAATGTGAGCGGATCGGCCGGACGCACGTCAAAAAGCAGCGTTGACAAAAAACGTGTCAGCACCAGCGCTGCCGGAATGCCCGCAGCTAATCCGAACAAGACCAGCTTGGCGGATTCCCCGATCACCCAACTCCGAACGCTGGCGCGGCTAGCTCCGAGCGCAATCCGTATCCCAATCTCGCGCGTGCGGCGCGAAACGGAATACGAAACCACGCCGAATATTCCGACTGCGGCCAGCGCGAGGGCGAGCGCACTGAACAGACCGAGAATCAGTGTGCGGAATCTGGCCTCGGCCACCGATGCGCTGAGGGCGCCCGGGAGCGTCGCGACATCCGTAACGGGAAGGTTTTTGTCGATGTTGTGCGTTTCCACGCGGATCGCCGCGGCGACTGCCGAAGCGCTTAACCTGCTCCTGACCACCACTTCGCATCCGTAAAGAGGCGCTTGTGCGAAGGCCACGTACATCATGGGCTCGGGTTTCTTACCCAGCGAAACGTCATGCACATCGCCAACCACGCCAATGATTTCGCGCGAGGCGGGGCCCGTCGGCGGAAATCCCCGGAAGACCAGACGCCTGCCAAGAGGATTTTGATCTGCAAAATAGCGCCGGGCCAGCGCGTTGCTTATCAACACGACCGGCGGAGACGACGGCGAATCACTTGAATCCGGCAATCTGCCCCGAAGCAGTGGAATTCCCATCACAGAAAAATAGCGCGGGCTCGCGGTGACGTAGTCCGCGGTATTGGCCGCTCCCACCGGCAAGGGTGGATTGCCGACAATCTCAAAGGGAAGATTAATCTGGCCATCCTGAATTGGCAGCGGAGCAGCGCAAGCCGAATCCTCCATCCCAGGTGCGGCCTGAAGGCGCGTCATTAATGCCGTCGCGAAGGCGCTCCACTGCTGTGGCGCGGAATATTGGAATTGTGGAAGGGACACCATTGCCTTTACGACACCATTCGGTTCAAAGCCCGGCCTGACCGAGGTAAGCCGGGCGAAGCTGCGCATGAGCAATCCCGCGCCTACCAGAAGAACCATTGCCAGCGCCACTTCGGCGGCTGCCAGAAAGCTGCGAGCACGCTGCGAGCCGGTTGCTTCGCCTGCGCGCGCGCCCTCCCTGAGATTTGTCTGCGGATCGGATTGAGCGGCGAAAAGTACCGGAGCCAGGCCAAATATGAAGCTGGCACCGAGAGACAGAACCAAGGCAAATCCGAGCACCGTCCCATCCACGTGAACGGTGTGGATGCGAGGCAATCCCGGAGGCAAAGCTGAGATGAGTGCGGATACGCCCAAATAAGCGAGGAACATCCCAGCCACACTCCCGAAAATACCCAGGATGGCGCTTTCCGTCAGCAATTGGCGGGCGATGCGGCGCTGCGGAGCGCCCAACGCGATACGAACCGCGATTTCCCGCGAACGGGCCGTAGCACGGGTCAGCAGCAGGTTCGCAATGTTCGCGCACGCAATCAGCAACACCAGGCCAACCGCGCACAACAGCATGAGCAACGGAGATTTCACGTCCCCCACAATGGCCTGCTGCAGCGGCTGGACCTGTTGAATCTGCCAGCCTTTCTCCTCGGGAAACTCCTCGGCCAGCCGCGCGCTCAAGGTGTCCATTTCCGCCTTCGCCACGGCGAAGGACACTCCGGAGCGCAATCGCGCAATCACAGCCATCCAGTGCGTTTGAGGCGGACGCGTCATCCAGCCGGAAAACAGCGGGTCCTGTACCAGGGGTATCCAGAGCTGATCAGCCTGTTCGAAGAAGGGCGTACGAAATTCCGCCGACATCACGCCCACGACAGCATAGGGGCGCATGTCGAGCGTAATTGCGCTTCCTATGATTTTGGAATCGGCTCCGAACTGGCTGCGCCACATGCCCTCGCTGAGAACGACGACCGCCGCCGCACCGCGCTCACCATCGCTCGGAAGCAGCGTGCGACCCAGCAGCGGTTTCGTAGTGAACACAGAAAAGAAGTTCTGGGTGACAGCAATGGTTCTCGCCTCGGAGGGCTCTCCGCGGCCCGTAAGGGTGAGCGAGTGGCTTGCCAGGCCCGCGATGGCACTGAAGACGTGGCTGTTGTCGCGCAATTCAATCAGGCTGGGATACGACATCCCGGCGTCCGTAATTCCCTGCTTCGGATTTGCCTCAGGCAGTAAGGCAAGCCGCCCCGGATCCGGATACGGTAGCGGCCGCAGCAGAACCGCGTCGACTACAGAAAAAATTGCCGTGTTTGCGCCGATGCCGAGCGCAAGCGTCAAGATCGCTACCACGGTGAACCCGGGAGACTTGCGCAGCATGCGCAGTCCGTAACGCAAGTCCTGAATCAGCGTCCTCATAACGGCCTCCCGTCTCTATGCCAACGAGCACACGGGAGCAATCGTATCGCAAGAGGCACGAGTCGCTCCAGCCGCTCCAACGGTTCGAAGAACTGATCGGCTAACCGGAGGCTGTCGCAGCGCTACCCCGCAGCCCGATTCAGGTCCAGACAGTCGGATCAGCGGAGACAAAATCATTGGGGGAAAGGCCGATTGCCCGTTGCCATTAAAGCTATGGCTGCAAAGCTGGCTCGTTTGGCCTATCGCAGGCTGCGCTTCGGCCGCGCCATTCCTCGACCGAGGAGCGGAGTTTTACGACGCCCAGCACCGCAAACTGCAAATCAACTATCTCCAGCGCAAAGCCGCCAATCTCGGGTTTCAAATCAACGAAGCTTCGGCAGCGTCGCTTCTGGAGAGATGCCGGTTAACAACAACCGCCAGCATCCAGCTTGTTATACTCACTCTGAAATTCCGGTTGGAGGTGTTCTTTGCGAGTTCATGTTTTGCGGATTTTGGCGTTTTTGCTGGTGTGTGTGGCGGCAGTTCCTTGCCGGGCACAGGATAAAGTGACGATCCTCTATGACGCGTTCGGAGAATCGAAGGAACTGACGAAGGATTGGGGATTTTCCGCTTTTGTGGAGCACAACGGAAAGCGAATTCTGTTCGACACCGGGAATGATGCCGCAATTTTTGAACACAACGTGAAGGCGCTGGGCCTAGACCTGACGAAACTGGATTTTGTCGTGATCTCGCACCGGCACGCAGACCATGCGACGGGGTTGAGATATGTGCTGCGGGTGAATCCGAACGTCACGGTGTATGTGCCCGCGGATGGGGCAAATGGATTTGGGGGATCGCAGATTCCGAAGACGTTTTTGCGGGCAGATGAGAGCTTGCCGGCGAAGATGCGGTACTTCGGCGGAACGGAACCGGAACATTTCACATCGGGCAAGCTGTATGACACGGGGAATTTTGTGTTGGTAAATCAATTGACGGAAGTATTACCGGGAATTTTCCTGGTGCCAACAGTTTCGCAGAAGAAAGGCACGATGGAGTTGCCGGAACTGACACTGGCGATCAAAAGACCGAAGGGATTGATGCTGGTGGACGGGTGTTCGCACGCGGGGATCGAAGCGATTCTGGAAGCGGCAAGCGCGGTGGATCCGAGGACGGAAGTTGTGTTGGGGGGATTGCACCTGGTGACGACACCTGTGGAAGAGATCGATTTGCTAGTGGAGAATTTAAAGACGAAGTGGAAGGTGCAGAGGATTGCGCCGGGGCATTGCACAGGTGAGCCGGCATTTTCGCGACTGAAGAAGGCTTACGGGGAGAACTATTTGTATGCCGGGTTAGGAACGAAGATGGAGCTGTAAGAATGGCGCACATCCACGACCGGGCAAGCTGGCGTATGCCATGGCGCTCACCCTAGGCTGCGGTAACGCGGTTGAGCTGGTTTGAGCGCAAGCCCGTTCGCGACGCTTACCTCCCTCCGTCGCGCCCTTTACTAAGTCATGGGTTTACCGAGTCATGGGCTGACCGTGAAGGCAACCGCGTTTGAATCGTTACCACCGCACGTGTTCGATGAGGATGTGGTTGTAGTTCCGTCGATCGGGGTAGTAGACGTGCCCTGGGGGGGATTGAGTACAAGAACCTGCAGCGTTCCGGGCTGTGCAATGGCGGCAGCGGGGACCGTAGCCACCAACTGATTGCCGGTGACCAAGCTGGGTGTCACAGGGGAGCCGTTAAAGTTCAACGTCGAGTAAGTGACAAAGTTCTTACCAGTGATGGTCAATACGAAGTCGCTGCCTCCAGCGGTTGTGCTGTTGGGTGACATCGAAGTGATGGATGGAGCGCCCGGGCAGGAGCAAGACACGCCTGTTGCCAGCGCGATCACAACCACGAACAAAACGGACGATCTCGTTGCCGTTGCCATTGGCCTATACCGCGCGCTCTAGTAAAAGTCGATCTCTCTCAAGTCGATCACGAGACCTACGATTGGGACAGTGCCGGTAGGAATGTAGTCTTGGTTCTCCAGCAGTACGTCCAAGTCCGTGTCATAGACGCGGAGATTCCCGCCCTCCGCTACATACTCCACTTGGCGAGCGGTCAAGCCCGCGAAGCCGGTGACGTCACCGTTATCGGGAGGGATCACTACGTTGCCTTCGGCGGTGTTGTAGATCGCCAGGCAGCCCCGTACTTCCCCGACTGGATTATTAACGTCGCCGATCGTCGTGCAGGTGTGCGAGCCAATGAAAAGCTGGCCGTTGATGCTCAGGTCCATACGGTCGTGGTAACCATCCGGGATGTAAAGATCCTGGGTGTTCACTACGGTCTGCGAAGTCAGATCCACGATGTCAAGACGCCCGCAAGTGGTTGCGAGGGTGGTGGGGCCGCCGGCGCAAGTGTTAGCTCCTGGGGTGGGCGGAGGCGGCGTTCCCGCCACATACATCGTTGTACCGTTGAGGAGTGCCCAGGTTGCGCCTTCGACTGGGATGGTATTTGTAATCGCAAACGTCGCCGTGTCCACCACGGCGATGCTGGCTGGCTGCGTGCCGCCGCACTGCAATCCACAATTCAAGACGTAGGCGGTCGAGCCGTCGCTCGAATAAATGGCATAGGCGGGGCGGCTAAAACCCGTGACCAGAAAGCAGGCCGTGCTCACCGAGCCGCTGTCGCAGCCTTGGTCCACCGGGCTCACTGCGACCGCCGGCGAAAGCACCGCCATGGTGTCGCTATCGTCGCTGAAGGCCAATACCTGCGTCCCCCCGGCGTTGGAGACAACCGTCGTCGCGCCTGGAACGCCAATCGTGGAAATGGTCGAATTCGAAGCCAGATTCATCACCACAACCGCACCGGCAGGAGAGAGGATCCCAGCCACGGAGGCCGTCGGAACCGCCGTAAACGCAAGAGTCGCGCTCCCCGTAGGGATCACCATGCTGGTGGTTGCGCCGGGCAGCCCGATCGACCCGGCGGTGGACTCCGTTGTCGTATTTACGACAGCGACGCTATTGCTGCCCGCATCGAAGACAATCACGGTCGCCCGGTTTGCGGACATAGCCATCAGTCCGGGGTTGGTTAAGGTGCCCGCGCCGATTCCAGAGACGCGCGGAAGGGTGTCATTGTAGGCGTTAACGATCACCAGACTGCCAAACGTCGACCCTGCCGTTACGCTCTGCGAAGCCAGAACGCGAGTGTCCAGGCCGCTCGGGGGATCTTTCGGCTTGGCTGCCCCACCACAGGACATAAAACTGATGCTGGCGACGAAAAGGACACCGGGAACAAGAACGAATTTCTTCAAACGCGAAGCTCCTAACGGCATGAAAAATGGAGATTTAAATGCGAAATAGCGGATTATAGCAGACCTCTAGCCGAGGCTTTCCGGCGCGCGGCGCCGAGGCTCATTGCCGCTGCACATTCAGCCCCAACTTGCTCAGTCGAATCATCTTAGCCGAAGCTTAGCCGATCCCCGGATGCACAAAACGGCAACCATCCTGTATTCTCAAGACTATAGCTGTTATTTTCATTCAGCATCTTATGCCAGCTGACTTTCTTTCGCGAATCAAGCAAGCCCCGGTGCTCTGTGATGGGGCCATGGGGACGCTGCTCTATGCCAAAGGCATCTTTATCAACCGTTCCTACGACGAATTGAATCTTTCTCAGCCCGATTTGATTCGTGGAATCCACCACGAATATTTGCAGGCTGGCGCGGAGATCATTGAAACCAATACCTTTGGAGCCAATTCGTTTCGCCTGGCGCGGCACAGCCTGGCCGACAAAGTGCGCGACGTAAACCTCGCCGGGGTGCAACTGGCGCGCGAGGCCGCCAAAAGCTTCGATGTGTGGGTCGCAGGATCGGTTGGCCCGCTGGGAACCAGAATCGAACCCCTCGGCAAAACCTCATTCGAGGAAGCCCGAGAGTCGTTTCGGAAGCAAATTGAAGCCCTGGCGGAAGGCGGCGTGGATCTGCTGATCCTCGAGACGTTTGGCTATCTTGAAGAGTTGCATCAGGTTATGCTCGCCTCACGCGATGTGAACGCGAGGCTGCCGATTGTGGCGCAAGTCACGATCGACGAAGACGGCAACTGCCTCGACGGATCGTCTCCCGAAACGTTTGTTCCCAAACTCGAAGAATGGGGAGCCGACGTGCTCGGATGCAACTGCAGCGTGGGCCCGGTCGCGATGCTGGATGCCATTGAGCGCGTACGGGCGTTGACTTCCCTACCCCTGGCCGCGCAACCGAACGCCGGTATTCCGCGGTCGGTCGAAGGCCGAAACATCTATTTGTGTTCTCCGGAATACATGGCCAGCTATGCGCGGAAGTTTGTTGCTGCCGGAGCTAAAGTGGTCGGCGGATGCTGCGGCACCACGCCGGAACATATCCGGGTAATGAAATCGGCGTTGCGGGTGGGCGAAGCGCGTGGAAAAACAGCCATGGCGCAGGCGGCAGGCGGTCACGCGGCCACACTGGCGACGCCCGCGGTCCCTCTCGAGCAGCGCTCGAGCCTGGGAGCGAAGCTGGCCAAGGGCGAGTTTGTGACCATGGTCGAGATTGTTCCGCCGAAGGGCATCGACATTCGCAAGGAGGTCGACGGGGCGAAGTTTGTCAAGTCGGTGGGCGTAGATGCGGTGAATATCCCCGACAGCCCGCGTGCCTCGGCGCGCATGAGCAATCAGGCGCTATCGCTGCTGATTCAGCACGAAGTGGGCATCGAAGCGATTCTGCATTACACCTGCCGCGATCGCAATGTGTTGTGCATCCAGAGCGACCTTCTGGGTGCGGCCGCGGTGGGAATCAAGAATCTGATCTGCATCACCGGCGATCCGCCGAAGATGGGGAATTATCCCGACGCGACTGCGGTCTTTGATGTGGACGCCATTGGCCTGGTCAACATCGTGCACAATCTGAATCGCGGGCTCGACCTGGGCGGCAATCCGATTGGAACCGGAACCGGATTTGTGATTGGCGTTGGCGCGAACCCGGGGCTCACCGATCTGGACGAAGAAGTCCGCCGCTTCGAATACAAAGTCGAGGCGGGAGCCGAATACGCCGTTACGCAACCGGTGTTTGACCTGCGCCTGCTGGAGAACTTTGTGCGCCGCATCGAGCATTGCCGGATTCCCGTGGTGGCGGGAATTTGGCCTCTGGTCAGCGTGCGCAATGCCGAGTTCATGAAGAACGAATTGCGCGTCAGCGTCCCCGACACAGTGCTGGAACGTATGGCGCGAGCGCAGACGCCGGAAACGGCGCGGGCCGAGGGTGTTGCCCTGGCTCGGGAGATGCTGCTGGCAGTGCGGCAGATCGTGCAAGGCGCACAGGTCAGCGCCCCGCAAGGCCGGTATAGCTCGGCAGTGGATGTGTTGGAAGCGTTGGGCACTAACGGCCCTGTCGCGTGAGAGGACTCAATTGCGTGGAGATGAGTGTCTGCTAGCGCAGCTGAGGATCGGCGCCCCGCAGAGTGCTCGGCGAACAGCAGGACCGAGTACTCGACAAGCTGCGACGCGCCTATCTCGACGGTGGCAGAGCCTCCGACGCCGTTGCAACTTATACGGCACTTCTTGAGATCAGGCACAACGACTGCCGGCCGGGGTCTGACAAATTTGAGGAGTGCGCCGCTCGCTAAACGGTCCCTCGGCTATCGGGAGATGGTAGCGGAAGACTTTCAGGCAGCACTGCCGATTTTGCGCGACGCGGAAATTAACTTCGGAGCAGTGGCGAAACCCGGCAATTTTTAGCAATTCCGCATGATCGAAGCCAGAAACAGGCCGACACCCGGCTGCTCGCGTCAGCCGCGCGGTTCCAACTGGGGAAGCGTCAGGAAGCGGTGGCAGCCAACCGAGTCCGCAATCGAGCAGTTTAAGAAGGTTGAGGCGGACGAGAATATCCAGCAGTCAATTCGCGGTTCCGCAGCGGAATCTCGTCGGCAAGCAGAAAAGCAATCGGAGCCAATCCATCGGTAGGTTCTCAAGCTCTTAGGCTCGGCGGGCGATCGACGTCCTCGAAGCGAGATTGCCGCTTCGGAAAGTCGGCTCGCCAGTCG
>JGI12712J15308_10000124_pt1 | contig 21718 bp, 20 predicted proteins | sample JacPin_JW_Ref_O2_FD_15308 | JGI IMG/M metagenome (IMG submission 15308) | reverse complement strand
TGCGGCGGGGCCAAGGCGTGGGCATGGGTCAGGGTAGATGTATATATGCTGGGGAAATTCGGCGCAAGCTGGGTTGGGTGCGGGCCCCTAGGAGACTGGCCGGGCTTTGGGCTTTCCGCTTTGGGGATAGCGGGGCGCTCGGCTTCGCCCTCGCTGGACAGCCGAGGGCGGCTGTCCCCACATGGGCAGTGGAGGGGACGTGCGAGACTTGCAGTGGCTGATTCTGAGAGCGTGGAGCCGCGGTGCTTAGGGTCGGGCGGAAATATCTCTGCAGTCGTTCCCGGAATGAAACACCGGCTGAGGCAGGATCCAAGGGCGCGGTCGGTTTTCCCCTGGGGTGGGGGGTAACGTGCCCACTTCTCGCAAAAGGCGCGAGAAATGGGGCACCCGGTTTATCTTGACAACCCGCCGATTCCTGACGACTGGTTATTCTTGACGGCCGCTTATTCTGACGATGAACTGTTTTATTTGAACGACTTTACGGCTGCGGTCTCGTCGTCTTTGACGTCGAAGACGGTGTAGAGTTTGGTGATCTGCAGCAGGTCGTTGACTTTTTTGGTGAGCTTGAGCAACTTGAGCTCGCCGTTCTGGTTCTTGGTGGTGGTGAAGGCGCTGACGAGTTCGCCGATTCCGGAGCTATCGATGTAGTTGACGTCGGCGAGGTTGAGGATAATTTTTTTGTTGCCCTTGGAAAGCAGATCGCGCACGGTATCGCGCAGGGTGACGCTGCCTTCGCCAAGGGTGATGCGGCCGCTGCAGTCCACAATCGTGACTCCATCCACCTGCCGGGTACTAATCTTCATGCTCACTGGGAAGCCTCCTTGTCGCCCGCGGATGGACCGTGGACGTGCTTTATCATTTTGAGTTCGGTGCCCGTATGAGACGGGCGAATTTCAACTACATCCATAAACGAGCGCATAAGAAAGATACCGCGCCCGGAAGTCTTAAGCAGATTCTCCGGGGCCAGAGGGTTGGGGATGCGCCCGAGATCCATACCGGCGCCCTGGTCGCAGATGGTGATGACCAGATTCTCGGGGGTGCGTTCGAAAGACAAAGTGACTTTCTTGTCGGGGGCGTAAGCGTTGCCGTGGAGAACGGCGTTGACCGCGGCTTCGCGGACGGCCATGGAAATCTGCATGATTTCATCGTCGGAAAATCCCAGCTCTGTGGCAATACGGGTAGCCTTTTCTTCAGCGCTGTCCACCGTTTGCAGGGTGGAATCCAGCGTGTATGAGACCCTTTGCTCGGTTATGCCCATAGATGAAGGGAGGATCGGGAATCCGGCCTGGCGCCCGCTTGTTCGTTCCGCTGCGCCGTTCAGATCCTCGCCGGAGGCCCTTTTCCAGGGAATGCGGTAGTTTGCCTGTCGGACGGGGAATTGTCAACGAGGACCTCCGGGAAAATTTTGAGAAAGTAGGACGCTCCGGAGAATCATGGCCATGAGTTGTTGTTTCCTTGATCCTCGCTCCGTATTTGTCTACACTTTTCGCAAGCGAGGTGGCTATGAATCGCTTTGCGGCTGTCGTCTCCTCTCTCCTTCTTTGCTCTGGCGTCGCGGTTAGCCAGTTCTCTGCCTCCCTGGACACTAGCGCCGGCACTTCGCATCTCACGATGCGCTTTCGGGCGGAATCATTTGGCGGGTCAACCATAACGGGGGCTCCCTATTCTGCGGAGGAGGTTGACGAAAACCAGCAAACGTTGGCTGACGGCACCCACATCACCCAGTTGATGCCTACGGTTAAGGAGTATCGCGACTCCATGGGCCGTACCCGTACGGAGCGGCAGCCTTTCAACGGGGGCATCACGTCAGGCTCTCAGCATCTTGAGTTGCCCATGCTGGTTGAGATCGAAGACCCCGTGGCCCATTTCCGGTATGTTCTCGACCCTGAGCGCAATATCGCCCATCGCNTAGAAATCAAGCTCCGGGAAGAGCGTTCGCGCTCATCGCAGTCCGGAACTNTCCAGAGTGCGAGTGGGGAGACAGTCGCGGCGATTGGCACGCCAGGTTCGGGGCCAGCAACCGCGTCAGCGTCAGCCGCGCAAATCAAAGCGCGGACCGCGGCTCGTTCCGCAGTCGACGATGCCTTACACCCGAAAAGCTCCAGTGAAAGTCTTGGGACGGAAACCATGGAGGGGGTAATTGTCGAGGGCCGGCGCCGGACTACGACGTGGCCCACCGGCGCGGTTGGTAACGATCGCCCCTTGATCGCGACCTACGAATACTGGCACTCCCCCGCGCTTAAAATCGAGATTCTTAGCACAACGGATGATCCGCGCAGCGGACAACACACTCACAAAGTAACGAACCTCAACACCAGCGAGCCCGATGCCGCACTGTTCCAGCCTCCGCCCGGATACACGGTGAAGGATGAGACGGGCGAGTTTGAGATCAGCTGGTCGACCGCACAGCGATGACCAAAGCGACGATAACGGATAAGTGAAGCTGCGCGAATTTCAACGACTTCTAAGGATTGGACTGCTGGCGCTGGCGGGGCTGGCGGCTGCGGTTTACTGCGGAGATTTCCTGGCGTTTCGGGTTCGCGTGGCCGCGAACTGGAATCCTTACGGAACTGTCACCGTGGAGCCTTACTACGCGGTTGCGCAGAAAAGTGGCAAGACGCAATTCATTTTTCAGTCGCCGCAGGAACAGACCTGTATTCATGCGCTGTTGCCCCATTCTGGATACAGCACCTGCTGGTATTTGAGCCAGCATCCGGAGCAGAGGACCGATATCTAGGCGTGTCGAATAGGCGTGTTAAAGTTGATGGCTTCCAGCCAGCTTTTCATTCGAGGGGGATTCATGTTGGCGAACCACAGGAATTACTTTTCAGTGCACGCCGTGCGCCCGTGGGTGCTTGCGGTCTGCGTGTTCGTGATCATTGCGGTAGCTCCGTTGTTGGCGGCCTCGAAGCAGGCTTCTTCTGCTACTTCCTCCGCGGCTTCCTCTGACTCCAGGCTCGAGAAGGCTTACCGCTTTCAGCGGGGTGGGTGGACTTATTTGCATCTGGAGGGGACGCCTGCGGAGATCGGGTTTCAGCATGGATCGCTTCTGGCGCCGGAAATTGCGGATGCGTTTGCGGCGATCCAGCTTTTTGATACGCGAGAGACGCAGCGGGATTGGGAATTCTTTCGCACGACCGCGCGGGATATGTTGTGGCCGCACATTGATCCGGAGTATCAGCAGGAGCTGCAGGGCATTGCCGACGGGGTGAAGGCGCAGGGCGTGAACCTGGATGTGTACGACATTGTGGCGCTGAATGCGTTTGAGGAAGTTCCGGATTACTACGTGCCGTGGCTGAACAAGAAGAACAAGTCGGAGAAGCCGGGGAAATCGCCGAAGCTGGTTGCGCCGGGGAATTGCAGCGCGTTTATCGCGACTGGGAGTTATACGAAAGATCACCAGATTGTGATTGCGCACAACAACTGGACCAGTTACCTGGCGGGCGAGCGCTGGGTGGTGATCTTTGACATTGTGCCGGAGCATGGCAACCGCATATTGATGGACGGGTTTCCGGGAGTGATTACCAGCGACGACGATTTCGGGATTAATTCGGCGGGAATCATGAGCACGGAAACTACGATGACGCAGTTCGAGGGTTGGGATCCGAACGGGAAGCCGGAGTTCATGCGGTCGCGCAAGGCCCTGCAGTATGGCAAGAGCATTAATGACTATGTACGCATTATCAAGGAAGGTAATAATGGCGGATACGCTAACGACTGGCTGATTGGCGACCGCAAGACGGGCGAGATTGCTTATCTCGAACTTGGATTGAAGAACACTCCGCTGTGGCGGACGAAAGACGGATATTTTGTCAGCTCGAATTTTGCGCGCGATCCGAAATTGATTCGCGAGGAGACGAGCGGGTTCGATGTGAACGATGCTTCGTCGTCGGCCAATGCACGGCACGTGCGCTGGGAAGAGTTGATGCTGCAGTCGAAGGGCAAGATTGACGTGGAGATGGCGGAGGGTTTCTTGTCGGATCATTTTGACAGCTTCGACAAAGTGGGTGGCGCGACGGTGAAAAAACAGCCGAATGAACGCTCGCTGTGCGGGCACGTGGATGCATCTCCGCGGGGCGTGAAGGAGTGGGAGTGGACGCCTTACAATCCCGGGGGCTCAGTGCAGGGCAAGGCTACGGACAGCAAGATGGCGGCGAATATGGGTTTTGTGGCGAGGGCGGGGCATCCCTGTGGGGCGGATTTTGTGGCGGCGGATTTTCTGGAGAAGCATCCGGAGTATGCATGGCAGAGGCCGCTGTTAAGGGATATGAAGGCGGGGCCTTGGACTGCTTTCGTCGCGGGGCAGAAGGGCGGGGAGTGAGCCCTGGGGAGTAAGCGCTGGCAGCGGGGAAGAATTTCGCGCGGGCTTCGCCTGCGCGGGACGGGCGGGCGCCCGTCGCCACATGAGCAGTGCCACAGGAGCGGTGCCATATGAGCAAAGGAGGGGAGCAAACATGAAGGAAACGCCGCAGCAGTATACGCAGCGCATCGTTGCGCACACCGAAGGGAAGAAGCCGCTGGTGGTGCAGGCGGGTACGGCGAAGAAGCTGGAGCGGTTGATTAAGGGCGTGCCGACGAGCAAGTTGCGCAAGCGTCCGGCGCCGGATAAGTGGTCCGTGGGGGAGATTCTGGCGCATCTGGCGGAGGCGGAGATTGTGGGCGGGTTCCGCATGCGGATGATTCTGGGGGCGCCGGGGACTCCGATTGCGGCGTTTGATCAGGACGCGTGGGTGATCAGCGGGCATTATGCGCAGCGCGATCCGAGAAAGTCGGTGGAGCAGTTTCGGGTGGTGCGGGAGGCGAATCTTGCTTTGTTGAAGTCTCTGACTCCGGAACAGTGGAAGCAGTATGGGATGCATTCCGAGCGGGGGCAGGAGACGATTGAGCATATTGTGAGGATGTTTGCGGGGCATGATCTGAATCATTTGGGACAGATCGAGGCGATTTTGGGGAAGTGATCGGGGGGCGATTGCTAAATCGACAAGCTCTCCGCTTTGTCGGAATCGAACTGCGGTTTCTGTGGTGCTGCGTTGGTTAGCAGGAGTGGGTTACTTACTCCGTTCTGGAGTTTGTTTATCTCATCGCCCGCTCGCTATGGTCGTTGGCGTTCATCCGCTTCTTCTGGAATCAGCGACTGCCGGAGCGGTGGCAGAACGTTGGTATGGCATTTGCCGGAACCTTCCTGATCTGCATACTGACGGCGCTGACATTCTTCTGGCTCATGATTTGGGTTGGAGTGGCGATTGTGCCGCTGCTAGCGCTGAATGTGTCGGGCGCGGCCTGGGCTTTGGCTGTGGGGACGTGGCGGTGGCGCGCGTTGCAGAAGCAGACCCCGGTGGTCGCTGCGGGGGATGGGACTGTCCCGCAGGAAAAACGACCGGCGCTTCTCGGCCTGCGCGCGATTGAAATAGTAGGTTTGGTCGTCGGCGTTTTTATGCTCATCGCAGCCATCCTCGCCTACCTGGCGTTTTTCTATGTGACATACAGATTCCGGCGTCATTAGCAGAGAAGTTTCGCTGGGATCAGGGAAGAATGCAGCGGGAGCCGGGAAGAATTCCGCGCGGGCTTCGCCCTACGCGGTATGGACGAGGCGTCCGTCTCCACATGAGCAAATACACGGGACGGCCTTCTCGTACGCGAGGCGATATGCCACATGAAGCAGGAACGTAAGGTGCGGAACTAAAGTTCGGGCGGCTTCATCTGCGCTGGGAGATGCTTCGGCGGATTGGCGGTAAACAGGATATACTTGAAACACTTGACCTCGAAGACACTTCATCAAAGTCTTGCGCCTTCGCGATTGAGAGATCGAGAGGCGTATTCCTTGGATTTGCCAGCGCTCCCGGAAAACTCGCTCCGTCATGCGACAGGATACGATCTGGCAGGATACGACTGCTCAGAATACGGGCGGTCCGGCCAAAGACGTGCATTTTGAGAAAATTCATAACGCTGTTTACAGTGGTGACACTGGCGTCAGCGGTGTTGTGGCGATCCTCTCCTGATTACCGGATGGCGGTTGAGGTGGTGGTTTCCGTGGGAGCGATCGTGCTGGCCGTGTCGGCTCTTTCGGCGCACAAGATTATCTGGGGAGTGGTTTTTCTCGGCCTTCTCGGCCTGTTCACACCTTTCCGGAGCAGCCAGTTTTCGAGCGCTCTGGTTTCCACGTTCGACATGCTGACGCTGGCGCTGTTTGCGGCGTCGCCGATCATGTTTCGAAAATCAGCGATTGAGTTCAGAAAATCGCCAACAAAGTTCGTTCAATAACCGAATCACAGGAGTTCACAATGTCCGGAATTAACGGCGACAAAGCCAGATTTCATCGGGAACGCAGGCAGAGGATCGCCAAGCGGAACCGAAATCGAGAACTCTTGAGGAGCCTGATCGAACAGCCGAAGCCGGCGGCGCCGGGTTCCGGGGCGAAAGCCAAGGCGGTGGCGGAATGACGACGACCATGGTGACAGCGGCGCTGTTGGAGCCGATTCCGAATGCGCTCAAGAAAAGGCGGGTGCTTCTGGTGGATGCATCGGCGACGAAACGCGAATTGCGCGCCGAAACGATGCGAAAGATGGGCATCGATGTAGATTGCGCGGCTGACATCGGCGAAGCGCGATCGTGGTGGCGGGCGGCNCTGTATAACCTGGTGCTGATGAACGTGGAAAATGACCTGGGACACCGGGATAAGTTTTGCGATGAGGTNCGGGGTGCAACGCCGCCGCAACAACTGGCATTCCTGGTGGGCGGTCCCGATTTTCTGGCGACTTTGCCGATGGCGGAGGAAGACGCGTCTACCAGGAAGAATGGGGATTACTCCAATACTGGCGACGTTAAGGCGGCGATGACGGCGGACATTGCGGGACATCTGGGGCAACGCTGGGGAATTCTGGAAGCGTCGCGGAGAATCTCCGCGGTGCGGTCGTTGTCACACGCTCGTACCAAGGCGCTGCGGGAGAGACCCGCTCCGCCCCGGGATTCTGAAATCCGGCTGCCGAAGCGGGCGGGAGAATCGCGATCGCTGGATGATTTACTGAGAGAGGAAATGCAATGAAGAATCTTTATGTTGGAAATTTACCCCACAGCACAACCGAAGCTGAACTGCGGACTCTGTTCGAGACTCACGGAGCGGTGGAAAAAGTGAGCGTCGTCACCGACCGGGAAACCGGAAGGGCGCGCGGTTTCGGGTTTGTGGAAATGACCGATGCGAGCGAGGCCGAAAAAGCCATTGCGGCGTTGAACGGAACCCAGCTGGGGGGACGCGCGTTGACCATCAACGAAGCGAAACCGAAGACGGATCGTCCCAAGAGCGGCGGGGGCGGCGGACAGCGCTTTGGCGGCGGTGGTGGTGGAGGCGGACGGGGACGCGATGATTACCAGGGACATGCGCGCCAGCCGCGCGAGCCGCGCTGGTAAGTTCCTCTGCTGAAGTTTTGCGGGTGAGGATTTCGCCGGCTGAGCGTGTTCGGCGACGCCTTCCCTGGGAAGCCCAGGGGAAGATTCGTCTGGTGGCGCAGCTTGCCGGGCGATCATAGAGACTCACGATAAGAAACTGACGATAAGAAACTATTGAGATTGGGAGACTGGGTATGCCACGAGGCCGATCAACATTTACCAAGCGCCAGAAGGAACAAACGCGCCAGCAGAAACAACGGGACAAGGCCGAACGCCGGGTGCAACGCAAGCAGGACAAGCCGGAAGGCAGCGTTGACGACATGGATGACTTGCAGGAGCACGCCAGAGCTCAGGCGGCGTTGTTCAACATCGGGGTCGAAGAGCCGGGCGCGGAAGAACCCACGCCGGATGGCGGGAACGAGCGCTAGGATTGGAAGAGTGAGGTCAAGCGCTTGCGGGCAAGAAAGCCCGCACCACACACGCAAAACCAACATCAACGGGAAAGAGTTTTTCCTACGCGGACAATTTCTTCTTGGTTGGTTTGGGCTTTAGCGTCTTGGCGTATTCGTAGCTGAGGTCGAGATACTTCTTCAGTTCTTTTGTGTTCGCCAACAACGCGGCGGGGACTGCTACATACTCTGGCATGACGGTGCCGTAAGCCTCAAACAGCGTCGTCTTGTATTTCTTCAGAAACTCCTCCCGCTTATCCACAGGAAGACGGATCGCCAGGCGCGACTGGTGTAGAAGCGTGAACATGTTCCCGTTTACGGACGTGTAGGGATTGGCCGCGCCTTTGCGTGCAATCTTCGGGTTGGTGGCGATTAGCTGATCGTAGAGAGATTCTTCCGGAGCGATTGGTTTTTTGGGAGTACCCATGGTGTGCCCTCGTTGCGGAATCGAGGATACATCGGAGGACGGGGGACGGCAAAGGTCGTGCCGTCCCACGGGACTTGTTGGACCTGCCCGCCTATACCCGGCACTTCCGTCCCATGGCGCCCCTTCGGGTTTTAATGGAATATCCCGGAAATAGGGCACGAGCACGGCCGAAATTTTCCGGACCGGCGTGTCTGCTCAGGGACCTCGAAATCCCCGCCCTCTTTCTCCAAAGAACGGAGAAACAAGGACGGGGCACCCGCGAAGTTCTTAGTGCAAGATGAGAATGGACGGACAAAAACCATGATCAACGGTGACGAACAGCAGTGTCCGTCGTACACATTCGCCTAAACGAAGACTTCGCCGGGTAGGGCGGTTAGGGTGCGGCTGGCCAGGGTGTTTTGAATTACGGGCTTCGGACGGTCGCCGGACGATGGGCCCACTTGCATGCGTTCGATGTGGAGCTTCAGGGTACGCTCGATGTCGCGCAGCTGTAGAATTTCAGCGGCAGCAACCAGGGTGGTGGCGTGGCCCTGGGACCCGGCCCGTCCGGTGCGACCCACGCGGTGAATGAAGTCCTCTGCCATTTTCGGCAGATCGTAGTTGATGACGTGGGCCACGTCGTCGACGTGCAAGCCGCGCGACGCAATGTCGGTGGCGACGAGGATCTGATGACGGCCGTCCTGAAATCCGCTAAGGGCTCCGTTGCGCTGCGACTGCGAACGGCCGCCGTGGATCAGGGCTGCCGAAAAGCCTTCCCGAGAGAGCGTCTTGGCCAGGCGTTCGGCACCGCGTTTGGTGCGGGCGAAGATCAGGGTCTGCCCGGGTTGAGATTCCAATAACTGCCGCAGCACGTCGAGCTTTTCGCCGGGACGCACTTCGTAGGCTTTCAGCTGCACGCTTTCCGCGGGCTTGAGGACTGAACCGAGAGCGGCGCGCACGGGCTCGTGCGTGTACTCATGCACGAGGCGGGCGACGGAACTCTCCATGGTGGCCGAGAAGCACAGAGTCTGGCGGCGCGTGGGCAATGCGGAAACGATGCGCTGGATGGCCGGCAGAAAGCCCATGTCGAGCATGCGGTCGGCTTCGTCGAGCACGAGCATCTTGATGTGGCGCACGTCGGCCAGCCGTCGATCCATGAGGTCCTGCAGGCGGCCGGGAGTGGCGATGACCAATCCGGTTCCGGCGCGCAGGCCATCGATCTGGGCCTTTTCCGAAACGCCTCCGATAACCAGCGCTGCGCGGGGCAGAGCTTTGTCGCGGATGTTCTCGTAGGCTTCGTGGACTTGCATAGCCAGCTCACGCGTGGGCAATAACACCAGCACGCTGGCGCTCCGCGACGGCTCACGGCGCAGCAATTCGATCGCGGGAATCAAAAAGGCGAGGGTTTTTCCGGTGCCGGTTTGGGCGGTTCCGATTACGTCTTTGCCTTCGAGTGCCGGCGGAATTGCGCACTCCTGGATTGGGGTTAAGGTGGTGAATTGAGCTGCCGCCAACTTCTGCTGCAAGGCAGCAGACAAGGGCAGTTCTGTGAATGTAGTCATTTAAAGTTTGGTTCTTTCTGGAGGGGCTTGTTGTCACACACACTCAGACACACGTCTGGAGTCTCACGCCGCTCGCATTTTAGATTTGGCGCTGAAAGAGACGGCAGGCAGGAAAAGCGGAGATGAAACTGGTCCGATGAACGAACTCAACGAGGACCACCGCGTGACGAGCAGACCGCAGTAAAAGCGTCAACCACAGTATAGCAGATCTGTGGCGGAGAGGGTTTACTCAAGAGTGTCGAAAGACCAGCAGCTTCCGAGCAAGGGGTCATTGGGCGTGCTTGCTCGGGAGGGTCTGATCACGATGGTACAGGGTGCCAACTTTGGGGTGGGCCCTCAGTTCGAAACTCAGGGACTGCCGAAATCTGTGATGGAGCTTGGAGTGCCGTCCCCACCCTTCAAAGGACGAAAAAGTGGGCTTCCTGGCCGCCTCCCAGGTCTCGCAAAATCAGCGAGACCTGGGGCACCCAGATCACTCAGTCCGTTTTGGTCATGCGGCAGCATGTCTGCGCGGTAAATCCCGGCGTCGTACATGCGCAACCGGCTTCTCGTGCAGCAGCAGCTCGGTTGCCTGGACACGCCGCTCAGCGTGAAACCACTTCTGTACCACGCTGTCATTCAGGAAATTGGCCAAGGCCAGCAGGCTCATACCCTGATGGTGGACCATCCAGCACCGTACCAGTTGATGACGAGGCTGCCAGAATTTGCGTTTCGACGAGAAGTCGGCGGCTTCGTAGAACCCATAGTTCCCGAACCATCCCAGGTCAGCCATTCTATGTAGATTGCGCACGGCTTCCACCGGATCAGTATCCAGCGCGAGAAAGGTTGAATAGGGGGATATCACCAGCGCATTGATCTCTTGTTTGTGCAAAGCAAGATGAGAAAGGCCAAAGGCGTAGTACTGGTAATTTCCGGCCTCGTCGAGTTTGAAATAGGCGGATTCGGAAATGCCCCAAGGAACGCCTTTTCGCGCAGCGTATGTCTGTTGCGAACGTACCGCCGCCGCCCGTGTGCGCTCCAACAGCGTGTTGGGGTAGGAGCGCATCCAGAGCGAAGGCATTAAGTATTCGAACAAAGTTCCCGTCCAGGAGAGCAGCACCGGCCGCCCGCCATCCAGCGTGTGGGTTCGACCAAGCAGGAACCAGCTCTCTTGGGGAATATCTTCCTTGGCGATGGCCACAAAGACAGCTGTGCGAGACTCGGTACAAATCAAGTCGTAGCAGGCAGGATGCAGACGATTGGTTTCCACATCGAAGCCCACGGAGACGAGTTTGCGGTGGGTGTTGAGCAATAACTTAAAGTCCATTTCCTCGGCCAGCGTCCGGGACACATTGGCGATCATTCGCAGATCGGCGATCAGGCGCTCCGTGTTCGCCCGCGCTTTGAGAAGCTGGACGCGAAGGCGTCCGTACAAAAGTTGTTGTTCTTCGTTGGTAGAGTGGTTTTCAGAATGGAGCGCAGTTTCTACCTGGTTCATCAGTTGGTCGATGAAGAGCGGCAACTGCTCGAGCGCGATGGTGTCCATCAGTTTGAGGTTGATGGCGGCATCATCCCGCAATGCGGCAAACTCCGGCGAAAACCAGGGAGCATATTCGTCCACTGCCTGCTGAATACTGCGAAGCCGCAGCTCGGCTTCTTCGGCAAACCATTTTATTTCGGCGGCTTTTTTGGATTTGGCAACAGTTTGGCGAGTTTGCTCGAAAACTGTTTCGGGCAAGCCGAGCATCGATTGCAGCCAATTGTCGGTATTGCATTGCCGTTCGCAGGTCGAGAGCACCTTTCGTGGAAACGCATGCCCAGCCGACAGCACACGGAGATAGTCGAGGAGGCCCTTCGATAAGCACGATTGCAATACGGGCTGGAGTAACCGCTCCATGGATCCCTGCTGCAGAGTCCAGAGCGAAGCCAGCAAGTTTCCGCTATCCACCGAGGAAACAAACTGGGGAGCCAATGGCTGAAGGGTACGAGTTTCATACCAGTTCAGGACGTGCCCGCCATGCTTTTTCAGACTCGATACCGTGGCCAATGTTCGAAGAGTCTGCTCAGCAAATTCGGGCACTGTCAGATATCCGAATTCACAAGCCACTTGCCGCGCATTGAGGAGAAAGCCGATGTTGGTCGGAGATACGCGTGCCGCGATTGCGGCAGGTTGCTCCTGAACGTTGTCCGGTATCAACCAGTTGTGCTCGGCGGTGCTGTACTCGGCAAAATATCGCCAGGTTTTCAAAGCCGCGCGGCGAAGGAATGCTACGTCCTTAGGAGAAGCTTGCGTACGCCCCGTGGCCGGAGGACGATTAAGCCAAGTGGAAATCCACTTGCTACAAGCCCACAGTAATAAGATTGGCAGCGCAGCCGGGAGCGCCTGCGGCCGCACCGACCATACGAGGACTCCTAACATGATGGCGAGTAAGGGCATCCAGTTGAGATACGAGTCCAAGGTCGCGCGCTCTCGAGTGGCAAGCTCGGATTCGGCCGCCGTTTCCCACTGCAAGAGCCGATCCTGCGTGACAAAGCGCCGGATCAAGGTTCGCACAACCGCATCGATGGTCAACATCGTCTGATGGGGAAGGAAGATCAAGGTAAAAAGAAGATTGACGTTCGCTGTGTAGAACCCATTCAGTGCTTCTTGGGCGACAGTCAAATCGAACATAAAGAGGGCACGGAGCAGGTTTCCGCCAAACTGGACCCACGTCGGTAAGAACAAAATACAAATGGTCGCCAGCGTCCATGCCCACGACAAGCTGCCGAACACGCACCATCCCGCTACCAGCAGAAAGAATGTTGCGGGTTCCACCAGGCTGCGGCGCAAATTGTCGAAAATCTTCCACCGGGAAATGAGTGAGATGGGATTAGGCACGCGATCCACGGCTTCACCCGGAACCTGAGGGAATAACCATCCTACGATCTGCCAATCCCCGCGCAACCAGCGGTGCTTGCGGCGATTGTAAGCACTGTAGTGAGAAGGATAATCTTCAATGATCTCGATATCGCTCACCAATCCCGCGCGCGCATAGGCTCCTTCGAGCAAGTCGTGACTCAAAAGAGAATTCTTAGGAAAGCGGCGGTCGAGGACCTGATGAACGGGATCCACTTCGTAGATTCCTTTTCCCGTGAAGCTGCCTTCTCCGTACAAATCCTGATAGGCGTCAGAAATCGCCCGGGTGTAGATATCGAAACCTGTTTCCCCGGCGTAGATGGCTGCGAGCCGCGAGCGGGCAGTGCTCTGCACGCTGACGCCGACGCGCGGCTGCAAGATGCCATATCCGGCAACCACAGTTTTTGTTTGAGGATCGATGATGGCCTGGTTCAAGGGATGTGCCAGAGTTCCGATCATGCGGTGCGCCGTTCCTCTTGGCAGCTCGGTATCCGAGTCAAGCGTAATCACAAACCGGATACTCGGGAGGGTTGATAGCTTCCCAACCTTCACCGGGAAATTGTCATATCGTTGCCGGAGCAGGTTGTTGAGGTCGAGCAATTTGCCACGCTTGCGTTCCCATCCCATCCAGGATTTTTCGCGCGGGTTGTATGCACGATGCCGATGAAACAGGAAGAATGATCCCTGGTTCTGACTCTCGTATTTTTCATTTAACTCGTGGATCAAGTTTGAGCAGAGCGTGACCAGCGGATCGCTTTCCCGAGCAGGTTCACGGGAATCGGGTAAATCGGTGACCAGCGCGAAATGGACATGGGGATCATGGTTTCCCAGAAACCGCACTTCCAGATTCTGAACGAGGTCCCGCACTTGCTTTTCGCTGAGGAGCAGACTAGGGACAGCGACCAGGGTGACGCAATCGTCCGGAATTGTTTCACTGAAATCGAGTTTAGGAAGAATTTGCGCCGGCAGCGCGGATGTGACCAGATAATTCATCAGCCGCACTGCGCTCTCTGAACTCGGCAAAAGCAAGATCAGCATCGAAAATAAAATCAGGCCAAGCGAAGTGAAGGAATCGGTGAGGAACATACCCGCTACGGACATGATTGCAAGCGTGAGAAGTGGTATGCCCATCAGAAAACATTCATCGGGATGGTTCCGCATGAATGCCTGTATCTTCTGAGTAAACGGGGGACGGAAGCGGGCTTTCTGATGGAGAAGCGGCGTTCCCTTATCGATGAGGTAATGCCCGACATGAGACTCTCGTAGAGCAACGCGCGGCTGTTCGCCGGTGCGGTGCGAGGCCTCCTCGGCCAACTCCACGACGGCCTTCGCAACTTCCACCTCGGTTAAATCGGAATGCTTTGCGATATTTGATACCTGGGTGCGGTAAAAGTGGCGGCTTTCGTAGTCCATTCGGCCGTAGGCGCCAGCCGGGTCACGCCGTAGGATGCCGTCGACCGCCATGAGCGGTTCGAGGACATCCTTCCAGGTCGCCTGTCCAATGTCTCGCAGACTACGCACGCAAACACCCACACCCTGCAAGTCTTCGTTTCGTTCGCTGAGAACGCGTTTGGCACGCGCCGCAATCTGCTCCAGAAGAACCAGCTTAAGCGCCGAGACGATCGTCCAGAGTTCGTTTAGTTGCAAGGGTGTGGTCTGCTGAAAAACTTCCAAAAACAAAGCGAATTCCTGCTCGTTGAACTCGTAGGAAACGATCTGGAGATATCCCTCCGCGAGGGCCAGCACGCGGGGAACGGTCTGGCCGCTCGGAGTACGAACGTGCGTTATCTTCGCTTTGGTTTTGAGGAATTCGACGGTATTTTGGAAATCCGCATACAGGATGCGGCCATTGTCATAAAGCCAGCGGAAATCGTCGGAAGTTGCCATTTCTGGCGCCGGCAATTCCAGGGCTGCAAATATCGGCTTCAAGTCATGCGCCAGAATACGGCTACGCTCGGCAAATGTGTGCGACGAAGGAGAGTTCGGCAGCCACGCTAAGGTATGCGCAAGCTCTGCTGCACCTTCCGGTATTCGTTGCCGATTCTGGACCGCATGAGTGCACTCCGGCTGGCGTTCGATTTCTGCGGTGATCCCTTCTAAATGTGCATTCTGCGGCATTGCGGTATGAACTCCTATGACCCGGTATTATCGATAAGTGGCAGCTTGCATTTCAAACATTTCTGCGTAGCGTCCCGCGAGATCTATCAGCGTCTTATGGTTGCCATCTTCGGCGACTCTTCCATTTTCAAGCACTACGATGCGATCTGCCATCCGTACAGTGGAAAATCGGTGCGAGATGAAGAGGGCGGACTTTCCTGCGGTAAGGTCGGCAAATCGTTGAAAGACCTCAAATTCGCTGCGCGCATCGAGCGCCGCGGTAGGCTCATCGAGAATCAGAATTTGCGCATCTCGAAGGTAGGCGCGGGCGAGCGCGATTTTCTGCCATTCGCCGCCCGAAAGGTCCACGCCACTTTCAAAGCGCCGGCCCAGCATTTGCTCGTAATCGAGAGGAAGTCTTTCGATAACTTCGTCGGCCATGCTTTTGTCGGCAGCCGTTTTCAGGAGCGACAGGTCGTGAATGGCATCGATCCGTCCGACCGCGATGTTTTCGCGCGCAGTCATTTCATAGCGCATGAAATCCTGGAAAATTACGCCAATTTCGCGGTAGAGATCCTCAAGGTCGTACTCCCGGAGATCGACCCCATCTAAAAGAATCTGGCCTTCGACGGGATCGTAGAGCCGCGTCAACAACTTGACCACGGTGGTTTTGCCTTCCCCGTTTTTCCCGATCAGCGCCACTCGCTCTCCGGCGCGGAGATGAAAATCCAAGCCGTTCAGCACCATCCGGGAAGTTCCGGGATAGCGGAACGAAACATTGCGAAATTCGAATCCACGCACAATTGGGCGAGGAGCCGGTAGAGCATGGGGCTTGGAGCGGATGGTCGGCTGCATTTCGAAAAATGCAAGCAGATCGGTGAGGAACAGCGCCTGGTCGGCAATGCTCGAGAGCGAAGAGAAAATCTGTTCGATGTTGGCGCTCGCCTGCACAACCGCTCCGGTCAGGAAAGTCAGCGTGCCGATAGTCAGGAATCCGGTCACGGTGCGCCAAATTACGTAGACATAGGCCGAGTAATAACCGGCGGTGCCGATCATGGACAGGAAAGATCCTGCAATCAGCCGGCGGCGGGCGAGATCAACATTTTCGCGGTAAATCTGGTCGGAAAGACTGGTGAACCGTCCGATGAGGAAATCTTTCAAGCCAAACAGTTTGAGTTCCTTGGCAGCTTCCCGGCTTCCTCCGAGCACACGCAGGTAGTCAAGCTCTCTGCGGACGGGGGTTTGGCGGAAGTTCTTGGCGTACCCAAGAAATGCGAAGTGACTTTCGCCGAGAAATGCCGGAATAATGCCCGCAATCAGGAACAGCAAGAGCCACGGCGAGAACACGAGGATCGAAACCGACATGGCGGCGGCGGTAATCACCTGCTGCACCAACCGTCCGATGGACTGAATCATACCCAGGCGGTCGGTGGCCTGCACCCGCGCCCGCTCCAGCCGGTCGTAGAAAATCGGATCTTCGTAAGCAATAAGATCCAGTTCCGCAGAGTGCTTCATCACCCGAATGCTGATGTGGCGGGTATACTTGTCGGCCAGCAAAGCATCGAGATAGTCAATTGTCCGGGCGAGAATGCTGCCGACGATGGCGATGGCGAACTCCGCGGCAACCAACCACCAGAGGAGAGGCTTCACGTGCTGATGATTGGAAACGGCATAAACGATGCCGTCGATGATGAGTTTTGTGATCCCCAGTGCCGCCAGGGGTACGAGCGAGCTGATCAGCCGAAACACCAGTCCCAACGACACGACAAGCGGGCCTGACTGCCACACGATTCGAAGGACTGGGGGCACGTTGCGAAGCGCCGCGAGACGCTCGCGCCACCCACCCCAGAAATTTTGCCGATCGGCCATTTTTCAAGTCTTTCAAATAACCAACAATCGTACGCTGGAAAATAGCGCTTTCCCTGAGCACAGCCGAATCGATTCCAGGCAAACTCGGCTGGCTCACAGTCTAATCCGACTAAATCCGAGCCATGAAGACGCTTTTGGATGAAAAAGAACGCTTTCTGGTTGGTTCGCTTGAGAAAGAATCTTAAGGAAGGAGGGTGACGCGATGCAAGGCTAGTATTTCTTGAGCCCTGCCTGCTGCATTCCGCGCTGCGCCTCCGCGGTCTTCATGAAGGTGTCCCAGACAAACCCGGTCCGCAGATTCTCGGCCATCAACATGACGATTCCGGTGTCGATCCCGATCACATCGGAGTCATACCAGTTCTTGAGGGGATTGAATGCGTTTACGAACCCATACCTGCTCCAGGCCAACGGGTAGCGGTTGCGGATGGTCTTCAAAACGCGCATTGTGGCTGCAGGAAGGAACGGCAGCGACCCGCCCGCCGCACTCGGAACGACGGTGCCATCAATGGGGCCGGTGGCGGGAGGTCCGCCCCAGGCAACATAGCCATTGTGCTCGGAGTCGGACGCCGTAATGCCCCACAGGTCGTCACTGTAATCGGAGAGCTGATGCCCCAACTCCAGGCAGAAACGCCGGTGGACTTCCGTGGCGGTGACAGAATTCTGGAAATAGTCCGCGTACTTGTCGCGACGGCCGCGAAAATCAAACCACGCCTGCGAATACTGATGCACGAACAGCGGCGCAAAGGAACCGATATAGCGCATGCCGTCGTATTCGAATTTCACACGCTTCCACGCATCCCAGGTTTCCGGTCTCAGCGGATGAGCCGCCGACCCCATCCCGAGCAGGTACATCATCATCAGTTCACTGTAGTAATCCCAGCGCGAGGAAAGAAATCCGGCTTCTGGCGTCCACCCGTGGGTTAGAAGGGAAGTGTCCTCGGACAGCCAAGTCCAATCCACGCGCTCGAAAATCAGATTCGCAAGGCTTGTGAGGGTGGGATCGTGGAAGTGCTCGCGGCAGGTAAGAATTCCGCACAGGAGAATCGCAGTATCCACGGAAGACACTTCGGAGTCGAACATGCGTTCGCCGGTCTCGGGGTTGGCGAAGTGGTAGAAAAATCCGCGGTGATTGGGCAACTTCTTCCACAGGAATCGGAGTGTGGTAACGACACGGTCAACTGCAATGTCGGTGGGGACGAAACCCCGCTTATCTCCGATACAGATAGCCGTCAGACCGAAGCCGGTCGCGGCGATGCTGGAGACGGCTGGCTGGTTGGGATCGTGAACGTTACAGCGGTCCTTGATCATCCCCGTTTTGGGATTGCCTTGTTCCCAGAAGAAAAGAAAACTCGCTGCCTCCAGGTCATTCAGAAATTGATCGTCTTCGGGTGACAGGACAAATGCGTCCGCAGGTTTGCCGACCGGAGCAGAGGAGTGGTCTTGCGCGACAAGGGCGGGCAGCCTGGCGGCAAAGGGTAGACAAAGACCGGTCCCCAGAATTTGACCTAGGATCTGCCGGCGCGAGAGCGGGGCGCGTTTGGCGTCGGTCATCCCTGGGCGTTCCCGGTTTTGTTTCTATTTGCGTTTCCGTTGATCATGACAGGTGGGAAAAGGACCGAATACAATTGACTGCAATCACACTGAGAGAGCATAGAGACAATTGTTGCTGGTTTTGGCGCATCCGTAAAGGATGCACGTGAAGGCTCCGGCGTTGCCGCATCAGCGGGAACGTTTCCGGCCCAGCTATCATCATATAGAGATCATATATAGAGAATGTCGACGTTGATGATCTTCAGTTGACGATTTTTAAGTTGATGACCTTAAGTCGATGCCCCAGAAATGACTCATACCCGCAAAATCGAAGCCTGGATCGCTCTTCTTGTCGCCGTCGCGCTCTTGATCACACTGGTGGTGAACCACTGGCCAAGGCGGAAGGAGATCATTCTTCAGGGAGCCGTCCTCGTACAGGATTCGGACCCTCGAAAACAAAGGCCGGTCGCTGGCGTTGCCATCTCCGCTGGTGATCTCGCTACCTCCGACACTGTGTCGGACGCTTCTGGATTATTCGTTCTCCGGTTGCGTAAACCGATTCGCAACGGGCACGCAATTGTCATCTCCTTTCGCCACGCGCAATACCAGCCGCTTTACCTGAACGATTTTGTCACCAGCAAGCTTTACGTCGTCCATCTCGTTCCGGTTGCCAACGTTGCTGCCCCTGGAAATCAACCGCAAGTTAGCGTGGCCAACGTGCGCGTAAGGTACACGGTGAAGGCTTTGGACCAGCTGAATGTGGGGAGTGCAGTCAAAATTTTCGAGATTCAGAACAAGAGCAACGTACCTTGCAAGGGCGGGTCGCTCTGCTCGCCCGATGGTAAATGGAAAGCAGCCAGCGGCACCGCTACTTTGGATGCCGGCCCGGGCAATGCATTTCGTAATGCCCGATCCTCATGTATTGCGGGTCCTTGTCCATTCACGAAAATTGAGGGCGACCGCCTCTCGCAGGCCGACCAGATCGTCACGGCGACGGCGCGGGACTGGTCCGATACCGCGACTTTTCTGCTGGAGGCTGAGGTCTTCCGTCCCGTGATGAGTCAAATGGAACACTGGTCCTATCCCGTCGTCTTCGGGGAGGGACTCTCCTTCACCCTGCCTTCCGCAGCGGAAAGCGTAAGCATTGAGGCCGAACTCGACAAGCAGACCATCATATTTCCACTCGGCCCCTCGCTTTTCTTAAGCTGGGCTACTTGCAACACCGAAGTCAATGCCGACAGGAGCCGAATTTACCGCTGTGCGCCCAAGCCAGGATATCGCTTTCAGTAAACATTGCACAGCAATAAGGACTGCGCTACAGGACGAGCTTGCGCCGACAACGCGGACGGCGCGAGTTGCGAAATTGGCGCGTACTTTATTTTGACTTTGCCAGCTATTTTGCCAATTGCCGCGCAACCTCGGGCAGCACGGGCGTGCCTTCTGCCTGCACGGCATCGAGCGCAGTCGGATCGAGCCCTAACGCCTGCACAATCGTCGGCGCGATTTGCCGGGTGGCCGCCAGTGCCGAGACTGTCTGCGCGGTGAAGTTCGGATTCGCCGCCAGCAGTATGACGTTAGTATCGTCGTGCGCGAACCCGCCATGATCTCCCACCATTGCTGTGCTGCCCGAATACGTGACGCCTACATTCGGGGTCACAATGATATCGGGAGTCCGCGAATCCTGACCCGGCCCGAGACCACCCACGTTGTAGTTGAGTGCCAGAGTCGGCCCGTAGTAGATCTCCCCCAAGCCGATCGCGGTTGCATTCTGTTCCAGTATTTTGACGGCAGCGTTCACGCTCACACCCTTTTTCAGCCAGAGCACAGACACATCGTCTTCGGTTGCGCCAATGCCGCCCGGGTTGAGCGGCGATTCCGAGAAGGGAATCATGTCCCCTAGCAGTGTTGCCGGGGTATTGGCACCGTTAGCCACATACCGAGTCGGGTCAATGGGCGAGTCCCCGTGCTTTGCAGTGATAATTATCAGCGTGTTGCTATAGAGGCCGGCGGCCTGCAGGGCGCTGACGATTTCACCGATCGCAGTATCTACGTACTCAATCTCCTTCAGCAACTCGGCGCGGGGCAGGGCTGCGGCGTTCTTGTAGCCGCCGGTGCCCACTGGCGGCTCGTTCAAAGATTCTCCGACGTATACGGACTGGAAGCTCATGCCAAAGACCGCTGGTACTACTGCCGGTGCGCCTGAATGTGTTTTGCCCGCAATCTGATTTAGCAACGCATACACCTTGATTGCGTCATAGCACTGAATGTTGGCGAAGCTGCTGTTCCACGCTGACGCGCCAACTGAGTCGCGGATCGGGTCGCACGGAGCGCCGTCCAGAGTCTTGACACCAGGCAGTGGTACCACAGCGGAATTGACCTCGGGTGAATAATAATCATCCAGGCCGGTGCCGCCGGGGCCACCCACAAACGAGTAAGACGGATGCTTGTCAATCCACGCGGTGTAACCGCCCGCTGCATGGATCACGCCAAACAGCGTGTTTGTACGTAGGAAGTTCCACGGGTACACCGGGGCACAACCGGCCGCCGGGTCACGCGATAGCTTCAATGGGTCGATCGATGCGATGCCGCCCTCGGTTAACGCAGCGCCGGGAGCACCGCCATTCAGCTTGGTATCGTCGAGATCAATTCCTTGATCGTTGTCGGTGGTCGTCCCGGTGGGGGTCGCATAGGGAGTGCAGGGTCCCGCAGCCAAGCCAGTGCCCGTTGCCCTGGCCGGCATCGGCGAGATTTTCTGGGGAGCGGGGATTACGCAGCTCTACAACGCGCCGGGACTGCCGCCAAATGGCGATCCCCGCAAGCCGGACATCCTCGTTACTCCGCATATCGGCGTCACCTATTCCGGTAGCACCAAGAAGCTGGCCGAGCACGGCGGTTTCTCCCACGACGATACAAACGTCATGATGTTGGTGTCGAATCCTTCCATCCGGGGCAACACTGTAACCATCCCGGTTACCACCATGCAGGTAGCTCCAACCATCCTCAAGGCATTAGGGCTCAATCCCGGCGCCTTGCAGTCCGTGCAACAGGAAGGCACGGAGACGCTTCCGAAGCTGTTCTAGTCGAGCACGCTGTGGCCTGCCGCTGCTCACGCGACAGCCACTCGAAGTGCCGTTCAACTGCTATGAAGAGCGCGGCGTTGCCGCGCTCTTCGTTTGTTTACGGTAGGCCATCTCGGAGAAGCTGATGCCGGGACCAAGGACAAGGGGCGCAGAGCCCTGCAAGACAGGCGATCATACAAATCGCGATTAGGCTTGAGCTACTCCCTCTGGGGCTGGGAGCACGGAACGGGAGACGGTGGGCATTTGGACAGAAAACCTCGATCCCTTGCCGGTTGCACTTTCAATCGTGATTGAACCGTCATGCTGCTCGACGATCCAACGGGCAATTGCCAGACCCAGTCCCGCCCCACCGGCGGCGCTTCCGCGGGCCTTATCGACGCGGTAAAAGCGTTCGAAAATCTTGGATTGTTCTTCGGCTGAGATTCCGATTCCGGTGTCGCTCACGCTCACAACCGCTCGGGGCTTGC
>JGI12712J15308_10000120_pt1 | contig 21869 bp, 17 predicted proteins | sample JacPin_JW_Ref_O2_FD_15308 | JGI IMG/M metagenome (IMG submission 15308) | reverse complement strand
CGAACGCTTCCGCCGCGAGGCCCGCGCCGCCTCCGCGCTGAACCATCCCAACATCTGCACCATCTACGAAATCGCCGAAGACGCCCCGCGCTCGTTCATCGCCATGGAATTTCTGGACGGGCTGACGCTGAAGCATCGCATTGACGGCCGGCCGATGGAGATCGAAACGGCCGTCTCGCTGGCGATTGAAATTGCCGACGCGCTGGACGCGGCGCACGCGGAAAATATCGTCCATCGCGACATCAAGCCCGCCAACATTTTCGTCACCAAGCGCGGCCACGCCAAGATTCTCGATTTCGGCTTGGCCAAAGTTACTTCCAACTCATCGGGCCAGTCGGCGGCGGCGAACACCATGACCGCCGGGGCCACCGTAGCAGAAGAGCAGCACTTGACCAGCCCCGGCTCCACGCTCGGCACCGTGGCCTACATGTCGCCGGAGCAAGCGCGGGCCAAGGAACTCGACGCGCGCAGCGATTTATTTTCGTTCGGGGCGGTGCTGTATGAAATGACCACGGGAGTGTTGCCCTTCCGCGGAGAAAGTTCCGCGGTCATCTTCAAAGCGATCCTCGACGCCACGCCCACTCCGGCGGTGCGCCTGAACCCGGAAGTTTCGCCGAAGCTCGAAGACATCATCAATAAAGCGCTGGAGAAGGACCGCGACCTGCGTTACCAGCACGCTTCGGAAATGCGTTCGGATTTGCAGCGGCTGAAACGGGATTCCGATACCGGGCGATCCGCGGCGGCCAGTTCTGGAACCGCCGCCGTGGCGCAGCAGGCCGGACCGCAATCCGCAACTCAGCAGCAGCCCGCGTCCTCCCGTTCGGTGATGGCTCCGGCTGGGTCATCCTCCGCCATGCCAGCGGCGGAAGTTCCCGCAGCGCGAAAAACGCCTTGGAAAATTATCGGCCCGGCCGCCGCACTCGTGGCCGCGGCGCTGGCCATCGGAGGTTATTTTTATTTGCACCGCACTTCGACACTGACTGAAAAGGACACCATCGTGCTCGCCGAATTCTCGAACACCACCGGCGACGCGGTATTCGACGGCACGCTGCGCCAGGGACTCGCGGCGCAACTCGAGCAGTCGCCGTTTCTGAATTTGCTTTCCGACCAGCAGATCGCGCAGACGCTCGGGCTGATGGCGCAGCCGAAAGACGCGCGACTCACCAGCGACCTGGCCCGTGATGTGTGCCAGCGAACTGCGGGCGCGGCCACCATCGACGGTTCGATTTCCAGCCTGGGCAGCCAGTATGTAGTGGGGCTGAAGGCCGTGAATTGCCACAACGGCGACCTGCTGGCGAACGAGCAGGCCACTGCGAACGGCAAAGAACAGGTGCTGAAAGCGCTGGGTGAGGCGTCCACCAAGATTCGCGTGAAGCTGGGCGAATCGCTGGCTTCGGTGCAAAAGTACGATGCGCCGGCGGAGAACGTGACCACCTCGTCGCTGGAGGCGCTGCAAGCTTTCAGCCTGGGCTACCAGGCCGCGCACGTGAGCCGTGACGACGCAGCCGCCATCCCGTTCTATCAGCGGGCAGTCAGCCTGGACCCGAACTTTGCCATGGCCTACGCCCGAATGGGGAGCAACTACTCCAACTTGGGGGAACTGGCTCGCTCAGCCGAGAATTTGCGCAAGGCCTACGCGCTGCGCGAGCGAGTGAGCGAGCGCGAGAGGTTTTACATTGATACCCACTACGAACAGTATGTGAACGGGAATCTGGAAGCAGCGCGCAAAGCCTATGAACTGTGGGCCCAAACTTATCCGCGAGATGCGGTTCCACCCACGAATCTGAGCGTCATCTACCTTTTTCGGGGCGACTACGACAAGGCCCTGGCCGCCAGCCAATTGGCGGTCAAGCTCAATCCAGGCAGTGGGCTTTCCTACGGGAATCTTGTCACTAACTATTACAGTCTCAACCGGTTCGACGAAGCCAGGGCCACCGCAGCGGAAGCGAAAGCCCACAATTTGGATAGTCCCACGATTCACCAAATGCTCTACCTGCTTGATTTCCTGCAACACGATGCGGCCGGAATGGGACGCGAGGCGGCCGAGGTGATGGGCAAGCCGGGTTACGAAGACCAGCTTCTTGCCATCGAAGCCAGCATGGCGGCTTACGCTGGACAGTTCTCCAAATCACGTGAACTCATGCGCCGCGCCTCCGAATCGGCCCAGCGCGCGGATGAAAAAGAAACGGCCGCGGGTTACTTGTCGGGAGGCGGGCTGCAAGAGGCCTTGGTGGGCAACATGAGCCAGGCCCGGCAGCAAGTGCAAGCCGCGCTGGCTCTCTCTACCGGCAGAGATGTTCAGTCCGTTTCCGCCATCACGTTGGGCCTCGCCGGTGACGCCGCTGAAGCCACGCGATTGGCTGCCGATTTGTCCAAGCGCTATCCTCAGGACACGCTTGTCCAGGTTTTGTACTTGCCGATGATCCGCGCGACGATTGCTTTGCAAGCGGTAAGGGCGACGCCGCCATCGAAGCGCTCGCTCCGGCCGCTCCGTACGATCTCGGCGCCTCCATCGTCACCCTCTACCCCGCTTATTTTCGTGGGCAGGCGTACTTGGCGGCGCATCAAGGCGGCCAAGCGGCAGCCGAGTTCGAGCGGGTGCTCAAATATCGGGTCCTGGAAAACGGCGATCCCATCGGCGCGCTGGCGAATTTGGGGTTGGCCCGCGCGTACGTGCTCGAAGCTCAGTCCGCGCAAGGCCCCGACGCGGACGCCGCCCGCGCAAAAGCCCGCGCCTCCTATCAAGATTTCCTAGCCCTGTGGAAAGACGCCGACCCCGACATCCCCATCTACATCACCGCCAAATCCGAATACGCGAAACTGCAATAGCCCCACCTCCCCCCGTTTCAGCGGTCAGCTCATCAGTAGGACAGGCTCTCAGCCTGTCTGCCCCGCATGCAGTGGGACAGGCTAAGAGCCTGTCCCACGACACCTCGCTATCATTAACCACTAAGCCTCAGACCTACACGGGTCCGCCCGCCAATGCCAGAATTGTGGAGGAGGGATCATGCCACTCACTCGCACACCCGTCCGTGCCTCATCTCGCACCTTGGCCCTTGCCTCGTCTCGCACCTCGGTCCTCGCCTGCACCTTACTCGTAGCCTACGGCGGCCTGCTGCCGCGCAGCTCGCGCGCGCAATTTCCAGATAGCCAGCCCGTGACTCCGGACATAAAAGCCTTCGCCGCGCAATACGTCGCCGCCATCAACGCCAAAGACTCGGCGAAATTGTGGTCGTACCTCACACCCGAATCTCGCGCCTGCGTCACAGCGGAAAACAAAGACGTCTACGCCACCCTCTTCGCGGTTCAAATGGAAGAAACGATCCCGCGCGACTACCTGCTCAATCTCACCCCGGTGAACCAGAACAACGCCAAGGCCATGGCTGACCGCCAGTACTTCCCGGTTAAGCCCGAGCATCAACTCCAAATCGACTACCAGCTCGGAAATGACTCGTACGGAATTGTGCTCTTTCTGGTCCGCGAAAACGGCCACTGGCTCGCCGCTCAGCCCTGCGCCACCGACAAATTCATCGCGGAATTTCGCGCGGACGCCCCCGAACGAGAAAAATTCAAGCAAACCGCGGCGCAGATCAAAGATCCGCTCCGCGGGCAGCTTCTCGCACTAATCGCGCAGCACGACACTGCCGCCGCCAACTCCCGCTACAAGGAAGCCACCGGCTCCGACTATCACACCGCAGTCCTGGTCATCTACGCGCTAAAAGAAACCACCATCCCCTCACCCCCACCCATGCCCGCGCCGGTCTCCAAGTAGCCACTCGCGAGCGACGCGTGCGCATCGGCGGACGACTGCAACAACGAAAGGCACACCCCGCTAAGAGCGGGGTGCAGACAGGCTGAGAGCCTATGCCACTGCTATGCCAGATCACCGCGGTTCGTTGACTTGTTTCGGGGGGCAACCTAACATGTGCCCGCCGTGCCGAGTCCTGACTCACTGATCGGTCAAACCATCTCGCATTTTCGCATCGTCGAGAAGCTCGGCGGTGGCGGAATGGGCGTGGTCTACAAAGCGGAGGACACCTCGCTGGGCCGTTTTGTCGCGCTGAAATTCCTTCCCGATGAGGTGGCGAAAGATCCTCAAGCGCTGGAACGTTTTCGACGCGAGGCGCGTGCCGCGTCGGCGCTGAACCATCCGCACATTTGCACCATTTACGAAATTGCCGAAGACCGCGGACGCTCGTTCATCGCCATGGAATTCCTGGATGGGGTGACACTGAAACATCAAGTTGCGGGTCAGCCGATGGAAACAGAAATAAGTCTGTCGCTGGCCATCGAAATTGCCGATGCGCTGGAGGCGGCGCATGCCGAAGGCATCATCCACCGCGACATCAAGCCCGCGAATATTTTCGTGACCAAGCGGGGTGATGCCAAAATTCTCGATTTCGGCTTGGCCAAGGTGCAAGCCAAGGCTCAAACGGATGCCGATGCGACACGGAGTCAAGAGGCGCAGCAGTTGAGCACGCCGGGCGCGGCCATGGGCACGCTGGCCTACATGTCGCCGGAGCAGGCTCGCGGCAAAGAGCTGGATGCGCGCACGGATATTTTTTCTTTCGGTGCGGTGCTGTATGAAATGGCCACGGGGAAGCAGACGTTTACGGGAAACAGTTCGGCGGAAATTTTCGATGAAATTCTGAATCGCGCGCCGGTCGCTCCGTCGCGGCTGAATCCGCAAGTGCCGGCCAAACTGGAAGACATCATCAACAAGGCGCTGGAGAAGGATCGCAACCTGCGGTATCAGCACGCGTCCGAGATGCGCACGGACCTGCAACGGCTGAAGCGCGACACGGAGTCGGGACGCACGGGAGTCGTCAGCACGGCGGGTGGGGTGCGAGCCAGCGAAGTTTCCGCAGGGGGCAGAAGACTCTGGAGGATCCTGGTCCCGGCGGTTGCGGTAGGTCTCATGGTGCTCGCTGGAGGCTCGTGGCTTTATTTTACGCGCCGGGCGCAAGCGCGGATGCTTACGGAGAAAGACACCATCGTGCTTGGCGACTTCACCAACACCACGGGCGATGCGGTGTTCGACGGCACGCTGAAAACGGCGCTCAGCGTTTCGCTGCGGCAATCACCGTTCCTGAATGTGCTGTCCGACAGCGAAGTGACTACGACCTTGCAGGAGATGACTCGTCCGGCCGGGGAGAAACTAACCCCGCAAGTGGCCCGCGAGCTTTGCCAGCGGGCCGGCAGCAAAGCCTACCTGGCCGGGACGATTGGCAGTCTGGGCAGCCAGTACGTGCTGGGATTGAAGGCGGTGAATTGCCGGAGCGGCGACACGCTGGCCGAGGAGCAGGTGACGGCCGCGTCCAAGGAGAAAGTTCTCGACACTCTGGGCCAAGCCGCCTCGAAGCTGCGCGGGGAACTCGGCGAGTCACTGGCTACGGTGCAGACGTTAGACGTTCCGCTGGCCGATGCCACCACTTCTTCGCTCGAAGCGCTGCAAGCGTACAGCCTGGGCGTAAAGGCGGCCGAGGAGAAAGGCACCGCCGCATCGCTGCCTTACCTGCAGCGGGCCATCGAACTCGATCCCAATTTCGCCCTGGGTAATTTGCGAATGGCCCAACACTACGCCAGTCTGGGCGAGCCCGCGCGGGCCAGCGAGTATTACACCAGGGCCTTCCAGTTGCGCGAACATGCCAGCGAGTGGGAAAAGCTGAACATCGCCGCGAATTACTATCAGAACGTAACCGGGCAATTGGATAAAGCGGCTCAGACGTATCAGCAGGAGGTTGAAAGCTACCCGCGACGATACGAAGCGCATGCCCTTTTGGCGCTGGTGTTCGACCAGGAGGGGCAGTATGAGAAAGCTGCGGAAATTAAAAGGGCAGCCGTGCATCTTCGTCCGGACTGGGTCGGTAATTTCCTGGGATTTAACAACTATTACCTGGCCACGCAGCGTTTCAACCAGGCCCGCCAGAACATCGACCAGGCCCAGGCGCAAAAACTGGATAATTTCGAGTTCCACACCGCGTCGTACGCTCTCGCTTTTCTGGGGGCAGATTCCGCTGCGATGGCGGAACAGCAAGAGTGGTTCGCAGGCAAACCGGAAGAGGTTTTTGGACTGGCGCTCGCATCCGACACCGAAGCCTACGCCGGTCATCTGGGGAAGGCGCGGGAGCTGGCCAAGCGCGCGGCAGACTCCGGGATACGAGCGGATGGCAAGGAAAACGCGGCAATATTTCAGGCGATTGCCGCTCAGCGCGAAGCCGCTTTCGGCAACGCTGCCCAAGCGCGACAGGCTGCGAACGAAGCTTTGAAGCTGGCTCCTGCGAGCCAGGGCGTTGGGGCCGAAGCCGCGCTGGCGTTGGCCATGGCCGGCGATACGGCGCGCGTCGAATCGCTGGCGCAAGACTTAGGGAAACGTTACCCGCTGGACACGCAGATGCAATCGCTTTGGCTGCCGGCGATTCGAGCGCAAGTGGCGCTGAACAAAAAGAATTCGGCTGCCGCGATAAACGAACTGCAAGCTGCTACATCGCCACTGGAGTTGGGGCAAATTGGATTCGTCACCAATATTTCCTGCCTGTACCCAACGTATGTGCGCGGCGAAGCGTACCTGGCCGCCGGACAAGGCAGCGCTGCGGCTGCGGAATTTCAGAAAATTCTCGATCACGGCGGAATCGTGTGGAATTGCTGGACGGGAGCGCTAGGGCGTCTCGGCGTGGCGCGCGCCAACGCGCTAGAGGCGAAAACTTTGCAGGGCGCGGATGCGGATGCGGCGCGCGTTCGAGCCGTCGCCGGCTACAAACATTTCCTCGCGCTGTGGAAAGACGCCGACCCCGATATTCCCATATTCATCGCCGCGAAAGCGGAATACGCCAGGCTGCAGTAACTTTCAACTGCAACGAAAGGCACACCCCAGTGAGAGTGGGGTGCAGACAGGCTAAGAGCCTATCCCACTGTAAACCCAACCTTAAAGCGCCGCAGGGGTAAAATTTCGAGGATGACTTGTCGAATAGTGGCCCGGGCGTTCGACTAGGTGGTGAAGGCGGGGAAAGCGGGGCGCGGAAACGGTTTATGGGGCGATACGCTACGCGAAAACTTGCAAAGCGCGTGTCGAATCCCGGCCACCTCGTTCGACTAGTAAGTAGAGGCGCAACGCGCGACAGGGGAGGCGAAACGGGCGACAGGCACCTTTCCAGGCCCGGCGCGGTCCCGGCCTCTATACATAAGGATAAAGGTAGCGGCTATAAAAAGTGGCGGCCCTGATACGGCGTCCGCAAAACACTTAAGGAGAACAAGTTGCGTTTCATGATGATCATGTTTCCCAAAGAATAGGTAACCGCCAAAGCCGGTTTGGTACCCAATATGAATGATATGGAGAAAATGGGCGCCTACAACGAGGAATTGGGGAAAGCCGGCGTGCTGCTGGCGCTGGACGGGCTGACCCGCCGGCGACGATGAGCGCGCGGGTCAGCTTCAAAGACGGAAAGTCGAAAGTGACCGACGGACCGTTTACCGAAGTGAAGGAAGTGGTCGGCGGCTACTGGATCATCAACGTGAAATCGCGCGAAGAGGCGCTGGGATGGGCCGCGAAAATCCCCGGCCGGGACAACGAAGTGGTCGAGGTTCGCCGGATGTTTGACGTCAGCGACTTCGATCCCGAAACCCAAGCGAAGATTCAAGAAAGGTTCGGCGACATGGATGCTCCGCCGAGCGAGCACCCAAACAAAAAAGCTTAGCGCGTGGTGGATTTTGCGGGGCTCGTTCGACACACGGGGCGGGCGCCGGTCGAGGCTGTTGCAATGATGCGCGATTCAAAGTTATTGGTTTTAGGTTGGAAGATCATGCGGCTCAATCCGAGGCGAAAATGAGAAAAGTAATCTACGCAATCAACCTTACCCTCGATGGCTGCTTGGACCACACCCACGGACTTCCCGATGAAGAAGTGGGGCAATATTCCATGGACCTAGTGCGAGATGCCGACGTGCTCGTCTTTGGGCGTAAAACCTATGAATTGATGGTTCCATATTGGCCGGATATCGCCAAAAGCGATACGGAGGACAAAATGGATAAAGATTTTGCCGAGGCATTTGTCTCCAAAAAGAAGGTTGTTTTCTCACGATCGTTACCGAGCGCTGAAGGAGACGATACGAGAATCGTTCGCACCAACCTGCGGGACGAAGTACTCAAATTGAAACAGGAGCCCGGCAAAAATATCTTAGTCGGCGGCGTGGATATTCCTTCACAACTTATAGCGCTCGGCTTGGTTGATGAATTTCGTTTTATCGTTATGCCGGTACTTGCAGGAAAAGGGAAACGGTTGTTCGAAGGGATTAGCCTGGAAAAAATACAATTAAAACTTGAGGAGTCCAGCGTTTTTAAGTCGTCAGGAAGCGTTCTGCTTCGCTACTCGAAACAGTGACGGAAAAGAGATGCGGCGAAACTCGCGCCGCTCTGCGTCAATGATCCTTATTTGCTACGGGCACCTGGTTTTCGATCGTGAGGCAAACCCGGTAACCGGACTCGCTGATATGGACGAGGCGCTCGCCTGGGGGCGCAAGGCGGTGATCGCCTGCCGGACGCCGGTAGAGGTGCGCGAATTTGGCATACCGACGTAAGGTTTGCAAACCGGGGACGCCCGTAATTGAACAAAATCAGAGGGGACTCGAAGGAGTTCGGTGATGAGAAAAATTAATGTGCTTGAATTTGTTTCTCTCGACGGCGTCATCCAAGGCCCCGGCGGGCCCAAGGAAGATACCAGTGGCGGCTTCGCGTACGGCGGGTGGCAGAGTCCACACCGGGACGCCGTGAGTGGAGCGGCCATGAAGAAGCAGATGAGTGTGCCGTCGGACTTGTTGCTCGGGCGGAAGACTTTTGAGATCTGGGAAAAATTCTGGCCGCAACATGGTGACATTTGGCCGAACGTCAACAGCGCGACCAAGTACGTGGCCTCGAATACCGTGACTTCCAGCGACTGGCAGCCGACCGTGTTTCTGAGTGGCGACATCGCGAAAAAAATCGCTGAAATCAAGAAGCAGGAAGGGCCAGACCTGCACGTTTATGGCAGCGCCAATCTGGTTCAGACGCTGTTCAAGCATGATTTGGTTGACGCGCTCTGGCTGAAGATATTTCCGGTCACGCTGGGCAGTGGGAAAAAATTGTTTGCGGATGGCACGACCCCGGCGGCATTCCAGGTGACGGAAAGCGCGGTGACGCCGAAGGGCGTCATCATCATCAATTACGAACGCGCCGGCGCAGTCCCCATCGGAAGTATGTAAGCATTCGGCCGGTTGGCCCGGGCTTCGGCAGAATTTGGAGTGGACCGAAAATGAAAATTGCAGCGATGATCGCGCGGTACCTGATGGGCGTGGTCTTCTTCGTGTTCGGACTGAACGGATTCCTGAACTTTATTCCGATGAAGGGATTGCCGCCCGGCGTGGCCGGACAGTTCCTGAGCGCATTGATCGAGGCGCACTACGTCTACTTTGTCAGCGCGATCGAAGTCGCAGGTGGGGCGCTCTTGCTGGTGAACCGTTACGTCCCGCTCGGGCTCACGCTGCTGGGACCGATCATCGTGAACATCTTTTTGTTTCACTTGCTGATGGAGCGCAGCGGCCTGCCGGGCGCGATCGTCATGGCGATTCTTTGGGGCCTGATTGCTTTCCGCCAACGGCAACACTTCAGCGGCCTGTTCGTGCAGCGCACTTCCTAGATTAGAGCCGACTTCGTCGTGGATTCGGCGCGCCCCCAAATCAGGATTTCGACTTAAAACGGTGTAGTATCTTGACCTCGGCTTCAGGGGAAGGCGGGAGATAGACATGGCCACGGCGATCACTGCACCGGGCAGGCTGCGCACCGACGACATTTTCTTCCCGGGAATGGCGCTGCTGATTCTCGGAATCGTGGTCACTGGCTTCGGCAAAAGTTATTTTCTGGCGGGAATGATGCGGGCAAAGCTGCCGAACGCACTGGTGCATGTCCACGGCGCTGTTTTTGTCCTGTGGATTTTTCTGCTGGTCGCTCAACCATGGCTGATCGCCGCCCACCGAGTGAAATGGCACATGAAGTTGGGGATGCTATCGCTGGTGCTTGTTCCGGCCATGTCAGTCTTGGGAGTCCTCACCCTGTTTGATTTCCTTCGCCGCACAGAACCGGATGAAGGCGCGGAGCTGCTGCTGGTTGGAGACCTGGAAATACTCCTTTTGTTCCTGATATTGACCGCGTGGGGATTGCTGGCGCGACGCGACGCCGCTTCGCACAAACGACTGATGATCTTGGGCACGATGGCAATCATGGGGCCCGCCATTGCTCGTTGGGACCTTGGAATTCCAGCCTCACTCGGAATTATTTTTGCCCTTCCGCTTTTGGTCGTCGCCTATGACCTTTGGATTCTTAAGCGAGTTCATCGCACCACGGCGGTGGCCACGCTCTTGACCGCAGCATGGGTTTTTACGCTGGGTCCGTTCTCGAAGCTGGCGTTTTGGCATGAGTGTGTCAATTGGATACGACATACCTGACAGGTCATTCGGTGGGCACTGCGCAGCAAACCGCTGATTCTGGATTTTCCTACCCCATACCTGTTTATTCCTCGGACGAGGCAAAAAAATGGAGGCAGCCGTCGAATTTCGGGTCTCCCGAACGACTATCTAATAGCAGAACGATCAGCGACGGCTCCTTGAGTCACAGGACCGGGAGAAATTGATTCAGCCACCGGAGTCAATGATGAATGACTGCACCAGACGTGATTTTGTTCGGGGCGGGTTGACCGCCGGAATCGGGATCGGGATTGCGCCGGAATTGCTGCGCTCCGCCGTCGGCCGGCAGGCGCCGGCGCAAGCGCCGGCCGCGGGGGCGGATCCTTATGCCATGGTGGATCCGGAATTGCTGGCCACGGTCAAGCAATTCCCATACCCGACGCAGAGCTTCAGCAGCGAAACTCTCGCTGCCGCTCGCAAATGGCCGGGTGTGCCTCCGCTACCTTCGCCGGCGCCGCAGCCATTTGAACGGCACGTGCCCGGACCATCGGGCGCGCCGGAGTTGCGCCTGGTGATGGTTGATCCGGCTCCGGGCACGAAAGGGCGTCCGGCGCTTCTCCACATGCATGGCGGTGGGTTTGTCTCGGGCTTCGCCGGACAATTCAATCCGTTTCTCCAAGCGGTGGCCCAGAATTGCGGGTGCCTGGTGGTTTCGGTGGACTATCGCCTGGCGCCGGAAACTCATTTCCCGGGGTCGCTCGAAGATAATTACGCCGCGCTGCGCTGGCTTTACAAAAATTCCGACGAGCTGGGCGTGGATCGCAAACGCATCGCCATCGGCGGAGAAAGCGCGGGCGGCAGCCATGCCGCACTACTCGCGATGGCCGCGCGCGATCGCCGCGAAATTCCGATTTTGTTTCAGTTGCTGATTTATCCGGCGCTCGACGATCGAACCGGCAGCACTCGGCAGGCTCCGCCGTATATCGGACAGTTCATTTGGAACGCGGGCTCGAATCGTTTCGGCTGGACTTCTTTTCTCGGGGTCCCGGCCGGCTCGCCCACGGTTCCGGCCGGCGCGGTTCCGGCGCGCGTCGAAAATCTCGCGGGACTTCCTCCGGCGTTCATCGGCGTCGGCGCTCTCGATCTGTTTGTGGATGAAGATGTCGAATACGCGCGCCGGCTGATCAATGCCGGAGTTCCGACGGAACTCCTGGTTGTTCCGGGTGCGTTTCACGGGTTCGATGTGCTGGTCGCCGACGCGGTGGTTTCGAAGCGATTCACGGAATCGTGGATGGTTGCGCTGCGGCGAGCATTTGCCGCCGGCTAGCCCGCGAAATCTGGTTTTGCCGGCAAGCAACTGCATTCATTGAGGTGTTACACGGTCTCTGACGGAGGATTTTATGAAATACATCGTTTTGGGATACTACCCGGAAACATTCGAAGGCATGTCGGAGAGCGAACGCAACGCCATGTTTGACGACTGTTTTAGCTATGACGACGAGCTGCGCAGAAACGGGCATTGGGCGGGCGGCGAAGCTCTGCAACCCGCCAACGCGGCGACGACCGTTTCCTGGAAGGACGGCAAGGTGGCAGTTACAGACGGTCCGTACGTGGAGACGAAGGAGCAATTGGGTGGAATTCTGGTGCTGGAAGCCCGAGATCTGAATCACGCCATTCAGCTCATCTCCCAACATCCCGCGGTGAGGTACGGGACGCCGTTCGAGATACGTCCAGTTGCTGATATGAACGGAATGATCGCGGAGAGCGAGCGGCGACGGCGAGAGCATAGCTTGCGATGAGCGCGCCCGCCAGGAAAAGGATGATTAGTAGTATCGCGGCTGAGACGGTGTCCGAATTTGGACATTGGCTGGCGAAAACGAGCATTGGCTTTGCGACACAGGCCACGGTAAGTGATTTACAATGTGGTCTTTCTATTGGCAATGGTGGTGCGGATTAAACGCCAGAAGGGGGAAGAACATGCCATTTTTTCGCGATCTAAGAAATGCGTTCCAGTCGTTGATGCGCAGCAAGGGGCTCGCGGCCATTGTGGTTCTCACGCTGGCGCTGGGGATCGGCGCGAACGCCGCGATTTTCACGCTGGTGCGCGGCGTGCTGCTGAAGCCGCTGGTGAACCGCGACGAAAACCGCCTCGTCTACATTCGCCAGAGCGCCCCCACCGGCGGACAGGACAACACCACATTTTCCGTACCGGAAATTCAGGATCTCGAACACAGCGTTCACTCCCTGGACGAGTTCGGGGACTTCTCGCAGATTCCTTTTACCATGGTTGGTCTCGGCGAGCCGCGCGTGGTGCAGGGCGGCGTGGTCAGCGGGAATTATTTTGACGTGATGGGGCTGCGTCCGGTGCTCGGGCGTTTGGTGGGGCCGCAAGACGCAGGCGCCGACGCGCCGGGCGTGATCGTGCTGACCTATCGCTTCTGGTCCACTGCTTACCGCAAAGATCCGAACGTGATCGGCAAGACCGTGCGGCTCAGCAGTATCGGCGATCGCACTGCCACGGTCATCGGCGTCCTGGAACCATCGGTGCCGTATCCGGCGGAGACTGAAATCATCGGCAACCTGGTGATCAGCCCGCATCATCTTTCGGCGACGATGGTCACCGGCCGCGTCCATCGCATGACCGAACTGTTCGGCAAGCTCGCGCCTGGCGCGACGCTGGATCAGGCGCGCAACGAATTGCGTACATCGTACGCGTCGATGAAGAAGGACCATCCCGATGCGTATCCCGATAATTTCGGCTACCGCATCGATGCACGGATGCTGCGCGACGAAATTACGTCCGGCGCACGCACCGTATTGCTGGTGCTGCTCGCGGCTTCGGCGTTGGTTTTCATCATCGCGTGTTCGAACGTGGCCAATCTGATTCTGGCGCGGACGGTTCGCCGCGAAGGCGAACTGGCGATTCGTGCGGCGCTCGGCGCGAACACCTGGGCGCTGCGCCGCATGCTGCTGGCCGAAAGCCTGCTGCTTTGCGGCGTGGGCGCGATCCTCGGCGTCATCATCGCGCAGCCGCTGGTCAGCATTCTGGCGAAATACGCGTCGCGATTCTCGGTGCGCGCGCTGGATTTGACCGTGGATTTCAGCATGGTGTGGCTGGGAGTCGCGCTGGCGATCGTCGCCGCGGTGATTTTGGCGTTTGTACCGCGCTTGCCTTCAGCCAACACGTCGGATGGGATGAACCTCGCGAGCGGCAGCGTGCGCGTCACCAGCAGCGCCGGACGCCGCCAGCGCATTTTTGCGGTCACGCAAATCGCGGCGTCATTCGTGTTGCTCGCCGGCGCCAGCGTTTTGATCACCACGCTGATTGCGCTGCAAAGAACCCATAGCGCTTTCGATACGCGCCGCGTCCTGGTGGTCGACGTTCCTTCGCCATCCGATGGCAGAACGGCGCAGCAGGTCGTCGACTTCTACAAAGAATCGGTGCGGCAAATTAATGCGCTGCCCAGCGTTACCGACACATCCGTAGGCATGATCGCACCGTGGCGTGACGCGGGCGGCGGCTTCGGCTACGGACTGCAATATTCCGGCGATGGCCACGTGCACGATAAAGACGATCCCCGCGCGCTGTGGCGCACGATTTCGCCCGGATTTTTCACCTCGCTCGGCGTGCCGATTCTGGCCGGGCGCGATTTCAACGATCTCGATAACGCAAGCTCGGAGCCAGTGGTGCTTGTCAGCGCGACTCTGGCGCGGCAAATGTTTCCCGGGCAGGATCCGATCAATCGCCACGTGTATTGGACCGATCCGGTGCTGGAATTTGCCACCGGTTCACCCGCCGAGAAGGCGCGGCTGACTTCGCCGCACCGAATTATCGGCGTCGCTGCCGACATGGACGACGAACACATCGTTCCAGTGCCGACCTCCGTGATTTACGGCGCGCTGGCCGACGGCGGAATGTTTGGCGGGCACCTTTTCATTCACACCACCGGAAATCCTTATGCACTGGTGACGCCGGTCACGAAAATTATCCGCGATGAGGCTTCCGACGAACCGGTGGAGAACGCGGCGACGCTGGAAGACATTCGCGCGAAGGTGCTGGCGCCGGACCGTTTGAACTCGCTGGTTTTTGGAGTGTTCGCCGCGGTGGCCTTGCTCATTGCCATCGTCGGCGTCGCCGGAGTCCTGGCGTTTTCGGTGAGCGCGCGGACCCGTGAATTTGGCGTCCGTATGGCGCTGGGCTCGCAGCCGTCAAATATTCTCAAAAGTGTAGTCGGCGAAGGCGTGTTGATGGCGGCCGCGGGAGTGGTGGCCGGCGCGGCCTTCGGGTTGATCGTGGTGCGCGTGGCTGGGAGCTATTTTGGCGATTTGAAAATGCCGGACGCGTGGCCGGTGATTATTTCCGCGTTGGTGCTGTTGGGCGCGGCGGTAGTCGCTTCGATGCTGCCGGCGGCACGGGCCGCGCGCGTCGACGTGATCCAAGCGCTGCGCTCGGAATAATTTTTGCGGCGCGCTCAGGTCTCGCGTGAACCAAGGAAATCGTCGAAGTGGAACGACTCATTGGACGAGTCCGATTCAATTCCACTTGGACGTATAGTAGCGTTGCGGTCCATCTGAAGTAGCTCCATCTCCCTGATAGCCGTTGCCAGCTCAGATGGTCCGCGCAACACTGGCGCGCACGTTAGCGAAAATGTGACGCGGGACACCGCGTCAATCTCGAGTCAGGCAAGCCCTGAGGCTGCACCGCACGTCTTTGACTTACTTTGAAGCTCAACCTTGGGGTGAATCGGGACGAGGCTAATGGCTGGCGAAATGAGACATCCTGAGAAGGTATCCACAAATCCTCCAAGTCTCCCTATTCCGCGGTATAAATCTTCGCGCGTGCACGAGCGTATACTGGCCGCCTGCGGGTCCCGATGTTCTGTACGTTTTTGGCGTAGAGGCTGAGAATGTTTGATTTGTACAACAATGCTTACGGGAATTATGCCGCGGATCCCTATCGTCAGGTGCGCATCGAGACCTATGGCCAGGACTTCGGCCAAACCAGTTGGGTCACCACCGAGGAGTCACTGGAAATTCCGCGGCTGCTCCACTTGGGTCCTGATTCCTCCGTGCTGGAGATTGGCTGCGGTTCCGGAGGATATGCGTTGTACCTCGCGGAAAAAATCGGTTGCCAGATCGTGGGACTGGACATTAACGAACCGGGGATCCGTGGCGCGAAAGAACTGGCACGGACCAGCGGCCTTGGTTCACGAGCACGTTTCGAACAGTGCGACGTTTCGAAAAATCTTCCTTTCGACGATGGGACCTTTGACGCGGTTTTTTCGAACGACGTTCTGTGCCATGTTCCGGGGAGACTCGATTTACTGATCGAGGCGCTGAGAGTATTGAAGCCGGCGGGCCGGATGTCGTTCAGCGACGCTCTGGTAATTGGCGGAATGATTTCCGCCGAGGAAATCGCGACACGCAGCTCGATCGGCTTTTACTTCTACAGTCCACCTGGGGAGAATGAGCGGCTCCTGGAGCAAGCGAAATTTTCCCAGGTCCGCGCCACCGACACCACGGAGCATGCGGCGCGGATCTCGAAGAAATGGCGCGACGCACGCGAGAAGAGAAAAGCGGAACTGGTTACGGCCGAAGGCGCCGCGAACTTCGAGGGACTCCAGCGGTTTCTATCCTGCGTGCACACCTTGACCAGCGAAAAGCGCCTATTGAGATATTTGTATTTTGCGAGCAAGGCATCGTGAATTGATATCGCTCGAGGTCGTTTTCCGAAGGCCTCGGATTCGTCTCAACCGATGGATGATTCGGCTACATTGATCGCAGCGGGTCGTTCGTCATGAGGCCGCAGTTCAACCACGCCGAGCTTTTTGCGGATGGGCGAGCGCTTCACGCTCCTCTGCATCAGGCTGCGCGGAGAGTCTCGATGGGATCAATTTGCGTGGCGCGCCAAAGCGGAACCGCAGCCGAGAGCAACACGATCAGGAATGCGGCCAAGGCTGCAGAGCAGAAAACGATCGGATCGTGGGTAGAGACTCCGAAGACGAGGCTGTTCAGCCATCGCGATGCGCCCCAGCTTCCTGTGAGCCCCCCAGCTAGGCCAATCACCCCTAACGTCGCGGCTTGCGTTCCAGTTCGACGTAAGATGGCGATGGTCCGCGCTCCCATTGCCATACGAATCGCGATCTCCTGTCGGCGGCAGCTCACCCAGTAATTGAACACGCCATAGCAGCCGATGCTGGCCAGGATCACTGCGATCCCGGCGAAGAGGACCAGCAGAAGCGTGGTGAAGCGCCGCTGCACAAGTGTGGCACCGAGCCACGTATCGGCGGTTTTCAACGACTGAATCGGAAGGCTGTCGTCGGTCGAAGCCAATGTTTGGCGCACGGTCGCAATCATACTCTCCGGGTTACCCTTGGTCCGCACCATCACAACCATTGCGGCATCGACGCGCTGAGCGGCCGACAAATAAATCTCGGGCAAGGGCGGGCTGTCCAATCCAATTTGGGGAACATTGGCCGCAACGCCGACGATTTCAACGACGGGACCTTCCATATAGGGTCCGCCGACTTTGATGTGCTGGCCGAGAGCGGAGCGGGGGTCGTTCCACCACGCACGCGCAATGGCTTCATTGATCACCGCGACCGTCGGTCCGCCCGCGCTATCCCCATCGGAGAAAGCGCGTCCGGCTAGGAGCGGAATCCTCATGGTAGGGAAGTATGCCGTGTCAGCCATATTGATCAGCGTGACCGGCACATCCTGCGGGCCGGGCGCGGGTTTTTCCACGACGGAATACCACCAGTCCCGGCAGTCGCCAGCCGCCGGAGGACAGTTCACAGCGCCGACGGATTCGACTCCCGGCTGTGCGCGAAGCGCTGCTTCCAGGCGCCCGTAAAAGTCGAGAATGGACGCCTCGCTTTTATACGGCAAAGGCGGCAATTGCAGCTCGAGCGCAAGCAAGTGCTTGGACTCGAATCCCGGATTCAGGTTCTCGGCAGCCCACAAGCTCCGCAGCAGAATCCCCGAAGTAAAGAGCAAGATGACAGCCACCGCAATTTCCGCGATGACCAGTCCTCCACGCAGCAGGTGCCCAACGCGGCTGGTGCCCGCGCCGGTGCTGCTCTCTTTCAGCAGAATCGTCAGATTCACCTTGTCTGAACTGACCAACGGCACCACGGAGCACATAAGTGCTACCGCCGCCGTAAGCGCCGCAGCGAAGATCAACACCGGGAGGTTCAGGCTGGATTCTGCAAGCCGCGGAATATCGCGTGGCCCGAGCGCCTCTAAGGCCTGTAGTCCAAAGCTTGCGAGATAGATTCCGAAGGCGCCGCCTATCAGTGTAATCAGCACGGTCTCGGTCACGAGCTGCCGTGCAAGACGGCTGCGCCCCGCGCCAATTGCAGTCCGAATGGCCATCTCGCGCGCGCGGGTGGTCATGCGCATCAGCAGCAGGCCGCCGATGTTCGCGCACGCCAGAAGCAGTACGAGGCAAACCGAAGCCATCAAAAGGATGAAGACGTGCGCCAAGTCGCCGGTGCGATGCGCGGTGAGGAACTCAGCGTACACGCGATGGTCGCTTTCGGGGCCGGGATCGGACTGCGCGAGCCGCTGCATGATCGTGTCCAAGTCCGAGCGCGCCTGAGACAGCGTGAACCCAGGCTTGAGCAGCGCGAGCGCGCGCATCCATTCGTGCGTGTCGCGCTTGGAAGCCTCCGCAATAGAAGGGTGGAGCGGCAGATAGTAATCAACCGGCGGGAGGAAGAAGCCAGGATCGCGGGCAAGTACGCCGACCACGATGTATGGACTTCCATTCAGGGTGATCGTCTTGCCGATGATCTGCGGATCGGATGAAAGAGTTTTGGCCCAGAAAGTTCTGGTGATCACGACCGTCGCAGCGGACTGTGGTTCATCGTCAGCGGGGGTAAACAGCCGGCCCATGATCGGACGGGATCCGGTGAGCGGAAAGAATTCGTGGGTGATGACACCGGCATGGGTGAGCACCGCCTGCCCGCGGCCGGTGAGTGTCAGGTCGTCATTCTCGAAGCCAGCCATCGACTCGAAGCAGTGATTCTCCATCCGCCAGTGTTCGAAATTGATCCAAGTTACGCTGATGCCGGTGGCCTTGGCGGAGGACTCGCCGAGCCACACTAAACGCTGGCCCGAAGGAAAAGGCAGCGGCTTGAGAAGAACGGCATATACCGCGCTGAAGATGGCGGTGTTTGCGCCGATTCCGACAGCCAGCGTCAGAATCACGATGACCGAAAAGGCGCGCGCTCTCCAGATACCTCGGACCGCGTAGCGCAGGTCTTGAAGGAGCGATTCAAACGTAGGGAATTGCCAGGATTGGTAGCTTCGCTCGCGCACGATGGTGGCATTCCCAAAGTAGCGCCGCGCCGCAGCACGCGCCTCTTCCGGCGGCATGCCTCGCTCCAGATTCTCATCGATCAGGAATTGAAGGTGGGCGTCCATTTCCTGCTGCAGTTCACTCGCGAGTTTCTCCCTTTTTCCGAGGGCCCGTGCGATCTTCGACCACCATTGGCGCATGAGATCAACCCTCCGCTGCCAGAATCTTGGTCATGGCTAGCGCAAATCGCTGCCACTTAGAAGTTGCCTTGACCAGTTGCTTGCGTCCGGCCGAGGTCAGGCTGTAATACCGGGCACGGCGTCCGTTGGGCGAAGTCTTCCACTGTCCGGAAATCCATTGGCGCTGAAGAAGACGTTGGAGTGCGGGGTACAGCGAGCCGTTGTCTACGAAAAACTCACTTTCGGATTGTTGTTGCAGAAACTGCGAGATGCCATAGGCGTGGTTAGGCTCTAGCTTGAGGCTTCGAAGGATCAGCACTTCGAGCGTTCCTTGAAGCAGTTCGAGCCTGTCGTCAGATAGACTGTCTACAGTAGACATTCTATCCATATACGATAGAAATCAGGATCTGTCAAGCGAGCCTGCCAGGGCCAACCTGCCGTCCCATGAAGCATACGTATCACCGGTCGGCCTGAATCCAGTCGAAGGTCCTAAGCGACATTCGGTTCGATTTTCGCTCTCGTGGGACACTCGCAATTTCGTTTGTTGGCGAACAGGCCAAAGCGCTGATCGCTCTTCAGATTGCAATTGCGAATGGATTGGTAACGAAAAAACGCGTTTCTGTTTACGAATTTAATTCCGCTTGGACGTATAGTCGCGTTAGCGGATATTGAGAATTCGCGGATTGGCAAGTTTCGACCGGCACGCTGTTGGGGACGTCAGCGAGTGAATCGCGAACGTTGCAAGGTTTTGCTGCCGGTTGAAAGGAAAATTCAAAAATTGACCTGAACGTTTGTGCTAGGTAGACTTTGCGAAGTTTACTTTGCGACGTACCCTGGCGAAGTCTTGGCCCGTGGCTTGCGGAATTTTTGATCTTAACTTTTGATCTCAAGTGTGGAGGCGCCTGTGAAAACCAGTGTCGAAGTTCTGGCGGGCGGTTGTGTCTCCATGGTTGAAGCTGACTGATCGAGCCATCCCCTCCCGCATTTCCCATCATTGAAAAACTAGAGCGGTAAAGATCGGCGCTAACGGCAGCCTTGTGCGGTGTTGCGGCTGCGGGAGGATACGCGAGTGTCTCTTTCTCGATGGGGATGGAATTCGTATTTTGAAGCGATGTGGAACGAAGCGGAGCGCGCGGATGTGGCGCCAGCGCGGGTGGTCGCACAGCAACGAAACTGCTGGCGGGTCGCCGGAATATTCGGCGAACGTCTGGCGGAGGCTACGGGCAAATTGCGACTCGAGGCGGAAGAAGGCGCGGACTGGCCGGCCGCGGGCGACTGGCTGGCGGTGGAGTTGCGCGGGTCGTCGGACATGGCGGCCGTTCGCGCGGTGTTGCCAAGGCAGAACCGGTTTGCGCGCAAGGCGCCGGGAAAGAAAATCGAAGAACAAGTGATCGCCGCGAATGTAGATACTGCGCTGGTGGTGTCCGCGTTGGATGGTGATTTCAATCCGCGGCGGGTCGAGCGTTATATCGCCCAATGCTGGGAGTCTGGCGTGAGACCGGTTTTGCTTTTGAACAAAGCAGACGCATGTGAAAACGCGAATGAAAGGGCAGCCGAAATCGAACGAGTGGCGCTGGGTGCGGCGGTGTACGTGGTCAGCGCAAAAACGGGGGAGGGAGTGGAGGGAGTCGAGCTGCTGCTGAAACCTGGGCAGACGTTCGTCATGTTGGGATCTTCCGGCGTGGGCAAATCCACGTTGACCAACCGGCTGCTGGGACAATCGCTGCAAAAAGCAAATGAGGTGCGGGCGAACGACGCTCGCGGCCGGCACACCACCACGACGCGCGAGCTTTTTGTTTTGCCTTGCGGGGCGCTGCTCATAGATACGCCGGGATTGCGCGAACTACATCTTTGGAATGCGGACGAAGGCTTGGCGCAGGCGTTTGCGGAAATTGAACAGCTGGCGGACCGTTGCCGGTTCAAAGATTGCGGTCATGAGACCGAGCCGGGTTGCGCAGTGCAAGCGGCGGTGCGGGCGGGAACTCTGGATGCGGCGCGGTTTGAAAATCGAAAGAAGCTCCTCCGCGAGCAGGAATTTCTGCGGCGTAAGGTTGATCCGGCAGCGCGGTCGGATGAGAAGCGTCGCATCAAGAAGCTGATCGCGGAGGGCCGGAAAATTTATAAGCACAAGAATAAAGGTTAGGGACCGACGCGGCGCGTTGGCCGGCCGTTGAGCATCGGCGGCCTACACTGTCTCGCAATAAATATAGTATACGCCGTAGACTCATATGGTATACGATGTATACATGAAGAGATTGACGGCACAGCGAGCGGCAGCGCGGGCAGGTTTGTTGCTCGATCGGGGTGGCGCGGAGGCGGTGACCATGCGGCGGGTGGCCAAGGCGGTGGGCGTCACGCCCATGGCGCTGTACCGGCATTTCGCGGACCGGGCCGCGCTGCTGAATGGACTGGCCGACGCAGGATTTCGGGACCTGGCTGCGCGTGTAGTGGCGGCGGCAAAGCCGCGCGACCCGGAGAAGCGGTTGCTTAAGACTCTTGACGTGTTTCTGGATTTTGCGCTGGCGAGGCCGCGGCTTTTCGAGCTGATGTTCCTGACGCGGCGGGCCGGCGCGAGAATCTATCCGCGGGATTTCAAGGCGCGCGAATCGCCGACGGCGAATCTGACCACTGAAGCGATCGAAGAGGGAATCAAGAGCGGGAGCTTTCGCCAGAATGATCCGTGGGAGATCACGTTCGAAATGGGCGCGCTGTTGCAGGGTCTGGTGATGCTCTATCTGGGTGGCCGCATGGAGATGGATGCGGAAGAATTTCGGGCGTTTTGCCGGCGCTCGTTTAGGAGGTACTTGCATGGCATCCGAAATTAAATTGCCAACGGTGGTGGAGGCGGCGGTGGCGTGTGCCGCGACGGCCACGCTGATGTATTTCGGCAGCGGACTGGACCCGGTGTGGCCGGTGATGTGGTTGGCGCCGTTGCCGGCGCTGTGGTTTGCGACGCGC